>Ga0315280_10005541_pt1 | contig 17918 bp, 9 predicted proteins | sample YL17G06_40_MG_FD_203697 | JGI IMG/M metagenome (GOLD analysis project Ga0315280, IMG submission 203697) | Sediment microbial communities from Yellowstone Lake, YNP, Wyoming, USA - YL17G06_40 | ecosystem: Environmental > Aquatic > Freshwater > Lake > Sediment | place: USA: Wyoming | collected... | reverse complement strand
GGGGTCTTTGCCCATGACCTGCGTACGAGCCTGAGTTGCTACCGGCAGGGCGAGCCAATGGAAGCCCAGGTGTGCGTGCGTAACCCCTCGGCCGCCAGGCGGGATGGCCTGCGGGGCATCTGGACCGTCACCGACCGCACGGGAGCGCGCACATACGCCACCGGTGACGAGGGGATCGGGCTGGAACCGTCCGCAACGGCGAACGTGTCCTTCAGGTGGGCACCGGGCTCCTTCGACCGGGACTTCTACCGGGTGCGGTTCGATCTGCTGATCGGCACTGAGCCCGTGGACCGGGTGGAGACCGCCTTCGTGGTGTGGGATCCGGATGTGTTCCGGGGGTTCAGGGTGTCGTTCGCGGACAGCCAGTTTCGCCTGAATGGGCACGAGGCCTTCCTGGCGGGCTGCTCCGAGATCGGGCAACCCTTTCAGTCCGGCGACCCGCTCACCTGGGACGGCGATTTCACCTGGATGGCGGACAACGGGCTGTCGATCTACCGGATCATGCACTACTCGGTGCTCTTCGACGAGGCCGCCACCCTCGTCGATGTCCCGGAGGTGGATCTGAGGAAGATCGACGCCCTGCTCCAGCTCGCCGCGGCACACCGGATCGTCCTGTTCCTTGCGGCACACGCGCCCTGGCAGGGCCGGAAGGTACATCCTCTTGAGCAGGAGGGTGCTCTCCTGGAGAAGCTGGGGTCGCGCTACCGGGACGTCACCTCTCTCGTTTTCGACACGGACTTCCACCAGCCCAAACTGTCTCAGGGCCGGCCGGCTCGGGCGGAAGAGTGCCTCAGGATGGACAAGGACGCCCTGAGGAGAGCCCAGAGCCGCGCGCCGCTGGCCGAGCAGTTCAACAACACGGGGCGATGACCCTCGGAGGCTGCCGCGCTGGCGGGTGACGTGGACCTGTTCAGCTACATGCTCTACCCCCAGGACACCCCGGACTTCTCCTCGCAGTGGCTGCTCGCGCGCGACTACCGAGCCCTGGGGAAGTCCATCACCCTCTCGGAGTTCGGCTGCAGCACCGATCGCCGGGTGCAATGGTCGGCGGACCCGGACACGGTGACCGGCATCTACCACGACTGGATGCACGTCGCCTTCGCCCATGGGGTGAGCTCGGTGCTGCACTGGGAGTTGGCGGACGAGTCAGCACTGATCTTCCCCTGGGGTCTCCTTTACAACGACCGCACGGCCAAGCCGCAGTTCGGGTCGTTCCGGAATACGGCGGCGTTCCTGCGGAGCCTGAGGGTCTGCCGCGGGACCCCGCCGGTGTGCCTGCTGCTGAGGCCGGGAGGACGCGGAGACGGCGCGGATATCGCAGCGCTGCTCGGCGCCATGGGCAACTTCACGGTTCTCTCCGAGGAGCACCTGGCGCGGCTTCCCACGTGGGTGCGGGTGCTGGTGTCCCAGGGCCCGCCCCCGGCGGCCGCCCGGGACGCGGTGGAGGGGTTCCTGGACCGCGGCGGAGTGCTGTGCATCGATGGAGGGGCCTCTGGCGCGAGGCAGGCGGCCGGCTCCGTCGGTGGCGCTTCGGAGGCTTGGCTGACCGGCCTCCTCGGGGTGGAGCTGAGCCGCGCCGGCGAGGACAAGCGCTTCCCGTTCGCGCTGAACGGGGCAAGGCTAGTGGCACGGGCGTCGGGCGTGCGGTCCTTCTGCTTCTCCGCGCACAACGTCCGGCGCGGGCAGGTCCTGTTCGACCCCTCCGGAGACGGGAGTAGCGACCGAAGGTGTGAGCTCCTGCGCGCCGCCTTGGAGCTGGCAGGCAGGACCCCGTCGCAGATCGACGCCCGCAGTTGGCAGAACGTAGCCGAGTGGTGTCCTCTCTACGGTCCCGACGGCGCAGTGGTCGACATGGTGAAGGCCCGACGGGAGGGGGCGATCGCGCTTTAGCGACCGGGTGGGCCGGAGCTCTCGGTTGCCGTGCGGGCCGGCATGTGGGGAGTCGTGCACTGGAGCGGCGACGGCGAGGTGACGGGTCTCGAGGCGGGGGGGCGCGGCGACCATGGACGGCGTGCCGCTCGTGGCAGCCGACATGCCGTACAAGGCGGTGAGTCTCGACGGGAACGGGATCGGCGACTGTGGCGGCCTGCTGCTGCTGCCCGACTCGGGAGGGGAAGTGAGCCTCCGCAATGATCGGCTCAATGCCGCCTATGCGGGTGAGGTCAAACACGGGCATTGGGCGACGTCGGCCGAGCTGCCGCTGGGGCGCCTACGAGGCATGTCGAGGCTGAGCATCCTTGATGGTTACCACAGGAAGCTGCTGCTGCTCGAGGATGCTCGGAAGGCCGCGGAGATGCAGCGCCGGGTGGAACGGCTCCTGAGGTAGCGCGCCCGCACGGCAACCCCGTGTCGCTCACTGAGTATGGGGGCGTTGCAGGACGAGACGTTGCAGGAGGTTCCGGCGCATCCCGCGCCGCCGGCGCCCCAAGCTTGGGGCTCGCCCCGTTCCCTTCGACGAGGTGCCTCGCTTTGGCCGTCGAACACTCGCCGGGGGTGTCTGTTGGCCGCCCCTCCCTGCTCGCGCCGTCCCTTCGGCACGTTCACGACAGGCCGCAGGTCTGCGACGGCGAGGCCAACTGTCACCACCCGGTGCATGACGACCGGCTCCGGAGTCCGCCGGCTGACGAGACCGGACCCGGCGCATGAGGAAGGGCCGCTGGGGCTCCTGCCGGAGTCCTGGCGACAGGCAACGATGCACGCACCCGCCAGGAATCGACTCGCGCCATGGTGTCTGCTCACACCGCTTTTCGCCTTGGGAGTCGCTGCCGACGCGCAGCGCCCTGTTGTCGGCGCCATTCGCTGGGACGCCTGGACGGCGGGCAGCGAGTGGGAGCACAACCTCGGGCCCGCGCAGTGGCGCGACCGGCTACCGTTCTACGGCAGGGAGACGGGCCCAGAGACCGTGGAGATCCGCGCCGACACGCAGGAAGTGATGGACCAGGAAATCGCCTACGCCAAGGCGGCAGGCCTAGACTACTGGGCCTACTGCTTCCACCTGCCCACCGATCTGAGCCAGAAGCCTGACGAGTACGCCTTCAAGCTGCACCTCGCCAGCGCGCACAAGAGCGACGTCCATTTCTGCTTCATCATGATGGGCCAGGGATGGTGGGGGCCCGTCGCCGAGTACGGGCGGGCAGCCGAGCGTCTGGCGCAGTACTTCACCGACCCGGCATACCAGAAGGTCGAGGGCAACCGGCCGCTGCTGTACGTGTACTACACGGAGAACCTGGCCCCCCACTTCGGCGGTGAGGAACAGGCGCGCGCGGCGCTGGACCTCATCCGCAGCAAGGCTGTCGAGGCGGGGCTGGGCCCGCCGCTGATCGTGGCCCAGGTCTGGCACGCGGCGGAGGGCGCGAGGCTGGTGGACGCGCTCGGCTTCGATGCCATCAGCGCCTACGCCATGGTGGACCTAGCAAACTGGGGGGATCAGGAATACCCCTACCGCAACTTGATCTCGGGCGACCGGGCCTTCTGGGAGTCCTGCAAGGCGACCGGCAAGCCGGTGATCCCGCTGGTCAGCGCCGGCTGGGACAACCGCCCGCGCTGGCGGGACCCGAAGCGCTACGAGGAGCTGTACAAGAGCAAGCCGCGCGGTCCGTGGTACGTCCAGCCCACGCCCGCAGAGCTGGCCGAGAACCTCCACAGCGCCCTGGACTGGATGAAGGCGGACCCCGACGTCACGGAGCCCCAGGCGGTCCTGATCTACGCGTGGAACGAAACGGACGAAGGCGGCTGGCTCGTGCCCACCCACTCCGAGGGCGCGGCGCGCCTCGACGCCCTGGCAGACGTTCTCAGGACTCGGTAGCGGGCCGTCTGCGCGCTTACGGCAACCGCGCTCCGTAGTAGATGACGTCGTGCCGGTTGTAGTCGAGGGCGAAGTGCACATGCCCCTCGGCCCGATCCACGACGCCGTCAGGGCATGCGAGATGGCCGGGGAAGTCGATCGGCGCCGGCTCCGACCAGGTGCCGCCCCGGCCATGCGGCTCGTTCCGCATGGCCGGCCGCGAGGCCACAGGCTGCGTAGTCGCCACGCCGATCGCTGGGAGGACCGGACGGCCTGGCACGTCGGCTGGGCGCACGGTTGGGAGGGGATGATGATGCGTCTGGGAGCCCTCCTGCTGGCGGCCGCCAGCGGGCCGGCAGCGACAACCGAGGGCCGACCGATCGGCACTGCAGACGACCTGCGCATCGCCGCCGAGCTGCCCGCACGGTTGGGCCCCGTTTGGCTGGACGGCAGCCCCGTGTCGCGCAGGGAGGGTGGATTGGGGCTCATTGACCCGCGGACAGGCGCGCCGCCCGCCGCCGGCCGGTTCAGGCTGAACGCCCGGGCCCGATGTGAGCCGGGGCGCGTGGTGATCAGCGGGGTCGTCGCGGCGGCCGGGGAGGAGGAGACGGTCTGTCACCTGCAGGCGCAGGTCCCCGTCGGGGAGACGGGCTGGCTCTGGTGGGATGATGCCAGCCGCCCCCGGGCGATCCGGCCCGGACAGGAGTACGTGCAGACCGTCTACCCGCTATGTTGCACCACGGACGCGTCGAGGCAGCGCGGCGTGGCCGTCGCGCTGGAGCCGGACCCTCTGCAGCCGGCGACGCTCTCTTACGATCCCCAACTGCGGGCCGTCATCGTGAACTGGTTTCTCGGGTTCACGCCGCTGGGGCGGCCCTCCCTTCGGATGCGGGCGCCATTCGCGTTCGAGGTCTACCGGGTGCAGCCCGGCTGGGCCTTCCGCTCCGCGCTTCAACGGTTCTACGCCGCCCACCCCATGCAGTTCGACCAGCGGGCGCGGTATGAGGGGCTCTGGCTCTTCGCCAGCCCCTCGGAGAGCCTGCCGAACCCGCAGCACTACGCGTATGACGAGGGCGGCCCGCCGCCGACCGAGGACCTGCGGCGCGGGCTGGCGACATTCCCCTACTGCTGCGCCGGCGACCTCATCGTCTCGCTGCCGGTGGAGTGGGGCCAGCCCAAGAGCTACGAGGAGACGCAGGAGCGCCTGACGCGATGGGCGGCTCTGCCGCGCCTTACGGACTGGGAAGCGCTCAGTCCTTACGAGGTGGACGTGACCGTGGCGCGCACCGGCAGCCGCAGCTTGAGGCTGCAGGCCAGCCAGGCGGGCCGGGACCTGGAAGTGCGCCAGGTTTACGACCTGAACCAACGCGAGGTGGATCCGGTCACCGTCTCTGTGTGGACCAAGGCGCGGGACGTCACGGGCCCCCAGGACGCCCACTACAGCGTCTGGGTGGACATGGAGATGGCTGACGGGGAGCACCAGTACGGCCAAACGGCGCCGGCTGCAGTGGGCACACACGACTGGCAGGAGCTGCGCCTGGTCCTCGGACCCGACAAGCCGATCGCCCAGGCGCGCCTGTACTTGCTCTTCCGCCAGACCCACACGGGCGCCGTATGGTTCGACGACCTCGCCGTGACCACCGCCTCTGCGCCGGAGCGCAACCTGGCCCGTGGTCCCGGCTTTGAGGACACGGGGTCACCCCCCGAGGTGTCGCTCATCCGCGACAACGCCATGTGGGACGAGCACGATCACCCTCGCTACATCGCCGACACGTGGGGTGGGGCCGATGTCGCCCTCCCCAACGCTATCAACTGGCTCCGCTTCACGCTGCTCGTCAATGCGGACCAGCGCAACCCGGGGGACCGTCCCACCGCCTCGGACGCCGAGTTCGGGAGGTACGACCGCATCTTCGCCCAGTACCCCGAGTGCGCCGGTGCATACCTGGACGGCACCTCGGGCTGGTCTACGACCACGACGGACTACCAGCGAGAGCACTTCCAGTGGTTCCGCGACCCGTTCCAGTACGTGGGCACTGCCTACCGCCCCTGTGCCGGCGGCATGGCTTCCGTCGTGCGCTGGGTGCAGGCCTTCCGGCAGCGGTACGGCGCTGACGGACGGCTCGCCTTCGGCAACGTCTGGGCCTCGGACCGCATGTTCCCCGTGTGCATGGCCCTCGATGTGTGCGGCTACGAGAGCAGCCGCTGGTACGACCTGCCCTACGCCGACTACTATCGCGCCGCGGCCTACCACAAGCCGGGGCTGCTGCTGAACTACTTCCGCATCGGCCAGAACCTGGATACGCGCGAGGGCGGCGAGCGCTTCTTCCGCTACGCCACCGCGTACGGGCTGTTCCCGAGCATTGGGCGGGCCACCGACGAGGCCTACGAGAAGTTCGGTGACCTGCAGCATCGGTACGTGCCGATCGTGAAGCACCTGTTCCGGGCGGGATGGGAGCCCGTCACCCACGCGGCCGTCAGTGACGCCGCAGCGCGGGTCGAGCGCTTTGGGACGCAGCCCCCCGTGCACTTCACCGTGCTCAACCCGACGTCCGTCCCACGCGAGGTGCAGGTGACCATCGAGACCAAGCCCTCGGGGCTCGGCCCTGAGCGGCTCGAAGCGGTGGAGATGGTGACCTCGGCCGCCCTGCCGCTAAGCCGCTCCGGCCAGCGGGCCACAACCACCGTCACCCTCGGCCCGGAGGATGTGGCGGTGGTCGTGCTGCTGCCTGCCGACCACCTCGGACCATGGCTCAGAGGGCGAGCCGCTGAGATCCTGCGGGGCGCGGCCTACGTCCACGCGCAGACGCCGCCGACCGCGGCCGCGGCGGCGTTGGCGGAGCGTCTCGAGAGCCTGCCCGGCGGGAGCGGTCCGGCCGCCATCGCCTCCGGTGTGGACGCCGTGCGCCAGGAGGTGGCGGGCCTTCTGCGCGCGAGCGACTCCCTGGCCGACGACCTGAAGCGCCGCAGCTACCGGCGGGAGCTCGTGGAGGCGGAGCGCCTGCTCGCGGAGAGCCTGTTGGCGGACGTTGGGGCCCGCATCGGGTGGGAGGCTGGGCGTGTCGCGCCTCTCGATGGCGAGGCAACGCTCGCGCCGCGGGTGCTTGTGGCCGGGGGGGGAGCACGCGTCACCGGTGTTGAGCTGCAGCCGGGGCGTCTCGTTGAGGTGCCGCCGGCCGCCAAGGAGTCCGTTGTCGTCGAGGCCGGGCGCCGTCTTGCGTGCCCGCCCGAGCAGGCGACCACAGCAGTCGCGACGATCGCCTTCACAGACGCCGCCGACCAGGCGGCTCAGGTGCACCGTCTCGGCGCCGCCTTCTGGGGGCCGATCTGCTCCCTGCAAGCCATGACCGATCCCGGGGCCGACGTGGTGACACTGCAGGTCACCAGCACCGACCGCCTTGCGCGCGACCTGCGGGTGGAGCTGGAGGCGCCGCCGGGCCTTACGCCCCTGCCCGCGACGTTCGGGGTGCACATGCGGCCAAGGGAGACCCAAGCGAGGCAGGTGCGCGTGGGGCGAACTGCGGACCTGCGGGGGGGCCTGTACCCCGTGCGCGTCCGTGTGGTGACGGCGCGGGGCGTAGTTGCCGCCCAGGCCGAGGTGACCGTGACCCAGGTGCCGCCGCTCGACCCCGGCGACCTGGCCCTGCCAGCGACGGGGGCGCAAGTGGCCGTAGACAGCGCCTTCTACGGCTACGAGGCGCGGCCACTGACCGATGGGGTGGTGCTTCCGCAGGGAAGCGCGTTCAATGCCGCCGCGTGGGCCTCGGCCGAGGCTCCGGCCGAGCACTGGGTGCAGATCCAGTGGCCTTCGCCGCAGAGCGTCGGGCGCGTGGTCCTCTACTGGAATATCGAGAACGGCGTGGTCTGGACCTCCCAGCAAGCGGTCGTCGAGGTCGGCGTACCTGACGGCTGGCAGACGGTCGGGACGGTCCAGCCGGGCGGGCCCGAGCCGGTGACGGAGAGCCGCTTCCCCGCCGCGCGGACCTCCGCGCTGCGAGTTCGGCAGCCCCAGGGCGAAGGACCCGCATCGCGCCCCAACCTCATGTGGCTGCGCGAGGTCGCCGTCTACCCCGAGTAGACGTCTGGGACGATGTGTCGTGAGGTCCCGGAACTGATCTGCGCGCGGTTCGCCTTAGGGTACGACCTCCGCCGACCGGGCCGGACGGCGTCGGTAGTGTGATGCTCGCCTGGGACAGTCCCATCGAGGAGCCGGCCCAGACACGTCAACGAGGAAGCGTCGCGCAGCCTGAAGGCGCCGGACGCGACCTGCCATGCAGATCCGTGCAACCGCGAAAGCCCCGGATTCTGGGCTGGATGGAGTCTCTCAGAGGAACAAGCCTGCCATCCTTCAGGCGCGCAGCGCGAGGACGCATTATCCGCCGGAAAAGGCCGTGTCCCAATAGCCCTGGCCCACGTCAACGCCGCCGAGGGTTCTCAGCCTGATCGATACGTCCTGCGCGCGATCGCGGACTTCCTTGCTGTCGCGGCTTCGCCCCTCGGCCGTGTCCGCGCTGCCGTCGATGTCCCAGACGGCCGATGCGATCCGACAGCCCCCTCCTTGGGCCGCGGCGACGATCTCCGGGTCGTTGGCCCCGATGACGCTATTCAGCAAGCCCTCATTGATCCAGCCCACTACGTCGAAGCCGTAGTCCAGGTTCTGGCCTACGCTCGGGTACAGCCACGCCGACACTTCGAGCGGCTTGCCCTTTCGGCGCCCCACCCCGTCCACGACCCTTCGCACGTCGCGCACGAAGCGGGTCATGAACTGGCTACGGACACTGCGCATCCGCGGGTCATCGAAGCCCACCGCGGTCGCGTCCTCGCCGTACCGCAGGCGGAAGGCCTCCAGGACCGGCGGGTCGTAGCCCAGGAACTCCGGCCCGCGCACGAAGCCGAGGCACACGCCGTCCACATCGAACCGCTCCGTCGCCTCCCCAATGAGTGACAACATGAACGCCCGCACTTGCGGGTAGGCGTAGCTCGCCTTCTCCACGCGCGTGCCGTCCGCCAGCGCCATGTGGCACTCCGGGTGTGAGGCGATGAACCCCTTCGACTTGGCGCCGCACCTCGGAGGCAGCAGGTCGAAACCCGCGATCCCGAGGCGGAACATGATGTCGAACTGCATGCCCATCCCGTGAACGTGCGGCGCGACGACCTCCTCCGGGATGATGCTTCGCTCCAGGTAGCTCGTCAGGCTCTGTCCGGCGACCTTCTCGCCCTTGACGTAAGCGTTCGTTGACTGCCGGATGGCGGGGTCCCTGGGCGGCTCCCAGAGCGTGCCGACCTCGGAGGGGTAGTTGGTCGTCGCGCCGTAGTTGACCGCCCAGATGATCTTGCCGACCTGCGAATGGCGGAACGGCTCAACGAGCTCGAGCAGGTGCTCCGGCTTACGGTACTCACTGCCCCAGAAGTAGCTGATGCCGTCGATGCTTCCCGCGAGGGTCCGAGCCTCGGTTCGCGCACGCTCGGCCTGCAGCGTGGTGACCTCCTCGGGGCTCAAAGGCGCCAGCTTGACGTAGGCGAGGTAGGCCTTCTGGCCGAACGGCCCGCAGACTTTGCCCAGAATCAGGTCGCGGCCGGTGAGGTCGGCGTTCCGCAGGAAGACCTCCTTCAGAGATGTGTGGCTGACGTAGCGCGACCCTTTCATCTCATACTCGAGGTGCGGCTCGGGCTCCCCAAGGCGGATGAAGCTCGGATCGCCGCTGAGCCTGGCCTTGATCGTGGCGCCCCCGTCGTAGGCATGGTACGGGTTCCAGTAGCCCAGGTACATGGCGTGCCACCCCGAGACGCCCAAGGGAAGGGTGATGTCCGGCGCCTCCACGTAGGAGGCGGCGCCGACCATCGTCCCCGCCTTCACGTTCGGGTCATCCAACGTCTCATAGGGGATGAGCTGCCAGCGGCCCTCCCGTGGCCTTTCGCTGAGGGCCGAGGCGGGCCTGCAGCGGCTCAGGTCGGTCAGGTACTTCAAGTTGGCCACCCCCTGCGGTGGTGCGGCGGCTGCGAGAATGGCAAAGCCCAACACGGCCGCCAAGAGCATCTTCGCACGCACGTTCATCGGGCACCCCTCCGGCCGTTCAGGTGAGCCGCTGCCATTCGTCCACCAACGCCTCGACATCGCGCCACACGCGTTCAGAGGGGTCGGTGACGTTATCCACCGGCGAGAGGATGAGCCCCTCGGGCCCCAGGAGCTCCAGGGCCTCGCGGACTTCGCGCCGCACATCCGCCTCAGCACGTGTCTCCACCGTCACGAACCCGTTCACCCCTCCCCAGAGACAGAGCCGACCGCGCGTCGCCTCGCGGATGGCTGCGAGGTCCGTCTCGCGCCCCTGCACGGGGTCCACGCCGATGAGGACATCGACCCCGGCCTCGATGAGATCGTGCAGCACCGGCATGGTCGCCACGGTGTGGACGTATGCAAACTGCGCCCCGGCAGCGTGAGCCAGGTCGGTCTCGACCTTCAGCGAGGGCAGCACGAAGCGCCGGAACTGCTCCGGAGACCAGAAGGCGGTGCCTTCGTACCAGCCGCGTCTCACGAACAGGTCCACTCCCGCCGCCAAGACCGGGCGCATCCGGGAGACGTTCCACTCGTGCACCATCTCCGCGAACTCGTCCACGAAGATCGGTTCGTCGATGCCGGCCCACATCAGCCGCTCCAGACCGCACAGCCACACGCCTGCCTCCAGGCCCACACCCCAGCCCGCCTGCAGCAGGACCCCGCGCTCATCAGCAAATGCGCGCGCCTCCACGGCGACCTGCGCTGCGATCTCGCGGGCGTGGGGCGAGGGCGGCGTCAGCAAGTGCCGCAGTGCCCGCAGATCAGCGCGCGTCTTCACCGGGAACTCGCGCGAGCGCGGCACGAGCCAGTCGTCGAACAGCGGCACCTCCTGCAAGTGGGCCCAGTCCGGCGTCAGGTTGACCTTGGCGGTCAGAGCGCCATCGGGAGTGCTGACCTCCTTGCAGAGGACCTCGTAGGGGGAGTCCTGCGGCGCTTCCCGCCAGTGGCGGACCTCCACGCCCTCGCCGGTCTCGACCGGGATGCCGGGAAGATCGGTTTGGAATGCCGGGCGGCCCCAGCCCCAGGCGCCGACGTCCACTACGGCATCGAGCCCCATGGCGAGTTGGCGGTCCACGAACTCCTCGTGGCCCGCGCACTGGCGGCGGAGTGCATCGAAGATCATGAAGGCGCACGGCACGCGGTCCACCGGCCGACAGGCCATGGCGGCCTGCATTCGCTCTCGGGAGGTCATGGCTGCCCTTTCCCCGGCGGATGACCCGAAGCCGGGCCCCAGGGTGATCGCCCCGTCCGCCGCAGTGGTTGCCTGTCTTGGTTGCCGGAACGCGCTACTCCTCCTGGACGCTACGACGGCCGAAGGAATGGAGCTGGCCCGGTGGGAAGCGCTCTGTTGGATGCCCACCGCCGTGGCAGAAGGCCCGGTCACGACGGCGAGGACGGGGGCGCTGATGCGAGCGGGCCGCTACAGCCAACTGCTGCCTGAGAGCGCGGGTCTCCCAGGCCAGAGGGCGTAACGCCTCTTCTCTCGACAGGTAGGCGATCGGGAGATCCCGGATTGGCGCCATGGGAGCAGGTACTATGAGCCCCGATGTGAAACGTCGATGCGGAGCCCCCGAACGGGGCTTCGCGTGCGACAGGGGCTGGGAGCAGGCCGAGAGCGGCTCGTGCCGCTCCGGTCGACCGGGCTACGAACGCGCGCACCTGGAGGCAACGACATGCGAGGCCGAACATCGCGGAAGGATGGAGCCCACGCGACCTTCCATGTGAGCACCGAAGGCCGGGATGCATGGTCCGGCAAGCTGGCGTCCCCGAAGGCTGGCGGGAGTGACGGCCCGTTCGCCACGCTGACCAGAGCGCGCGATGCGGTGCGAGAGCTCAAAGCGTCGGGGGAGTTGAGGGAACCTGCCACCGTCATGGTAAGGGGCGGGAAGTACTTCCTCGATCGGCCGTTGGCTCTGGCGGCCGAGGACAGCGGGAGTCGTGAGCGCCCGATGACGTACACGGCCTACCCGGGCGAGACGCCCATCCTCAGCGGCGGAAAAGCAGTCACGGGATGGGAGCGTTACAAGGGGAGGATCATGCGATGTGAGCTTCCGTGGGCGAGGGGTGGGAAGTCGAGGTCCAGGCAGCTATTCTGCAACGGCGTACGGATGAGAAGGGCACGGTGGCCGAAGTTCGAGCCGGACAACCCGCTCTACGGCGGTTGGGCGCTGATGGAGGGGCCCGCCTTCGAAGGCGCAACTTCAGCCTTCCGCTACAAGCCGGGCGCCTTCCGGCACAGATGGGCCAAACCGACCGAGGGGGAGGTCAGCTACTACGGGTACGTCGGCTGGGTGATGAGCACCGTCCCGATCGGAGCCGTCCACGAGGAGGCCCGCCTCATCGTGCTCACCCACAGCGGGTGGCAGTTCGATGTCGCGCCCTGGCACATCCCCTGCCCCTTCCAGCCCGGCAACCGCTTCTACGTCGAGAACCTGCTGGAGGAGCTGGACCAACCGGGCGAGTGGTGCTTCGACTCCGAGGAGGCGAGGCTCTATTTCTGGCCGCCGGAGGGTTCACCGGACAAGGGCGAGGTCGTGGCGCCGGTGCTGGAGTGCCTGATCGACATGGTTGGGGCGGCGCATGTCGTCATCTCGGGCTTCACGCTCACCGAGACGGCGGACGGCGACAACTTCCACCGGGACGGCATGGAGGGATGTGGCGCCATGCACCCCCGCCCGGGATGGCGCTACTGTGGTGAGGCCGTGCGCATTAAGGACTGCGAAGGCTGCACCATCGAGCGCAACGTCTTCCAGGCTGTGGGCGGCAATGCGGTGTACCTGGAGGGCCGCAACCACAGGAACGTCGTCCGTCACAACGAGATCGCCGGCGCCGGCGCGTGTGGAGTCTGCCTGGCCGGAACCCAGGTGCGCAGTCCCTTCGCCAATGAGGTGAGCGACAACCACATCCACCACTGCGGCGCCTTCAACAAGTATGCTGCCGGCATCTTCAGCGCCACGGGCACCGGCAACGTCTTGAGCCACAACCTGATCGAGCACCTGCCGCACCACGCAATCAACCTCTCGAACAGCCCCCACGGCCGCAACATCGTCGAGTACAACGAGATCCGTCACGTCTGCGAGGAGGTCGCCGATAACGGCGCCATCAACTGCTGGATGGAGGAGCCGGCGGAGTGGCAGGCGGAGAGGTGCGGTCACGTCATCCGGTTCAACGTGATTGCGGATGTCATGGGCTGTGGGGTTCTTGACGGGGAGGTCGCGGCGAGCAACGCCTTCCCGACCAGCGGGATCTACCTGGACAACTACACGAGCAACTGCTTTGTCCACGGGAACCTGCTCCTCCGGTGCACGACCACCGGCATCATGGTCCATGGTGGGAAGAACAACGTCATCGAAGGCAACATCATCGTGGACTGCGGCGAGAACATCCGCTTCCAGGACTACGTGTCGGGCCTGGAGTACTGGAATGGCATGCGCGGTTTCATGAGCGGCAACCACGTGCTGCGCAACATCTTCCAGCAGACCGATCCCGCGGCGGTGGTCCTGTGCCTCCACGCCTTCACCGACCGGTCGGTGGCGCGCTGCGACGAGAACGTCATCTTCCAGCCTGCTGGGAGCTATGCCCTGCGTCACGATACGCAGGCTCCCGAGGAGGAGCCGATCACGACTCTGACGCGGTGGCGTGCGCTGGGCTACGATGCGAATTCCGTGGTCGCCGATCCGCTGTTCGTGGACCTGGAGCATGACGACTACCGCCTGAGCCCGCAATCGCCGGCGCTGGAGCTTGGCTTCGTACCGTTCGACGTCGGGCGCGTTGGGCCGAGGCGTGGCCAGGCAGCACGCTGAGACGACTCTGGGGACGCTCTACCTGGCCTGCCCGCAGAAACGGCGCCACTTGCAGTCTCGCACACTCGTTGCGTTCAGCCAGGGGCCGAAGGGGCGCGCACGGCGGGTCTCGACCCCCCCTACTCGCCGCCCTTCACCAGCCCTCCCGTGATCGCGATCACGATGGGCGCCCCTCCCCCCGGCCCTGCCACCATCTCCACGTCGGTGATGTCGCACCAGTCGCTGTGGTTCACGAAGGCCATCATGTAGACGGAGACCTTGTCGAAGGTCTGGTTCTTGCGGGTCCAGGCGACGGTGGTGGTGGTCGGGTACTCGCGGTCGAAGGGCAGGCCCGGGTTCGGGTCCGACCAGTCGCGGATGGTCTCGCCGCCGTTGACCCTGATCTCCTCTTGCGTGCCGTCGCCGCGATGGATGACGTAGGTCCACTCGGGTTGGCCGCTTCCAAGCCAGGCGCCGGAGTGCAGGAAGAAGAGCACATCGGCCTTGTGCTTGACCGGGATCACCAGGCGCTCGGGGAGGTCCTTGCTCTGCGGGCGGTAGCCGGACTTCAGCACGACGCGGCCGAGTGGTGAGAGGATGCGGAAGGGGACGCCGTTGAGGACCTGCTCGGTCGGCCCCGCTTCGGCGTCGGGGAACATGCGGAGGTCGGTGGTCGGCCCCTGGTCGCTCCATCCTCCCTGACCGTCGTCGGCCTTCTCGTCCGCGAAGGCACAGTTGACGAGCTCTGAGAGATCAACCTGGAAGTAGGTGAGGTCCGCCGGCACCTGCGGCTTGTCCAGTAGCCGCCGCGTCCCGGCCACCTCATACGGCCCCATGTCCGCCGCGGGCCCCTGAGGCCGCTTGGCGCCGAGCCGGTCGCTTGGGACCTCGGGTCGCAGCTCGCCCTGGTCGACCCCGGCCGAGTCGGGCTGGAGGCGGAGGTCCATACCGGGCGAGAACTCGAACAGGGGCGCCGCCACCACGGAGTGTTGGTCGAAGCCCGAGGCCTGCTGCCACTTGTCGAGGCCGGTGAAGGCGGCGCCGCCGAAGCCCCAGCGGACCAGCGTGCCGCCCGCGTTGTCAAAGAGCAGGTTGTAGTCGGAGCGGTTGTCGTAGGTGTCTTCGTCCACGCCATTCCGACGAAGCGAAAGCTGACAACCGCCGTTGTTCACCAGGATACTGTTGCGGATATCGACGCCGTGGGTGGACATGGTCACCGGCCGGCCCGTGCGCTGGGCCCAATCGGCGATGTCACTGCTCTCGCGTTCGGCCCACTCCGCGAAGACACCCGGGCCCTCGTTGCGGTAGCAGAGATTGTTGTAGCACCTGGTGTCGAGCGAGGAGGAGATGAAAATGCCGCAGCCGCCTCCGCCGCCCTCGACCCGGCGCGCCTCGCAGACGAGAGGCGAGTAGCCTTTCCCCTCGAGCGGAATGAGGTCAATGCCGGGGAGGCTGTTGCGGTTGTTGTAGCAGAGGTTGTCGCGGAGTAGGTTGCCGCGAGAGATCTCGATCATGATGCCCGGGCCTTCGCTATCATGGCAAACGTTGCCTTCGACGAGGCTGTCGTTGCAGGAACCGTCGAACCACAGGCCGGGGCCATAGTTGAAGGCGAACTCGGAGTTCCGCACGGTGGACCGGTTGGACCAGGGGATGATCTTGGCGCCGCCCCCATGCCAGCCGGGGGAGTAGCGCCAGAAGTTGTTGTGGGTCACCAGGCAGTCCTCGATCAGCAACTCCTCCCCGACCCCGGCGCCCATGCCCATGTCGCCGCAGTAGGAGCCCTCACAGCGGCGCAGGGCGCAGCGGAAGCCGGAAAGGCTCAGCCCGCCGAAGTCGCACCAGGTGACGACGCAGTCCTCCATTGAGCAGTCGCGGCCGTAGACGCCGGCGGAGGGCCAGTTGGTGATCATCCCCATCCCGCACTGGCGAACCTGGAAGCCGCGTACGCGGACCCATTGTCTCTGTACGCTCAGACCCGGCCCCCGCACCGGGATCCCCACTCCCTTGGCGTTGGGGTCGAACCCATCACCGGTCCCGACGGGCCAGATGGTGATCGTTCCGGTGGCCTCGTCCCAGTAGCACTTACCTTCCCGCAGTTCCTCAGGCTTGCGGACGCGGAAGAGCACGACGGCCTCGCCCCGTACGCCATCCTGCTGGTAGGCCTCCAGCAGATTGGGCGAGACAAGTTCCGTCCCCTTGGCGAAGTTGCGGGTGACGTAGTCCATCGTCCAGCCCTCCCGCCGCCAGACGTTGCCGTCTCGGGTCCAGCCGGTCACGACCTCCGACCCTTTGATCACGACGGTGTCCCCCGACGCGGCCTGAATGGTGATCGGCTGGTCCTTGGTGCTGACCAGCTCAATCGCCACCGCCTCACGGTAGGTGCCCCCGTGAACGGTGAGCGTATCCCCGGGATGAAGCTCCCGGACGCCCCTGCCGATGGTCCTGAAGGGCTGGTCGGCAGAACCGGGGTTGTCGTCGGAGCCGGAGTTGCCGTCCACAAAGAACTCCATGGGGTTCTCACGTGGCGCGACCTTGGGCTCTTCCTCCTGGGGCCAAGGGAGCGACGGGCCGGCCACGCTGGGAGCGGGTCCGGCGGGCTGCTCCGCGACCGCGGGAGCCGACGCGGGGCCTGCCGGGGCCTCCCCGGCGACGACCCAGTAGCGCACGTTGCGGGAGATCCGGACGCCGTCGATATCCGTGCCCGGCGAACCAAGCGCGGCGAGCGCCGGGATCCTCGAGGGCAGCTTGCCCGTGCACCAGGACTGGTTCGGCTCGTGCGGTGCGGTGTCTCGCGCCGTGTCCACCGGGTAGCCGTCCACGAAGAGCGTGCACCCGGTGGGCGTCCAGGAGACGGCGACATGGTGCCAATCGTCGGCGCCCCAGCGGTTGCCGTACTGCCAGTGCTGGGCCTGCACATTGCCGTTCGAGTTGCCGTAACCGTCGGACGCGGCGAAGACGACGTGGTTGTACCGGTCTCGTACCAGCACGTAGCCGAAGCCATCGCTCTCCAGGCCCACCAGCAGGTAATCCCTGTCGTCGCGGCCGTTCCAGTGCGGCCGGAACCACAGTTCGAGCGTGCCGCCGCCGAGCAGCTCGCGGTACTTCCCCGGGAGCTGCAGTAGGTTCTCGTCCCTCAGCTGGGACGCTTTCCCGAAGATGTCGTCGATCGGGGCGCCTGTGAACAGGCCGCCCTCGGGGAGCGGCGCGTCGCCGGTCGCCATCCCGAGCGTGTCATCGTCGGCTTCAGCCTGTCTGCTGAGATCGGGAGCGCAAACCAGCGTGCCCTCGACTTCGAGCGTCACGTCATCCACCAGGCCCTCGGCCGCACCGAGGGTGACGGACAGCGCCGCCGCGTTGCCGGGCGCCTGGGACTCCTCCACGTACGCCACATAGCCCTTCGCATCGGGCTTGCCGTCGCCGACTGGTTTGGGTGGTGGGTAGAGATTCTGGGGCTTGCCTTCGGTGAGCCACACGCCAAACATCGCCGAGGCGCGGCCGGTGGCGGAGAAACAGAGCGTGACCCTCGCGCCGCCCTTCACTGGGATGCTCGGCAGAAAGACCACGCCCGGCCTCATCTCCAGCGCGCACCGGCCGGAATGGGCTCTGGCGGGGTCATCGACCAAGGTGACCGAGCAGGGCTGCTCTCGCGCCGCCAGCGCGCCGTAGTTGATCTGCCAGACCTGCGCCATCCGCTCCGACACAGTGACGTTGTTCCGTGCGCAGTCGGCGAGGTAGGCTGGATTGACGGACTCGTGACGCTCGAAGCCGCCGTTCAGGTCGATGGGGGCGGCACTGGCCGCCGTAGCGGCCACCAGCAACGCTATGAGGGGAAGCCGGCCTCGCATAGGATCGCTCCTGTCGAGTCGTTCCCCAGCCGAAGCCGCGCCGTGCTCCGTGGCTGTCTGGTCCAGGCCGCTTACCTCTTCACGCCCATGGCTCGGCCACCACGATACGATGCCGGCCGGTCTCGGGGACGTCGATGGTCGTGCCTTCAGTGGTGTTCTTCGGGGTCAGGCAAAGCCCTCCCGGCTCGAGCGCGAGGCGCGCTCAGCGGCCATCGCGGAAGGTGAGACCGAGATCGCGGACCGGCAAGACCTCGTGACAGAGGGCGATCGACTCGGGCTTCATGGCGGATGAGCGCCAGGATGAGAAGTCGTCGCTCGGTCCGGGGTTCCCCACACCAGACTGGGTACCCGGGTCGTTGGCTGAACCGCCAACCACTCGTTTCGCACTTCCCTGTGGTCGGTTCGCAAGGGTCCCGGTGACTGCGAACGCCGCCGGATGCGCAGGTCGCCGGAGC
>Ga0315280_10005539_pt1 | contig 17922 bp, 11 predicted proteins | sample YL17G06_40_MG_FD_203697 | JGI IMG/M metagenome (GOLD analysis project Ga0315280, IMG submission 203697) | Sediment microbial communities from Yellowstone Lake, YNP, Wyoming, USA - YL17G06_40 | ecosystem: Environmental > Aquatic > Freshwater > Lake > Sediment | place: USA: Wyoming | collected... | reverse complement strand
TATGGCCGCCGACGCCGACGCGGTCGCGGTCGGCCACGCCCATGTCGACCGCCTTGTCGATGGCCGCTTCAGCGCTCATGACGAGCTGCTCGACGTAGGTATTGTTGGCGGTTTCGCCCGGCCCAATGATCGGCATGGTCGGGTTGTCAAACACAACATAGCCTTGCGTGAGGAGCAGCAGATGTGAGGCGCCGCTGACGATAGTAAACCTGTTCTCGTTGCCGCTCACCTGGCCCGCCACATCGCTGCTAGTGAATTCGGCCGGATAGGCCCAGACGAACATCGGATAGCGCGTCCCCTGCTTGTAGTTGGTCGGCAGATAGATCGTGCCGTTGAGATCGACGCCGTCCTTCCTCTTGTAGGTAACGAACTGCTTCGACACGGTCGAGATTTGAGGGTTCGGATCTTTGAAGGTCGTGACCGCCTTCAGCGTGCGCGCGGCGGTGTCACGGATAAAATAATTCGGCGGATCCGTCTTGGTTTCACGGCGCGTGATGATGCGGGCCGCGTTGTCATCGAGCAGAGCGACAACGGATTCGTAGCTGGTGTCGTCGCACTGCCAGATGCGTTCAGGCCTGAGCGTCTTGAGGTTGAAGCGGTCGATGAACGGATGGTCGCCTTTGGGAGACGCACCCGCGCCCGTCAGATAAATGGCGTCGCCGGCTTGAATGACCTTGCCGGTGGACGGTCGGGACATCGGCGAGCCGGGATCGCTGTAACGATCCTGCTGGCGGAGTTCCCAAATCTTTGTCGGCGTGGAACTGAAGCCGTCAGCATAGAGCCACGTGCGGCGCATGCGCGTCTCGCGGTCGGATTCGCTCACAAAGATGGCGCCCTTTTCGGTAAACTGCATGCCGCCTGCGCGCCATTGCGTCTTCAGGAGTTCTGCCGGCTCGCCCGTGAACGGCGCTTTGAGTGCCAGGAAGTGATCGCGGAACGGCACCTTGTTGGTTGGGTCGCCTTTGTCGAGGGCTTCGGTGTAAATAAGAGTGGCCGGCTCCAGTAGGTTCCAGCGGAAGGCGCGCGGCCCCGGGAAGACGCCGTTGCGCGGGAACGTGTCGCCCATGGGCACATCGGCCAGTTTCCTCACGAGCTTTCCGGTCTTGTCCCACAGTTCGACGTCGCGTGGGAAGCTGCCGGCGGTTACGACGTAGGAGTACGGGCGCTTGATGCGCGTGACGGCCAGCCAGTTGCCGTCGGTCGAAACGTCGGCGCCCGTGTAGATGGCGGGTTTTCCGAACGGCGTTTTTTTGCCCGTGAGATCGAGCCACGCGAGCTGGCTTGTGAAGTAATACTCGTAGAGCGATTCGTCATACGGATTCTTGAGCAGATCCTCGTAGGTCGCGGACGGCGCGGCGCGGCCGACGCTCTCCTGGATTGCCGGGCCGGCCGGCACGGTCGGCGCTTTGGGCTCGGGACCGCGACCGTTAGGGATCAGGCGGCACAGGAAACCGGACGAGTCGTCCAGCCAACTGCAGCCGCCACCCAGGCCGTTGATGCCGCCGGTGAGGACCGGCTTAACCTGCGCGGTGGCGACGTCGGTAAGGTAGAGCTGAATGCTGTTGGCCAGAGTTGCAGTGATCGCGATCTTCTTCCCGTCGGGCGAGAAGCTGGCGCTAAATGTCCCTTCCTGTGGAAGGACAAGATTCCGCTCGGCGCCTGTCGCCACGTCCTTGAGTGTGAGGCTCGTGGTTCCGCTCAACACGCGCGTGCCGTTCGTGCGCGGGTTGATGCGGTAGCCGGCCAGCCCGTAGAACGGCGCCGAGACTTGCGCAATGGTGGGCATGCTGTGCCGGTGCGACAGCAGCATCACCCTGCGATCCGGCGACAGCGATACGCCGGGCAGCGGTTCAGCATCCATGATGTCGGAAATTACCTTCGGCGGCGTCAGATATCCGGACGGCGCGGCCGAAGGAGCCTGGGCCGGCGCCGCAATGTGCAGCCCAATCACCAGGACAACCCCAAAACTCAAAACCAGAAGAATCCTGCGCATATGACCTCCTCCGCAGAGAATTCAATTGATGATGGTTTGTCACGCGCACACCGGCCGAACCGACATCTCCATGCTCGATGCGAGCAGGCGTGCTCTCCGGTAGAATCTCTGCAATCGCACTATTATAACCTCATTCGCTGCTTGGCTGGCCAGCTTCTAGATCTTTTGATTATGTCAGGGAAAACCGGGGACGTCTCCCTATTTTGTGGTTTTCCTGCACTGTTTCAGCGACCCGCATGGTGAAATAGTCGCCTGCGACCCGATCTCTCTCCCCGGCGCAAAGAGTCTGTCAGGTTAGCGATCGCTCGGTCCCGCGCACGCGGCGCGCGAGAACGGCGAAGAGTGCGAGTGCTGCCGCCCCCGTGAGGGCTTCAGTGAAGAGCATCCCGTTGGTCGACCAGACGTCGTGCGACCATCCGGCGACCCGCAGCATGCCAAGGCTGAACAGCGTGTTGTGCGCCATCAACCCTTCGGTTGCGAAGGCGATAAAGGTGGCCGCGATACTCGACGCGAGCGTGAGCACTGAGAGAAGCGGCGCGGTGCGCGGCGAGATCGGAATGACCGTCATGGCAACGAGCCCCAGAGCTACGAGCGAGACGGCGATGAGGTACCAGGACTTGCGCGAGAGCGTGTAGTCGCCGATCGGCGCCCAAAGGAACTTCCATCCATTCGCCAGAAACGTCATCCCGACGATGGCCGCGATGGCCGATACTCCAAGCCCGGACCGGCGAGCCGTTGCCATCGCTGCATTCCAGCTTGTTCGCGCCGCTTCCGGAACCGACCATCCGAACCGGCGTCAAGGCCATGACCTCCGCCGTGCTGTTCCTCATGGAGAAGTAAGCGAAGGGCGGTCTATTTTGGAATCACCGGCAGCTCGATCCGTGACGGATGTTGCGCGTCGTGGTAGATCGTGTTCACCGCGACGGCGGTGCGTCGGTTGTCGTTCAGAGGCTCGCCCGTGTTGGGATTCACGTCGAAGCGCGGGAAATTGCTGCTGGAAATGTCCAGCCGGATTCTGTGTCCGCGCTTGAACAGGATTGAGGTGGGGTACAGCTCTATGGTGAACTCGTAGACCTCACCCGGCTTGATCAGCACCGGCGGCCTGTTCACGCCATTGCGATAGCGGGCGCGCACGATACTGTCGCCGATGTTCAGGTCCACACCGGCGGGAAAGTCAGAATTCGGCGGATACACGTCTATCAGCTTGGCGGTGAAATCAGTGTCGGGTGCGTTTGAGGAGGCCCATAGCTTTACGATCAGCCTGCCGGTGACCTCCATGTCCTGTTCCAAAGGCTCGGTCTGGAACACGAGCACGTCGTTGCGCGCAGACAGCGGCCGCTCGTCCACGCAATTCCACAAGGAGACGCGGCAGTGCTGGTCGTACGCGCCCTGCTCCATCAGGTTGGCACTATCGCCGGGGCGGCTGGGAATCGCCTGACGCCCGGAAGGCGCGTTGTGAGAAGAAATGTTCCCTCCGATCGTCGGCACCGGATTGTGCGGATCGAATTGGAACGACGCCGCGGCTTCCGCGCCCGGCTTCTGCGGCGACAGCAGCCCGTCGGCATGCAGGTAGTACGGCGACGACACGGCCCGCGCAGGCGGCCATGCGCGCTCCTCGCGCCAGTGCCCGCCGACGAAGAGGCGTCCTTCGGGCGTCTTGTGAGCGTCGCCTCCGCCCATCACGAAGATGCGAACCGGGGCCTCGCGGTCCACACCGTTGTCGATACCCTTCAACCACCGGTCGAACCAGCGCAGGCGGAGAGCATTGAAATCGATGGCGGCTTCCGGGCCAAAATCCGCTTCTCCCGCGGAGCTTCGCGTCTGCCCTCCATGCGTCCACGGGCCCATGATCAGCCGTTGCGGGCTCTTCTTCGCCTTCGACAGCAGGGCGAAGTTCAAATTGGCGACCTGTGCATCCCAGGAATCGTACCATCCGCTCACGTGATACACCGGGATGTCCTTGTACTCGGCGATGTGGTCCGCGACATCGATGCCGATCGATCTCCAGAAATCGTCGTTGCCGCCGTGGCTCATGGCTGCCAGCAGCCAGTCTTCGTATTCCGGCGCCAGCTTCAGCGGAGTGGTGCCGCGGCGCAGCGGCAGGCCCAGGACATACTCGCGGACATGCTTGCCCATGTCGAGGAGGGCAGCGCGCGTCTTTGGATCACGCGACTCCTGGCTTCCGTTCGGCAACCCAATGTTGAAGATCCAGTTCAGCCAGCGCAGCTCGAATGCGCCGTTGTGGCGGATCCCGTAATAGCCGACGTTGGAGGAGGAATCCGTCGGTACCATAGCTGACAGATAGGGCGCGTTTCCCAGAGCCATCGAGTGCTGCGTTCCTCCAGGATACGAAGTGCCCACAGTGCCGATGTGGCCGTCGCACCACGGCTGCTCACCGATCCACTTGGCCGTGTCGTAGCCGTCATTGACATCATCACGCGTGAAACGCCACATGCCCTCGGACCCGTACCGGCCGCGCGTGTCCTGCCCAATGCCGATATATCCCCGCGGCACGAAATACCGCGCCCAGCCTTGGGATGTCGCCTTGTCGTACGGGGTGCGCTCCAGGATCACCGGAAACTTTCCCTCCACTGCGGCGCCGTTCACCGACGGACGGTAGATGTCACACGCCAGTTTTACGCCGTCGCGCATCGGCACCATAACATTCCGCTCAACTGCAATTTCGTACTTCGCGGCGTCCTGGGCCGGCGCTGTAACCTGCGGCATGGCCGCCGGCAAGAAGTGAAGGAAGGCAAGCAACGCTAAGGCGATCCCGATCTTGAGGAGGCGTCCCATATCCGGCTCCAAAGAAGAGTTGAAGTACAGCCTGAACACCAATGACGAATCTGCCAGATAATAGCCGCAGCACCGGACAGCGGCAACACAATTGAGCTGGATCTGCATACAAAATGGCGATGAGAGGGGCCGCCGGCTCAATCCTCCCGTAGCGTGCGGGACGGGTCGAGGCGCGCGGCGCGATGAGCCGGCAGGAATCCAGCCAGGAAAGTCGTGCCGCCGAGAACAATTGTCGACAGAACCAGGCTTGCCGGGTCGCTGGGAGCCAGTTCAAAGAGCAACGACGACAGAACGCGGCTCGAAACTATGAACGCGACCAGACCGGCGGCGCAGCCTAACACGGCCAGCAGCGAAACCTCCTTCATTGCCAACCAGTGGATTGAGGCGCGCGTCGCCCCGAGAGCCATGCGTACGCCGATCTCCTTTGTGCGCCGGGTTACGCTGAAGCTGGTGAGGCCGAAGACGCCGATGGCGCAGAGAAGCGACGCCAGTCCCGCAAAGCACAGCGACAGCGAAGCCAGCATCCGGTCGCGGTACAACGACCGCGCGATCTGGCCAGCCACTGAGCCGAATTCGACCACTGCAACCGAGGGATCGATGCGCTTCAATACCGTGCGCACCATCTCGTTGGTGATTCCTTGCCTTGCAGTCCGCAGCACAAAAGTCATTGGGTGGACAGGCTGCTCCTGGGATGCAGGCAGGAAAAGAGTCGGTGTTATCGGGGACCGGAGTGTCCTGCCTTTTGTGTCCTTTACCACACCTACTACCTCTATTTCCGGTTTTCCTCCTTCAAAGCCGATGCGACGGCCGATCACATCGTTTCTGCCGAAAAGCTTGCGCGCGAGAGATTCGTTCAGCACCGCTACTTTGACTGACCCGGCATTGTCCGCGCCCGTGAATTCCCGCCCGGAAAGCAGCGGCATTTCCAGAGTTCTCAGATAAGCAGGGCCGACACTGATGATATCCGTGAGTATTGCCTGCTGGCCATCCGTCGAAGCCTGGTCTCCGATCACCCAGGTTCCGGACGAGCCGCCCGTTAGTGGCAGGTCAGTAGTCATGGATGCAGTGCGCACTCCGGGCAGCCGCTCGACCTGCTCCAGGACCTGAGCCAGATATGCGCTGGCGCGCGGGCCGCTGTAACCGGCCTGGTCCGGACGGACCGAGAAGCTGTACAGGTTGTCGGTGGAAAATCCCGGATCGACCGACATCAGGTTCATGAGGCTACGGGAGAGCACGGCGGAGGCGCACAGCAACACGAGCGATAGAGCCACCTGCGTGACTACCAAGCCTCGGCGCCAAAGCAGCGCGCGCGGGTGTCCTCCGACCCCTGAGTGTTCGATGAGCGCAGACAAGGTCGACTGCCGCGTGGCCCGCAAGGCGGAAGCCGCCCAGATGCCGAGCCCGGTTGCCAATGCCAGCCCCATAGCGAGCAGGCTTGCCCTGTAATCCGGGGCCGAAGTGACTCCGGGAGGGAGGCTCTCGACGTTGAGGGCGACCGGGGCCAGGCTGGAAGTCCAGGAGGCCAGCAGGTAACCCACGCCTGCTGCCGCCAACGACAGCAGGAGACTCTCGATCACACGTTCGCGCAACATCCGCAAGCGCGTCGAGCCCAGAGCAAATTGGATGGCCGTCTCGCGCGCGTGGGCCGCGCCGCGCGCCAGAAGCAGGTTGGCGACATTGCCCGCTGCAACCACGAGGACCAGTGCCACCATCGCCATCAACAAAGTGAGGGGCGTATTCAGATCGCGGCTGAGCGCCGATAGCTGACTTGAAGCATATCCTCCGGGCAGCAAGGTCAGATGAAATGTAGCGATCAGGCTGCGGTCCTCGTCCGTAAGCCAGGGAGCCTGGCGCACTGCGTCTGCCAGCAGCTGCTGGTAGAGCTGATCAGCCGCACGCTCGGCCTGTTTCATCTCCACGCCCGGCGCCAGGCGCGCCATGACCGTGTAAAGGTGGAATCCCGGGGCGTCATACTTGAAGCCGCGCATCCCTATAAAGACGCCTGCCATGCGCAAAGGCGCGAAGAAGTCGACCACGTCTCCCGACACCGTACCGGTAAAACCGGGAGCCGTAACACCGACGATCGTCATCGGTTGCTGGTTGAGGCGAACAGTTCGATTCAGGATGGAAGGGTCGCCGCCAAACTGCCGCTGCCAGAATCCATGGGTAATGACCATGATCGGACTGCTGCCGGCAAGACGGTCATCATCGGGCGTCAGCGTCCGTCCGATAAGCGCTTTGACCCCAAGAAGCTCGAAATAGTTGCCGGTGGCCAGGCCCCCCTGTGTCTGCAGAGCATCCGAACCGGAAAGCATGGTCGCTTGCACGCGATAGTGGGCCAGCATACCGTGGAAAACGTTCAGCCGGTCGCGCAACTCTGTAAAGAGGGGATACGACATGCCGCGCACTTGCTGGCCGCCCTGGCCGCGGCCGATGATCACCGTGCTAGGCCCTTTCCTGGGCAGGGAGGGAGCGCTCACGATCACGAGCTCGCTCGGCTTCTCAACCGGCAGCGGGCGCAGGACCAATCTGTCGATTAACGCAAAGACTGCAATATTGGCTCCCATGGCCAGCCCGAGTGTGCCGACGATTGCGAAGCTGGACCAGGGTGCTCTGATCATGGAACGAAGCGCGTAACGCAAGTCTTGTCCAATCGTCTCTATAAGCCCAATGGTGTTCATGCAGTAGATCTCCTCCCGAATGAAGGCCACGTTTCCGAACTTCCTGAGCGCGGCATACCGTGCATCTTCGGGCGACATGCCTTTGGCGATGTTCTCATCCGTCTCTATATCGATGTAAGACTGGATTTCGCGGGATCGCTCTTTATCCCAATCGCCGCGCCGAAAAAACCTACTCCATGCCATAGCTCTACTCCGTGGCTGGGCGCAGAATCCGGTCGATCGCTCGCACGAGCTGGTCCCAACGTCCGGTCTGCTCGGCAAGCTGCTTTCGGCCTGCGGGAGTCAGCCGGTAGTACCGCGCCTTACGGTTGTTCTCCGATGTGCCCCAGAAAGAGGTAATCCATCCCCTGTCCTCCAGGCGGTGCAGCGCCGGATAGAGAGAGCCGTGCTCGACCTGCAGGACATTCTCTGATCGATGCTCGATGGCGTGCGCGATCGTGTGTCCGTGCGCCGGCCCCAAGGTAAGCGTTTGCAGGATCAGCAGGTCGAGCGTGCCCTGAAGCACTTCGCCCTGCAATGGTGGTGTTCCTCGCTTTGGCATATGGTCTGGGCGCGAGCATATTCCAATAGATCATCTATGGCAAGAGAAAAAATCGTAATTCTTGTAATCCTTGTGCCCTGAAAAATCGCGGTAGCCGGCAGAAGTGGCTTACAGAAGATGCTCTATGGGTTTGCTCCATTGCCGCGTTTCTGGATTTGGAAACCAGTGGTGATCTTGATCTTTGGAAAAGCCATGTCAGTGTATCCTACCAGCGTGACGCTCAGCGCAAACTGCAAGTACAGAGCTGACGCGCGGGCTCCACCGATGGCACCCGAGGCAGCGGAAGATGCAAGCGGGCTGAAAGTCTTTAAACAAGCGGCGGACCGGATCCGGGCGTGCCGGAGACGTCGCATCATCTTCAATTTTCGGTGCGTTCGCGAGTATTCTGTAGCAAGGCGACAGCGCTTTGGGATTGATGCAGCCTCGAGAGATCTGCTTCACGGAGAACAGGACGATGCTGACTGCAATAGTCATTCTTTACTTTATCCTCATGCTGACCGTTGGGGTGGTGATTGCCGGGCGGGTAAAACGCGCGTCCGATTTCCTGGTAGCCGGCAGGCAACTGGGTCTGATTCTGACGACCGCGTCCCTGGCTGCAGTTCAGATTGGAGCCGGGGTGATTCTCGGCGGTGCAGAAATGGGTGCAGAAAATGGACTTTGGCCCGGAATGTGGTACGGATTGGGATGCGGCGGCGGTCTGATTCTCGCCGGGCTTTTTGCGGCAACGAAATTGAGAAGTATGAGCGGCTTCGTCCCGTTGGACTTTTTCGGCGAACGTTATGGCGAGCGCCGCTGGATCCGTGTGTGGGCCTGGTTGTCCAACATCCCAAGCCTGCTTGGCATTTTTGTAGCGCAAATCATGGCGGCGGGCTCCGTGCTGGCGATTTTTGGCCTGGACTATGAGAAAGCTCTGCTCCTGGTCGGCGTTGTGGTCATGTTTTATTGTGTGATGGGTGGAATGTGGGGCGTGGTCACGGCGGATTTTATCCAGGTGAGTATTGTCATGATCGGCATCCCACTTGTTGCTGCGATGGCCGTATGGAAAATGGGGGACGTGAATGTGGTTGGCCAACTCATGGCGACACCGTTTATCCCGCCTGGACTGGGTTCCAAGGCGGTTTTCTTGATCGTGCCCTTTTTGCTTTCCATCTCGGTTTCCTATGACGCCTTCATACGCTATCAGGCCGCCCGATCGGCCCAAATTGCCAAGTGGGGATGTATCCTGGCGGGCCTGATGGTGATCTTTATCAGCTTCTGTACCGGTATGGTTGGTGCAGTGGGCAAACGTATTTTCCCGGACGTCGCCAATGCTTCCGTACTGCCGCGCATAATCCAGGCCACACTCAATCCGGTAATGGCGGGTATTGTCGTCTCTGCACTATTAGCTGCCGCAATGTCCTGTGCCAGTTGCCTGTTGATTTCTCTCTCGGGCTGTTTCTCGCGCGACCTGTATAACAAGGTTTTTAACCCGCACGCCCAACTGGATGATTTGAAATATTCCAAACTGATCTCCCGATCCGTTGTGGTCGGAGCCTTGATTGTAGGCGTGATCATCGCCCTCAAAGCCAAGGGCATCTTATACACCATGATCATCTTCAACTACCCTTACATGGGCAGCATGCTGGTTCCTTTGCTGGGAGGAGTGTTATGGAAAAGGGCTACTTTTAAGGGGGCCATTGCCGCCATGTTTGTGGGAGGAGTGATTGGGGTGGGCGCATTTCTGGTTGGCTTGCCAGGAAAGCTGCAAGGTTCGTTTAACGTCGATCTTGGCTTATTCATTGCCTATGCCGTTTCAAGTGTAGTTCTTGTCATCGTCAGCTTATTTACGGCTGAGCGCCGAAGGTCGAGATGATGATTGAGTTTCTCGACGTATTGCGATTCAGCTCCGAATCATAAGGAGTGTGATATGCCTGTCATACGCTCTCACAGAGTTGCCTGGCCTTATCCCATCGAATGGAATAAGACCGAAAGACTGAGCGCGGATGTTCTTGTCCTGGGCGGCGGCGCCGCCGGCTGTTTTGCCGCAATCAGCGCTGCAAAGAAAGGAGCCCGGGTCATTCTGGTGGAGAAAGCCGCCACCATCAGTAGTGGGGCGGGAGGCTCAGGATGTGATCATTGGGAGTCCGCGGCCACGAATCCCTGCTCGCGTGTTTCGCCCGATGAGCTGGTGGATGCCATGATCCGGAGTCACGACGGGTACAATAACGGCATTTCTCATTACATCGAATGCCGTGAAGGGTGGGATCGTTTGTCGGAACTGGAACAAATGGGCGCCAAAATCCGCGACAGCGAAGGTGAATTCAAGGGTGCCGAGTTTCGTGATGAAGAAACCAAACTGTTGTTCGCCTACGATTATGTGAACCGCTTCACCCTTCGGGTGTGGGGTACGACTTTCAAGCAAGCTCTCTATCGCGAGTGTAAGCGGCTTGGTGTGCAGATCGTGGATCGTACGATGGCCAATGGTCTCTTGACGAGTGTTTCCGATCGGTATCGGCCTGCACCCGGCCAGAAATTCTTCCTCAAAGGCGGCGGCGAGCCCGATTTTCCTTTCTATCAATTTCAGGGCCCGGAGACCCTGCCGGTTGATGAGCTGTTGAAGCTTGGTTATAAGCTGCCGCTCTTTGCGGATCTCTCCCGCATGCCGGAACACGAACGTCGGGTGATTTGGGGAATGATGGTGGGCCAGGAGGGCAAATCGAAGGTTCCCATTCTAGAGGCTTATCGCGCAGCCGGATTTGATCCTGAACATCACGTTTTGCAAAGTTATGGGGATGGATGGAAATCAGGATCTTTCCTGCCGCAGGAGCGGCAGTTGTTTGGACTGCCGGGTGGTGTGGTGAATGATTGGCACTTGATGACGAATCTCGAAGGGCTGTTTGCTGCCGGCGATGTCCTGTTTGCCTCCAATTGCTTCGGCCATGCGGCAGCTACCGGACACTACGCGGGGCGTCATGCCGCGCAGTACGCAGCCAAGGCCGCTCCTGCCGTGCCGGATGAGGCGCAGGTGGAAATGGAGCGTCGCCGAATTTACCAGCCCCTTCAGGTTGCGCATGGCATTTGTTGGCAGGAACTCAACGCGGCTTCAGCACGCCTCATGCAGCACTACTGTGGCGGATTCAAAAGCGGTGAGCTGTTGAGGACCGGACAGGAGATGCTTCAGGAACTGCAGTCCGGCGAAGGCCGGAAGTTGTGTGCTCGCAATCCTCACGAACTGGTCCGGTCGCTGGAAGTGCTCAATGTCTTAACCAACGCCGAAATTGTCCTGCATGCCTGCTTGGCGCGCCTTGCCAGCTCCAGGGAACTGCAATTCACACGGTTGGATTATCCCGCACTTGATCCACCCGAATGGCGGAAACTCGTGACCGTTACGAAGACCGATGAGGGAGTAAAGGAAGGCTTCATGCCCATCGATTATTACGGTCCGCTGGCTGAGAATTATGAACGCAACAATCGGGCTTATTTGGACGAGAGAAGATCATGACAAGACGCAAGGTGTATGCTGAACCCGAGGCGGCTGTCTTCAACCCGGTGACGATTCGAGAGGACCTCTGCCAGGGCTGTAACCAGTGTGTTGCGGTATGCCAGGTGGACCTGTTCGTTCCCAATCAGAAAGAAGGCAAACCTCCTATTGTGATGTATCCGGGCGAATGCTGGTTTGACGGCAGTTGTGTTGAAGCCTGTCCCATTCCCGGCGCCATTACGCTCAACAGCTTGCTCATCAATCGGGTCTATTGGAAGCGGAAGTGAGGAGAACTTGAAGTTCGGCGTCCGCTTGACGAACCGGTCCACCTTGCCTTCGGTATCGACCTAGCATCGTGGGCGCAGATTCCACGTCACCAGAATCCATGAGGCGTCGCAGTCGGCGGGACAATGAGCTGTGGGCTGCATCCATCAGGCGGGCAGGCAGAGAATCGATGCGCGCCATTTCACTCGCAACGTCTGTTCTGTTCCGCAATTCGCTGCCTGTCCTGATCCCTTTGCTGGATTTCCTCATTCTGCCTGAAACCGCCGGTCACTTTCCGCTTGTGCCGCAAGATAAAAGTCCCATAAGATGACTCACGGCGCTTCCGGAAATCCGGTTTCGAACGAGCACGATTTACTTATTTAACCTGGGCCGCGCGAGGCTGCGCTCTTTAGAATCCAGCGCGCCTTTAGTCGCGTAGGATAAAAATCACTCCAATCTATCCCTAACTGGCTATGAAAAAGAAACTTGCTTGCAGTTTATGGCTCACCGTTACTTGTATTTTCCTTGCCGCACAAGACAACCCCTGTTGGTTGCGCTATCCCGCGATTTCACCTGACGGCAAGACGATTGTCTTCACTTACAGAGGCGATCTCTATCGCGTCTCCAGCAGTGGTGGGACTGCCACACCGCTTACCAGCCATGAGGCTCAGGATTTCATGCCGGTGTGGAGCCACGACGGAAAACACATTGCCTTTGCCAGCGATCGCTATGGCAATTTTGATATTTTCGTTATCCCCGCCGAAGGCGGCGAGGCCAAACGAGTCACATTTCATTCCGCGCACGAATATCCCTATGCGTTCAGCAGCGACGACAAGAGCATCCTTTTCGGTGCGACTCGAATGGACTCGGCCAGTAACCGGGGATATTCGGCCGGGTCTCAACCAGAACTGTACCGAGTGCCCGTAAACGGGGGAAGGGTGGAACAGGTCCTTACGACACCGGCGGAGGAGGTGAAGCTGAGCAAGAACGATCAGTACATGATCTACCAGGACAAGAAGGGCGGAGAGAATGCCTGGCGCAAACACCACACCTCATCCATCGCGAGGGACATCTGGATCTATGACAGCAAGACAGGCACGCACAGGAAGATCACCGCTTTTGCCGGGGAAGACAGAAATCCGATTTTCACGGACAACGACAGAGCTTTCTACTACCTGAGCGAGGAGAGCGGTTCGTTCAATGTCCACAAGATGAGTGTGGAGGGGGGTAAATCACAGCAGATCACCTTCTTCAAGAAACTCCCGGTCCGTTTTTTGAGTCTTGCCGGCAACGACACCTTGTGTTTCGGCTATGACGGAGAGATCTACGTTCAAAAAGGCACCGGCAAACCTGAAAAGGTGAATACAACCATTGCGGCGGATTCCAAGAGCAACAATGAGAGGATCGTGCCGGTCAGTGGCAGCGCGCGCGAGATTGCCATATCCCCGAGCGGGAGAGAAGTAGCGTTCATCTTTCGCGGCGAGGTGTTCGTAACCGGCGTCGAAGGGAGCACTACGAAGCGGATTACCAACACACCGGAACAGGAAAGCAGCGTGAGTTTTTCTCCCGACGGCAAGGCTTTGCTTTATGCCTCGGAAAGAGGGAATAGCTGGAAAATCTATGAGACGCGCAAGGCTCGTGATGAAGAACCCTATTTCTATGCTTCCACGGTCTTGAAGGAAACTCCCATCGTCGAGAACGAAAAAGAAAACTATCAACCCGTGTATTCGCCGGATGGGAAAGAGATTGCCTACATCGAAAACCGGATGACGCTGAAGATCCTGAACCTGGAATCGAAACAGACGCGCACCCTGCTCACCGACAAGGAATTGTTCTCGTCCCGTGACAACGACCAATACTTCCGGTGGAGCCCTGACAGCAAATGGATTCTGTTCGATTATTCCGTTCCGGGCGTTGCTCCTGGTGAAGTGGGATTGATATCGGCCGATGGCAAGGGCAAGGTGATCAACTTGACGGCAAGCGGCTTCAATGACAGGCGCGCCAAATGGATCCTGGGCGGCAAAGCGATGCTGTGGTTCAGCAATCGTGACGGCTTGAAAGCGGTCGCTCAAGCCGGGAGTGCGCAGAGCGATGCCTACGCTCTGTTCTTCACCCAGGAAGCGTGGGACCGTTTCAGACTCAGCAAAGATGAAGCCGCGCTGTTGAAAGAGATGGAAGAGAAGAAAGACAAAGCGGATGCGGCAAAGGATAAAAAAGACGCAGCGAAAGTGGAAGATGTAGTAATTGACTGGAATGGGCTGGATACGCGCAAGGCCAGACTCACTATTCACTCTTCTTCCTTGGGCGATGCGCTGGTCAGCAAAGATGGGGAAGCCCTTTACTACCTGGCACGTTTTGAAAGGGGCATGAACCTCTGGACCACCAATCTTCGAACCAAAGAGACAAAGATGCTCGTGACGCTCAATGCCAACTCGGGCAGTCTTGAATGGGACAAGGATCAAAAGACCATCTTTCTGTTGGCGGATGGCGCCATCTCGAAAATTGATTCGGCCACCGGCAAGCGGGATGTCGTGAGCATCAACGGAGAGATGACGGTGAATGTAGCGGCCGAGCGTATGTCAATGTTTGAGCATGTCTGGCGCAGAACGAAGGAGACTTTTTATACCGCCGGTTATCACGGAGTGGATTGGGACGGCCTCAAACCGGTTTACCTGAAGTACCTGCCTCACATCGGCAGCAACTATGAGTTTGCCGAAATGCTCAGCGAGATGTTGGGCGAGCTGAATGTGAGCCATAGCGGCGCGGCCTTTTCCAGTCCCAATGCGAATGCGGACGCAACGGCGTCTCTTGGAGTCTTCTGTGATCAGTCTTACAAGGGAAACGGTGTTCGGGTCGAGGAGGTGATCAAAGACGGCCCTCTGGACAAGGCCGGGATGAACATCACTCCCGGAATGATCATCGAATCGATTGATGGCGAAACGATTGCTGCGGACAAGGATCTGTCTCAATACCTCAATCGCAAGGCAGGCAAGAACACGTTGATTGTGGTTGTAGATGGTGATCGGAGACGGGAGATCGCCGTCAAGCCCATTTCTATCAGTGATGAGAACGCCTTGTTGTACAAGCGATGGGTCCGCAGGAACCAGGATGAAGTGGATCGGTTGAGCAACGGCCAATTGGGGTACATACACATCCCCGGCATGAATGACAGCGCCTACCGTTCCACTTATGAGGAGGTGATGGGCAAGTATGCAGACCGGAAAGGAATCGTGATCGATACCCGCTTCAATGGCGGCGGTGACCTGGTAGCCGACCTGGCCATGTTCCTGAGCGGGAAAAAGTTCTTCGATTACACGACCGACACGAGAAGCAACGGCTACGAGCCCAATTTCCGATGGACCAAACCCAGCATCTCGTTGGCCAACGAAGCCAATTACAGCGACGGTCATTGCTACGCCTACACCTACCAAAACCTGAATCTGGGGAAATTGGTCGGCATGCCCGTGCCGGGCACCTGCACCTTCTCCGGCTGGGAAACCCTTCAGGAGAGCGGCATTCGTTGGGGCGTGCCGCCTGTTGGGGTGAAGACCGCCAACGGCTCATACCTGGAAAACCACCAGACCGAACCGGACGTCAGAGTAATGAATGACTATGCAGTTATCAGCAAAGGAAGAGACCAGCAATTGGAAGCTGCGGTTGCCGCCCTGATGAAGGAAATCAGGTAATCATAGGGCAACCACGAAACGCACAGGTTACGCGGAACGCTTTGGTGCCGTCGGTGTGTTTGGGGTCAGGCCCTGCGCCTGACGGGGACGGCCTTCGTGTTCCGACTTCTGAAGCAAAGGAGTGTTCCATGATCCTTCGTCGTGATTTTCTCAAGATCGGCGGCCTGACATTGGCGCTTCCCGGCTGCGTGCGTGCTCTTTGCCAACAGAACATGGCCACAGGATCGAAGCTTGAAAGCCTGACATCGGGGGTCAAGCCCTTGGGGCCCGAAGATTACGCGGAACGCCAGGAGCGTGCCCGGCGTTTGATGGCGGCAAGCAAGCTCGACGCGGTATTCCTTCCCGGCGGCGTTAATCTCACCTATTTCACTACGGTGAGCTGGGGATCAAGCGAGCGAACTTTCGGCGCGATCCTTAACAAGAAAGGGCTGCCGGTCTGGATCTGTCCGGCGTTCGAACTCGAGCGAGCCAGGGAATCCATACCCGCAGGCCAGGAGACCCGGACCTGGGAGGAGCATGAAAGCCCGTATAAGCTGATCGGTGGAACAGTGAAAGACCTGGGCGGCCGGCGCCTCGGCGTTGCTCCGAACACGAGCGGCTTCCAGATTTTTGGCCTCCAAAAGGACGCTCCGGACATCGAGCTCGTCAACGGTTCCGTCGTTACAGATGGCTGCCGGGGAACGAAGACGGCCAAGGAAATTGCCTTCATGGACCTGGCTGCCAAGATCACCAAGATCGCTTACCGGGAAGCCTTTGCGCAGCTGCGCGCAGGCATGACGCCGCGAGATCTGTCGTCGGCGATCAGCGCAGTCCATAATAAGCTCGGCGCGAGCGGCAGCGGCGGCCCGCAGTTCGGCCCCAATACCGCATTTCCCCACGGTTCCCGCGTGCCTCAGACGCTTGGCCAAGGGACGGTCGTCATGGTGGACGGCGGCTGCAGCGTAGAAGGCTACCGGTCCGACGTCACCCGGACGATCGTTTTCGGAAAGCCGACCGACAAAATGCTGAAAGTCTGGGACATCGTCAAAAAAGCTCAAACCGCGGCACTCAAGACGTGCCGTCCCGGCGCCGCCTGCGAGGATGTGGACACAGCAGCGCGCAAGGTCATCGAAGACGCCGGTTACGGTCCCGGCTACAAGTACTTCGCCCATCGCCTCGGCCACGGCATCGGCTTGGACGGCCACGAATATCCCTATCTGGTCAAAGGGAACAAACTCAAGCTCGAGCCGGGAATGACCTTCAGCAACGAGCCGGGCATTTACATCTACGGCGAATTCGGTATCCGAACCGAGGATTGCATGGTTGTCACTGAGGACGGCGCGCGGTATCTCGGCGGGATGGAGGCCCTTGCCATCGATCAGCCCTTCGCGGATCGCTAGTGCTATTCGGGAGCTACTAAGTCACAGCGACGTGAACACGACGATGGCCTCCACGCATGTTCTGAACCGGGGCGTCCGTTGTGGTTCATGTTGTCGCCTCTACTTACCATAGCCGGGCCCGCGCAGGACTTTACCTGGAAGCGCGTTGGTCATCTTGCCGCCATCGATGACGGGCATGCCGTTGACCAGCACGTATTGCATCCCTTCGCAGAGCTGATTCGGATTTTCAAACGTTGCAAGGTCGCGCACGGTTTCAGGATCGAATACCACGAGGTCTGCCCACATCCCCGCCTTGATGACTCCTCGGTCCGCCAGCCGCATGCGCTGCGCCAGCAGCGCGGAGAATTTGCGGATGGCTTCTTCCAGGCGCAGTTTTTTCTCCTTACGCACGTGCTTGCGCAGAATGCGGGGGAATGTCCCGTAGGCGCGCGGATGCGGGTGCTCGCGGCCGAAGAGAACGGCCTGGACGGCCTAAACATCCACTGCGCGATCGTCGGCGAGCTTCACGCCGACAGGACGCGGAAAGTGTCCGACGTGCTGGGAACGGCCACGGGCACGCGCACCTCTAGCATAGGCCCTGCCGGCAGGCATTCCAGTGCGCCCGCCAGCAGCTATATGCCCATGTTAGCCGGCGTGGCGCCAACCAGCAGCCGTGAGTTTCTTCAGCCTGTCGAAATACGCCACGTTTGGGTCGATCTGCCCGGGCGCATGCCGTTTCTTCAGCAGCTCGTAGATGTGCTCGCCCAAGACCGAGCCGGTTGCGTGAACCGCTTCGTGGCGGCTTAGCCCCTCGCCCTGAAGCCGAGCAAGGGTCTCTACGACGATCGGCTCTGCCAACGCGAGCTGGTTCTCCACGATCACATGAATCGTGGCGTGCAACAGAATGTTCGGGAGACGAACGTGAGCGCGTCGGTGGTACGAGGCGACGAGATCGATTCGCACACGCTCGTCGGTTCTCAGCCAGTCGCCCGCCTCAGGATTCTTGCTTGGATCGTACGCTTTCAAGTTCTTCCCTTGCCGTTGTCATCCGTCCGGCTAACGTCTGCGCTCAGCGGCGGCCGCCGATCGCCATGAGAGAGCGACAAAATCATGGGCCTCGCGACCACCACGACGTTCCGGCCG
>Ga0315280_10005538_pt1 | contig 17923 bp, 15 predicted proteins | sample YL17G06_40_MG_FD_203697 | JGI IMG/M metagenome (GOLD analysis project Ga0315280, IMG submission 203697) | Sediment microbial communities from Yellowstone Lake, YNP, Wyoming, USA - YL17G06_40 | ecosystem: Environmental > Aquatic > Freshwater > Lake > Sediment | place: USA: Wyoming | collected... | reverse complement strand
ATAGAGGGCGTTAGGGGCTGATGGAACGGCAGGTGTAGGGGTGAAATCCGTTGATATCTGCCGGAACACCAAAAGCGAAGGCATTCAGCTAGGACGGCCCTGACGCTGAGGGACGAAAGCGTGGGGATGGACAAGGATTAGATACCCTTTTACTCCACGCCCTAAACGATGGACACTGGTTACTTGAAGTGTCGACCCTTCAGGTGGCGAAGCTAACGCGTTAAGTGTCCCGCCTGGGAAGTACGGCCGCAAGGCTAAAACTCAAAGGAATAGACGGGGGCTCACACAAGCGGTGGACCATGTGGCTCAATTCGACGACAAACGAGGAACCTTACCAGGGCTTGAAATCCTGTTGAAAGTTCGCTGAAAGGCGAATCTACCCACAAGGACAGCAGGACAGGTGCTGCATGGTTATCAGCCGTTGCAAAGCAACGGCACGCGGATATACGCGGATAAAGGCGCTTCGCGCCAACGCGGATTTACGCGGATCATGATGACCCTTCTTGGAGTAATCCAAGATGAAAAACCAGCTCATAACGGTGAAACCCAAATTCTTTTGTGATAAAATAAAAGAATGGGTAATACCGTGGGAAGTGCGAGTACTAATTTTTGTAATTTCTTCTCGAATGAGAAAGATGCTTATATTCTTGGTCTTTTTTGTGCTGACAGTTATTGGTGGGCAAGTTCAGTAGGAGTAAGCAACACAGATCCTGATTTAATTGAAGTGTTTAGAAAATTTTTGAAAAGATTTTTTCCAGAAAATAGAATAAAGTTTAACCGGAACCATTTATTCGTAAATAGTCGTCCATTATTGAGAGAATTTATTTCTGCCAAAAACAGTTTAGATGAATTAAAAGATACCAAAGCTATCCGAGCATATATCGCTGGACGTTTCGATGGAGATGGTTCTGTCGATAAAAACTTACGAAATGATTGTAGAATCGTTTACGGAAGAAAAAGTGAAGCTGAAATAGACAAAAAACTTCTTAGAATAATTGGTGTTAATAGAATAAAGATTTACTATTACAAAAGTGCAAGAACTTTTTGTTTGTACATTTCTCGTTACGAAGCAAATAAATTCTTAAAAAGTATTTTACCTCATTCATTGAAGTTGCAAAAATTAGTATTCGCACCCCGTAGAGACTTAGTTTTCCACTAGGACTAGGAAAACTTAATGAGATAACTTCTCATTACACGCTGGTTCCCAAATAAATTTTGGGAATGGTATAGTCCATACTTTTGGAAACAAAAGAGAAATATGGTCGTCAGCAGGTGGCATGAGTTGCTCCCTTCAATGGGGAAACCTGCGCAACCCTCATCCTATGTTTGTCCCGCCCTCTATGCTCGTGACTATAGTTTATTCTTAGATAAATTTGATTAAACTAATTGTCAAAATTAGATGAGCATAGTGATGGGCTTAGAGGGCGGGAATGTCATAGGAAACTGCCTCGGATAACGGGGAGGAAGGTGAGGATGACGCCAAATCAGCACGGCCCTTTGACGCCCTGGGCTGCACACGTGGTACAATGGCTGCTACAAAGGGTTGCAAAGCCGCAAGGCGGAGCTAATCCCATCAAAAGCAGTCTTAGTTCGGATTGAGGTCTGCAACCCGACCTCATGAAGCCGGAATCGCTAGTAACCGTGAATCAGCTATGTCACGGTGAATATGTTTCTGAGCCTTGTACTCGAGTGACTGGCAGTTCTGAAAAAAATAGGTGGAAATCCTATCGTACTAATTCCAGATAGTACGAAGCCAAAAAACAGGTCTTAATCGCGAGGTTAAGACCGAAGGGTTTGGAGGCATTTTCTAGTTTGAGTCCTTCATTAAATGGCTACAAATCTGATGACCCGTCGAGTACACGGGGAAGTCATCTGGAGAAAAAGATTTGTAGTAATCGGAAGGCCGAAACGGAAAACAAGTTTTCAGAATGACCCAGTGAGATCTTGTAATTGTTCTTGAAGAGAACTATGATAAAATTGAGGTTAGCTATCTTCAGGATAAAAGATAAAAGTAATTTTATTTCTATGCGATTACAAGAAGTCAGGAGAGTCCATAGTACCCTGAGTTTATCGAAGGGGAAGGGACAAATTCGATCGATTAAAAAGCTACATCCACAATATATTGCAGGATTTATAGATGGTGAAGGATGTTTCTGGGTGAGTATTTGCCGAGATGAGGCTATGAAAAATAAAATTTTTTGCCGAGCAGAATTTTCAATTGAACTTAGAGCCGATGACAGAGAGATTTTAGAGAGAATTAAGGAAACTTTAGGATGCGGGAAAATATACAATTGTTATTATGAACGCTATGGATGGTATCCTCATGTAAAATATAAGGTTAGTAGATTAGACGAGATTTCTGAAATTTTAATTCCTTTTTTACAAAAGCATCCCCTACAGGCAAAGAAGGCTGAGACGTTTCAGTATTTCAAGCAAATCATTCAAAAAAGAATGAATGGGGAACATCTTACCAAGAAAGGAGTGAAAGAAATTGTTAAACTCCAGGCAAAAATTAGGAGTTTAGGAAAAAAACATCGATCGGAAACCGCTAGGATACGGGAAAACCGTACGTCCAGTGGTGTGGGAAGATAAACTAATCTATCCCGCTACCGCCCGTCAACCCAAGCAAGCTGGGAATGGCCGAAGTGCCCCGTAAGGGGAGCTAAGCCAAGCTCAGTAAGAAGGGGTAAGTCGTAACAAGGCACGCGTTGCGGAAGCAGTGCGTGGATCATTCAATTTAAAAGTGTTGACTAAATTTGAGGGAGGAGAGCTCTGATCTCAAATTTAGGGTGTTGATCTCAAAGCCCAAAATTGAGATTGTCGGGCCTTCACTTAGCAAAACAAACTTTCAAAATCGAAGCGGGATAAAACCCGTTTTTGTTTTCCAAAACATCGATTTTTGCTATAATAGATAAAGATTTGAAAAGGTCATTGATTTTTGTTAATATACTATACTATATGCCCCTAGCTAAAAAATTAATTAAATTTTTATCCAAAATTAAATACGAGCCAATTTCCCATCGGACGGTTTACACCGCTTTTGATAAAGCTCAGACATTGGGAGTTCCGGAGAAAATTGTTGGCAAAACCCTGGTCATCAAAATGAATGGCGATTTTGCCCTGGTTTTAATTCCCGCTCATCAGATTTTGGACATTAAAAAATTTTTAAAGACTGCGAATAGTTGGCTGAAACAAAAAATAACCAAAAATTCGCATGGGCGCATTCGGATTGCCGAAGCCCGAAGGGCGAAGGCGCGCTATTCGCATGCTGGATTTGCCAGCGAGGCCTGGATGAAGAAAAATCTCAAAGGGGTCAGGGTTGGAGCCATCCCGCCTTTTGGAAACATGTGGCGATTGCCTACCTTTATTGAAAAATCTTTAATCAATCAGCCAAAAATCATTATTAATGGCGGAGACTATAATTCCTCAATAAAAATTGGTCCGGTCTCTTTGAAAAAATTAATACCCGATTTGGTAATTGGCAGTTTCGGCAAGGTTCGAGAGTGAAAATTCGCATATAATTCGCATATAATTTGCATATCAATTCGTGTGATTTTAATTTGATGTGTTATTACCGACTTTTCTCTAAAATCTATGAGATGGGAGCCAAACAAATGTGTCTTGACTGCCAGGGCTTTATCAAAGAAGGTTCAAAAATTTTGGATTTAGGATGCGGCTCAGGAATTGCTGCTAAATATTTTCAAGATTTCTTTAAAGCCAAAGTGATTGGAATCGACATTAGAGACAATCGATTGGTTCCAATTCCTTTTCAAATCTTTGACGGGAAAAATCTTCCTTTCGAGAATGATTCATTCGATGTCGTTTTGATAAATTATGTTTTGCATCATTGCCAGTCGCCCGAAGAATTGCTAAAAGAAGCAAAAAAGGTGGCCAAAAGAATCATTATTTTCGAAGATTTACCAGAAGGATTTTTGGCCAAATTAAGATGCCAAATTCACCAGATGATTTTTCCCGGCAGTAAAAAAACATTCAACTTTAAAACTCGAAAAGAATGGCGAGAGATATTCGAAAAACTGACTTTAAAAATCATTGCCGAAAATCAAGTTTTCACCAAATTTAGTTGGTTAGATCCCATCAAAAGAATTCGTTTTGTATTAGAAAAAAAATGTTAGCCCTATATCCCTAGGGGTTGGGCTCGACCAAAATTTTTAAATTTTGGTATCGAGGGCGTATAGCTCAGTTGGCTTAGAGCGCGTCTCTGATAAAGACGAGGTCTGTGGTTCGAATCCACATACGCCCAATTTTAAGATGCCTTGGCAACTGACTTGGCAACGTTTAACGGGCAACTACTGGCAACGTTTGACGTTGCCAAAGTTCCAAAGCACTTTATCAATAGCTCTTTATCAATTCAATTTTATTATTTTATTACCACGACGCCCTTCGGGTACCCTAAACTTCGGCTTGAAAAAGCCGATTTTTTGTGGGAAAATAGTGAAACAATATGCCTAAAACATTTTTTATCGGTATAGTGCTGGTTATTATTGCCGTAGGATGCTGGATTTTTCTATGGACGAACAAAGAACAGGCCTGTCTGATTTCAGGGGGAACCGTTACCACGTCTTTTTGCTGCAAAACTACGGCTGATTTTCCGAACACCTGCCTTATCGGTGCCTGCGGGTGTTCGCTTGAATACAGCCATGAGGTGAAAGTCTGCGACTGCGGAATGGATAAATGTTTTAACGGAATCCGTTGCAAAAACGCTAAATAAATCAGGAAAACAAAAATCCGCCCCCGAAGGGGCGCTTTTTAAATCAAAATTATTATTAATAACAGCAATACCTGGTCCAGCTGCTCTGATGGCAGCCAGCGTTATAGGCGCCCTCGCTCGTTTGATAGCAACGACCATTGCAGTAAAATTGCGCGGAACTAGGGCAGCAGGCCGTTCCCGTCCAACAGTAACCCGGTGAACAATGCTGGCATCCTATACTGACCTTACTTCCGCCGCCGCCAGAAGTACCACCTCCACCGCCAGAAGTACCACCCCCGCCCTTAAAAGCTTGATAAATAGATTGACACATCCGATCTCCGGTATTCGGATATTTTCCGGTAGCACAACCGTAAGAGTACCAAACCCAGTATAGAAATAGTCCTGTAAGAAACAATTGAATACATGCCTTAATGATATCTCTCACGATATATTTTGTAGGGGTTTTTATGGGAACCGGTGTTTTCTCGGGAGTTAATTGTTCTTTCGGAACTTCAACAGGTCCAGCCAAAGTAGCCCCACAATTTTTACAAAATTTATCGTCCGGATTTATTTTCTGGCCACACTTTGGGCAAAAATTTGCCATAATATTAATTTCTTTTAAGATATTTAATTGACCTTTACTTTATTTTAGTTTAAATCACGCCTTTCGTCAAATAAAATTTTATGAGAAAAATCGGCTTGACCCCCACACCAAAATTTGGTGTGGGGGTTGAAAAAGCCGATTTTTTTTGTGGAGAAATTAGGGCCCTTGACATAGATGCTTGATTTGATAAACTAAAGATAAGAATTATTCTGGTTTTTAGTTTATGAAATACGAAAAAAAGCCAATTTCAAAAATTTTGCGTTCCAATAACACTGTTTTTACTTTCAAAGACATTTCTTTAATTTGGGGGAATACTGACAAAAAAGCAACAATTTCAGCCATTAACTATTATGTAAAAACCGGTGATCTTTATCGAATTCGTCGAGGCCTTTATGCCAAAGACAAAAATTATGACAAACTTGAACTGGCGACTAAAATTTACACCCCTTCCTATATAAGTTTTGAAACGGTTTTAGTAAAAGCCGGTGTCGTCTTTCAATACTATGACCAAATTTTTGTCGCCTCGTATCTCACTAGAGAAATAATCGCTGACAAACAAACCTATTCCTATAAAAAAATTAAAGATAATATCCTTACCAATTCCGCAGGAATTGAGGCTAAAGAAAACTATTCTATTGCTTCTCCGGAAAGAGCGTTTTTAGATATTCTTTATCTCTACAAAGATTATCACTTTGATAATCTCTCGTCCCTCAAATGGGACAAAGTTTTTGAAATTCTGCCGATTTATGATAGCAAAAGAATGGAGAAAAAAATTAAACAGTATTATAAAGAAGCCCAAAAAGGTTAATTAAGAAACTATGACCCTCGATATAATCACTCACAAAAATATTTTAATCAAAATTCTAAAAGACATCTACACCGATTCTACCATCGGTCCGATTTTGGGTTTTAAAGGCGGTACGGCTGCCTATTTATTTTATAGGATGCCGCGTTTTTCAGTGGATTTAGACTTCGATTTACTCGATTTGGAAAAGGAGGATTATGTTTTTGAACGAGTCAGAAAAATTTTAGAAAACTATGGCACAGTAAAAGAAGCCAGCAAAAAAAGATTTAACCTTTTTTACGCTCTTTCATATGAAAAAAAAGCCGAAGGAGCCCAAAACATTAAGGTTGAGATAAATCGCCGAGATTTTGGTTCAAGATATGAGATAAAATCCTATCTTGGCATTTCTATGAAAGTGATGGTGCAAGAAGATATGGCTGCCCACAAGTTGGTGGCTATGTACGAGAGATCTGGCAAAACAAACCGAGACATTTTTGATAGTTGGTATTTTCTACAAAACGATTGGCCGATTAACAAAAAAATAATTGAGAACAGAACCAAAATGTCTTTTAAGGATTTTTTAAAAAAATGTATTAACTTAGTAGAAAAAAAGGATGAAAAACACATTTTAGCCGGTATGGGCGAACTTTTAGATGAAAAGATGAAACCCCGTAGTGAACTTGGTTCTACTACTGGGGCAAAAAACTGGGTAAAACAAAACCTAAAAAAAGATTTATTATTTTTGCTAAAATTAAAACTTGCCCCGTAGGATGCTTTGCTTTCCTTCGGAGTTAGAAAGCGAAAAATTTACCCCCGCGCCAAAACATTGGCGATGGCCAAGCAAAGCAAAGCCCCGTAGTGAACTATGTTCTACTACTGGGGCGAAGCCCCGTAGTCACTGAGCCTGTCGAAGTGCTCTTACTGAGCTTGCCAAAGTATACTACTGGAGAAAGCGATTTAAAGAAATTTTTGAAGGAGAATTCTAATGTTAGAAGGAAAATTAAGATGGCTTAAGATATATGAAAAATAACTTTACATTAAAACTTTTAGCTGAAAAACTTACTCTTAGGAGGCCCAGTTATGACATCGCAAAACTTAATCAAAGCTTAAATACTTCTATTATTGATTTAAATCCCCATCAAATTGAAGCAGCAGTTTTCGCCTTTAAAAGTCCACTTTCAAAAGGAGCAATTCTATGTGACGAGGTTGGTTTAGGCAAGACGATTGAAGCAGGCCTTATTATAAATCAACTCATTTCTGAAGGTAAGAAACACATACTGATTATTTGTCCTGCTAGTATTCGGACTCAGTGGCGATCAGAACTCTTAGAAAAATTTGGCATCGTGGCTACAATTATAGATGCTAAAGTTCTTAAAATTAAAAATGAATTAAGGTCTCTCAATCCGTTTCAAAATGAAGGAGTAATAATTTCTTCTATCCCTTTTGCGTATCGCCATATAAGAGAAATTAAACAGACTTTCTGGGATTTAGTTGTAATTGACGAGGGACATCGATTGAGAAATCTCAAGAGCAAACAACATATAGCCTTAAAGGAATTTGTTTGGGAAAAGGCAAAAGGAAGGATTATTTTAACAGCTACTCCTCTTCAAAATAATTTATTAGAACTTTATGGATTAATCCAATTTATAGATCCAAAATTACTAGGTAGCGAGTACTCTTTTCGGGAAAATTTTATGGCTGATGCGCAAGGAAGAGTGCTTAAGAATAAAGAGGAGTTGAGGTCAAGAATAAATACGCTCTCTATACGCACCCTAAGAAGGCAAGTGCAAGAATATGTCCGCTTTACGAAACGGCATAGTATTCTTCAAGATTTTATACCCTATCCAGAAGAATGGGAACTTTATCAAAAGGTTTCAGGGTATCTCCAGAGATCTAGATTGGCAGCTATAGAACATCACCAGAGGGCTTTAATGATTTTAATTTATCGTAAGATTCTAGCCAGTTCTTCTTTTGCTATTGCTCAGACTTTAGAAAAATTAATTACTAATTTAGAAAACAAACTTAAAAAGCAACAAGTTAAAACCGAGGAGGCTTTTGAGGAAGAGTTAGAATCATTTACTGAAGAGGTTGAAGAGTTAGGATCAACTGATGAAACTAATCAGGCCGAAGAAATAATTCCTGAATTCTCAGAAGAAGAAATAGAAAAGGAAATAGAAGAATTAAAGAGTTATCGAGATTTAGCCAAAAGTATTACTAAAAATGCTAAAGGAGAAGCTCTTCTTGTAGCTCTAAGAAATATCTTTTTAGAAGCAAAGAAAAAAAATTGGCCAGAGAAAGCAGTAATTTATACTGAATCTCGGCGCACCCAGCAGTATTTCCTCGAACTTTTGGAAGAGAATGGTTATAAAGGACAAATTGTTTGTTTTAGTGGAATTTCCGGAGGGAAAGACGCTAGAGATGCTTTAATTGAAAAGTTTAAAAATGAAGCAAAAATCTTTCTATCTACAGAAGCGGGCGGGGAAGGATTAAATCTTCAATTTTGCAATGTAGTAGTCAATTATGATTTACCTTGGAATCCTCAGAGGATTGAACAAAGGATTGGTCGTTGCCATAGATATGGACAGAAGCTGGATGTAACTGTTATTAATTTTCTCAACCGAAAAAATGCTGCCGATCAACGAGTTTATGAACTTTTAGATCAGAAATTGAAATTATTTGACGGTCTTTTTGGAATTTCAGATGATGTTTTGGGTATTTTAGAATCCGGCATTGATTTTGAGAAAAAAGTTTTAGAAATCTATCAATCTTGTCGAACAGAAGAAGAAATAAACGCTGCCTTTCAAAAATTGCAAGAAGAATTGGAGGAACAAATAAAAGCACAATTAACAGAGACTCGGATTAAATTATTGGAACATTTTGATGACGAAGTAAGAGCAAAGCTTAAAATCCGAGATGAAGCCGTTAAATATGAATTATCTCAATTAGAGAAAGAACTTAAGGATTTAGTAACCAGTTTTTTAGACGAAAATGTAAAACCAATAGAAGGAGAATATCTTTATCAAATTAAAAAACTTCCGACAGATTTAATGCTAAGAGTATCTCAAAACCTAATTAATAAGAAAATTACTTTTGCCCGAATTACTCCTGAAGAGAGCAGAGAAATTGAACGAATGCATTTAGCCCACCCGCTTGTTCAAGAAATTATCCGAGAAGTTAAGTCTCAAAAAGTTAAACCTGTTCAATTAAAACTTCATTATACTAAAGGAGGGCACCGAATTAGTCAGCTTGAGCCATATCTAGGGGAGGATGGTTGGTGGTTCGTTTATAAACTAACCTTTGAAGGCCTGGAGATTGAGGATCGCTTAGTATCCATAATTTTATTGGAAAAAGCCGGAGATTTAATTCCTTTACCTACGGATTTATCAAGGCATTTCTATGGCATTACTACTGAGGTAGTAGGCCTAACTGAAGAGCCAGATATTACTATTAAAAATCTTGTAGAGAAAAGATTAGCTCAAGTTCAAAAAGAATTAGAACAGGAGCTTAATATCAAAAATGAACAATACTATGAACAAGAAAGAGATAAGTTGGATACTTTTACCGAGGAAAGTTTGATGCAGATAGAAGATGAAATTAAAAAGATAAGAGCTAATTTACAAAAGTTACGAAAAAGTAAAGATTCGGCTGAAACTTATGAAGAGAGGATGAGAATAAGAGAAGAAATAGACAAATTAGATCGGGAATTACAGAAAAAGCTAATGAAAAGCAATGAAGAAAATTTAAAGTTAATGAAAGAAAGAGATAAAATTTTAAAAAGCCTATCCGAAGGTTTAAAATTGAAAGTCGATAAAAATTTAATCGCCGTAGCCAAATGGGAATTAATATGAGTTTTTATAAAATGGGTAATAAAAAAATCAAGATAAAAGACCTTCCAGTCGATCAACGGCCAAGGGAAAAATTACTCAAATATGGAGCAGAGAAACTTTCTGATTCCGAACTTTTAGCGATTTTAATTCGGGTGGGAACGCCTCAAAAAAATGTAATTGAAGTAGCCCAGGAAATATTAGATAAATACCAGTCTTTTAAAGGAATGGCCGGAAAATCAGTTGAAGAAATTATGAAGATAAAAGGAATTGGAAAAGACAAAGCAGTAACAATCGCTGCAAGTTTTGAAATAAGCCGGCGAATTGTTAATCAAATTTTAAAAGAAAAAAATGACTAAAATCCCTAATCCATTTGAAAAATTTGACCATCATACCGAATGGAGTGCTGCCATAGTAGTAATTGGATTGATGAACGAAACAATAAAAGAACTTAATTTACCTATTGGATTTGCCAGGGGGGAGAAAAGAGGGATAGATGGTAAGAGGCCAGATATTCTTATTTATAAATCACCTCAAAGTACTGAGGTTATTTGTGTTCTTGAATTCAAACCACCTTATTTTGATCCACTTGATGAAAATGAATTGAAAGAGCCAGCACGTCAAAAAGCCTCCAGGCGCAGTGCGCCTTATTTTTGTACTTCAAATTTCAAGCAATTAATTTGGTTTAATACAGAAAGAGTTAATAAATTAGAGCCAGAAGAGAAACAAATAATAGAGAAATATGAACTCTCAACAATTGAAGATTTAGACGCCATTGAGGAACCGCGATTTAAAAATAGCATTAAAAGGAATTTAGAAAGATTTTTGAGTGATTTGGTCGAGATACCCTCTGGCAAAAAACCCGAACCACTTTTACCTATAGATGAATTCTTAATTTATCGTCTTCAACAAAAAATTAAAGTTCTTCAAATCCACTATAAAAGAATGATTGAAGAAGAAGTAAAAAACCCTGCATTTGCTAAAAAACTTCAAAAATGGTTCATTGAGCAAGCTTGGACTTTTGCCTGGCAAAATGAAGATTATGAAAAAGCTGCTCGTCAAGCTGCCTACCTTTTGATAAATAAAATCCTATTTTACAACGTCTTACAATCCAAAAGAAATGATTTAGATCCCTTAGAGATTCCGGAGGGTCTTACTAAAGGTGGCTTGCTCCAAAAAACTTTACAAAATTATTTTGATTATGTTTTGCAAAATGTTGATTATGAAACAATTTACTCCACTGATTTTATTGATCAGTTAGCTTTCCCAGATAATAAAGATGTAGTAGAAGAGATCAAAGAACTTATTGAAATATTAAATAGACATAATTTTGCCCAATTAGGTTTTGATGTGATAGGTAGGATTTTTGAAAAGTTAATCCCGGCTGAGGAAAGGCATGTTTTAGGGCAATATTTTACTAATCCAGATGTAGTTGATATTATTCTGAAATTCTGCCTAATAAAAGAAGATAACAAGGTTTTAGATCCTGCTTGTGGAGCCGGAACATTTTTAGTCCGAGCTTATCAGCATAAAAAGATAATGAACCCACGATTATCCCATGAAGAAATTTTAGAAACTCTTTGGGGCAATGATATCGCTAAATTCCCGGCTCATTTAACTACTATTAATTTAGCTATTAATGATTTAACAGTAGAGGAGAATTATCCTCGAGTAATTCAAAAAGACTTCTTTGATTTATTACCCGAGAAAATTGAATTTAAATTACCAGAAAAATGGCGCGAGGTAACCTTAAAAGGATTGGGAGAAAAAGGGAAAATTATTGTACACCCGCGTTGGTTTGATTGTATAGTTGGAAATCCTCCCTATACCCGTCAAGAAGAAATCGCCGATATGACCGGGCAAGAAATCGGATATAAAGAGGAATTAATAGGAAAAGCTCTTTATAAACTGGGACCCAGAACAGAGGAAAATAAATTAGCAGAGATTTCAAAACGAGCTGGAATTCATGCTTATTTCTTTGTCCACGGTTTTAAGTTTCTTCACGAAGGCGGACGATTCGGTTTTATAGTTTCAAATTCCTGGTTAGATGTAGATTATGGTAAGGGCTTACAAGAATTCTTTTTAAAAAATTACAAGATTATCACTATTATTGAATCCAAAGTTGAACGTTGGTTTGAAGATGCTGATATTAATACCTGTATTGTCATTTTAGAAAAATGCACTACTTCAAAGAAAGAACGTGATGAAAATTTGGTGCGTTTTGTTCAGCTTAAGAAACCCTTACGCCACTTTATTCCAGCAGCTGAGAATATGTGGGAAAAACAAGTAAAGAGACTTGAAGAGATTGATAAACTAATTAAGACAATCTTAGCTCATTCAAATTATTATGAAAATGAAGAATTAAGAATTTTTCCGAAAAAACAATCGGAACTTTGGGAGGAGGGATTTGATGAAGAAGAGAATAAATACACTGGTTCCAAATGGGGCAAATATATAAGAGCACCTCAGATTTTCTTTAAGATTTTAGAAAAAGGTAAGGATAAATTCGTACCACTTAAAGAAATTGCTGAAGTTCGTCGAGGTTTTACAACTGGTGCCAATGAATTTTTCTATTTAACCGAAGAAGAGATTAAAAGAAGAAAAATTGAGAAAGAATTTTGGATGCATAAAGACGAGAGGGGTAATTGGGTGCCAAATTATGTGATTTGGAGTGGACGTGAGGCAAAAGGAATAATTGTAAAACCTGAAGATTTGAAATATCGGGTCTTGATGATTCACAAAAATAAGAAGGATTTAAAAGGGACAAACGTTTTAAAATACATCGAGTGGGGAGAAAGAAAAGGATTTCACAAAAGACCAACCTGTGCGAGTAGAAAAAGATGGTATGATTTGGGAAAAAGAGAATTTGGGGACTTCCTTTATTTCTATCAAATGGGCGACAGATTCTTAGTGCTTCGAAATATATATGGAATTTATGCAGATTGTAATCTTTTTGATATTTATGTAAAGGATAAGGTTAAAATGGAAGTGGTAGGTGGTTTATTAAATACAACATTATTTAGGTTTCTTTTGGAGATTCAGGGAAGGCAATTAATAGGAGCATTAACCGTATTAAAAATCCAAGTGTATGAATTGTTGCAAAATCTTATTGTCAACCCCAAAATTATAAAAATTATACCAAAAGAGAATGAAAACAAGATAATAAAAGTATTTGATAAAATAACGCAGAGAGAAATTGGCTCTATCTTTACAGAGCTTGATGCTCTGTCGCCCGAAGAAGTCTCTTTTGATAAAGCCGAGTCTGACAGAAGAGAGTTGGACAAAGTTATTATGGGTGAAATTCTTGGACTTAGCGATGAAGAACAACTCGAAGTTTATCGGGCAGTAGTTGATTTAGTAAAATCTCGTATTGAAAAAGCAAAGAGTTTTGGGAAAAGGAAAAAGACAAAAGAAGGGCTTGATATTGACCTTCTAACCAAAACTATTTTGGAGCGAATTGGTGAAAATAATTTAGCCAAATTTTATAAAGAAAAAATTCTCTCTCGACAAGTTTATTATCGCGATTTGCCAAAGTCCTCTGGTGAAATTAAAATTCAAAATACTTTAATGGGGTGGCAATTAGCCGCGGGAAAAGAAAGTATCGAATGCCTTAATGAAACTCAGGCTCGCTATTTCAAAGTTTGGCTTGAAGCCGGTCTTGAGAAAATTGCTGTTCCAGTAGAGATCGAATATTTAGATATTGTTATTGACGAATTAGAATCAACAATGAACCGTACCAAACAAATAATTAATGAATATCTTTCATCTATTTTTGACCGCAAAACCCGTGAACAAATCTTACATAAAGTCTGGCAAGAAATAACCAAATTCTAAATGAAATTAATATAATTTATGAAGATCTTTTTTAATTTTTTGTAAAATATGGCGAAAAAAATCTTCGGCGAGGAAATTGGAGCGTGGACAGAATTAAAATTGGAATATATCAGAAAATATTTAGGTGCATACTCAAATATTTTAAATTTGGCGGGCTTTAAAGAATATTATTTTGTCGACACTTTTGCTGGCTCTGGAATATGTAGAAGTAAGAAAACTAAGAAAGCAGTTCCTGGTTCACCTATGATTGCTTTAAGTATACAACCATCCTTTACGAAATATTTTTTTATTGAGCTAGATCATAATAAAATTATGAAATTAGAAGAAATGAGAAAGAAATATTTCCCTCAAAAGGATATCATCATAACAGAAGGAGACTGTAATATCAAAATTGATTCGATTCTAAATCAAATAAGAGATGACATACCTTTTGTAGCGTTACTAGATCCTCAGGCAGGGGATTTATATTGGGAAACCATCCATAAAATTTCTTTAAAAAAGAAAGCAGAGGTTTTAATTAACTTTCCACTCGGTATGGCGATAAGACGATATATGCCCCTGACTAAAGGTAAGGAAGTTAGTGAAAACATGGAAGAGAAACTTAATAAAATTTTCGGCAATGATAATAATTGGAAACAGATTTACCTAGAAAGAAAAAAGGGTACAATATCTCCGGTTGTGGCACGTGAAAAATATTTAGACCTCTATCTAAACAATTTACTATCTACAGGATTTCAATATTATGCCGTCAAAGATATTAAAAACTCTTTAGGTAATCATATTTATTATCTAATTTTTGGTAGCAAACACATTAAAGGATTAGAGAAAATGAAAGATGTAATCGTAAAAGATGAAACTGAAAGAAATACATTATTTTTTATTCAAGATTTAGCCAGTAAAATTTATAGAACCTTTCATGGTGAGAGGAATTTAAATTTGAATATAATCTTAGAGAAACTACTGCCAGGAAAGCACCTTTACAGAAAACAAGATTTCAAAAATGCTCTTATAGTTTTAGAACGAAAAAAGAAGCTTAAAAGAGCTAAAACTCGCAAAAATGCAAGATCTTTTCAAGATAACGAAAGCTTTGGTATTCTTTAGCTTAATGCTGATAAATGGTATAATTCTTTAAGATGTTTATAAAACGAATAAAAAAACTTCCTCGGATAATACGAAAATCTCTACTTTACCGTAGTAATGTAGAATACGGAGATTTTTGCATTAACCACGTCGAAGGGTGTTCTAATGGGTGTCGGTATCCTTGTTATGCTATGTTGTTGAAAATAAGATGTGGGGTTATAAAAAATTACGAAGATTGGATTAAACCAAAAATTGTAGGAAATGCTTTAGAACTATTAGAAAAAGAAATTCCAAGATATAAAGATAAAATAAATTTTGTTCATTTATGTTTTACCACCGACCCTTTTATGTACAGACAAAAAGAAGTGGCTGACTTGACTCTGAAAATTATTAGGAGACTTAATAGAGATAATATTCGTTGTACTGTATTAACCAAAGGGATTTACCCTAAGGAACTAGGGAATACTAAGAAATATAGCAAGGAAAATATATACGGGATTACTCTCGTATCTCTGGATGAGAATTTTAAAAGAAGATTTGAACCTTTCAGCGCACCATTTGAAAAAAGAATAAAAAGTTTAAGATATCTTCATAATAGAGGGCTTAAAACCTGGGTTAGTATGGAACCTTATCCAACTCCTAATATAGTTCAGCAAGATTTATCAAAAATTTTAAAGAAAATTTCTTTTGCGGATAAAATTATATTTGGGAAACTTAATTACAATGTCAAATCGAGTCAATTTAAAGATAGTAAAAATTTTTACCAAGAATGCGCCAATACAGTCATTGATTTTTGTAGAGACAGGCGGATCGAATACCATATAAAATACGGTACCCAAATAAGAGATGACAAAAGAACAGAAAAAATTTTCGCAAAGAATATTCCCGAAAATTTTAAATTGAAATATACAAAACAACCTACCCTTTCTTTATAATGAAAATCGGCGGCTCGCCCGCGAAGCGGGCGATATAGGCGGGTAAAAAATCTTTTTGGCGGAATAGTTACTAACACTGACCGGAATTATCGCGGGCTCTGGATTTATTTTGATAAAACATCAAAAGAATTAAAAAATAATTTTAATAATTGGAAGATTTGGAATTATAAAAACTCCAAGAGCTCTTCGAGAGCGTTTTAAATAAATCAATGAAAGGAGAATTAGTAAAATGAACTGTTTAGAATTTATTTATTATATTTCAGCAACTATTTTAAATATTTTAATAATTAGCGGTCTTGTTTGGTTTGTCGTTAACTTATCTAAAGCCCGGAATTATGAAAAGAAAATTAAAGGATTATATAAAGAATTAGAGGTGAATATAGACGAAGAGAAAAAACGTAGAACCTCTATGGAAATAATAAATCTTAGAATTAAATATTAAAAAGAAGAATACAAGCCGAAGATTGAAGAGTTAGAAAGAGAAAGAAAGTTTCTTTTAGATAAGTTACCTTTTATTAAATAAATCCTTCAAAGGTCAATTATAAATAACTTAAATAAAACTATGCCAATTTTTAAAATAAAACAATCAAAACTCAGTTCTATTAAAGAAAAAAGAATTAATTTAGAGCGGAATATTCAAAAATTAACTGAGGAAAATTTAGATATAATTTTTGGGTGGGAGTTTTTAGCTAGCGAACTCCCAGCCGGGGATTTCTTTATAGACACTCTTGCTTTTGATCCAGAGAATAAGTCTTTTGTTATTATCGAATACAAAAAAGACAGGAGTTTTAGTGTGGTAGACCAAGGCGTAGCCTATCTTTCCCAGATGTTAAAAAGTCAAGACACTTTTATTTTAGAATACAACGAAAGGTTAAATAAAAACTTGAGACGTAGAGATGTGGATTGGTCTCAATCTAGAGTAGTCTTTATAGCCGATTCTTTTACTCGCTATCAGCAAAATGCTATTGGTTTCAGAGATTTACCAATAGAATTATGGGAAGTCAAACTTTACGAAGATGATTTAATTTCTTATTCTCAGATTAAACCACTAACCACTAAGGCTTCGATAAAAACAGTAACCAAAGATCAAACGATTCAAAAAATTAGCAAAGAACTTATTTATCCTCTTGACCATCATCTCAATAAAACAAGTCCTAAAGTTAAAGAAATATTTGAAAAAATTAGAGAAGATGTCCAGAATTTAGGTAAAGTAGATGAAGTCTCTCGCAAGTATTTTATAGGTTATTGGAAGGAAAATGTTAAATTCTTAGTAATCCGCTTTCATAAAAACCACCTTACTGTTTGGATTCGTATTCAAGGGTACAAACTTAATGACCCTAAACACTTAACCAAGATATTAAATATGAAAAGCGAATACTGGAGGAAAATATACAAAGAAGTACGCATTAGTTCAGTAAGCCAGATCCCCGATGTTATGTATTTGATAAAGCAGGCTTACGAAAAAGCTGAACAGAGAGTCTAAACTAATCAAAATTTAGGCCGGAGTTAATAGAAATCGCCAAAGAGGCGATTTTTTGGTAGAATAAAATAATATGAACTCTCCTTGTTTGTTTTCCGAAAAAGATAAAATCAGGATTGTTTGGGCTATAAGAAGCAAGTGCAATATGAAATGTAAGCATTGCAGTGCTAATTTTAGAGAGAAAGTAAGAGAGGTGATAGGAAAAAAAGAGGATTACTTTAGAGTTTTGACGGATATGGGGAAAGGTGGCGTAGGTGAAATTTATTTTTCAGGTGGCGAACCTTTACTCCTCGATTCCCTTTTTGACATTATAAAATTTGGAAAAGAAAATAATATAATAATGACTACAGGGACAAACGGTGCAATTTTAGATAAAGAGAAAGTGAAAAGATTAAAAGAGGCAGGAGTGGACAAAGTTTTTGTGAGTTTAGATAGCTTTGAAGAGGAGAAGCACGATTTTTTAAGGAATGGGAAAGTTTTTAAAAAAGCAGTTAAGGGTATAGAATATTTAAAAGAATATGGCATATATACAAGAGTAGACAGCGTAATATGGAAGGGGAATTATGAAGATTTAGATAATTTTGTAAATTTCTGTCAAAAGCTCGGCGTTGATGAAATAACATTTGCCTGGACAATGAAAGTGGGGCGAGCAATAGAAAACGATGAAGTTTTAC
>Ga0315280_10005537_pt1 | contig 17924 bp, 20 predicted proteins | sample YL17G06_40_MG_FD_203697 | JGI IMG/M metagenome (GOLD analysis project Ga0315280, IMG submission 203697) | Sediment microbial communities from Yellowstone Lake, YNP, Wyoming, USA - YL17G06_40 | ecosystem: Environmental > Aquatic > Freshwater > Lake > Sediment | place: USA: Wyoming | collected... | reverse complement strand
AAAGAAGAACGCGGCCCTAGAAGCTGTGAAAAACGTTAAAGACGGTTTTATCGTTGGCTTGGGAAGCGGAAGCACAGCCGCCTACGCCATTGAAGAACTCGGAAACAGAGTAAAAAAGGAAAAGCTGTACATTCTAGGCGTTCCAACCTCGTACCAAGCCTTCATGCTCGCCGTCAAATATGGAATTCCAATAACAACCCTAGAAGAGCACCCTACGCTTGATCTGGCAATTGATGGCGCAGACCAGATAGACAGCGAACTGAATTTGATAAAGGGCATGGGCGGGGCCTTCGTACGCGAAAAAGTTGTTGCCTCTGCCTCCAAAAAATTCATCGTCATCGCACATGAAAGCAAGAGAGTAAAGTTCCTGGGAGAAAAAAATCATCCAGTACCAGTAGAGACTTTGCCCTTTGCAGTAGCGATTGTGATGCGCAAGATTGAGGAAATAGGCGGAAAGCCGGTCTTAAGAGAAGGGAAGGGGAAAGTTGGGCCGGTTGTAACTGATAATGGCAACATGATAATAGATGCAGATTTTGGGCTGATCCGCAAGCCAGCAGAACTTGAATGCAAATTAAAAGGGCTTCCAGGCGTGGTTGAGACAGGACTTTTCATTAAAATGGCGAACATTGTCTACATTGGCAATAGTTCCGGTGTAGAAAAATTGGTTGAAAAGCATTCGATCAGTAAAACTTAGTTTTTAACTCTTATATGCAAGAGCATTCTAAAACTAGGCAGATTAAAGGTGCCATGCCGGGGTAGCCTAGCCTGGCTAGGGCGCCAGACTCATAATCTGGAGAACAATCGTGGGGCAAAGCGCCTGATGTCCAGAAGTCGCGGGCTCGAATCCCGCCCCCGGCACCAATGCAATCTGCATTAATGAATGACTGTTATGGATGTAGCATCTCTTGTTGATATTTCGAGCTGGTCGCCAAAACCCTTTCTCGCATAAGCGTTTTTTATGATGATCTTGTCACCCAACTTTAGGTTAGCAGCAGTCTCAGCGTGCTTTCGCCAAGCGGAAACCCACATTGTACCAGTCTCATCCTTCAATTCAAACGTAGCGAGTTTCAGAAGTTCCTGCCTAGATGTTCTTACATCTCTGAGCATAGGTTTGGAGGCAACTTGTCCTTCCACATTAACACGGTTCAAGCCCTCCTTCAAATCTGCCAAACGTAAAAACTCTTGTTCTGGTTTGAGGGCTTCTACAAAGGTTAAATCGCCAACATGAATTTCCAAGCCTTCTCCTGCAGCCTTCTTTACTTTTGCATTCACTATTTGCAGACCGACACCAATCTTGAGCACTTTTTCAAGTTCGTCCACTTTTTCATTCCAGACCACGACAGGTATTTCCCCCGTGCCATCGGACAACATGAACCGCATGACTTTTCCAGGAGTCAAATCTTGCCTTTCAAACGTTGTCGCAGGAAACAGTTTTCTAACGGTACCAATAACATTTACTTTCTCGTTTCTATGAACCTGCGTCAGTTCTCCGATTTTCGTAGCAAACTTCCTAATGGTAGGATAATCCTTTGTGTCCACATCCTTCGGGTTGATCTCGATGTCACACTTTTCCCCAATGTGTAATTCAACCCTTCCGCCACGATCCTCCCGTGTATATCCGTGAGAAAAACGGATTATCTGCCCAGTTTTTACCTCCCCAGATTCTATCATGTTTGTTTTGTCATTCCACAAAACAACCCGAAAAATGCCCTCTTTATCAGCAATAAGCAAACTTGCAAACTTTCCGCTTCTATTTCCATTAAAGGTCTTAGGAGAGAAAACAGCAACAACTCGGCCAACGATAGTAACATCACCTAATCCTGGAACCAGATCTCCAAGTGAAAGCGCAGGCAGCAAAGCCTCACCATTCGAAATTTCACACCCAAACTCTGCGGCAATCACTCGCAAAAGAGACTCGCCTGAGATAAAACCACCCGTTTTCTTCTTTTCCCTTTCCAACCTTTCCATAATCTGCTGTCTTGAGACTTCTGGACACATGGAAAGGATTTCGTCAACGATCTCTTCGGCCGTCATTTGAGTTTCAACATCGGTGAAGATGAAAAAGGACTGACGCTATAAAGTTTATTACACCAAAAGTGGAGACATCTCCCGGAACTTCTCTTTTTTCGCCATTAGATGATCTAAGTGCGAAGTGAATTTTTACTTGACTATTTTCTCGAGTTCTTCAATGAAATGTTCGTACTGTTTCATACCAAGTTTCCAGAAACTCGGGTCAGTAACGTCAAGCCCAACAATTTTGCCGATTTCCACGGAAGAGATACTGCTGCCAGCCGAGAGAATTTTCTTGAATTTGGGCACAAATCCTTTGCCTTCTTCGAGGTATTTCCTGTAGAGAGCATACACAAACATTTGGGCATAAACGTACGGATAGTTGTAAAATCTGAAGTTAGCCATATAATAATGCGGCTTCATAGTCCACTCTGCTTCCATTTCATCAAACCATTCCACAGTACCTCCGTAAATCTTGTCTCTGGCAGAAATCCAGTACTTGCATATGGTTTTATAGTCTAAGAATTCTTCTTGTTTAATTGCATTATACAGACTTTTTTCGAACCATGCTCGGGCGGTCACTTGGAAAGTAGCCATACCTGCCTCGTCAAGAACTCGACAAATGATTGCCTTCTTTTCCTTGTCTGATTTTGCTTCGCTAAGCAAGAGATCCGTTAGCAATAGCTCGCCAAATATTGAGGCGGTCTCCGCGACGATCATCGGGATTGTTCCATTCAAGAACGTTTGGCTTCGTTCCCAGTAGTAATCGTGGGTTGCGTGACCGAACTCGTGGGCCAAAGTGTATATGTCGTTCAGTGTTCCGTTGAAGCTGCTAAGTATAAAGGCAGATTTACCATTATACCAGCTTGCACAGAAAGCACCATTCTGCTTGCCAAATCTTGGTGAAGAATCTAGGCGGTTTTTAGCAAACATGTCCTTTACAGCAACAGCGTAGTCTTCATAAAATTTACTGTAGGCCTTAATGACCAATTCCCTTGCTTTGTCATAGTCAAATTTCATATACGGAGCATCAGGCAAAGGAGCAATTATATCGTGACAACCAAGTTTTGGCAATCCCATCATCTTGGCTTTTAATTTGAGATATCGGCGATACAGGCCGGCGTGATCCTCAATTGCTTTCAACAAGTTGTCGATGGTTTGTTGATTAGTATCATTTGCTATCAAACTTGCATTCATTGGAGAATCATATTTTCTTCTCTCGCAAACGTTCAGCCAATCGTTGCAAATGTTCCTGAGAGCTGCAGAGAATATTTCTCCATATTCTTCTAGGAGACCATAGATTGACTTGTTTGCCGATTCTCGTGTGGCCCGATCAGGATGGGGCAATAAACCGTTTGCTTCACCATATGAAAGAGTCTTCTTCTTACCCTCCACTTTCACTTTAAACATCCGAGTGTTAAGCCACTTAGCTTGCAAATCTTGCCAAGCTCTTACTCCAAATTGATCCTTTTCAATGACTAGCTGTTCTTCAACCTCTGAAAGTTGATGTTCAACTCTTCTCCTAAGCCTTTCTAAAGCGTGCTTGTAATTTGCCAGTATTGGTTCAGAAATGATCTCTGGTTTTTTGTAAACTAGAACCCCTGCTTCAAGTTCAAAGAATGCTAGTATCTTGCCCAGTTTTGCTTCCGTCTTGTTTACTTTGTCATAGAGCAACTGGGTATCCGGTAGAGTCATGTTAGCTGCAAACGATAAACCAGCAAATAACGAAATATCGTCAAGTTTCACCTGATAAGCTTCAAACTCCTCAATGCACTTTAACAGTTCCCTTGCAGAAAAGTCTTTGATCTTTCCTTGATATTTCTTTGCGAAGTCTTCTGCCGTTTTTATCAGGTTGTTAACAGCTTTTTGAATTGAAGGATCCATGGTACTTGGAAATATTTCAGATAAATCCCAAGCAATATCTTTTTTCGCCATTGGAATCATCTTGCCTTTAAAACAAGACTAACAAGAATTTAAAATTTTAGAGTGCCAGAACCGTGGCTCAACATTTAAAGTTTATTAAAAACTAAAATCGACTTTAAACATGAAGGGAGTCTTAACATAACAATGGACGCAGGGACACTCTACGGCTTGGGTCTAGCCCTAGTATTCGTTGGAATCCTTATCATTATAGTTGTGACCCTTCTTGTCTTCTTTTCTAACATTAGAAAAAGAGGAAAGGTTAGAGGCGGCGGAGCCGTAATAATAGGACCGGTGCCGATCATTTTCGGAACGGACAAAGAATCACTCAAAACAATTTTGCTGCTCTCAATAACGCTCACAATAATTCTTGTAATTGCGACCATAATACTTTACTTCATGTCTAAGTGAGTGGAAACCGCAATGAAAGCCCTAAAAAGAATAGTAAGGTGCACAAACAATGGATCAAACAAACCGCAAAGACCCCTGATGCTTTTATTTTTAGGGTTTTTCATTGCTCTTCTAGGCATTGTAATCCTCACAATCACTGCATTACTCACAAGCGGCAGTTCAACAAGCTTCGGTATCGTAATATTCATCGGACCTATCCCGATAGTCGTAGGCGCTGGCCCGGAAGCACAGTGGCTGATTTTGTTCGCTATAATCCTCGCAGTTTTAAGCATCATAATGTTTATAGCAATGCGTAAACAGGCGGATAAAAAGGTCAGCTAAGCTTCTTTTTCTTCTTTCCCGTAAAGCACGTACAAGAATATTAGAACTAATACAACCAGCGTTGCAGTCATTAGAGTATATTTGAGTAGTTCAAAGTACGCTCCAATATCCATGGAACCTGTCTCCTTTCACACTTCTATTTGAGTTTAAATATTTAAACAGTAGCTTTTTTCCATTCATCCATAAGAGAATCGTAAAGCTCGTCATGCTCCTCTATGTTTTCATACCAATTCAAAATTTTGGCCAATTTTTGTGCAATGAGATGATAGCACAAATGCACTTCCTTGTCCAAGACGCGAAAATAAAAGTCATCACAGGTGCAAAATTCAGCTTCAGGCATTATTAGATAATCTCGCTTCTTTCCGACAACGATCCAAACGATTCGGCCACTCGGCTTAAAAACATACTTCTTGACCCGATTTTCTTTTAAAGCTTCAAAAGCCCTGGTAAAACGTTGACCAAAGACTTCATAGAGCTTTGTCAGATGCTTGCCAGTTAGTTTGCCTTCTGCTTTTGCTTCTTTACATGTGGTATTTAGGATGTCGATCTCGGATTTTTTTTCCATAAGGCACAAACTGCCTAGTCAACAGCTAGATGAGTTAAAAAAAGCCATGGGTACTACTCCATGCTTATGGGCTGGCCTTTGGGATGTTTTTCATCCTTAGCTTTCGGAAGCGTAACTTCTAGAACTCCATTTTTATACTCCGACTTCGCTTCTTTCACCTTAACTCTTGCCGGCAATTCAACCTGTTTAAAGTACTTGCGCTGCGGAGTGTCAACGTTTATAGTCAACGTTTCTTCTGTTGCATTCAATTTTATGTCCTTTTTCTCAACACCAGGCAGTTCCACAACAATGTGGATTTCGCTGTCTGTCTCAATTATGTCTACGAGCGGCTCACGTTCCTGCTGCACTTGAGGACCGGTCAAACTTGGTTTAACGTTTCCAAATTCACGAACTTCAGGCTTTCCGTCAGGACCTATCTTTACGCTGTAGCCGTAGACGAAGGGCCCCCACTCACGTACAGTTGAACCGTCTGGAAGTTTTCGTTCCCTAACATAGTCTTTCGGAACCCGTGAGGTGAAGCTTTTGAACTCTTCTTCCATCATCTTTTCCATGTCTTCAAAAATTCTGTCAACATCATCAAAGCCCCAGCCTCTGAAGAATGGAGATCGTTTTCTCCTGAACCATTTTGGATAATCATCTTCTGACGGCATTCCATCACCTTGTTAAAGTGAAGAATAATTCCATCTATAAATCTTGTGCTATGATGCCGTTCAGCTCAGGTTCTTGAGTTGTTCAAGGGTTCCGAGAAAAGTTCCATCAAGAAGATAAGTTTCCGCATTTCTAATATCAACTGCCTCTGAGCGGAGAACCGGACCGACAACGATTTCAGCTTTAGCAGCGCTGATAGGTCTTCTTTCATTTAGCGGTCTGCCTCCTAAAAAGTCGTTGAAAGAAGGCATTATGAAGAGCTGGGAAATTCTTGGCTTAATTTTGCTATTTTCACAAAAAGCTTCCTCGGGATTTTTCTCACGTCTTGTCTTATGTTTTTCCAACAAAACCTTAGCCAGCTGCGTTCCGTTGCAGTTTGCTTTTACCCAAACCTGCCTCATCACTCTAAATCCAGCAGGATCGCGAAACACCACAACAGGATGGACGTGACCCATCACCAATGTCTTGCAGCTCAAGAGAGTTGGTGACGGCCATCGATGTCCGTGAAAGAAGCCAACATCACCCATTGCTATGCCAGATGCTGGCAAAATTCTTACGTTGTCAGGCAGTAAGGGTTCAAGATTTCCATCATGGTTGCCACGGATAACAGATATTTCGCCCACTTGCTTTTCTAACGAGGCAAAGAAGTCTGGAATGTCGCGCCATTCCATTGTTTCTGCGGTCGCAACAGTATGTTTTACGTCCCCTAGAATAAGCAGCTTTTCCGGCTTGTACGCCACTATAATGTCCACCATTTTCCTCAAAAGCTTCGGTGTTTGCGTTGGAATGTGTATGCCTTTATGCGTAAGAGCCATCTCCCAGCCTAAGTGCAAGTCAGCTACGATGATGGTTCGCGTTCCCTTCGTTTTCACTAGTGCAGCGGGATATGGCGGCAGTGGCGTTATCATTTTGCTTCCTTTTCAGGTTTTATCAAGCTAAGTATTGTCTTATGCATTTCATGATTCCCGGCTGCAATGAACTCTACTTTTTCCCCAGGATCCAACTTGATATCTAATGGTTTTCCATCTGGTGTTGTCATAATTGCACCTGCTTCTTCTATAATCAGCCATGCGGCCGCCACATCTGTGGTGCGGAGTTTTCCTCGAATGTCAATGAATGCGTCAGTTGTGCCATCAGCCACGTAGCACAATTCCAGAGCGTTAGCCCCGAAGTGGCGTATGTGTTTTGTTCTCTCGATTAGCGCAGTCAGTTGCGGAACGATTCTTTGAACTTTATAGCTGTTTAAATCTATGCCAATCACTGCGTCTTCCAATGAAACGTTATTGGACGGAGTTATCTTTTGATTATTACGACAGCTTCCATGCCCTTTTTGTGCAGTATATGTTATGCCATGAAACAGATCTGCCACGAGAGCCGTGTGTACCTTGCTCAGCTTAGGTTTTGTAGATATTGCGATGGAAGTTGCGTAGAAAGGTACTCCTCTCATCAAGTTTGTAGTGCCGTCTATGGGGTCTGTCGTCACATAGCATTCATCAACCTTTTCGCCATATTCTTTGGCGCCAGACTCTTCGCTTATCAACGTGAAAGAAATTTCATACTTTCTTAACGTATTTACTATGGCATTTTCTGCTACCATGTCTATTTTTTTTATAGGATCGCCGCCTGCCCCTATACCCAAATTTGGCTGAGGCTGGTCTAGCTTTCTGAGAAGCGGAGCAATCTGTTCCTGTATGTTGCTTCTGCACTGAATTAGAATCTGAAGCCAACTGATTTCTTTTCTCATTAAACATTTGCCCCATTCTCTCTTAATGCCGCTTTCGATAAATTCTTTGCTAAATAGCCGTCCGTGCAAAACTGTAGGATTCGATGCGATCTTAGGCCGGAACTCCAGTCAGAACCTGAGTCCGAAGGGATGAGTAAAGGGGACTTCTAAACAAGGTTCTAGAAAAAACTTCTGAAATATAACATCAGAAAGTCTTTAAACAAAACGTACACAACAGTAACGTCTGCGGGGGACATTGTAACGGCCAGGAAAATTGCGGAAATCTTGGAGATACTCAGCGATGGACAATGGCACATGCTAGATGAGATACGACAAAAAATGAAGTTGAACGACAACCAAATTCAGCAAATCGCAGCATTTCTGAAGGAATACGAGTTCATAACAATAGACGAAACGAAGAAAGAAATGAAACTTGAGGAAGCCGTTAGAAAATTCTTGACCTAAAAAACTACTTCAAAAGGGCTTTCAAACCCTTGTAGGCCTTTAGAAACTCCTTGCCTTTATCAGTAACCTCAAACAGTCCAACCTCAGATTCAGCAGCTTGGAATATCAAGTGCAAAAGTCCATTTCCAAGTAGATAATGTGAATAGCACTTCAGCTGCTTGAAGCTCAGGTTGCAACGATACATCAAATAAGTCTTCTTAGCGCCTCCGTGAGAGGCATCCAAAATATCAGCGATAATATCTAAATTCCCACGATGACTATTACTGGCACCTCGTTCAACCTGAACCAACTAACTCACCCACATAGCGCCTTTCAGAGAGCTATTTGGGACCCCTTTCTCCCAGAATAAATAGGGCAAGACACGAATTTAAACGTTCTGAAAAACAAGAATTCAAAAAAGACGAGGTCAAGACGTCTAAGCTAAAACAAAATTTCCAATTTCGTCCTAAGACGTATGCAAATTCATCAGAATTTTTTCCAGATCTGTGCCTTTCTCCGTAAAAATGCTTATCCTATTTTGTCCAATGCTTATTGAAAGCATTTTGATTTTTCGGCCGTCGAAAATGCTGTTTTCAACGTTGCCTAGATCGAAAAGCTGTGATAAGTCTCTGCTTGCATCGAAAGCCGAAGAAGAGAGGACGGCATAATCTATTATTTTCGCCGGGTCGTCAAGATCTATGGAAGCAGTATTTGCATTTCTTAGAATGTAACCTATAACACCCCGGTAACTCTTGATTTCTTCCAAACGGGCACGTAAATCATCCCCAGATATTGTTTCCTCAACGACTATTGGTTCTGCGATTGCAGAAGTCTCTTGAGCACTCTTTTTTTTCTTAACCATGAAACAAAAGCCCCTTTCATTCAATTACGGGCTTAACCCTTACAAGTTCACCTTTCCTGATTCCCAGAGCATGCTGTATCTTCTCAGGCATCTGTATTATCCCCTTCCCCTCATATTTCGAGTCTTTTACAGGCTTAAGCTTACAGCGGGTCGATTTTCCCCCAAAGGTCTCAATCTCAGCTTCTTCAATTTTTCTGTCTTCATACAGTTCTTTCCATTGCAGTAATATGTCGTTGTCGATACGCACGGTGTCCCCGGATACAAGTAGGCCTCCGATGTTTTCGACAATAAACTGGTTTACCAGCGCCTCCGGAACGATTGATTCAGACCTAGATTCAGTCTCAGCCTCAGGCTCCACATTTTCTTCATGTTCCAGCGTCTCGACCTCTTCAACAAATTCTTCTGCTGGCTCTTCAGAATTTTCGGTTATCGAGTCTTCAGGCTCCGCTTGAAGTCTGCCAGAATTGTTTTCGAGGGGGGCAGGGTTAATCTTCTCAAGCAACTTGAGAACTGTTGAAACGAGAACGTGGGTCACGGTATTCACGTAGTTCGCGTCTGCTCCCTTAGAAGTAACTGTTACGAGATAAAGGTCATTTATATGAGAAACATTTAATCTACCCTTATTGCCTTCAAAGACTATGTTTTCAACACCACCTGTGGCCTCACCTTTTTCCAACATGCCGTCAAGGGCGTCTATGGCGTGTACAATGGTTTCCTCAGCAGTGTTTTCATCTCCTGCCACTATTTCGCCGTCTTCCTTGAACACGAAGGCATTCTTGACGTCAGGGCATACCTTTTGGATTTCGTTTAGGGTGTTCTTTAAGGCAAAGGAGTAAACTTCATTGTCCATGCTTTTCACTTCTTCGAAGTTTCTGTTTAAGATATTCTGAAGAGTATTCGTTCAGGGACCCCGTTGTTCTCCACAACAAGATACTTGAGACCCTCAGTGTCACCAAGCTGATCTAACCATTTTAACGCCTCGCGGGCTTTTTGCAAAATCAGCAGTCTTTCTTGGTGGCTGCGTACAACCTCTTCTATGGCTGTCAATTCGTGGAACGGGTTAGCATCCAATACTATGTTCAGGGCGCCAATTGAGATTTCTCCCAAGCTTTCAGATGTGGCTTTCTTGCCCGCCAGTTTCATGACTACCTCATGAATTTTCTTAGATTTCTCAGCCAAAGCTCTAATGTCATCTAACCGGCGCAGATACTCGCCTAACGTACTTTTTGTGTCGGATATCTCTTTTTCCAGTGTTTCAGCGATTTCCTCTGCTGAACCGTACTCCTTTATTTCTACAACCATTTATTGCACCTCCAAATAGGAAACAAGATAGGGAAACTGAGGGGTCTGCTCTCCCTGCCTCTCGGTTACAATGAATATCCCGCTTACTGCGGTGCTGCACCAGTTGTTGTATATCGCTTGTTGCTTGAACTGATTATTGCAAAGTTGTAGGCTGTACCTGCAGTGAAGTTGCCGCTGTAAGTGATGGTAATTGCTGCTCGTTCGCCAGCGTCCAATGTGTTTAGGTTTAGTCCTTGTGTTCCTGACCTCCAGGTTATAGCAAACGTCGCTGGGGTTCCGCTTACTTCAACACCACTTAACGTGACTTTACCTGATCCTGTGTTGGTGACATTGATCGTAACCATGTCGTCCGTCCAAGCGCGTGGCTGACCAACGTCAAGTTGCTCTGTTGCCATGAACCCGAATGTTAGGGCTCCCATCCATGCTGCTACTGCTATGCTGACTGCGACTGTTACGGCGATGAGGATTATTGAGGCTACTACGGGGCTTAGGGCTTTTCTGCTCTTCAATATTTTCATTTTTTCGTTTATCCCTCCTTTTGGAGTTAGTGTGTATGTTAGTGGAAACAGGGCTTTTAAATCTTACGACTCAATACACCATATCGCCCATTTGCAAAACAGAACTACACAAAACCAAAAAACAAACCACTAGCCCAACAAATAACAAACATTAAAAAAGAAAGTGTACAACAACAACGGCGAACAGTTACGCTTACAGGCTTACGCTTAGCTTATCAAAAAGCTCAATTAAAAGCTCTGCAGCCTTCTGACCCAACTCGGTCTTAACATAGTACTTCTTCAACGGATCAATACGCTTACTCTTAGCAAAGCCCAGCTGTTCAATCTCAATCATCCTAGCCCTGAAAGTACCATCGCTCAACGTCAGCTTGTTTTCACGCATGAACTCTTTAGCTTCCTTCCATTTCCCGCGACTCATGTACAGAAGCAGAATGCAGTCAATCGCGTGATCTTTCTCCAGCATAGCTTTAATCGCTGACAATTTAGGGTCAGTCAAGATACGTTTAGCCTTCGCCTCTACTCCACCTTTCATTATTACACCAACTTATCCTTTTTCTGCTCTCTGGATATACACTTCACCCTTTAAAAGATTTAACCTATATTACGATTTATGACTTATTATAGGTGAATATAGCTTAGTTTTTGCGACACTATTTCCGCCTGCGATAGATCATTATGCGCGCGATTCAATGTCGGTGTGTCTGAGTATCTGGTGGACGTGTATGAGACCCTTTGTTCTATCGTATTGTATGGTGGCTTTCCACTGTCTGAAAAGGTGAATGCTCATTTTCTAGATCCGTGGATTGTTCAGCTTGGCAGCCAAGGCTCTTCTTTGTAGGTAGAAGTTTGCTGCTATGTTTCTGCACCTGCATGCAGACCTCCTTTTGGGGAAAGGTATTGGGACAAGCAAAAGTGAGTCCGAAGCTTTAAATCGTTATGTATACACAGTATTGAAGAGGTGGAGAAAATGAAAAGATACGTTGTTGTGGGGTTTATTCTGTCTGTATCACTGTTCCTACCCATGACGAAAGCTAACAATTTCGTAGTCTGGGCATCTGAAGAAACTGTAATTTATGTAGATCCTCAGGCATGCTACAGTCCCCTTGGTTCCACCTTCAAGGTTAACGTTAGTGTCGCTAACGTGTCGGATCTATACTCATACGAGTTTATGTTATACTATGACACAAGCCTTTTGGATGGCGTCGACGTCAGGCTGCCGAAGGGTCATTTTCTCGAAACAGATGATCCTTCCCTGTTGTGGATTGAAAAGTTGGAGATAGAAGACAATTTCAACTCTACGCATGGACGTGTATGGGTGGCCGTCTTACTTTTCGGTTCGCAACCCGGAAGAAGCGGCAGCGGAGTCTTGGCGACCATTACTTTCCAAGTCATGAAGGTAGGTGACTGCGTCTTGGACTTACATGAACCTTGGACGACGCTAGTGAGCGCAATGATCGAGAGAATCCCTCGTGGCGTACAGGACGGATTCTTTGAGTGCAAGACCGCAGAGCACGAAATAGCTGTTTTTCTAGAGGTCCCAAGCCACCTCGTTCCAGGAGAGCTTACATGCGTCAATGCAACTGTTAAGAATGGCGGACAAAACGATGAAACTAATATTGCATTGCAGCTCTTGATAAATGGGACCATGATTAGTTCGAAGGAAATCTTCCTCCCGGCAGGTTTGCTTCATACTCTGAGTTATCATTGGACACCCTTAGATGAAGCCAAATACGATGTGACCGCATATGCCCCATCATTGAGTGGAGAAGAGAATGCTTTCAACAACGTAGACTCAGAGATTGTAGCAGTCTCTTATATCATTAGGGTCCCATTTGATTTTCCGACTATTCAAGAAGCCATAGAAGTAGCAAGTCCTGGAGATACAATCTACGTGGCTTCAGGAACTTACTATGAAAATCTGATCGTAGATAGGTCAGTGAGCCTTCTTGGGGAAAACAGAACCGACACGATAATCGACGGAAACGGAGCTATGGAAACCGTCCAAGTGGGTAGACAATGGTCGTATGGATGGGTAGGAGGCGCAAGTAGAATCAGTGGCTTCACCATACGAAACGGGCAGTTAGGAGTTCACCTGTGGACATCCAATGACAATATAATTGAAGAAAACATCATACAAAACAGTAGAGAATTTGGTATCTTCTTGTCAAACGGCGCTAGCAATAACATTATCCGTCGCAACACCATAACAAACAACAAATGCGGTGTTGTATGCGATTCTGATACACGTAACAACATGATCTACCACAACAATTTCATCAATAACACAAATCAGGCAGTCGATGAACACGGACAGAATACTTGGAGCAACGACAAAGGAAATTATTGGAGCGACTACAACGGGACAGACGCCGATCAAAACAATATAGGAGATATTTCCTATCAGGTTAACGCCACTCTAGGCACATCTGATGCCGCCCCACTCGTGTTAGAGTACGTTTGTCTTCCAGGCGACCTTAATGATGATGGAGCAGTCAACCAATCTGAGCTAGAATTGGTTGCCGCATCATTCGGAAGCCGTCCTAGGCATCCATGTTGGAACTCAACTGCAGACCTTAACATTGACGGAAGAGTAAATGTCATTGACATAGCACTTATCGCCAAAATTTTACCAAAGCACTCGGACGCTGGGGACGGCTCGTCTGGAGTAAACATGTTCAGATTGTTAGCCCCCTGGATTGCCTTACTGATGATTCTAGTTGCAATATCAATCACGTATGTCAAATACAAACGATCCATAGAAAGCGAGAAAAAAGAATAGCTGGCTTCATCATCGTTCTAAAGTATAGCATTAAGAACTGCAGTTGCAGAAATAGCAAATGGTGTGCATGAGAATAGAACTTATTTTGATTGTCCCAGCAATTTCTGCATTAGGTTTCATTGCTACTCTTGTCTCAGGGCTCTATCAACAGAATCTGTCCACACTTGGAGTGTCCAAAATTGGCTACGGTTTTCCTCTGAGTTGGCATGGGAACTCATGGATAGTTTACCCAGGCATGCCAGTAGCTTATTGGTTCTCTTTAGAATCTTTTGTTCTGGACACTGCCTTTTGGTGTTTGATATTTGCTGTCTTGACCTTAGTCTCACTTAGGTGGCTCAAGACAAGAAAACGAGAGCATAAACAGTAAGAACAACCATGAAGCAAGAGCCATAGAAACATCGCGTTCGAGCAAGCAGACATAGACTTAGGATTAGGTAAGAACAACTGTAAAAAAAGAGGGAAGGATTGCACCGGAGATATCGCCAACTTAAGTTGTGATACGATTTATGACTTATTACAAGGGAATGTAAGTTAATCGAGACGACTTATTTTGCCTTGTGAAACATCGTACGCTCTTCTATTAAATGGAGAATTCAAAGCGACTGCTTACGCAGTTCGCTAACAAACTTTTCCAATCTTTCGTTGAATTCTTTGGGTTTTTCAAGCATCACCATATGACCTGCATCTTTTATTGTTTCGAGTTTTGAATTTGAAATATTATCCTTCAAGTATTCTGAATATTTAACCGGCGTTAGCTGATTCTCCAGCCCGCAGACTATTAGAGTAGGCACCTTTATCTCTTTCAGCTTGTCCATGATGTTGAATTTGTCACAGGCCTTAAAATCTCTGCAGGTCACTTTCACATTTACTTTCTTCATTTCTTCTGCCGCTTTCTTTTTGTTTTCCCTTGGAGCTTTATCGGAGAAAGCAAGCTCTGTTATCAATTCTACGGCTTGATCATAATTCCTCTCTATTTTGTCGAAGACAATGGGGTTCACTCTCAGCTTCGCTCCGGTGCAGACCAAGACTATTGCTCTTAAATATTCTGGATGATCAAGAGCGAATTTCTGAGCTATGGCACCGCCCATGGAGTGCCCAACCATCATGATGTTCTTCAAGCCATTTTCATCACAGAACTTCTTTACTTCTTCAACATACTCACCAATTGTCCTCTTTCCTTCTCCGACCCAATGGCCAGAAAGGTCAATGGCAATGGCATTTTTGAAAAACTCTAATTGATGCTCCCAAACTCTATGAGTGCCTCCAGCTCCATGGATAAAAAGCAAGATCGGCTCCATGATTCAGACCCGTTATAATAAAGGGCAGATGATTTTCATAATTCTTGCTGTCTGCAGTTACCGGAAAAAGAGACCCGTTTTGATGAAGGGCGACTTTCCATGGTAAAACTGCAGCGCCTGCTAATAGCATTCAAACTCGATTGGGGTTTTCATTCAAGCTGAAAATAGAACTCTCTCGGACTGAGCTCTTTGAACCTGTCAGCTTGTTGTGCGATATGCCTTCTTATATCCAAGCAAAAATGGCATTTGGATACATATCCTTCCTTTCTTTCCTTGTAACCAAATTCTTTCACACCAATTATGTAGAGCCTTTCCAGATCACTCAATAAAGCATTGAGAATAGGCATTTCCTCTACGTTTATTCCTGCCCATATTGAGCCCATATCTCTTCCATCTCCTAGGCTAATTCCTCCGCAATAGCCTGTCATGTAATTGCCATAGTTATCGATGTGAATGTGCCATTCTCGCATCAAATCTTCCCGACATGATTCTCCGAAGAACCGTTTAGCCGGATATTTTTTGTACAGATGTTCGAGCTTGTAGACTGCTCTACCCATCGGAAGCAGTTCAACTAAGCTTAAACCACTGAGCCTTACCTTCTGCAAATATTCTTCAAAAGACAGAGTGCCCTCTACGTTAAATTCTCTGAATTGATGGTGAAAGATTTCTTGGTATACAATTGCGTTTTCTTTGAAAATTTCTCTACTTATTCCTACCGCTCTTTTTGTTCTCTCAAATGGCACCTCTTCAAGGATGAATGGATTTACACTGATCAGTATGCCATCCAACCCCGAACTCTTTAACTGCAGGAGTTTCTCCCTTGTCTTTACATCGTCAATGCACCAGAAGCAGTTGGTTTCAACGAAAGTAGAAGGGATTCCGATTTCATAAGCCATCTCGACTGCCCTGAGCAGGAGGTCAAAGTTGAGAAATGGTTCTCCGCCTGTGAAATAAAGACCATAGTTTATGGCGATTTTATGTGGACCAAGCGGGCTAGGCTGGATTTTGTCATGTAGCTGAGCTAGAATTTTTCTCAGATCCGTCTCAGAGATCCAGTCAGCCTTCCACTGTGGAGAACAAGCATACATGCAATGCTTACACTTGCTGGTGCATTTATAGGATAGAAATATGCCTGCGGAAATAGGCTTGGGCACTAGGAGTCTGTTCATTCTAAACCTCTAAGAATTTCTTCTTCGAGCTTCTTTGCAAATTTTCCATCGCTAAAGGCTTTAAGTCGTTTAACCGTTGTGTCGTAAGCGTCTATCTGCTCCTCCTCCAAAGTTGATTGATAATTCGCACTTGGATCCGTCTCGTTCAACTTTTCTATCAAAACCTTTCTCTCCTCCTCGGGCATGACTCTTGGATCCGTCATGGCAGCAGCTTTAGCATGGATTCCTTCATCTAGAAGATACTTGAGAGCCTTGAATGGAAGTTCACAAAATTCGCCTTTGGCCCCTGTGCGCTGGGTAAAGCCTTGCGGAGTCGCAGCCTTGAATGAAACACGAACATAAAGCTTAGACGCAAACTCATTAAGTTGCTTTACATAGTTTCTGTCAGAGCCGAAAAGTATGCCATTCGTCTCCAAGATGAACAGCGGATACTTCGAGTTCTTTACATACTCTAGGACTAACAATAGGTGTTCTCTTCCAAGAGTTGGCTCACATCCAGAAAGTCGAAGCTGATTGACTTTAATGTGCTTATAGCGTTCCCACCCTGGCGCAGTTATTCCGTTCTTAGCCGCTTTGAACAATCTGTCGGCAACCATTTTAGGTGAATAAAACCTACCAAACTTCTCAGGGAAATCCCTTGACCAGTTACTCCAGCAATAGACACAACGTAGACAACATCCTACAGCATAACCAGTAGCAATTCCTCTATAAACAGGTGCAGAGTAAAAACCTGCATATTTCCTCTCCAAACCATCTGGGCCTTCTCTAGTAACCAACTTCTTTGTTTCATCAGCCAACTCTAAAGGGTCAAACGGTTTAGATTCAGGCGTCAAAAACCGCTGATAGTTGCCCACCCAGATCACTCCGAAATCAAATAAGAGGCAAAGGAAGCCATCAGGGATCTACAATTACTAAGTCGAAAACAAAGATTAAAACATAATATACACAGTATCTGCGCGCTCAGATTTTCAATGAAAAAAGTCCTCGCAGCTGACTACATACGCAGACCTTGCTGAAAAAGATTTGCCGTGCTAACTCAGTGCGCTCTATTTCTTGAGAAATAAAAGCAGAAAAGTTCTAAACGTCTTTCTAGTTTCCTGCTGCTTGGCAAATTCATCAACGTTTCACGCCGCGATTCATCCAAGGCTGGAGGACCGTACCAGACAACCAGTCACGTGCACGCTCTCAACCCAATTTTTTATTACTTCTCCCAACAACTTCGGCCAAGACCAACATCCAGATCTTGTTTACACATTCCATGCGCAAACGCTTCATACAGTTGAACCTTCTTGCCATCTGAATCCTGTTGAAGAAATACAATTCTCAATTCGCAAGACAAAATGGACGCGTGACCCGTACCATCTGCCTCACAGAAGCCCACAAATCTACATTCACAGTTCCCCAAAAAGCTAAACCAAGCAATTCGACCTGCCAAAAAAATCTCCGATTGACCTGCCAAATCAACACCGAGTCTGCCAAATCGTTCAAAAGCAATGAAAACGCGCCCATAGTGTTCACTAATGCCGTCGCGGAAGTGTTCCTTATACTACAACCCCATAAAACGAGCGAACACATCGCGCTCCAGCGAAGCTGCTCTGAAAAAACGACGGGGCCTACGAACTATAAACAGGCACAGACCTCTCAAAGTTCCCGCCGCACATCGCATCGCGCGGCTTCAGCAAAGGTGCCTAACAAAAAACGATAGAGGCCCAACAACTATAACAGGTCACACGACCCTTAAAGTTGACATTGAAGCGTATCAAACAAAACACGCGCGCTACCTCAGCAAATTGTCCAGACAACGATTTTTCTTCTTGACCAGACAAGTCAGCACCGAGCCCATGCCAGAATATGACACTCATCCCTCAATAGACCAGACTATTGCAACAGCGAAAGTACTGAATATACTACAACCCGTCTCCAGCATATCCTCTGATGACCAAACACAACACAT
>Ga0315280_10005536_pt1 | contig 17926 bp, 15 predicted proteins | sample YL17G06_40_MG_FD_203697 | JGI IMG/M metagenome (GOLD analysis project Ga0315280, IMG submission 203697) | Sediment microbial communities from Yellowstone Lake, YNP, Wyoming, USA - YL17G06_40 | ecosystem: Environmental > Aquatic > Freshwater > Lake > Sediment | place: USA: Wyoming | collected... | reverse complement strand
GGTGTCTAGATGGCATGAAAACACACGGGTAACTTGGTCTAGACAACGATTGTCGCCAACAGGATACCAGAGCCATACGTGGCGGTGAACCTGGGGCGCTGGCGTCCCCGCGTGCGAAAGCCGCGAGGCCAGAAGTCGTGGGTTCAAATCCCACCGGCCCCACCATTTTTTCGCTCTGTCCTATCATTCCTAGTGAAGAAGCATCCCGAGCTGGGCGAGAAGAGGATGCCGACCTCGGCTTTCCCGAAGAAGACAGCCTAGGATCAGAGCCATCACTAGACAAACTGGAAAAGCAGGGAAAAAGGGTTGGATTCGAGAGCAGCTATTCTGTAGGCTGGCTCTCTTCGCAAAGCTCCACCGTGATGTTGTCTGTTGTCTCGGGTTTAGTGAAGATTATCTTCACGCCGTGGGCGCCTATCTTGGGCGCTTCGGCGGCGAAAGCAACCCCTTCCTTCCTCATTCTGTCTACTTCCGAGTCGATATTGTCTGTGCTTAGGGAGATATGGTGGATGCCTTGTCCACGCGTCTGAAGGAACTTGCTTTGAGGCATGTCCGGATCCAAGGGCTGGATTAGTTCTATCTCGCCGTCGCCTACAGGTACGAACGCGACTCTTGCCTTGCCCTCCATAGCGGTCTACCGAGGATGGACTCGAGATAGTAAAGATGGTAAACAGAGCGAACTTTCGACTCTGTATGGATCTGTACCACATGTATATTGAGGACGAGAGTATCGAGGGCAGCATCATGAGAGCAAAAGACCATCTCAGGCATTTCCACTTCTCAGATAGCGACAGGTTACCGCCTGGTGTAAGCCATGGAGTCATCGATTTCGAAGAGACAATCAATGCCCTAAGAATGGTAAAGTATAGAGGTTTCGTATCGGAGGGTCTGGTGCCTACCGGAAATGCAGACGAGTGCGCGAGAAAGACTGCTACTTTTCTCAAGAAACTAATCACATAATAGTGGGCGCTATCGCATAGGCGTACTTTCAAACGATTGTACGGATGAAGCACTGGGGTGCAAGCCAACCGGATTGATGGCTCTTCACATTCGCGCTCTGACTTTTCCACCTGGAAGCAAAGCGTGACGTCCGAAACGAGTTCGTTCACAACCTATTTTTTCAGCCGGTACTCTCGCACAGTCTCGAAAGAAATGCGGTAAACATAAACATCGCGCGATACCTACGGTGCCTTGAGTAGCTAGGGAGATCTATGCCGTTGGCAAAGGCATATCTTGCCGACAGCAATGATACCCGAGAAAAGCGCCTTGCACGTTCAGGTGGCGCTTGAGGGAGAAGCCTAGCGATCATGTTGTATCCAAAGATGGTGCGCATCAGACAGCTCTTTGATGTCCCCCCGCCCGTAGAGGATATTCCGCAAGCGGTTCGGCATGCCCTACGGCCGCTTAGGCCGGCTTTGAAGATCATGCCCGGAGAGACAGTAGCCATCACCGCGGGGAGCCGCGGAGTCGCCAACATCGTTGTCATCATGAAGACGCTCGTCGAGGAGCTCAAAGCTATGGGGGCGCTACCGTTCATCGTCCCTGCAATGGGGAGCCATGGAGGAGCCACTGCTGAGGGGCAAGTGGATGTCCTCCGACATTTGGGAATCACTGAAGACAGCATGGGAGTCCCTATCAGGTCTTCGATGGAGGTAGTACAGGTTGGGGAGACGCTTGGTTTTCCCGTTTACTTGGACAAGGTTGCCTTCGAAGCAGACCACATTGCGCTTGTCGCCAGAATCAAGCCCCACACCGACTTCAAAGGCGACATTGAGAGCGGCTTCTGCAAGATGATGGCCATCGGCCTAGGGAAGCACAAGGGCGCCGCCATCTGTCATCACGCCTTTCTCCAGCACGGCTATGCCAAAACCATCAAGCACGTGGCATGCGAGGTATTAAGGAAAGCAAGAATCGCCTTGGGGCTGGGGATCATCGAGAACGCGTACGACCAGACGACGAAAATCGAGGCGGTTCTCCAGGACGAGATGGAGAGGAAAGAGATGGAGCTCCTGCGCGTGGCCAAATCTTGGATGATGAGGCTCCCCCTCCACGAGGTTGATGTCCTAGTAGTGGACGAGGTCGGAAAGAACATCAGCGGCCAGGGCATGGACACGAACGTAATCGGCCGTTTGCCTCATCGTTTCGGGGAGCCTTTTGGACCCAAGATTGCGAGGATCGTCGTCCTCGATCTAACGGAAGAGACGTGCGGGAACGCGCTCGGGATCGGAATGGCCGATTTTACAACGAGCAGACTCGTAAAGAAGATCGATCGACGCGTTACCTACATGAATGCTCTGACCGCCATGACCCTCGACGCGGCCAAGATTCCTGCTTATTTCGACACGGATCGAGAGGCTATCGACGCCGCTTTCGGCACCATCGGCCTAGTCGAACCTCGAACGCCGAAAGTCATTCGAATCAAGAACACTCTGATGCTAAGCGAAGTCGAAGTGTCCGAGACGTGCATGCATCTACTCAGAGAACGAAAAGACTTGGTCCAGCTAAGCGACCCTGAGGAACTCCAGTTCGACCGGCATGGGAACCTCCTACCATTCACTCTCGCCCATGCCGCTTGATCACGCGCACCTAGGTGAAGCAAACGCGCGGGCAATTACGTGTTCCCGTTCCGGGGATTTCGGAAGGGAACACGTCACGTGTAGTGTAGATCACGACTCCAGATGCGACAGTCAAAGTTCTTACGATCGTTGTTGCCCCCCACACTTGTCTGCTGCCAAGGGGCTGCGGAGACCATCTTTCCCGAAAGCGGAGAACTATACACCGGCCGCAGTCGTTTCTAGAATCCTTTCATGAATGGTTCCTGCTAGCCTATCCGTGACAGGTCGCTTCGGTGATCTGGTGGGAGCAAGACTGTCCAAGAGACGAATTGAACTGCAGAGATGGTACTGAGAGAGTGCAGTGCAATATCAAAATGAGCTCACGAGATGAACTTCCTCTTGCCTGATTCTTCCCACTTTTCCACCGCTTCTCGTCAGGCTGACGTGCGCTATTCCAAAGGCTCTTAAGCGCCCCATGGAATATCGCGCGTGCTAGTGAAGGGTATGCCCAAGTTTGGGTCATATGCCGGACAACTGCTCAGGGTTAACCTGCGAACGAAGGCAATCAAGAAGGAGCAACTGGATAAGAGAATAGCTAAAGCCTACGTGGGCTCGAAGGGACTGAGCGCCTACATCCTCTTCAACGAGCTTAAGCCAGGCATCAATCCGTTGGGTCCGGAAAACCGCTTGATTTTCATGACGGGCCCCCTAACCGGAACAGCGGCCCCGATGCCTAACAGATTCTCAGTATCCGCCAAGTCTCCTCTGGCAAATTCATGGTGCGACTCACATTGCGGGGGGTCTTGGGGTCCAGAACTCAAATTCGCAGGATATGACGGTATGATAATTGAGGATAGATCAGCTGGACCAGTCTACCTAAACATTGTGGATGACACAGTCAAGATACTGGACGCGAACTTCGTTTGGGGCTCTGATACTTTCTCGACTGAAAGGGTATTGAAGGATAGACACTGCAGCGACAGAATGCCGCGTGTCGCCTGCATAGGACCGCCTGGTGAAAGACAAGCGCTCCTAGCTTCGGTGATTTCTGAGGTTAGGGCGGCTGGGAGAGGAGGCATGGGTGCAGTTATGGGATCGAAGAACCTGAAAGCCATAGTTGTAACTGGGCACAAGTACAAACCCAAAGATTTCGCAACCAATCCAGAAGCTCTCAGCAAGGCTGTCAAGTCTTGCTATACTATACTATCGCAGGGCAAGGTTACGGGACCGGCTAAGGGCGGCAGGTTATCAATCTACGGAACTGCGAACATAATTGGAGACATGAACACGGCTGGCGGTTGGCCCACAAGGAACTTTCAAACAGGCGTGTTTGGGGATGTCTCGGAACTCAAGGGCGAAACCTACGCTGACAAGCTCTGGATACCCCGCAACGCGCCGGGGAGCAGGCCATGTTACAGCTGCCCAGTTCTTTGCGCCCATGTCGCCATAGTCAGAGAAGGCAAATACGCCGGGACCTTCACCGAGGGGCCTGAGTATGAGGATATCTGGTCCTTCGGTCCGCAATGTGGCGTCTCGAATAGAGAAGCTATCGCGAGGGCGGATTATCTGTGCGACTACTACGGACTCGACTCAATCTCGGTAGGGAACACCATTGGGTTCCTGATGGAGTGCTACGAAAAAGGCTTGATCACGAGCGAAGACACAGGCGGGATAGACTTAAGATTCGGTAACGCCGACGCCATGGTCGCCGCTGTCGACCTCGCTGGTAGAGGCTTCGGCAAGCTCGGAGAACTTGCGTCAAACGGCGTGAGAAATGCAGCCCAGCGCATTGGCAAAGAATCCGACAAGTTCGCCATCCACTCAAAGGGTCTGGAACTCCCCGCCTACTGTCCAAGAGCAGCCCAAGGGATGGGGCTGAACTATGCGGTGGGCGATAGAGGCGCCTGCCACCTTCACGCGTGGACCGCTGGTTCTGAAATGATGCAGCCTCCATCAATGGACCCAAAGACGACAGAAGGCAAGGCTGAGGCCGTAAGGCATCTGGTGAATGAGACTAACACTGTATGGGATTCCACAGGAGTCTGCAGGTTCCACGGCTGGGGCGTATCTCCCCAGGACATATTTGAGATGGTCATCGCCGCGACTGGCTTTGCCTACCGGGACGTAAGCACGCTCTCCGAGATTGGTGAGAGAATAGACAACCTAACCAGAGCTTTCAACATTCGAGAAGGATTATCGAAGAAGGACGACACGCTTCCTTACAGGCTGCTGAAGGAACCGCTTCCGGAGGGACCTTGCAAGGGACAAGTCGTAAGACTTGAAGAAATGCTTACGGAGTATTACAAATTGTCCGGCTGGGATACTGAGGGAAAGCCGACAAGGGAGAAGCTGACAGATCTCGGCCTGGACTTCGTCGCCAGGGAGCTCTACGGCAAACAAGCCTAGTCAAGCGTGAACGAGGCGAACCGATCCAAGTCATTCTTTTCCTATGCCGATAATATATACAAGGGAGCGCAACAATAAACATGTATTTTGATAGAGAAATAGACGCACTGAACAAGCCTGACCGGGCAATGCCGGCTGGCAAAGTGAAACCGCGCGAGGCACTCGCCGCCACGTTTTGGCTATATGGAGCAGGACTGGCCGTATCCTGGTTTGCTGGAATGGGTTTTCTGCTTCTGGCGCTGACTGGAACTGTTTTGGCGGTATTGTATTCGCTTCCTCCAACCAGACTAAAGGGGACAAGTCTGGGCACCTTCGCAGTTGTAATAGGGCACCATGTAATTCTGCCATGGGCGGGCTGGTACCTATCTACAAGGACTCTTCTTTTTGACTTAGAGCTGTCGCCTTCAAAGCAGCTCCCATAGAACTCAGGATATCTAACCCTGATTCACAGTAATATCCGGCCCGTACGGGACGTCTGCGCAACTAATATGATTTCACGCAGTGGCTATTATGAGAGTCTAATGACAGAAGACAAAACAGAAAGGGAAGTCGCCAGAAACCGTAGGTGTCTGGAAGGCGTGGCTTCTATGATCTATCTCGCCCTAGTCTAATTACGAAGTTTTCATCATGTGGCAAAGGATGATCACGCTCTGCTTGGTCGAATTTTCATCATGGATCTAGAAGAAGAAGACGAGTTGCGGGCCAGGAGCTTGACCTTCGGGATTGTGACACCACCAACAGTGGAGAGGGCATCCTTTGAAAAAAACGAGCCTTATGTAATATCCCCCGCACCAAGGTACCCACGTATGAAAAGCCTGGTTCTGCATGTGATTCTCGGGTGGGTCTTCTGCGTGGCGTTCAAGCCGCGCTAACTATTCTGTCGAGTCGCTTATGCGTTTTGTTCTGTCCTTGACCTCCATTCTTTATGGTTGGCTTGAACGCGGCACTCACCTATTCGCGCGCATGGCGCATTCAACGAGCCGCTCTGGAAGGTTGCCCATTCACACACTCGACCGGTATTGGTCAGGGTCTTTTCGGGCTTACCAACCACAAGAATGATTCACACGCTGGAACTTGAGACTTTTCATCCTTTCACACACACAAAATCAATCAAACGACGACGGACGACGGTTCAAATCACGACGCACAAACCATGAAGGGTGTGTGGATCACTTGGTGCGCACACACCCGACCGACACTGGTCAGCGCGCACTCGGGCTTACCAACCAGAGAGAAGCGACACGTCCATGAGACTAGGGCCTTTTCACCCCTTCACACGGGTGCTGTTAAGTCCTAGGGCGATTCCTCGCCCTGTTAACTCTCGGGCGATAGGTAGGTTGGGTGCGTCTTTTCCCTCTGATGGTCTTATGTGACTGACAGATTTTGCAAATCAGGTAAGTCGTCCTTCTAGTTCTCGGAACGACAAACTTGTGGTGGCCTCTTCCGCAGTTCTTCTCCTTACGATAAGCTCCGTAATTCTGTGCCAAGACTTGTCAAACTAAGGCGCGAGATGCTAATACTTGACCTTTACGAGCTAAGAGGATTCCCCTGGAAACTACGGGACTAACACAACGCCAGGCGTACCACCCTGATACTCGACCGTCAAAGCAGCCGTTTCTGAAACTTCTCGGCACGACAGGGGGCTATCTCAACAGACGAGCCTCAGAATTCTGCAACATTACAACAAGAGGCGGTTATGGTCGAACAATACTCCGTTGATCGTTCATTGTCAAACGACTTGGGTTCACTGAATTGACCTCTGTTGGGTCTTGTAACTCTATCCAATGATATTCTTGTTTGAAGCTCTTCTTTAGTGATCTCTTCGGGTTGTTGTAGTGCGACGGCATTTTTCTCAAGTATCCCAGTATCTCTGAAACGTTCCTGAATCGGGTCCTTGTGCCGTGCGCGGTGGGGAATTGGCCGACAGCTTCGAATTCGGCCCCGATCCACTGCTTGACGTGGCGGGTCAAAGGCGCTCTCGAAAAACCTCCGCTATTCTATTCGGGATGAGGAACTCGGCCTTGCAGGCTTCAAGCGCCGGAGCGGAGTTTTCATCCACTTGCCCACTCAACGGCAGGCCTTGTTGTTCTAGACCATCCTTCGCGCTATTCAGCGTTATGGTGCCAGCGAGCGATGCCCTTTCCCTTAGTCCGAGAAACTCGTCTTCTCCCAATTCACGAGATCTTTCAGCTGGAACGAGATGCCAATGCCAGGATGGTATTCCATGTGGCTATGGGAATCAATCATGTGATACTTCCAAGGCGATGGTATCTTAGTTGAGATCATGTTTCAAGTCTCATTTTTCGTCTATGTGACTATTCTGACTATTCAAGCAAGTCCCGCCGATGAGCTGACAAGCGTCTTGTGCTTCCCCGGATTGCTGTCCTACTTGGTGGAAACAGCTGTTCCACGGCTGCCGAAAACCTCGCGTGCGCACATTAGACCTTCATCGATATTCAAAGTGAGCCCCAATTCGCGTAAGGCTGAGCCAAGTGCCCAAAGAGTGTGCAGAACATAGATGGGTTGTGAGGTAACACTCATGTGGGCCAATCGTATCACCTTCCCGCGAATTTCCTCGAGTCCCCCCCCGGCGACCACACCGTACTTGTTTCTCATGATTCCAAGAATGTCGCTATTCGCGATCCGCTCGGGATTCATGACTCCAGTTATAGTGTTCGATGCATACTCCTCTTCCTTAGGGTAGAGTTCCAATCCTAGAGCGTGTACTCCCGATCTTATCGCTCGGCCGGCTAATGCGTTCCTCTTGAATCGTTCATGCAAACCTTCCTCAAGGATTTCCTTGATCGCCTCGTTCAACGCGTAAGTCAAGTGTGGTGCAGGCTCGATTGGGTGTCTTCTGTAGCCCCAGATCAACTTGCCTCCTCTCTCTTTTGGAATCCACGTCTGGCGCCATTTGTAGAGGTCGAAGGAGAAGGTCGATGCAGGCTTTCTGCGCTTTTCCATCGCCTTCCAAGCCCCCTCGCTGACCGAGACTATTGATAGTCCTGGTGGTGCGTTGAGACATTTGTAGCACCCCGTGCAGCTCAAATCAATGTTCCAGTCGTCGGTCCGTACATCGTCACCTCCCAGAGATGACACCGTGTCGACAAGATACAACGCCCCATAGTCACGCACGATTTTCCCTATCTCTGCCACAGGGTTCCTCACACCCGTGGATGTCTCGTTGTGGACAACACCGACCAGTTTGATGCCTTTTTCCCGTTCGAGCTTACGCTCCACCTCCGAAGGATCAAATCCACGTCGCCATTCGGTAGCAAGTTCCAGGACATTTGCTCCTAGCCGCTGCGCCGTTTCCTTTAACCACTTGCCGAAGACTCCATTCACCAAAGCTAGTACCTTGTCGCCAGGTTCGATCACGCTAGCCAAAGCAGATTCGATAGTGACACGGCCGGAACCCGGGAAGAAGACAACGTCTTTCTTTGTTTGAAAGACTTCCTTGAGCAATTCTGCGGTCTCATCCATAACCTCAATGAAGGAGGGATCGCCGGGCTCTATGGCTGGCATTAGCTGAGCCCTGAGAACCCTCGTTGAAATCTCTGTTGGGCCAGGAGTCATCAAGAACCCTCTCTGTTGCATGCGCTTCACCCTTACCTCTAATATTTCATCTGATGATTGCTAGAGGGGTTAAAACGATTTGGTTGTGTCGTCCCATCGTTACAGTATGTTGCCGCCAACGGTACGGCACACAGGGATATGCGATCACCGAGTTTGAAATGCTTGGCATTGGATCAGATTTTCACTGTCTTCCGTGCAAGCGGCCAATGTGGTACGAATGGAAGGCGATTCGCATGGAGCCCTCATATGGCGACACCCCCTGTAGAGATCGGTATCACTCCCGCAGATTCACTCGTCCTTCCACGAGGACCTATTCATGGCCGCGTCTGGTCGGTGAGCTACCACGCGCTCAGCTTCAATCTCGTCAAGGTGTGTGTCGAGGTGTAGACCCTCGGACTCCGCCGGACAATAGGAGGACAAAGGCACCGGCCCGAACAGGGTTACGACTTGGGTAGCTTGCTTTGCACATTATTGGCGGGGAGTTTCTCTAGGCGCGAATTCCCTTCGCTGCAAGTTCCTTCCTGTTGACCAGGTTGACGGGTACTTCTCGTTGCACTATCCTAGCGCACTCCTCGGCTGTAACGCGGGATACCTCGGCAACCGCCTCTTCTGTAGCCCCACCGATGTGTGGTGTTAGCACAACATTGTCTAACTTCAAAAGTGGCGAATGTGCCGGCAAAGGCTCCACTGCAAACACGTCCAGTCCTGCACCAGCTATTTTCTTCCTCCGGAGGGCAGTGACCAATGCTTTCTCGTCAACGACGGCGCCGCGCGCCGTATTTATCAGATAAGCTGTCGGTTTCATCAATTCGATCTCCTTCTCACCAATCAGATGTCTTGTTTCCGCTGACAACGGCGCATGAACTGAGACATAGTCCGATTGCCTGATGAGACTTGGAAGGTCAGCAGGTTCGGCTCCCACTTGTCTGATGATCTCCGGAGAAAGATAGGGGTCGAAGACTAGAACCTTCATGTCGAATCCTTTCGCGATGCGAGCTACCCTTGTGCCTATTTCGCCCATCCCAACCAGCCCCAAGGTCTTCTTGGCCAGTTCCTTGCCTTTGAGAACACTGGGTAGCTCCCCGCTCTGCTCACTCCGCCATTCGCCATCTCTTATGAAGCGATCACCGATGTGAGCTAGCCTGCTGATGTCGAGCATTAGTGTGACCGCGAGCTCCGCAACAGCCTCAGCATTGGAGCCTTTACAGTTGGCGACATAGAGTCCACGCTCTGTCGCCGCGTTGATGTCAATGTGATTGTAGCCAACTCCGTAGGCCACAATCCCCTTCAAGTTGCTTTTCGCGTCGTATGCACCGTCAGCCACCGTCTTGGCGATCTTACCGCCTTTCCTAGAGGCTTCTTCCACCAGCGGCTGAAGCATCCGTCCGTCTCCCACCTTCTCATCGGTCACCTTCAACGCCAAGATCTTCTTCTGCTTCACGTCGACGGCGATGTGGATCTTCAAGTATCCACGCTTCACCTTCCATTTGTGGCGTATCCAGTCGCCACGGTTCGAGACCTTGATGCCTGACCCATCCACCGCCAAGACCAGATCGTCGCCGTAATCTTCCTCATCCAACTTCACATCCAGCCTATTCACGCGCCTGTCGATGGTTGAGTAGTCAGGCACATGAATCCTTGAATCGAACCTTCTCAACGCCTTCAGAAATCCCTCCGTCTGCCTATACGGCAGATGAAAGAGCAGACGCATGTAGCCTAGAAGCCTAACGAAGACTTCAGGGTAGACGTATCGTCCACCCTCCTTCCCAGCATTCATCCTCTCCAGCTCAGAATCCCATCGATCTAGGATGCGTAGGTCGAGGAGGATCTCACCACGCCTCACAAGACACTCATTCACACGTCTCCAATCTCTAGCAGCCAATCACAGTCACAGAACAGCCCTCCCGTGAAGAATATCAGCCATTCAACCACACCCATGCCAAGAAACAGCCACCTCAAACCGAACCTTACAGGCAAGAATGTCTAGTCATGCAACACAGCAGGCGAATCGGAAGTTTTTTAGGGCGAAGAGGTCGATGTCAAGGCCGAAGAGGTCGGGGTTAGTATGGATTCTGAGAAAAAACAACAACGACGCGATGTCTTGAAAATCATCGGCGGCACGGCGGCAGGTCTCGTCATTGGTGGCGTAGCAGGTTGGTCTGGCGGACAAGCCAGCGTTCCCACTGGTCCTCCGGTCACTTTCACTACGACAGCGACAAAGCCTGCTTTGTCGGGAGACATACCCATCGGTATCATTCACGCTGCCCCAATCGAGGTTGGCCCTGAGACGCCAGCCATTGAGATGGCTCTAGCGGACATCAATGACTATGTGGCGCAAAACACGAATGTTCCAGTCAAGTTCACATTTTTGGAGGAGAACGCCGAGGAATCAGCAACTAAGGCTGTTGAGAGAGCTAAGACACTGATCGATAGAGGTGCACAGGTGATAGTCGGCTCCGAGTGGAGCTCCCACTGCCGAGCACTACTACCGCTTATGAACGAACGGCAAGTGGTTCTCATCAGTCAGAGCTCATCATCACCATCACTATCCATACCAGACGACTATCTCTTTAGGCTACAACCGGACGACACACAGGAATCCTTGTGCGTTAGGCGTATGACCGTCGATCTGGGCATGAAGGGAGTCATCGTGGTCTATGCAAAGGAAGCCTACGGTGAGGGCCTCTACAAGGAGATGGTCAAGAAGTGGGGCGAGTCCGGCGTAGAAGTCCTTATGGCCCTGGGAATTGACCCGGAGAAGAAGGAGTTCATCGCGGAGTTTGGTGAAGTGGACGCGGCCTACAAGGAAGCGCTCAAGAAATACAAACAAGACGAAATCGGAATCTACCTCTTCGGCACCTACGGTCCAGACATACCCGCCCTCACCAGTTTAGCGAAGTACCCTGACCTCCTGAACGCAAGGGTGTTTGACTCAGACAACGGCGGCGCACCGGGCTATGTGCAATACGCAGGCGACATAGCCGCCCAAGTCCAGTTCACGGCGTTCGCTTTCGGACCCTCAGCTCACCCCAAGTTCAAAGTTTGGGTGAAACGGTACATGGACAAAACGGGATTCGAACCGTACTTCACTGCGTACAGCACATACGACTGCCTATGGTTGGCGGCGCTCTCCGTCCTAGCAACCCAGAACTATAACGGTGCAGCGATCAAGAAGATCGTCCCAACGATCGCAGACTTGTACTTTGGAGCCACTGGTTGGACCGAACTGAACGAGAACGGGGATAGGAAGTATCCGACCTACAACATCTACAGAATAGTCAAGGAGGGAGGAGAGGCCAAGTGGAAGACCGTGGGGTTCTACGATGGAATCAGCGACTCAATCACTTGGGCCAAATCCTAACATGGAAGGAACCCAGGTTCAACTTCAAGCTGAGAACGTATCGAAACGTTTCGGCGGCTTCTGGGCTGTCCGGGGTGTAACGCTACAAGTCCCCAAAACCACCATAGTGCTGTTGATGGGGCCGAATGGCAGCGGGAAGACTACACTCATCAACTGCATGTCGGGCGTTTACGCACCTGACGAAGGCAGAATCCTGTTCAACGGCATCGACATAGCTGGACGACTGCCGCACGAGATCGTGTGGATGGGCCTTGGCCGGAGCTTCCAGATACCGGGCCCCTTCAAGCGATTAACCGTTGCAGAAAACCTCTTGGTCAGTAGTGGCAATCATCCTGGTGAGAAATTCTCATCTTCACTCATCAAGAGGAAGTGGAAGGCTTACGAGCAATCGCTCATGGAGAAAATGTTCAGAATCCTTGATGTCATTGGCCTAAACGAAAAATCCGATACCCTCGCTGGAGAACTAAGCGGCGGACAACTGAAGCTGCTCGAACTCGGCCGCCTACTCATGCTAGACGTAAAGACAATGCTCTTGGACGAACCAGTTGGGGGCGTCAATCCAGTCCTTGCGCATAGCATACTGTCCTACATACGCAAAATCCGGGACGAGTTCCAGACAAGTTTCCTAGTAGTGGAGCATCGGCTGGATATCGTAATGAAGTATGTTGATCTGGTCTACGTTCTAGCAAAAGGCAACATTGTCTGTTCCGGCTCCCCCGACGAGGTTGTCAAGAGGAAAGAACTCTACGATGTGTATCTAGCATGAGAATTTCTTCGCCCGGTTTAGGGAACAGGTAGGTTCAGGAAACATGTTGCTCGCGCCCATCTTCATCACGGCCATCGTATCCTCATTCCTCCTAAGCCTGCTTGCCATGGGCTTCACCTTACAGTACGTGACATTGAGTATTCCGAACCTCGCTTACGCGACTATTGCCTTTGCGTCGACCTATATCTCTCTGACAATGTTTTTGATGCATCTCAGCCCGTATGTGGGTACGCCACTTGCGTTTCTTTTGGGTGGGCTGATCAGTCTACTGCTCTACAAGTTCGTGGCGTTCCTGAGGGACAGAGGGACTTCCCTTGTCGGACTCATGATGTCCACTCTTGTTTTCGATCTGACGATCTATGGTCTCATGAACATCTACGCCGGGTACATTGCATACGCCTTCAAATCGTATACGTACGCGTTCTCTCTCGCCGAGATGGACTTTAGCATTGGCGATGTACCTGGAATTGTCGTCGTATCTGCGGTGACCTCGATAAGTCTCGTGCTGCTCTTCCACCTCCTCTTGGTCAAGACGAAGTTTGGCACCGCAATGCGGGCTGTTATGGAGAACTATGCACTGGCTGGCGTTCATGGAGTGGACACGGAGAAGATACTCAGCGTAGCTTGGTTCTTTGTTGGCGGTGTCGCTGGAATAAGCGGCTCCTTCTATCCCATGTGGTTTTACATGGACCCCTGGGTCGGGGCGCGCATGTTCATCAGCATCTTCGCAGCGTGCGTCGTAGGAGGTTTGAGGAGCATTTACGGGAGTCTGCTCGGTGGTTTTCTGATAGGCGCCTCGGAGATTTTCGTTACTTTCGCTTTCGCGGGCATCTTCGGAGTGTGGATATGGTCCTACAGATCGGTCACGGCAATGATCATCGCCGCGTTCGCAATAGTCATGATGCCCGACGGCCTCGCCGGCTTCCTGAAGAGGCTTCAAATGAGGTGAGAATGTGGCCCTAGAGACTCTTATTCTCGACATACTGTCATTCTTCAGCATCTACACGATCATGACGATTTCCCTAAACTTCGAGCAAGGTTACACTGGTCTCTTCAATCTGGGTCTCTACTTCCCAATAATTGCTGGGGCGCTAATCGTTGGCTATCTTCCCGGTCGGCTCGCGATGGTGTTCTACAACATAGACCCGACCCTGGACTTCTCAGCTAACAACGCCGTGGTTCTGAGCTTGTTGAAGACTCGTCTCCAAGCCGATCCGTTCTTCTCCGTTGCACTGCTCGCGATTACACTGGCCGTCGTTGTGGTTGTATGTGCGATCTTGGGGTACGTCACGGCACACCCTGCGTTGAGACTGACAGAGGATTACTTGGCTCTCTTCATGCTAAGCCTAGCCGAGACTCTGAGAGTGATAGGACAGCAAACGGACTGGATGGCAGGCGGCGTGATGGGCATCGGGTTAATCGACTTATTCTGGTGCATTGGACCCTACGCCTATTACGGCCGCGCAGCTCTGGTTATCGGATCCGCCCTCGCCATATTCTTGATCTACCAGAGACTGTGCGCGTCACCTCTAGGGCGACTTTTGAAGAGTGTCCGTGAGAACTGGCTCACAGCTGAATGCGTGGGGAAGGACGTTAGCCAAGTGAAAAAGAAGGTCTTGGCATTCTCGTTCGCCATTCTTGGCGTGGGTGGCGCCCTACACGCCATAGACCTCGGTGCGGTAGTAGCGGGCGATTACACACGCGTCGACTTCTCCTTCTGGCCTTGGCTTATGATGATCGTCGGCGGCACCGGAAACAACTTGGGCGTGCTAGCTGGGACATTCGCGTTAGTTATGATGAGACGGGTAATGATAGTCATGAAACCCTTCTTTACGTTCCTTCCCTTCGACGTACTCTGGCTTGAGCCTATACTGTTAGCGATCATGCTAGCATTGACACTCACCTTCAGACCCGCAGGGATAGTTCCAGAAAGACCACTCAAGATCAAGAATTACATGCGCAGGGTTCTTCACATCAAGTTACAGACCAAGGAAGAGCCTTCCAAGCTCCTCGTTGGCCGCTAATTCTTTCGCTTCTCCGTGAAAATTAACCCGCCCAGAAACGAGGAGATACGCCTCATCGCTCAACTCAAGTGCTTTCTTCGTGTTCTGCTCTGCGACGAGCACAGTTATCTCGAGGTTCTGGTTCAGCTCTTGGATCTTCTGGAAAATCTGTTCGGCCATTTTGGGAGACAAATTGGACGACGGTTCATCAAATAGCATGAGCGATGGCTGTCTTATCAACGCGGTTGCCATCACCAGTATCTGGCGTTCCCCTCCGCTCAGGGTCAACGCCTTCCTTTCCATGAAAGGTCGCAGGACAGGGTAGATCTCCAATACCTCTCCTATTCTTTTGTTGAGTTCATCTGTAGAGACCGTGTAACCGGCCATCACCAAGTTTTCGCGAACGTTCAAGTTCAGGTAGAGGTTTTCGGTTTGGGGCAGATAGGCTAGACCTAGACGCGCAATCTCATGAGGTTTCCATCCCGTGATGTCTGTTTCGTTGAACCTTATCTTTCCACGATAGACGTTAGTTAGACCGAACAGTGTCTTCAGAAGAGTTGATTTGCCACTGCCGTTCGGTCCCAGGATTGAGCAAATGGTCTTCGCTTTGATTTCTGCAGATACTCCGAAGAGAACGTGGGACTTGCCGTAACCGGCATGTACGTCCTCAACCTCGAGGATATTGCTCAAGAACTCTTCGTTACTCCTAGTACTCTATCGGAAGCCTCTCAGATTAACTTCTAACTCTCGGATATCCGGTTTGATTATAGGTGGCTGAGGGAATGCGCTGAAAACGGAATCCGGTTCATTTAGTCCTGAACCCGTCGCAACCGCAATAATCGAATCCTTCCGGTCAATGATTCCCTGTTCTAAGAGCATTCTCGTTGCGGCGACTGTTGCAGAAGAAGCTGGCTCGACAAAAAGTCCTTCCTTCTTTGCCATCAGAGCCTGTGCCGCCAACATTGTTACGTCTTCTATGCTTAATGCTAATCCCTCGGATTCCCGTATCGCGATGAGCGCTTGATCCCCGTCAGGTGGGTAGTCGTCTTCTATACTGTGGGCGACGGTGTGAGCGTTAGGGAAGCGCTCAATCCTGTCTGGGGGAAGTTTTTCATCAAATGCTTTCACGAGTGGCGCGCAATGGGCGCCCTGAACTCCGACCATCCTTGGAAGTTTATCGATCAACCCAATACGGTGGAGCTCCCTGACTGCTTTCCAGCATGAGGCCAGACCGCATCCGCCGCCGACCGGGACTATGAGCCAATCTGGAGCATTCCATCCGAGTTGCTCACAGATCTCGATGCACTCTGTTTTTGCCCCGTCCTTCACGTATGGATTGTACCTAGAAGCCGCTACTATATTGTACCATCCGCATTTCTTGGAGGCTGCGCAGGTCAGTTGAAAGACCTCCCAAGACGTTCCATCCACGATTAGCACGTCTGCCCCGTAGCAGATCAGTTTCGCAAGCTTCGGTTTCGCGTCGGCAAAACCTGCTTCCCCCATTGCATCCTTCAGGTGTGATTTCTCGGGTTCGGTAAAGTTCGATGGTCGTACAGAGTGATAGCAATTTGTAGTGAATCTCCCGTGCTTTTGGGATGTGGTTCCTTCGAACTGCTTCAAACATCTCCACGTGTTGCTTGGAGGGCGACGCAAGCGCTCGCCATGGTAGTGGCGGGTCCGGAGGCACTCACCAGACTTGTTGGGCGGGGCCAGTTCACGCACCATCGGTGGACGCCGCCACCAAGGAGGAGGAAGTAATTAAGACTTTTAGCTCGACAGCCAACACATTTGATGTTCTCCTTCCCTTGACCAACAATCTTCACCGCTCAGCCAATGAGAATTCTATGGGGCAAAACCCTCTACTACGTCACTGACCATTTGCACTTTGCCTATGTAGCCGTTCGGAGGAAGCTGATCCGAGATCTCTAAGATGATCTTAGGAGAGAAGAGTCTGAGAATCTTCCGGGTGAAGTCTTCTAGCTCTTGCTTGGTTACCATATCCAAGAAGAGAGTTGCGGGAAGCCCATCGAATAGAACCATCCTCCTCATGGCTTCGTGGATCCTCCAGTGCGACATTACCATGGGAAATGGGGAGAGTGACGTCAGGGTCGCTATCTCGATACAACTTCGCAGCCACTGACCATCATCGGCTCAGTCTTTCTCCATCTTGGAGTCCAACAAATACGTCCCGAAATCGCCCGGTGACTTGTTCAAGACTATTCTAGGATCACTTGAGCATTGTGCGGTCTGAATCTTCGTAGGCGATTGAATCACTGTTCACACATCATAGTGGATGCAAAAACGATGATACAACATGCAAAACGATATATGCGTCAAATCTTGAAAACGCCCGTGGGCAAGATGGAATGGCTCAATTTGTGACATTTGGAGAAGTAATGCTGAGGCTTAATCCACCTGATTTCCGACGCTTCGTGCAGGCCGAAAGCTTTGAGATAAGCTACGGAGGTGCTGAAGCTTCAGTTGCAACAAGCCTGGCTAACTTTGGAATATCATCAGCGTTCGTGACTTGTCTGCCTCCCAATGAAATAGGACAAGCCGCAATAAACTATGTGAGGCGTTTCGGAGTCGACACGTCACATGTAGTAAGAACGGGCGAGAGGATCGGCATATACTTCCTAGAGATTGGCGCGAACCAGCGTCCCTCCAAGGTAATCTATGACCGCACTCACTCAGCAGTAGCCGAGGTCAAGCCGGGAAGCATTCCTTGGAAACAGATATTGTCGGATGCCAAGTGGTTCCATTTCACAGGCATCACGCCGGCGATATCGCAGAGCGCGGCTGACGTATGCCTTGAAGCGGTGAAATCTGCCAAAGACAAGGGCCTCACTATTAGTTGCGACCTTAACTATAGAGCCAAACTATGGAAGTATGGGAAGACTGCTACAGAGATAATGACAGGACTTGTACCCTACGTGGACGTTGTTAGCGGTAACGAGGAGGATTGCGAACGGATATTCGGCATCAAGGGTGCAGATGTTAGGATCGCAGAAGAAGTCTCTCCCGAGAAGTATTCGGAGGTTGCCGGCAAGCTGGTGAAACGGTTTCCAAACCTGAAGAGAGTAGCTATTACGCTCAGAGGAAGCATCAGCGCCACTCATAATACTTGGAGCGCCGTGCTTCACGACAGCAGGAAGCTGTATACGACGAGCAAATATGACATTACCAACGTTGTGGATCGTCTTGGCGGCGGCGACGCGTTCACTGGAGCACTAATCTATTGTCTGCTATCAGGAAAGAG
>Ga0315280_10005535_pt1 | contig 17926 bp, 12 predicted proteins | sample YL17G06_40_MG_FD_203697 | JGI IMG/M metagenome (GOLD analysis project Ga0315280, IMG submission 203697) | Sediment microbial communities from Yellowstone Lake, YNP, Wyoming, USA - YL17G06_40 | ecosystem: Environmental > Aquatic > Freshwater > Lake > Sediment | place: USA: Wyoming | collected... | reverse complement strand
TGAGCAGGGGCATCACCGGCAGCCGCGCCTGCTGCGCGGCTGCCGCCAAGCTCCGCGACATCTCCCCGTGCACCACGCCCTCTGTATCCACCCAAAAGCACGCCGGACCCACGACGGTCACCTCGGCCGCATGTTCGCTGAGCGATTTGAGGCCACGCGAGTCATCGACATAGTAGTACATTGCCAGTGGGCGCGTGCCCATCACGCGCTGGCGCGCGGCGCTCAGGCTTATGGCCTGCTTTCCGGCTTCTTTGCCCGCGCCAGGCATCTGGCCTGCCTGGAGAAGATTGGCAGTCAGCAGGAGCGCCAATGCTGTTTGACCCAGGCGGGCCGCTCCCCTCAGGATTTCGTTTTTCGTCGCCATAGTTTCCAGAGACAGTAAGCGGGGATGCCGCTGCCCATCAGTACGAGTCCCCACAGCGAATCTGACCGCTGCTCCAGGAAAGTATTTACCAGCAATCCGGCTGACAGGATAACAAAAATAGCCGGAACGAAGGGATAACCCCAGGTCCGATACGGCCGGGAGAGTTCAGGCTCGCGCCGTCGCAAGATGAAAACCCCAGAGGTCACCAGCGCGTAGAAAAGGAACTCGGCGAATATCACCTTCGTGAAGAGAGCCTGATATTGGCCGGTGAGGGCGAAGAGTCCTGCGATCACGGCCTGCGCCAGGATGGCCGCTGCGGGCGTATGGAAGCGCGGATGGACACCTGCCAGAGCTTGTGGGAAAAGGCCATCGCGTGCCTGGGCATAGGGAACCCGGGAGCCCGCGAGGATGGAGCCGTTCAGCGTGGCGAAAGCGGAAATCATCACCCCAACGGCGACAAACGCCCCGCCCGCCGTGCCGAGAAACCGCCGCGCGGCGTCTGCGGCCACGGTGCTGGTCCCCACGGCTTCAGCGGGGGGCAGGACGTAGAAGTATGCGAGGTTCGTCAGAACGTAAACCCCAATCACCAGCAGCGACCCGAAAATCAGGGCGCGAGGCATGTTGCGCTGGGGATTCTCCACCTCACCGGCAACCATGCTCAAGTTATTCCAGCCGTCGTAGGCCCAGAGCGCCGAAACCGTGGCCACACCGAAGGCCGAAACGAAGCTGACCTGCGAGCCGGAACTGACCGTTGTCTGGAAGTGCGTAAAGGACCCTTTGCCGAACGTCAAGCCCAACACGATCAGCAGGGCCAGCACGACGAGCTTCGACGTGGTGAACACGGTTTGCACCGCGCCGCTGCGCCGCACGCCCAGGACGTTCAGAATTGATAGCAGCAGGATCAGTAATGCCGCCCCGATCTGCAGGCCCGTCAGGCGAAGCGTCAGACAATGGCGGGCGAGGTTGAGCTGTGCCTGCCAGAGCACCGCGTTCAGCCGGGGAAAGAAGTAAGCGAGGTAGATGGCGAAGCCCGTGGCGATAGCCGCGATGGAGGCGGTCTTGGCGACGAAAAACTGCGTCCACCCGTAGAGGAACCCCATCACGGGGCCGTAGGCGCGGTGCAGATAAACGTACTCGCCGCCCGCTTCGGGAATCGCCGCCCCCAGCTCCGCATAGCCGAGCGCGCCGAAAAGACTCAGGACACCGGCAAAGGCCCACACAACCACCACTCTCCACGGCGTGCCCACGTCGCGCAGCATAAGGCTCGGCACCACAAAAATCGCCGTGCCGATCATCGTGCCGGCCACGACGGAAGTGGCTCCGTAGAGTCCCAGGCCCTTGACGAGTTCGTCTTGCTCAGCCATGGAATGTAGCGGTCAGCAGGCAGCTATCAGCCAGGCTTCGACTTGCTGAGGCCTGACTGCCCATAGCTGATAGCTTATGCCTGAAATTTCACGACTAAGATTCCTTCCTCAGCAAACTGGCTCCCAAACCCACGGCGAACGTGACCACCGTTCCGATAGCCGCATACCAGGTCCAGGCGATGGATGTGAATTCCACCACAACTCCCAGCGTCGCAAGGCCGACAACTGCGCCCAGCGCCGTAGCGGCGCCGGTGGCTCGCTTGGTGAGGACGCCCAGGAGAAAGATTCCCAGCATGCTGCCGTAAGGGACCGACGCAATGGTGAGCGCCAGTTCGAGCACGCTGCGCTGGGCTCGCTGGGCAACAAGCGCGATGAGCACTAGGACAACTCCCCAGACGAGCGTCAAGCCGCGCGAGACGTGCAGGTAATGCTTCTCGTCGGCGCCCGGCCGAACAAAAGGCTTGTAGAAATCTACCATCGAGCTTGAAGCCAGCGAGTTGAACGCCGCACTCAAGTTCGCCATGGCCGCGGCCAGAATGGCAGCTACTACCAATCCTGCCAAGCCCGGAGGAAGATGCGTCACCACAAAGCTGGGAAAAACCTGGTCCGGACGGCTGAACGGCGCTGCGGGAGGGAAGTGGTGGTAGAAGGCGAAAAGCACAACGCCCGCCAGCAGGAACAGGCCGAACTGAAACAAGATTACGACGCCGCTGGTGATGACCGCGGCCTGACTCTGGCGCAAGGTTTTGGCAGCAAGCAGACGTTGGACGATCAACTGGTCGGTGCCGTGGCTGGCAGTGGAAAGAAACGTCCCACCAATCAGCCCCGTCCAAAAGAGATAAGGTTGATGCCAGTTGAAACTGAAGTTGAAGACGGCCAGCTTGTTCCCGTTGAGTGCGGCCAGTCGGCTGACCTCCAACCAGCCGCCAGGGATGGCGTGGAGCGCCAGCATCACCGCCAGCGCGGTCCCCCCAAGGTAAATCACCAGTTGGATGACGTCCGTCCAGATCACCGCCGTCAGGCCGCCCCGGTAGGTGTAGAACAGCGTCAACGCCGTGATGATGATGACGGAGGCGAGCACGCCGGTCTTGAAAATGACTTCGATGACAATCGAGATGGCGAAGACGCGCACGCCTTCGGCCAGGGCGCGCGTGACCAGGAACAGTCCCGCCGTCAGAATCTTCAGTTCCCGGCCGAAGCGCCGGTCAATGAGCTGGTAAGCCGTGTAAAGCTCGCCCGCAAAATATCGCGGGAGGAGAACAAAGCCGACAACGACCCGGGCGACGAGGTAGCCCAGAACCAGTTGTAGAAAGCCCAGGTTTGAGGTGTAGGCGATGCCGGGCGTGCTGATAATGGTGAGGATGCTGGTTTCGGCCGAGACCACCGACAAGGCAATGGCCCACCACGGCAGGCGACGGCCACCGAGGAAATAGTCGTGTAGTGTGCGTTGGCTTTTGCCGAAGTGGGCTCCGAAAAGCGTGATGGCAACCAGGTAGGCGAGCACCACTCCGAAGTCGGGCCAGCCAAATGCCACGCAAACTCCTGAGCCCTCAGCTCTCAGTCATCAGCCCGCAGCAAGCGCTTCGCAGCTTCTTCGGTGGCCTGACGGCTGAACACTGATTGCTGAGGGCCAAATCGCCGCGAGTCTAGCGGAGGGTAGCAGGGGAGTCAAGCAAAGGGGGTACGGCGTAGGGCACTGCGCGCGCTGACTCAACCCTGGCCGCGCGGGAAAGGCGCGGCTACTCGGCCGGAGTCATCGGCGGAGGCTTCTTGTTCAAACGCTCAGCACAGTGGGCCAGGACGTACCGGCGAACCTGCTCCGGCATGCGGCGGTCGAGGCAGACGTCTCGCAAGTCGTTCACGGCCATGTCGGGCAGGAACGTCAGGACCAGTTGAAGCGGCGTACGCGGGTTGCGAATGAGAGCGAGGCGGAGGTGGTACCGATGGGACCACTTCTCGTGGTGGGCAAGGGACTCCACGACTAGGGCAGGGAGGTTCTCCAGCGCCAGGACGCGCAACAGATGCGCTTCCGACAGGAAGGGGTTATCCAGCGCGGCCGCAATCAGCTCGCGGTCTTCAGTGACCAGCAGGCCGGCGGCAACCCGCCCGGAACTCCGCCGCGCTAGGTTGACTCTTTCGCCTCGAGGGATGGTCTCGACCTTTCTGAGGATGGTCTCTTCGGCCACCAGCTTCACATCGGTGGGCACGGCGGGCGTCTGGCAGACGCGAACGAGGTCGAACAGGTAAAGGAACTTGAGGATGGGGAGGGAAACCAACCGGGGCGTCCTGGGATGACGCACGAGAGCCAGCCGGACATTGTAGTTGCGTGCCGCCTCTTTGTGGGCGGCGATCTCACGCAGGACCTCTCCCGGCAAATCCTTCCGCTCGAGCAGGCGCAACAGGTCGCGTTCCTGGAGATTGGGGTTGCGGGCGAGGGCGGCCAGGACCTCTTTCGCTGTCTCGGCGAAGAAGGGCACCAGCTCGTGGCGCGGGGCCACGGCGGCCTTCTCCGCCCGCTCCGCCAACCGGCCCTTGGGATCCGGACTCCTCATGCTGGCTTGATTCTAACGAGGGCACACCCGCCCCGCAAGCCAGGTTGCACCGGACGCCCTGGCGACATATGGCCTGGGCTTTGCATCCAAGCTAGCGGCGAGGAAGTAAGAACCCTAATAGGTCGAGGCGATAGATTTCGCTTGAAAAGTTTTGCGAGTCCTGATATTTGGAGTACGGCATCTGAGCACTAGCGAGTCGGGGTCGGGGGAGCTGGCCAGAGGGGGAGCGATTCCGGCGGCCGGCGAAGCGTAGGTCGGAGGCCGCACATTCAGAGACTCACACCTTAGACACCGAGGGAGCTGATCCATGAAGAAGACAACTGCCCTTTTCAGCTTCACCCTGCTGCTCATCTTCGCTCTTTGCGTGCCGAGTGGCCAACGCGCAGGAGAGCAGGGAACCGTGCTCTCGCTGGGGCCGATGTGCCTCTGGGCGGCGTCACCGCAGCCCCCGCAGGAAAAGAAGCCGCAGTGGAAGAGCCGTGAAGAGTACGACGCTTACCAGGCGATAGCGGGCGAGAGAGATTTGCACAAGAGAATCTCCCTGGGCGAGGCCTTTCTTCAGAAGTATGCTGACACGGATTTCAAGGACCTGGTCTACGTGACCATGATGCAGACTTACACGCAACTGAACGATAGCGCCAAGGCGATGGACGCTGCGCGCCAGGCCGTGAAGGCCAACCCCGACAAGCTCGAGGCGTTGGCCTATCTCAGTTTTGCCTTCCCCTTCGTCTTCAAAGCTGATGCCCCGGAAGCTACGGCCGAGCTCTCGCAGACCGAAGGCGACGCAAAGCACGGTCTGGAGCTACTGCAAAAGCTTGAGAAGCCTGCCAGCGTTACCGATGAGCAGTTTGCGCAGTACGTCAAAGGGCAGCGGGCCAACTTCAACAACGCGGTCGGCTTTGTAGCCTTGCAGCGGAAGGACTACACGGCTGCGGTGACCTCGTTCAAGGCCGCGGCCGAGGACAATCCGAGCGATGTTTACACGTTCTACCGGCTCGGCGTGGCCTACGTTTCATCGGACCCCAGGGACTATGACAACGCGATCTGGAACCTTGCCCGGTCCGCGGCGCTGGCCAAGGCCGCACAGAACCCTTCTGGCACGGAGATCGAGAGGTATCTGAAGCAGGTTTACATCAGTTATCACGGTAACGAGGAAGGGCTGGCCGACGTCGGTACGCTGGCGGCTTCCTCCCCCACGCCGCCCGAGGGCTTCAAGGTGACGCCCATGGAGGTTCCCAAGACTACGGGCAACGCCAGTGTCGACGCCTTCAATCAGACTTTCTTCCAACTGAAGTTCGGCGGGGAGCGCGCGCAGAAACTCTGGGACGGCCTGAAGGGCGAACACTTTGGAGTGGGCGGCTATGTGGAGAGCGTGGAGAAGGGAACCGAGCCGGGTGTGTACCTGATCCGGATTGACATCGTGGGCCAGTCCAGGGCGGCGGATGGGGTGTATGACGTCGAGTTGCAGGATTCGACACAGCCCAATGTCAAGAACCTGAGCAAGGGCGACGCGGTGCATTTCAAAGGAAGGATCTCCGCGTACACGGCTACGCCTAACTTGGTCATTACGCTCGATAACGCGACCATCAACGAGGACGAGATTCCGGACCAGCCGAGGGTGGCACCCAAGCCCAAGCCGCGGCCAACCACCCCCACACGCCGGACGACTCGCCGGCCGCCGCAGTAGTCAGAATTGCGTAGCTGGGGTTTGTCTTATACGGTTCAGAGAAGAAGGGTATATCTAGGGTCAGCCCCTAGAGAGTCATGGGGGGGCGGCATGCCGTTGCCCAGAGGTGCCTGGCTCTCGTCTTTTACGAGGGAGGGAGTCAGCGCCGGGGCCGCTTCCGGCGCTTGGGTTGATGGTCGAGCCCCAGCTCTCCGATCTTGCGGCTCAGCGTGTTGCGGTGAATCCCTAAAGTCTTCGCGGCCTTCGACTGATTGCCGTTGTTCTGCTCCAGTACCTTTCGGATAAAACGCCTCTCGAATTCGCTGACGGCGTCTTCATAGCCGATGTGGTGCTCGACCATTTGCGTGACAAGTGCCTCAAGCTGGTCTTTCACGGTAGAACTCCGAGTGGCGAAGTTTCGGAACTCTGGCTGCTCACTCCTTGGCCGCCTTCTTATCGGTCTGAATAAGGCTCTGCTTGAACTTCTCGAAGCCGGCCTTGAACTCTGCTTTCAGGTCGGCGGGCATCGCCAGCGCGACGATTCGCGCTCCGGTGGTCACGTACGGCGCGAGAGTTGATTTCTGGACCGCTTCCGCTTTGATCGCAAACGCCACCAGAATCATCAGCAGGATGCAATCGATCACCACACCGCGGACCAGGCCGAAGACGCCACCCAGGAAGCGATCGAACCATTGCAGTCCTGCCTGCCGAATCAGTTTCCGGGCGAGAAGTGAAACCAGAACGCCGACCAGCAGTGTGCCCACGAACAGGGTAAGGAATCCCACCCCTAGCGCCACGTTGTGCGAACGTGTCAGGTCGTCAAACCAGAGCGCCGCCCGTTGGTAACCCAGCGCCGCAATGACCAGCCCGGCCACCACTGACGCCAGAGAAATCAGTTCCCGAACGAACCCTTTCATCATGGCCACGGCCACCGACGCGACAACAACCACGGCCAGGATCCAATCAAGCCAGTTGCAGCTTCCCATGAGGCGCTTCGGAACGGCAGGCAGACTGCCTTCAGTTGAGTGTGCGTCCCGTCAACAGCCGGTACGCTTCCCGGTACTTCTCGCTGGTTTTCTCCACCACCTCGGGCGGCAGAGGCGGCGGCGGCGGCTGTTTGTTCCAGGGAATCGATTCCAGGTAGTCCCGCGCAAACTGCTTGTCAAACGAAGGCTGCGATTTCCCCGGCTCATAGCCCTCCAACGGCCAAAAGCGCGAAGCGTCGGGCGTCAGCACTTCGTCAATGAGAATGATCTTGTCGCCGCGCAAACCCCATTCGAATTTCGTGTCCGCAATGATGATCCCCCGCGCGAGGGCGTAATCGCTGGCCTGGTTATAGACCGCCAGGCTGTAGTCGCGTATTTGCTCTGCGGCTTCTTTCCCGACTCGCGCGAGGGTTTCTTCCCAGGTGATGTTCTCGTCGTGGCCGCTTTGCGCCTTGGTGGCGGGCGTGAAAATCGGCTCAGCGAGCTTGGCAGACTGGGCCAACCCCGGAGGCAACTTCACGCCGCTGGTGGTGCCCGTGGCGCGATAGTCTTTCCACCCCGACCCGGCTAGATATCCTCGCACCACGCTCTCGATGGGGAAGGGCTGTGCCTTCTCGACCAGCATGGAGCGCCCCTCCAACTGGTCGGCGTACGGGTGGAGTTCCGGAGGGTACGCGGCCAGGTTTGCCGTCAGGAAGTGAGTGGGAACTACGTCCCGCAGGAACTCGAACCAGAAGCAGGAGAGCTGCGTCAGCACCCGGCCCTTGTCGGGGATGCCTTCTGCCATGACCACGTCGAAGGCAGAAAGGCGATCCGTGGCGACAACCAGCAGGCGGTCGCCGCCGACCTCGTATACATCGCGGACCTTGCCGCGGGAAAAGAGCTTCACACCGCGTATATGGCTTTCGCGAAGCACAGCACGCTGAGGAGATTGAATCATGATGGTGTTGGACGACGCCCAATTCTAGAACAAGACGGGGTGTTGTCAACGGAAAAAGCGAGGGTACTCTTGTGCTATCCAGGCTGCTTGGTGGGAGGCAGATACGGGACGCGCAAAGTTACGGCGGGGAGGTGCACCAAAATGGGGCACGCAGACGCGCGGCTGGGACAGGCCGCGCCGGCGATGCATCCCTAAGCCGGCACCGGAACGCCGAGGGGCTCGCTGGCGACTTCGTCAAAGCGGACCGAGACCAAGCGGGAGATGCCCAGCTCCTCCATCGTGACCCCGTACAGGACTTCCGCGATCTCCATGGTCCGCTTGTTGTGAGTGATGAGAATGAACTGCGTGTGCCGGCTCATCTGCTGGATCAGGTGGGTGAAGCGATCCACGTTCGACTCGTCGAGCGGCGCGTCCACCTCGTCCAGGATGCAGAACGGGCTGGGCGTGTAGTGGAACAAAGCAATGAGCAGCGCCAGCGCCGCCAAGGCCTTCTCGCCCCCGGACAGCAGCAGCACGTTTTGCAGGCGCTTGCCGGGCGGCTGCGCGACGACGTCGATGCCACTGTCGGCGTCGGCCTCGTCACTGAGCCGCATCTCGCCGATGCCGCCTCCGAACAGTGTCCGGAAGGACTCGGCAAAATAAACGTTGATCGCCTTGAAAGCCTCCAGAAACTGCTGGCGCGAGACTTGGTCGATCTCCTTGATGGCCTGCGCCGTGTCTTCGATGGAGGCGAGCAGGTCCTGGCGCTGGGTCTCGAGGAAGCCGTAGCGGTCCTCCGCCTCCTGTAGTTCTTCGAGAGCCATCATGTTGACGGGGCCGAGGTTCTCGAGGCGCATCTTCAATTCGCGAAGCTGTTCTTCGGCGACGGTCAGGGCTTCGCCGCTCAGGACCTGTTCCGCCGGGAGTTCCGCCACGAGCGCCAGCGGCTCGGCGTGGAGTTCCTCGCGGCACTGGGCGACCTGGTGGGCAGTATCGGATTCGGCCCGTGCTAAGGCGACTTCCGCTTCCGAACGTTTTTCGCGCCGCGCGTCGAGCTCGGCGCGTGCGGCGTCTATCCTGGGAGCGAGTTCATCGCGACGCGCCCGCCGAGCGTGACACTCTCCTTCGAGGATCTGCTGCTGGTTCCGCGTGGCCATTTGTTCGATTTCGAGCTCGCTGAGACGTGTTTGGTTCGCCTCGATCTCTTCCGCCAGGCGCCGTTGTTCCTCGGCCCAACCCTGGCACTGTTCGGTGAGCCGCGCCTGACGGGCGCGCGCTTCCTCGCTCCGGGCGTTCAGGTGCCCGCGTTCAGCCTCCAGCGCGTGGCTTCGCTCCTCCAGGGCGCTCGCCCGCGCCTGTGCGGCGACGAGGTCTTGAGCGAGCTTGTCGAGCTGGGCGCGCACTTCGCGAGCCGCCTGGGCAACCCGGCTGACTTCCTCCTCGCGCTGGAGGCGCTCCCGAGCGGCCGCTGCAAGCTGGGCGCGCAGGTCTGCCTGCCGTTCCTGGATCGTCCGGCGTTCAGCCTCGAGCGTGGCTCCCTCGTCTCGCAGGAGGCGCAGCCGCTCGGAGGTTCGAGCGAAGGCCTCCTGAGTTTGCCGCACCTTCTCGTTGGCAAGCACCGCTTTCTTCTCGGCTTCGAGTTTGGCCGCACTCAGGCGCCGCAGGTCTTCTTCCCGTCGCGTGGCGCGCGCGGTGGCGTCAGTGAGTGCTGCCTCGGCTGCGCGCAGGTCCGATTCCAGGTGCGCCGTGCGGCGTTCCAACTCGCGGAAATCCCTGCGGAGTGCCAGCGGGCCGGCGCTCTTGCCGTTGCCGCCTGCGACCAGGCGGTGGTGGTAGTGCTCGCCGGTGGTGGTCAGGAAGTGACAGTCCGGATAAGCGGTGGCAAGGCGCTCGGCGGCCGCGGCGTCCTCCACCACGTAAGCGCTCTCGAGCGCGGGCAGGGCAATATCTCCGTTCAAGCCCAGCCGCGACTCAAAGCGCACCAGATCGCTGACCGGCGCCAGCACGCCGCGCGCGCTGCGAATCTCCTGATCGTCGTGGCCGTTGGTGTGGCCGTGGGAAGGGAAGTGGGTTACGAAGAAGGTCGAACGTCCCGCCCCTTCGCTCTTCAGCAACGAGATGCCGGAGCGCGCTTCCGCGTGGCGCTCGACCACCACGCAATCCAGTTCGTCTTTGAGGAATTCCTCCACCACCTCCTCGTAGCCCGGTGAAACCTCCACGAAATCCGCCAGCACGCCCAGCGGATGGAAATCGTGGCTGTTGCCCGAGCCGTTGCCGGAAAGCAGGCGGCGGACACTTTCCGTCGAGTAGGCATGACGCGCCAGGGATTCCTCCAAGGCTTGCTGGCGCGCTACGGCTGCCGAAAGTTCCTGGCGAAGGCCTTCAGCCTCGGAACGACGAGTGACTTCCCCTTCGCGGGCGTGGTCCAGGGCCGCCGCCGTCTCAGCCACCGACTGCGCGAGGCCGGCGAGTGCGTTCTGGTCGTGCTGCTGTTCCAGGGCAAAGGTCTCCAGCTCACGGGCAAACCGCTGGTGTTCCTCTTCCACGCCGGCCCGCTCGGTAGAGGCGCGCGCCGCCTGGCGGTCGAGCGCCAAGCCTACCTCTTCGGCCTGTACCAACTGGTTGCGCAGGTCCGCAAGCTGGCTTACGGCCTCGAGCAGCGCCTGACGGCAGACCTCGACCTGGCTCTCACCCTGCGCGAGCTGTGCCCCGAGATCCTCCTGTCGCGCCAACAACTGCCGAACCGCCTCCTGTGCCTCCCGCCAGTCCTTCTGAAGCTGCTCCGCCTGGAAGGCGCGTCCCGCCGCCTCCGCTTCGAGAGCGGCAAGGTGGGTCTGAAGCTGCTCGCTTTCGGCTACGGCCTCGGCACTGCGCGCCTCCAGGGTGGCGGTTTGCTGGCGTACCTGCTCAATCCGCGCGTTCAGACGTTCGCGCTCGAGATCGCCCTGGGCCAAGGTCTCCCGCAAGTGGGTCAGTTGACTTTCCAGCTCGTCATGGCGGAGCGCCGCCGCTTTCTGCTCTCGCTCAATCTCTTCCAGCCGCCCTGCGGCGGCGGAGCAGGCGGTCTGAATAGCGGCTGATTCCTCGCGCAGCCGCCGGCATTCGCCTTCGAGCGCCACAAGTCGCGAAGTCAGCACCAGCTTGAGCCGGCCGCGGAGTTCGTCGTTCAGCTCGCGATAGCGCCGCGCCCGGGAGGCTTGGCGCTTGAGCGAATTCACCTGCTTGGTGACTTCTTCCAGGATGTCGGTAATCCGCGCCAGGTTCTGCCGCGAGGTTTCCAGCTTCGCCTCGGCCAGGCGCTTGCGCGTCTTGAACTTCGAAACCCCGGCGGCCTCTTCAATGATCAAGCGGCGGTCGGAAGGCTTGGAACTGAGGATTTGCCCGATGCGCCCTTGCTCGATGATGGCGTAAGACTCCGGGCCCAGGCCTGTCCCCATGAACAAGTCCTGGATGTCGCGCAGGCGGCAAAGCTCGCCGTTGATGAGGTACTCGCTCTCGCCGGAGCGGAAGAGCCGCCGGGTAACGGTGATTTCGCCGGCGCGGTGCTGGAGCGCCGGGTGACGCGTCGCGCCGCTCGCGCCGTCTCCGTTAGAGCCGGAAGCTTCGGCATCCGCGCTGGCCGTCGCGTCGGAATCGGCGAAGAGGCTTTCTGGCAGGCTTTCGTCAGTCATCCCGGCGTCGGCTTGCAGGAATTCGGGATCAATGAGCGTCAGGCTCACTTCTGCCATGCTGGTGGCCGGACGCGCGCTGGTGCCGTTGAAGATGACGTCAGCCATGCGCTCGCCGCGCAGCGACCGCGCGCTCTGCTCGCCGAGGACCCAACTGATGGCGTCCGCCAGGTTCGATTTGCCGCATCCGTTCGGCCCCACCACTGCGGCAATCCCGTCGGCGAAGTCCAGCCGCGTGCGGTCCGCGAAGGACTTGAAACCGAGCAATTCGACCCTTTTCAGTTTGTACAATTCAGATTCCTCCCGAACAGTCCTCTCGGACTGCGTGGGCTCAAAGCCGTCGAGAACTGGACACCAAATCTTTGACCAGGGTCTCGCAAGGGATAGACATGCTGGCCGGGGACTTTTCCGGTTGGCTTCGCCGCCGCGGCGACGAATGACGCTGCCGCTCAATCCCTGCTACGTTCGACCCCGTCATCCTATCTGGCGCATCGGTAAGGCTGACGCGAGGATCCCCGTAACGTCAGGGGGAATCTAGCACAAAAGGTGAGCCCTGTAAAGCGAAAAACCACAAGATTCTAAGGATTTTTTAGCGGGTGGCCCTAGATGTGGGGGGGGTAATTCTCTTGCCAACTTTTCTCCTTTGGGGGACCGCCTGGTGTCGCCGAAGGCACGGGAGAGCTTGCATCCCTGCCAGCCAGTTTCTCCCCTTTGCGCGGCCGAACGTAAGGCTCCTCCCCTTTACGCGCCGCTGGCTTCCTGAACCAAGTACTTGTCCATCCACGCGAGCACGAGCTTTCTCATTTCGGGCGTTTCTACGTGGCCGCAATTGAAAAGTTCGATGCGGCAGTCCTGCTCTCGGCCATATCGGCGGTAAAGAGGCAGTAGATGGTTGCGGACTTTCTCCACGCCGGCGGGGGGAGTAAGCTCGTCCTGGCGCCCGTTCACGCTCAAGCGCGGCCGAGGCACGACGAGTTCGTTGATCTGAGCGGTCTGGAAGTGTTTCAGCAGACTCGGAACGTAGTAATAAATGCTGTGTCCCTTGAGGTTACGTATCCTGATCAGTTCCTCAAAATCCGTCAGGCAGCAAACGTCCACCGAGAGATGGACCCGCGGGTCGAGCGCCGACAGCCACCAGGCCTTGGTGGACCCCATGGACATGCCGAAAACGCCGAGGCGCTTGGGATCGACTTCGAGGCGGCTAGCCAGGTAGTCGAGCGCGCGGAGTTCGTCGAACATCATCATGCCCCATAGAACCTGGCCTTCCCAGAGCATCAGCTTAAAGGCGTCTTCTTCGCCGACGTGCCCGTTGGCCACGACCTTGCGTTCCCCAAAGCACCAGCTATCGATGGCGAGTGTGACCAGGCCCTTCTCCACGCACACGGGCGCGTAGGCCGGTTGGGCCTCGTCACCCACTAGGAGTTGCTCTTTTCCCAGGTCGTACATGCCTCCGTGCCAGTGAATGAAGAGCAGGCCCGGAGCACGCCTCTGCCGCTTGTCAGGGATCAGCAGCAGGGCGGGCACAGCTTCCACCCCATTCAAATCGAGAACCAGACGCTCGAGCGTGTAGCCATCGTGCTTTTCGGTCTTGACGACCTTCGCCGGCCCGGGCTTATGCTGCCAGGGCAGATCGCCCAGAAGACTCCAGAGCTCTCTCCGGCGCCTCTCCTGGTAGGCTGTGAATTCCTCTCGCGATGCGTCCAAGCTCGATGATTTGCTCATGGGTAATCCTGCTCCCATCGCCAGCATGGTGGCGGAGTATTTGAGGAAGTCTCTGCGGTGCGCGCTCGTAAGGCACCTCCTGGCGACCCTTGGGACTCAAGCAGAAGTACTTATACCACCGAGGTACAAAGACAGTGAGCAGTTTTTTCATGGACTGTTCTCGGTCTGTGCCCCGGCGCCTTGGTGGTGAGCTATTCCGGTTTCCAGCGCAGGATGGGCTTACGGGCGGCGGTGGCCTCGTCGAGGCGAGTGACGCGCGTGGTATGCGGGGCCTGGAGGACAAACTGCGGGTCTTCCTCGATCTCCTTTGCGATCGCGCGCATCGCTTCGATGAACGCGTCCAGTTCCGCCTTGCTGGCGCTCTCGGTGGGTTCAATCATCAACGCCCCCGGGACGATGAGCGGGAACGCGGTGGTGTAAGGATGAAAGCCATAATCAATCAGCCGCTTGGCGATATCCATGGTGCGAACACCCCGGGCTGCCTGGCGGTGGTCGGAGAAGACGCATTCGTGCATGCAGGTTTCGGCGTACGGAAGCTCGTAAACGTCTTTCAGCCGGCTCATCACATAGTTGGCATTGAGGACAGCGTCTTCGGTTGTTTGCCGGAGTCCTTCCGGGCCGTTGGCGACGATGTAGGCTAGCGCGCGCACAAGCATCCCGAAATTGCCATAGAAGGCGCGGACGCGACCAATGCTCTTCGGACGGTCATAGTCCAGGCGATACGTCCCGTTGGCAGCCCGTTCTACTGTGGGTGTGGGCAGATAAGGTTCAAGGAATCGCCGGACGGCAACCGGCCCGGACCCCGGCCCGCCGCCGCCATGCGGCGTGGAAAAGGTCTTGTGGAGATTCAGGTGCATGACGTCCACGCCGAAATCCGCCGGCCGCGCCACGCCCACCAGGGCGTTCATGTTCGCGCCGTCCATGTAAACCAGCCCGCCCTTGGCGTGAACCAGGTTCGCGATTTCCCGGATTTGGGTTTCAAAGATGCCCAGCGTGTTCGGGTTGGTCAGCATCAGTCCCGCAACCTCTTCGGTCATCACGCGGTCAAGCTTGGCTAAGTCAACGCAGCCGCGCGCATGGGACTTGATCTTTCTGACTTCGTAGCCGGAGATGGTGACGCTGGCGGGGTTGGTGCCGTGGGCTGAGTCAGGAACCAGGATGTATTTGCGCGGATTGCCGCGGTCGGCGAGGCAGGCGCGAATCAGCAGGATGCCCGTCAATTCGCCCTGCGCGCCGGCTGCCGGCTGGAGCGAGACGGCGTCCATGCCGGTGATTTCCGCCAGGCAGCGCGCGGTCTGGTGGAAAACCTTCAGGCAGCCCTGCGCCAGCGATTCGGGCGTGTAGGGATGATCCGTCGCCAGGCCTTCTAGGTGCGCTACGGCTTCGTTGATCCGCGGGTTGTATTTCATCGTGCAGGAGCCCAGAGGGTAGAGACCTGTGTCCACCCCGTAGTTCCACGTGGAGAGCCGCGTAAAGTGCCGGACGACTTCCGGTTCCGACACTTCGGGGAAACCCTCCACGTCCGCGCGCTGGAATTGTTCGCCTAGCAGTTCTGCGGAAGAAACCGAGGGCACATCCAGGGGTGGAAGGTCAACCCCGGACTTCCCGGGAGAACTCCGCTCGAAGATCAGGTCTTCGTTTCGAGTGACGTGCGGTCGCGCCTGGCGAATGCGGTTTTCCATGTCTGTAGCAGCGCTCTCGGAGCGGCGAATCCTGGCGGCGGTCACAGACCGCCACTAGCATGGCGGCGACAGACCTCCACCATGCGGTCGATCGCCTCTTTGCTGACGGTTTCGGTGACGCACACCAACAGGTGATTTGCCAACTCCGGATAGAACCTTTGCAGATTCAGCCCGCCAAGGATGTTTTGCTCGCGCAAGGCAGCCAGCAATTCCTCAACGTTTCCAGGAACTCGGACCACGAATTCGTTGAAGTGCGGTGCCCCGAACGGCCTGGCCGTGCCCGGAACTGTGCGAAGCTGCTGGGCGGCGTAGTGGGCCTTGGCGAGATTGTGTTCCGCCAGCGTCCTCAGGCCCTTCTTCCCGAGCAGGCAGAGATAGATTGTCGCCGCGAGCGCGCAGAGTGACTGGTTAGTGCAGATGTTGGAAGTAGCCTTCTCGCGGCGGATGTGCTGCTCGCGCGTGGCCAGAGTCAAAACGAATCCGCGCTGGCCCTCGGTATCCTGAGTCTGGCCGACCAGCCGACCGGGCATCTGTCGCACGTACTTCTCACGGGTTGCCAGGAAGCCGACGAAGGGCCCGCCGAACGAGACGGGAAGGCCAAACGACTGAGCCTCGCCGCAGACAATGTCTGCGTCGTCCGGGGGCTTGACGATGCCGAGCGAAAGCGGCTCCGTGATCGTGACAATCAGCAGCGAGTTATGCCGGTGAGCAATCTCCGCAATTGTGCCGGTGGGCTCGATCGGCCCGAAGAAATTCGGTGACTGGATCACGACGGCGGCCGTCTCGCGGCGGAGCGCCGCGTCGAGCTGGCTGAGGTCAAGCTGGCCCGACGGGGAATAGTTGACTTCGACGACCTCCACACCTTGATGGCGGACGTAGGTTTCGAGAACCTGCCGGTATTCGGGATGGACGGTCCGGGCCACCACTACCCGCTCGCGACGCGTGATGCGCATTGCCATCAGGGTAGCTTCGGTGGTGGCAGTCGAGCCATCATAGAGCGAGGCGTTGGAGACCTCCATGCCCGTCAATTGGGTCATCAGGGTCTGGAACTCGAACATCGCCTGCAAAGTGCCCTGAGCAATCTCGGCCTGGTACGGCGTGTACGCGGTGAAAAACTCGCCGCGCGCGAGGAGCGCGTCGATGCTCACCGGTCGGTAGTGTGCATAGGCGCCTGCACCCAGCAGCGAGACGTAATCGCGGGCGCTCTCGCTGGCCGCTTGGCGGAAGAACTCCAGGATTTCAGGCTCCGAGAGCGGGCCGGGGAGATTCAAGCGGCCTTGGAGTTTTAGTTCGTCGGGGATTTGGGCGAAAAGTTCTTCGAGGGATTTATGCCCCGTGGCCTCGAGCATGGCGGCGCGCTCGGCGGGGGAATTGGGCAGGTAGCGCATTACTGGGCCTTTTGCGCCTGGATGTACGCTTCGTAGTCCTCGGCGGTCATGAGATTCTCAATCTCCGAGCGGTCCGCGAGGCGCACGCGGATCAGCCACGCCTCGCCGTGGGGGTCGGCATTAAGCATCTCGGGATTGGCTTGCGCCTTCGCGTTGACGGCGGTCACCTCACCGGTGACCGGGGAAAAAACCTCCGACACCGCCTTCACCGATTCCACGGTGCCGAAGGATTCGCCGGCCGTGACGTGGTCGCCAACCTTCGGGAGTTCCACAAAGACGACGTCGCCTAATTCCTTCTGGGCGTGGTCCGTAATGCCAATGGTGCCGATGCTCTCGTCCACGCGGATCCATTCGTGTTCTTTAGTGTAGAGGAATTCTTGAGGGTACATGAGGTCCGTCACTCCTATCTGGTTGTCAAGGAGACGCTCCGGCGGGACGTCTTTACTTCGGACGCCGGTAAAAGGGCAGAGGCACCTGACGCGCGGACACTGCCTTCCCGCGGATGTCAATCTGGATTTCCCGCCCTACCTCGGCCTGTTCGGGTGGCACATAGGCCAGTCCGAGGCTCTTCTTGAGATACGGGGCGTAGGAACCGCTGGTGACCCGGCCCACGACCTTGCCATCGAGCAGAACGCTGTAGCCATCGCGGGCGACGCCGCGCTCGGTCATTTCGAATCCCACCAACTTCTTTCGCGTGCCTTGCTGGCGCTGCTTCAGGAGCGCATCTCTTCCGATGAATTCGCCTTTGTCCAGCTTGCAGATCCAACCCAGGTTGGCTTCGAGCAGCGTGGTTTCCTCGTCCAGCTCGTGCCCGTAGAGAGGATAAGCCGCCTCCAGCCGGAGGGTGTTACGCGCGCCGAGCCCTGCCGGAATCAAGCCTTCAGGCTTGCCAGCCTCCAGTAGTTCGCTCCAAACGCGCTCGGAGTCGGCGGGCGGGAAATAGAACTCGAACCCGTCTTCGCCGGTATAGCCGGTGCGGGCTAGCAGCCCCTCCACGCCGCAACACTTCGCTCGACAAAACCAGTAGTAGCGCAGCGCGGGCAAGTCGGCTTCGGTGACGCGGGCCAGGATTTCCGCGGCCCGCGGACCCTGGAGGGCAAGCTGGGTGTATTCAGAAGAGACGTTGCGCACCGCGGTGTCAAAGGAATTGTTCCGCGCGATCCAAGCGAAGTCCTTCTCGGTGTTGGCAGCGTTGACGCAGAGGAAGTAGTGATTCTCCCCGAGGCGGTGCACGATGCAGTCGTCAACGGCGCTGCCCTGGGGGTACATCAGGGCGGCGTATTGAGCCTGGAAGTCCTCGAGCCGCGAGACGTCATTCGAAGCGACCCACTGGAGCAGCGTCAGCGCTTCGGGGCCCTGGACCTCAATTTCGCCCATGTGGCTGACGTCAAACAAGCCCGCGCGCGTGCGCACCGCGATGTGCTCTTGCATGATGCCGGTGTACTCCACCGGCATCTCCCAGCCGCCAAATTCCACCAGGCGCGCGCCAGTGGCCTTGTGGACGGCATTGAGCGCCGTCCGCTTCCATCCCACCGCTCCTGTTGTGGCCAAAGGCAGCCCCTCAGACGAAAAAGACGATCCCCACAAGGAAAGCCAAGCTAGCATAGCCGACGCG
>Ga0315280_10005534_pt1 | contig 17927 bp, 13 predicted proteins | sample YL17G06_40_MG_FD_203697 | JGI IMG/M metagenome (GOLD analysis project Ga0315280, IMG submission 203697) | Sediment microbial communities from Yellowstone Lake, YNP, Wyoming, USA - YL17G06_40 | ecosystem: Environmental > Aquatic > Freshwater > Lake > Sediment | place: USA: Wyoming | collected... | reverse complement strand
TTTTCTCACAGCTCCCGATACGGCTGCAACCTTCGCGAAATTCCTGCAAGCTCGCATCGATCTGTCCAGGGCCGAAGGAATACGACTTGTGGCATGAACTCACACAACGCAAGTCGGTACTCTCAAGGTACAGGGTATCAGGGCAAATATCCTGTTCGTGAGGCCACACGACAGTGCCACCCTCCGTGCGAGCCTGTTTGAAGTAGTGGATATCCCGGAGTTCCTGGAACACCCCGAACGAAAGCAAGTGGGCGCAGTCGAAGACCCCCACTTCGCCATTCGTGAAGGTGATCTCCAACTTGTAGTCGTCTCTCGCCACAACAGCTTTGACTCTCGGATTCATTTCTACCTCAGCGGCTCAATTCTGAAAGGCTGCTGTCTGCCAACCGCCACCTTCATCTTCGCGGCTAGCAGGCCACCCCAGTAGTACACCGTCGGTGTTACTTGTCTCCGGGCCAGGTTGGCACCCTGAATGGCTTTGACAGCACCATCGTGGAAAAAGTCCCATCCGAAGAACTTCCAAAGACCCGTGTCTGAGGTCTTCTGGAATTGTTTCAGGTGTTGATAATAGGCATCCTCGTATTGGGCAAACTCATCGCTGTCCAGTCTACGTATTCTGAAGTTCATTTCACCGCCTTGAGAGAGAGTCAAAACTCGACAAATTCGTCGGGATAGTGGCTCAGGTCGAGCCGCTCCTCGTCAGGGACAGGGCGGATGCCCCACTGCTGCATCGCCAAAGCACCAAACAGGATCTCAATGCGACGACCATCTTCGTCTCTGCCGATCTCGTCAACGACCATGGCATGGGTTGAGATGAGATGACCTTCCACCTCCGCCTGGAGAAGGGCTGTTCGCGTGGTTTCCTTCACGCTTCCGCCCAGCGCCGTACGAATCGGATGAGGAGTCTCCATCGTGAGAAGCGCCTCCGCGACTGACGGCACGACATACGTATTGCGCGCCCCCGTATCGAACAGGGTCCAGCACTCCCGCCCATCCACCATCAGCATTTCACGCACTCTTCCCATGGCATTCCTCCTTCGGAACCTGACATCATCGTACTGTCGGTCCTGTAGGAATGCAAATGCCTTGAACCTCTGATATGGATTCCCAAAGACGGGTGCGGTACGAAGTCTGTCATCCTGAGGCGAAGCCGAAGGATCTGGACACCGAATGGGAGGTAGCCCCCACTCGCAGCCCAGATCCTTCACTCCGCTACGCTCCGTTCAGGATGACAAACGGGGTGTCTTCCGGCGATTTTCCGCAAATCCGATGGGTGGGGTTTCGCCTTCCGCGGCATTTAGGTTACAATGGGTGGTTTGTGCTGTCTGGAAGAAGACCGGATGCACAAGCACAGATGCGAAGCGTATACCATTAGGGAAACGAGGTAGAGGCCGTTAGCTTACTGGGACTATGGTTGGACACACAGAAAAAGTAATCAGGATTACCGGCGCCGCCGAGCACAACCTGAAGAATATCAGTCTGGACATCCCGCGCGACAAGCTCGTCGTCATCACCGGCATCAGCGGCTCGGGTAAAAGCTCGCTGGCCTTCGACACGATCTACGCCGAGGGAAGGCGTAAATACGTCGAGTCGCTCAGCGCCTACGCCCGGCAATTCCTCGAACAGATGCAAAAGCCGGCAGTGGCCGATATCTCGGGTCTGCCGCCGACCATCGCCATCGAGCAGCGCAGCGCCAGCAGCAATCCGCGTTCGACAGTAGCCACGACGACGGAGATTTACGACTATTTCCGGCTCCTCTTTGCCCGCGTGGGCCAGCCGCACTGCTGGGTCTGTGGCCGTGAGATCACCAGCCAGCATTCGTCGCAAATCGTCGAGTCGATCCTGGCCCGGCCGCCCGAAACCAAGGTCCAGATCTGTGCGCCGCTCGTCCGGGGTAAAAAGGGCGAGCACAAAGAAATCTTCGCGGATATTCAGCGAGAGGGCTTTGTCCGTGCCCGCGTGGACGGCACCATTTACGACATCCGCAGCGTCCCGAATCTGAACAAGAATCAGAAGCATGACATCGCCGCCGTGGTGGACCGGTTGGTCATCCGCGAGGGCGTGAGCATCCGCCTGGCCGACTCGGTGGAGACCGCCCTGAAGCTGGCCGAAGGTATTCTCTTGGTGCTCATCCAGGAGCCTGCCGGCGAAAAAGGCGAGGAGCACGACGGCAAGTGGGAAGAGGTCATCTACAGCGAGAAATTCGCCTGCCCGGACCACCCGGAGGCCAGCCTGGAAGAGCTCTCGCCGAGGCTGTTCAGCTTCAACAGTCCTTATGGGGCCTGCAAGAGCTGCGACGGGCTGGGCACCATCCTGGAGTTCGACCCCGATCTGATCGTGCCGGACAAGAGTGTCTCGCTCGAAAGCGGGGCCGTTGATGCCTGGCGCCGCAGCGGCAAGCGGATGAACATCTACTACAACCGGCTCGTCAAACGCTTCTGCCGGGATGCGGGGATCAGCAAGTCCGTCCCCTACGAGGAAATCCCGAAGGACGTCCAGCGGATGCTGATGTACGGCACGACCGATGAGGACGAGGCCAAGTACGGCGTGTGGTTCGAAGGCGTCATCCCGAACCTCGACCGGCGCTGGAAAAACACGACCAGCGAGTACGTCAAGACCCGCCTGCACGGGTATCTCTCGGAGCAGCCCTGCCAGACCTGCAAAGGTGCGCGGCTGCGGCCGGAGTCCATCGCCGTGACCGTCGGCGGCAAGAATATCCAGGAATTGAGCCGGATGAGCATCGAGCAGGCCCAGAAGTTCTTCAGCAGTCTCGACCTCAATCCGGAGCAGACGATCATCGCCACCCAGATCATGAAGGAGATCAAGGCTCGCCTGCAATTCATGCTCGATGTCGGCCTGGGCTACCTGACGCTGGACCGTATGAGCAGCACCTTGGCCGGCGGCGAGGCCCAGCGGATTCGCCTGGCCACCCAGGTCGGCAGCGGCCTGGTCGGGGTCTGCTACGTGCTCGATGAGCCGACCATCGGCCTGCACAAGCGCGACAACGACCGGCTCCTGGGCATCCTCCAGAAGCTCAGCCAGATCGGCAACACAGTGATCGTCGTCGAGCATGATGAGGACATCATGCGCGCCGCCGACCACATCGTCGATATCGGTCCGGCGGCCGGCACGCACGGCGGCGAGCTCATCGCCGAGGGCACCCTCGAAGATATCATCAGGTGCGAGAAGTCGCTCACGGGCGAGTACCTCAGCGGTAAAAAGAGCATTTCCGTCCCCCCCAAACGGCGGGAGTACAGCCTCAAGAAGTGTATCGAGGTCAAAGGGGCCGCCGAGCACAACCTCAAGAACATCGACGTCAAGTTCCCGCTCGGCGTCTTCATCTGCGTCACGGGCGTCTCCGGCTCCGGCAAGAGCACCCTCGTCAATCACATCCTCCTGCGGGCGTTGAAACGCCACCTCTACCAGTCGCGCGAGAAGCCGGGTCTGCACAAGAATATCCTCGGCATCTCGCAGGTCGATAAAGTGATCGAGATTGACCAGTCGCCCATCGGCAAGACGCCGCGCAGCAATCCCGCCACCTACACCGGGGCCTTCGACCTGATCCGCAAGCTCTTTGCGATGACGCGGGAGGCGAAGATTCGGGGCTACACCGCCGGACGATTCAGCTTCAACGTCAAGGGCGGGCGGTGCGAGTCCTGCCGGGGCCAGGGCACGAAGAAAATCGAGATGCACTTTCTGCCCGACGTGTACGTGACCTGCCAAAGCTGCAAGGGCACTCGTTACAACCCCGAGACCCTCCAGATCACGTACAAGGGCAAGAACATCGCGGATGTCCTGGACATGCGGATTGAGGACGCCGTGGACTTTTTCGCCAACTTCCCGACCATCGTCCGCGTGCTCAAGACGCTGACCGACGTCGGCCTGGGCTACATGCAGGTCGGCCAATCCTCAACAACCCTCTCCGGTGGCGAGGCCCAGCGCGTCAAGCTCTCGGCGGAACTGGGCAAAGCGGCGACCGGTCACACGCTCTATCTGCTCGACGAGCCCACGACCGGCCTGCATTTCGCGGACATTCACAACCTCCTGAACGTCCTGCAGCGGCTCTGCGACATGGGCAATACCGTGGTCGTCATCGAACATAACCTTGATGTAGTCAAGACGGCGGATTATATAATAGACCTCGGTCCCGAAGGCGGCGACGCGGGTGGAACGGTCGTGGCCGCCGGGACGCCGGAAGAGATCGTCAAGAATGCCGAGAGCTACACAGGCAAGTTCCTGAAAGAGAAGCTGTAGGATTTTTGATTTCTGATGGTTGATTGTTGATTTGGCTTCGCTCCCCGGACGTAGTCGCGTGAGAAGACATGGCGCGTTTCCGGAGCCTCTTCTTCAAATCACAAATCAAGAATCACACATCAAAAATCGGGAGGTAGAAGGAGTCCAGTGGCACAGCCAATCCCTCAGCCCCAACGGTGGGAATTCCAATTGAGCAGCGTCGAGGACCTCAGATGCCTGAGCCGGCAGTTGGGCGTCTCGCTCGATGCCATCGAAGATGTCTCGATCCTTGCCCAGCCTGTTGAGTTCGGCAGGCTCGTCATTCCCAATTCCCTGGCCGTACACCCGATGGAAGGGTGCGACGGCGATGCCCAGGGCCGGCCGGACAGGCTCACCGTCCGGCGCTACGAGCGGTTCGCCGCCGGTGGCGCAGGCTTGATCTGGGCCGAGGCCATTGCCGTCATTCACGAGGCCAGAGCCAATCCACGCCAGTTGTGGCTGCACCAAGGCAGCAAGGGAGCTTTCGCAGCCCTGGTCAAGCGAGCGAGAGAGAAGGCCGCCGAGGCGAACGGAGCCGGCCACCGGCCGGTCATGGTCGCGCAGTTGACCCATTCGGGCCGGTACAGTAAGCCCGGTCCGGCCCCCCGGCCGATTATCCCGGAGCGTGACCCCTACCGCGACCCGATGGTGCCGCAGCCCAAGCCGACCACGGATCGAAAGAGCAAGATCCCGGACGACTGGCCCATCGTCACGGACGAGTATCTCGACCAGCTTCAGGACGCCTACGTGGAAGCCGCACGAATCGCCTTCGAGGTTGGCTTCGACGCCGTGGATATCAAGGCGTGCCACGGCTACCTCATTAATGAACTGCTGGCCTGTCACAATCGCCCCGGCAAGTACGGCGGCTCGTTCGAGAACCGGACCCGCTTCATGCTGGACGTGATCGACCGCATCCGCGCGGAGCTTGGCGACAAGATCGGTATCGTCACCCGCATGGGCATCTACGACGCGATCCCCTACCCCTTCGGCTGGGGCGTGGATAAGAGCGACTACACCAAGCCCGATCTGACCGAGCCGAAGAAGCTGATCGGCCTGCTGCGCCAGCGCGGCGTGAAGCTCATCAACATCACCATCGCCAATCCCTACTACAACCCGCACGTGGGCCGACCCTTCAACGAGCCGATTGTCGGAGGATACGCCGAGCCGGAGCATCCGCTCGTGGGCGTGGAACGGCTCGTCAGAGTCACCGGCGAGATCCAGAAGGAATTCCCGGACATGGCGTTTGTCGGCACCGGCTATAGCTGGCTGCGAACGCTCTTTGCCAATGTGGGGGCCGCCAACAAGACCAACGGCCTGGTCACGCTGATCGGAGCCGGCCGCATGGGCTTCGCCTATCCCGATTTCGCGCGCGACATCGTCCGCCACGGCAGAATGTTCCCGGAGAAGGTCTGCGTCGGTTGCAGCGCCTGCACGCAAATCATGCGCGACAACGGCAAGACCGGCTGCGTCGTGCGGGACAACGAGGTCTACGGGCCGATCTTCGAGCATGGCCGGATGAGCGACAAAGACAACTTGCTGCGGTTGGCCGCCGCATGTCGAAAGTGCCAGGAGCCGACATGCCAGCTTGGCTGCCCGGCAGGGGTTGAAATTCCACAGTTCATCAGCTTGTTCGTCGATGGCAAAGAGCGTGAGGCCTACGAGGTCATCCGCAAGGCCAACGTATTTCCAGAAGTCTGCGCGTGGCTGTGCCCAGTCGAGCAGCAATGCCAGGGCCACTGCCTGCAGAGCTTCATCGGTGACGGGTCTCTGCCCATCGCGAACATCCAGAGATACCTCGCCGAGCAAGCGAATAAGAACGGTTGGTCCAAGCTGCGCGTCCCGGAGAAGGCCACGGGTAAGAAAATCGCTGTCGTGGGGGCCGGCCCGGCGGGTCTGGCCTGTGCGGCCAAGCTCCTCGAAGCCGGCCACACCGTGACGCTCTTCAACAAGAACACCGCCTTCGGCGGCGCGGTCGAGTCCGTGATCCCGACCGACCGACAACGCAGTGCGCTCAAAAATGAGATCGCGGCTATGTTCGCCGATGTGCCGAAGGACCGGATGATTCTGAACCTCGGCAAGGAACTCGATCCCAGTCACAATCTGGACACGATTTTGGCCCAGGGCTTCGATGCCGCTTTCATCGGATTGGGCCTGCCGAAATCCACCGGCATCACCGAAAAGCGATTGGACGGCTTGTGGAATGCGATGGATTTCCTAGCGGCGGCCAAGCGCGGCGACAGCATGGACCTGGCCGGCAAGTCCGTCGCCGTCATCGGCGGCGGCAATACGGCGCTGGACGTCGCCGTCACGGCGGCACAGCTCGGCGCCCGTGACGTCTATGTGATTTACCGGCGATCGTTCAGGGAAATGCCCGCCTGGAGTGCCGAGCGGACCCGGGCCATGACCGAAGGCGTCCACTTCGTAATCCTGACCCAGCCGCTCGACTACAAGTCGAAGAAAGGCAAGCTGACAGGGATTAGGGTCTGCCCCACCCGGCTCGGGGATCCCGATGCCAGTGGCCGGCGCCGGCCTGAGCCGGCAGAATCCAGTGCCTACAGTCTGGACATGGACGTTGTGATCGAAGCGATTGGTCAGGCGGCATCGGACGATGTCGAGGAGGTGCTTCCCGGCGTCACGTTCGATCACGGCTTGATTCGGACGCAGGCGGATTCGCGCGCCACGTCGCGCAGGGGCGTCTTCGCCGGGGGCGATCTTGTCCGGGGCCCCTCCACTGTCGTGGCCGCGGTCGTCGACGGTATGCGAGCCGCTCAACAAATCAATCAGTTTCTTCAGTAGCACGGGCGGGACGCCCGTGATACTCATGGGCAAGATGCCCATGCTACGTAAAGGAGTTTCATCATGGCAGATCGACCCGTTGCCATCGTCACGGGGGCCAGCCGAGGCATCGGCCGGAGTGTAGCGCTCGAATTGGCGTCCCTGGGCTACGACCTGGTCATCAACCGGGCCCAGGAACAGCCGCCGGAGGTGCTGGAGGAAGCCGGCGCCCTGGGCGCACGCTATGAATTCGCCCCGGGCAGCATCGCCGAAACGGACGTGAGGATACGCATCGTGGAACTGGCGAAGTCTAAATTCGGCCGCTGTGACCTCCTCGTCAACAACGCCGGGACCGCCCCGCTGAAGCGTATGGACATTCTGGCAGCCACCGAGGAGAGCTTCGACCGGGTTCTGGGCATCAATCTCAAGGGCCCCTACTTCCTGACGCAACTGGTGGCCAATTGGATGGTCGAGCAGCGCCGGCAGGACCCGAATCGCCCGCTGCGAATCGTCAATATCGGCTCGATCTCCGCCTATACCAGCTCGCCCTCGCGCGGCGAGTACTGTCTCAGCAAGGCGGGCATCGCCATGATGACCAAGCTCTATGCCGACCGGCTGGCCGAGTACGACATCGGCGTCTTCGAGATCAGTCCGGGCATTATCGAGACGGACATGACCCGGGCCGTCAAAGAGAAGTACGACCGGATGATCGCCGAGGGTCTGACCCCGATCCGGCGCTGGGGCCAGCCCGGCGACGTCGCCAAAGCGGTCGGTGCCGTCGCCGAAGGCCGGTTGGATTTCTCGACCGGAAGCGTCATCAACGTCGATGGCGGCTTCCACCTCAGAAGGCTTTAGGATTTATGAATTATGATTTTTGATTTATGATTTGGGGGATCGGTGCGTCCGCCCGCGCCAGTGCGCCGGACCAGCGAAGCCAAAATCATAAATCGTAAATGATAAATCATAAATTCGAAGAGGGGTTTATGGACATCACAACGGTGCTCACCACTCTCCTGCGGGATGGCTTCATTCTAGTCTTCAACCAGGACAAGCTCGACATCGTCAAGACGGCGGAGGCCCTGCTGGCTGCCGGGATCGGCAATATGGAAGTCACGTGCCGGATCAGCAAGCCGCTGGAGAAGCTCGCGCGGCTTCGCGAGGAGTTGCCTGCGTTCGTGGCCGGCTCGGCGAGCCTGATCGATTGGCCCGGCATGCTGAAGGTCTACAATGAGGCCCATGCCGATGATCCCCTGCCTACGCTGCAACAGGTGGTCGATGCGGGGGCGTGCTATCTGGTCTCGGCGATCAATTTCAGCGAGGCCGGCTACAAGAAGTTCGCCGGCCGGATCGCGATGATTCCCGGCTGCGGCAGTGCGACCGAGGTCGTGACGCAATTCGGCAAAGGGGCCAACCTGTGCAAGGTCTTCCCGGCCAAGGAGCTGGGCGGTCCGGCGTTCATCGAGGCTATCGACCCGGCGATCCATAGGACGATCAGCCTCGTCCCCACGGGCGGGACCAACGCGGCGAATATCCCGGACTACCTCAACGCCGGCGTCCTCGTGGTCGGCGGCTCGTTCAGCATGATCGAGAAAGCCACCATGCAGAAGATCGTCGCCGAGCAGGACTACAAGCTGCTGGCCAAAGAGCTCGTCGCCGCGAAGCAATTGATCGACGCCGCCCGGGCCAAGAAATACCCCGGCTTCGATTTCGCCAGGGCCTCGCTGGAAGAGATCAGCCAAAAGACCGGGCGCAACTTCAATGTAGGTTGAAACGAGTGTCTGAGTGGAAACTCAGCCAGAATGACTCATCCGACTCTGATGGACATCAGTGCCCGGTGGGGACTCTGTCCCCACACCCCTGGCATTTGCCGCTTTGGGCCAATAGCATGATAGGAAAGGCAATTGCTGTGAGCGCTCCTCGCTCAGGTCGCCATTGGCTTTTGCTCGGGCAAGTTTCAGCACGTTTGCGGAGGGACCGCAGACTGTCAGTCAATCATCCTACTACCATGCTATTGGCGAAAAGCGAAAAATGCCAGGGGTCCGGGGACAGCGTCCCCGGTCGTCCACTATTGTCCGGCGCCGGAGCACGGGAAGGCCGGACGAACCGCATAAACACTACCGGCCGTCACGTGACGCTGGTTCTCCTCCTCTCGGCTGTTGTGCTGCTATCAACCGGCCCCGTCTGGAGCACCGAGGGGAGTTCTGAATCGCTCGTCGTTCTGAACACCAAGGACACCGGCTATCGTGGCGTCTGGTACATGAATCAGCCACTCAAGAACGAGTACCGCTTCAAATACAGCGGCGGCATGGCGACCTTTTGCGCCAAGCACAGTCCTTTCGCCGTCTACTGCGACAAAGTCAAAAAGACCTTCTTTTGTTATGGCGGGACCGCGGAAGACTCCCATCTTAGGCACGACCTGACGACTACCAACGACACCAAGGACGCGTCCGGCGTCCTGCTGCACATGGTCTCCTACTACGACCACACGACCGGTAAGGTCCCGCGTCCCACCATTGTGCTCGACAAACGGACCAAAGACGCCCACGACAACCCCGTCATTGCTGTGGACGACAAGGGCTATCTCTGGATCTTCTCGACTTCGCACGGGACCTCGCGACCGTCGTATATCCATCGCAGCGTAGAGCCGTACAGCATTGACAAGTTCGAACAGATCCACGCGACAAAGATCGAGGGCGGCCGGGAAGTCCCGATGACGAACTTTTCGTACATGCAGTCCTGGTTCGTCCAAGGGCAGGGCTTCGTGGCCTTCTTCACCCGCTACAACTACCCCGCCGCACGAACCGCCTGCTTCATGACCAGTCCGGACGGGGTCCACTGGTCCCTGTGGCAGCGGCTCGCCGCCATCGACGAAGGCCATTACCAGATCAGCACGGCCAACGAGCACAAGGCCGCCTCGGCCCTCGACTACCATCCCAAAGGAAAGGGCCTCAACTGGCGCACCAATCTGTACTACATCGAGACTACCGACGGCGGCCGGTCCTGGCATAGTGCGAGTGGAGAGAGCCTCTCGCTGCCCCTGACCCAACCGCAGAACGCCGCCCTCGTCCACGATTATCAAAAGGAAGGCCTACTCGTCTATTTGAAGGACATCCGCTTGGATAGGGCCCATCAGCCGGTGATTCTGTTCGTGCTGAGCAAGGGCTTCGAGTCCGGCCCGGAAAACGGTCCTCGGACCTGGACGACCGCCCGATGGACGGGAAGCACCTGGGAGATCCGGCCCGTCACGACCTCGGGCAACAACTACGACACCGGCTCCCTGTATATCGAAGAGGACGGCACCTGGCGAATCATTGCCCCGACCGAGTTAGGGCCGCAGGCGTACAATCCCGGTGGGGAGATGGCCGTGTGGACCAGCCCCGATCAAGGCGCAACCTGGAAGAAGGTACGACAGCTTACGAGCGGGGGTCCGTTCAACCATAATTTCGCCAGGCGCCCGGTGGACGCTCACGACGATTTCTACGCATTTTGGGCCGACGGTCACGGCCGGCAACCTTCGGCGTCTTCACTCTACTTCTGCACGAAAGCGGGCGACGTGTACCGCTTGCCCGGCCGGATGACGGAGGATTTCGCCAAGCCTGAGAAAATGGATTGAGGGGAATGTGAAAGCGCAGCAGACAGCCAAGCAGCGGGCGGCCATTCATCGCTACAACACCGTCGTGGTCGGCGCGGGGGCGGCCGGCATGAACTGTGCCGTGCACCTCTATGAGTTCATGAAGCGAAAAGGGATCGAGGCCCCGCAGGATCGGATCGCCGTCGTGACCAGGGGCCTGGCCCTCGGCGCCTCGCGGATGAGCGGCTCGGACAAGCAGACCTACTACAAGCTGGGCACCAGCCCCAACGTGCCGGACTGCGCCAAGGCGTTCGCCGATACGCTCACGGCCGCCGGCTGTTGCCACGCCGATCTGGCGCTGGCGGAAGGGGTCAACTCACTTCGGGAGTTCTATCACCTGGTGCAGGCGGGCGTCGCCTTCCCCACGGATTCGACGGGCACCTTCATCGGCTATAAGACCGATCACGACCCCGCGGAGCGGGCCACCAGCGCCGGCCCCAAGACCAGCAAATTCATGAGCGAGTCTCTGCAGAAGGATGTCGAGCGCTACGGCATCCGGGTCTTCGACCACCAAGAGGTCGCACACCTGCTCGCCGTCGGCGCGGGCAAGTCCAAGCGAATCGTGGGCGTGGTGACCGTCGATTGCGGATTAGAGTCACCGCCCGCTGCGAATCCGCAATCCGCAATCCGCAATCCGCAATTGAATGTCTTTCTCGCGTCCAACGTCGTGCTCGCCGCCGGGGGACCAGGCGAGTTGTACAAGACCAGCGTCTATCCGAAGGGGCAGCTCGGGCTGCACGGACTTGCCTTCCAGGCCGGCCTGGCCGCCGAGAACCTGACGGAGTCGCAGTTCGGGCTGGCCAGCATCCAATTCCGCTGGAACGTCTCCGGGACGTACATGCAGGCCATCCCGCGTATCTTCAGTATGGACGCCCACGGCAAACAGGAGCATGACTTTCTGGCCGAGTTCTTCCCCTCGATGAAAGAGATGGCGACCGCCGTCTTCCTCAAAGGCTATCAGTGGCCCTTCGACCCGCAAAAGATCGAGAATTTAGGGTCTTCCCTGATCGACATCCTCGTCTTCAACGAGCAGCAAAAGGGCCGGCGGGTCTTCCTGGACTTCCGCCAAAATCCCCTCGGCACCCGGTCCATGCAGCCCTTCAATATCGACGAGCTGGCGCCGGAGGCGTTCGAATACCTCCGCGACGCCGGAGCCCTGCAGAAGGCGCCCATCGAGCGTCTGGCTCACATGAATCCGCCGGCGGTGGAAATCTACCAGGAAAACGGGATCGACCTGCACAAAGAGCCGCTTGAAATCGCCGTCTGCGCCCAACACAACAACGGCGGATTCGCCGTCAATAAGTGGTGGGAGTCCAGCATCCCGCACACGTTCGTCATCGGAGAGATGGCGGGCACGCACGGCGTGAAACGGCCCGGCGGCTCCGCCCTCAATGCCGGCCAAGTCGGCGGTCTGCGGGCGGCGGAGTACATTGTGAACGTCTATGGCGGCGCCATGGCCCACGCCCCGAGTGACAGCGCGGAGATCGAGCGGCAAATCCATGCCCTGATCGATAAGCTCGACCGCTGGAGCAAGTCATCCGGTCGGACGCCGCAGGAGATCATCGAGGAGATTCAGGACCGGATGACTGCCTCCGCCGCACATATGCGAGAAGAGAAGGACGCGACCGAGAGCCTGCGCAGGGCTATCGGACTCTGGCGAAGTATCCAGAACGACGGTCTGGCGGCAAAAGACTCCGAGTCTCTCGCCGGGGCGCTTCAGGCGGAGCATTTGGCCCTGTCAAGCGTCGCCTATCTCAAGGCGATTGTCGAACTGCTCGTGCAAGACGGAGGCTCGCGCGGCTCGTATCTGGTCCTGAGCTCTCGCGGCGTGCCGATCCATCCGGATATCCTCGACAAGGCGACCGGCGAACCGCTGGCCTTCAAGCCGGAAAACCAGGACCTGCGCGGCAAGATTCAACGGATCGAATACGACGAACACGCGCCGGACTTGTTCCGTTGCACCATGATCACACCGAGAACGGCCCCGGTCGGGAGAAAGCCCTTCGAGCCGGCGTGGCGTGAGTATCGCGAAGGAGGAATCTATCAGACGTAGAGGACCACGTTGGAAGTGTGAAGTTTGAAGTGCGAAGTGCAGAGTCTGCAAACTCGACACTTCCAACTTGAAACTTTCTCAGGAGACCACATGGCGATCGTTGAATTGAAACCTGTATCCGAGTGCAAGTACGATATCTTGTCCCTGGGCGAGGTCATGATCCGGCTCGATCCCGGCGACGAGCGAATCCATACGACCCGGTACTTCCGGGTTTGGGAAGGCGGCGGCGAGTACAACGTCGCCCGCGGCCTGCGACGGACCTTCGGCAAGCGGGCCGCTGTCGTCACGGCCATCGCCGACAATCCGGTGGGCCGGCTGCTCGAAGACCTCCTGCTCCAGGGCGGCGTCAGCTTGGAGTACGTCCAATGGGTGCCTTTCGACGGCATCGGCCGCAAGACCCGCGTCGGCTTGAACTTCACCGAGCGGGGCTTCGGCATCCGGGGGGCCGTCGGCTGTTCCGACCGGGCCAACAGCGCCGCTTCGCAGATGAAAAAGGGCGATGTCGATTGGGAGAAGGTCTTCGGGCAAGACGGCATCCGCTGGTTCCACACCGGTGGCATCTTCGCCGGCCTCTCGCAAACCACGCCCGACCTCATCATCGAAGCGGTCACGGCCGCCAAGAAGCATGGCGTCATCGTCTCCTACGACCTGAACTACCGCGACTCGCTTTGGCGCGACATCGGCGGTCAGAAAAAGGCCAGGGAGGTCAACCGCGAGATCGCGTCCCACGTCGATGTGATGCTCGGCAACGAGGAGGACTTCACCGCGGCGCTAGGCTTCGAGGTCAAAGGCGTCGACAAGAGCTTCTCCACGCTTGACCCCACGAACTTCAAACGGATGATTGAGACCGCCGTCAAGGAATTCCCGAATTTCAAGGTCCTGGCCACCACGCTGCGAAACGCCAGAACCGCCACGAGAAACGATTGGGGCGCCGTCATGTACGTCAACGGGCAATTCTACGATGCCGCGCCCCGGCCCGACCTGGAGATCTACGACCGCGTCGGCGGCGGCGACAGCTTCGCTTCCGGCTTGATCTACGCCCTGATGGAAGGCAAGAGTCCCGAGCAGGTAGTCAACTACGGTGCGGCCCACGGCGCCCTGGCGATGACCACGCCCGGTGATACGACCACGGCCACGCTCAAGGAGGTCGAGAAGGCCCTGAAAGGAGCCGGCGCTCGCGTGGAGCGGTAGTCTCTCCACGGATGCTCAACGAGCCAAATCCAAAGCATGTCATTGCGAGTGGAGCGAAGCAATCTCCCTCCTGAGGATTGAGATTGCTTCGTCGCCGGGCTCCTCGCAATGACATACATGGGTTCAGGCCGCGCGCCGCGTTTCGGTCCTTCGGATTTCGAGATTCGAATTTCGCGTTTCTCTGGCCAAGTGAACGACGTCTGGAGCAAGGAGTAATTCTCTATATGAATATCGAGGCCGTGAAATGGATTGGTGGAACGGATGGCGTGCTGGAGTTGATCGATCAGCGCCGGCTGCCGGCTGAGTTTATCAAGCTCAAGGTCCGGAGCGTCGAGCAGCTCCATGAGGCGATTCGGACGCTCACGGTCCGCGGTGCGCCGGCGATTGGCGTGGCGGCAGCCTACGGGTCCGTCCTGGCCCTGCAGTGGCTCACCGGCCGGCCCAGTTTGCAGGAGGCAGTGGACCAGGTGCTCCGAGCCTGCGATTATCTGGCTTCTTCCCGCCCCACCGCCGTCAACCTGTTCTGGGCTCTGGATCGGATTCGTGCGAAGGCGAGAGAAGCGGCAGAGGAGCCGCAGACAACGGTGCCACAGCTTGCGGCGTCAGTCCTCGCCGAGGCGAACGCCATCTATGCCCAAGACGTCGAGATGTGCCGGCGGATCGGCGAGAACGGCGAGAGATTCATCCGCGACGGCTTTGGCGTTCTGACGCACTGCAACGCCGGAGCTTTGGCCACCGCCGGCCAGGGGACCGCCCTATCGGTGCTGTATGAAGCTCAGAAGCGGGGTAGGCGATTCGAGGTCTATGCCGATGAGACTCGACCGTTGTTGCAGGGGTCGCGTCTGACCGCCTGGGAACTCCAGCAGGCCGGGATCAAGGCGACCGTCATCTGTGACAACATGGCGGGCTTTCTGATGAAGCAGGGAAAGATCCAGGCAGTCATCACGGGCGCCGACCGCATCGCGGCCAACGGCGATACGGCCAACAAAATCGGTACCTACAGCGTCAGCATCCTGGCGCAGCACCACGGCATCCCCTTCTACATCGCGGCTCCCTCCAGCACCTTCGATCTGAGCATCGAAAGTGGCGCCGAGATCCCCATTGAGCAGAGGAATCCCGAAGAAGTGATTCGGTTCGCGGACGTGCCAACTGCCCCCAGCGGAATCGCTGTCTACAATCCCGCCTTCGACGTAACCGACGCCGGGAACATCACGGCCATCATCACGGAGAAAGGTGTGATCGAAAGCCCCAATGCGGAGCGCATCCGGGCGCTGCTTCATTGACAAAGAATATGATTGGCCATGCTCCTGTCATCCTGCGCGAAGCGAAGGATCTGGGTATTGTAGGGGCATCCCCCTGTGGTTGCCCTCCAAGGAAGGGCAGGCGCGGGGGCCTGCCCCTACAGGGCCGGATGCTTCACTTCGTTCCGCCTGACAGACTACGGCCTTCAGGCGACGGCGACCACCTGCTTGACATCGGGCACGCGTTCTTTGAGGATACGCTCGATGCCCATCCGCATCGTCATCGTCGCCCCCGGACAGCCCCGGCAGGCCCCCTGCAACCGAACTCGGACGGTCTTGTCCTCGTCCACGCCGAGCAACTGCACGTCGCCGCCGTGCCCCTGCAGGGCGGGTCGAACCATCTCGATGACCGCGCTCACCTTTTCCTCGAAGCTCTTTTCATCGCCGGCTTCCGGGCGATCTGCCGTCTCAGACATAGATAATCTCCAGAAACAAACTCGGCGCCATTATAGCGGTGCCAGGGCCGCTCGCCAACCCTATTCATCATTACCCCGGCGGGGCTCCCTGGTTCACATTTTTCTGTCGCGCACGACGAGAGAGCTGTTACTCCCGCCGCACCAAGTGCCTTTATTACATAGTCGGCATAAGCCAGGGTGCGCAGCCATTACACCCTGGCCGCGGTTGGGAAAGGACGACGCAGAATGATTCAACTTTTCCCGGCGTTTCGTGCGATAAGAGAAGTCTCACAGGGTCTTCCCCGGGCACGAGACCGGGGGTGACGGCTTTCGGGTCTGCTCGTGAAACGCGGGGACAGGGGATTGACAAGGCAGACAGAAGTACGTACAAATACCCGGTACATGTAGTACCAGTAGCAGTTCGTTCTTAGAGAAATGGGAGGTCCAAACCATGAGAACGGTATTGGCAGGCGTGTTGTTGAGCATGCTGGCGGCGGCCGGCTGTGCCACAAGCAAAGCGGAGAGTCAGGCCGTGGCGGGCTATGACTTCGGGAAGATCGACAAGATCGCGATCGTCGAGGTCACGGGGCGAGTCTATGGCGAGGCGGTCAAAAACCAGATCAGCAATCTCTTCACGATGAAGCTGATGGAGAAGGGCTACAAGTTCATCGAGCGCAAGGACATCAAGGCCCTTCTGAAAGAGCAGCAGTTCCAGGCCTCGGACCTGACGACCAAAGAGGGTGCGGCCAAGGCCGGCCGGATTCTGAACGTCCCCGCTGTCATGATCATCGATATCCCCAAGTATGCCGGCGGCAAAATGGAGATGTCGGCCAAGCTGGTGGACGTTGAGGACGCCACCATCCTCTGGATGGGGACGGGCTCCGGCAATACGAACAAGGGGCTGTCCACCCTCGTGGGCGCGGCGGCGGGCGCCGCTCTGGGCGCCGCGGTCGGCGGACACAGCACGGGTGACCGGGTCATCGGCGGCGTGATCGGCGGCGTGGCCGGCGGCGTGGCGGGTAACGTCCTGGCGCCGGAGCAGGAGGACCTCGTGAAAAAGGTCATTGTGAAAGTCGTCGAGAAGCTGCCCTCCAGGGTCGCTGTACCCGTGAAACAGAAGTAACGAGCCGAAATGAGGCATTCGCGTGATTTCAGGGCCGAAGGTCGGAGCGATCTTCGGCCCTGTTCGTTCATATGGGCTTGAACTTCTGCAAAATGGAGATTAGGCTTGCTTGAGGAAGGAAGAATTGGCTTTGCGATTCTTCCTTCCGAAATGACACGTGCTGGGTAGGTAAGCGCCGGGATTTCGTATTTGTACGACTGATTATTCAAGGAAATCCCCGAACCGACTTCCTTGAATAGTACAAGCCTAATCTCCATTTTGCAGAAGTTCACTGATTGAAAAGGAGGTGGCAGAAATGAACCGACGAGAGTTCCTCGCAACGGGCGTGGCAGGCTTGACCGCAACCAATCTCGCGGACGGTGCTCAAGCCGCCGGCAATCCTTCGCAGCGGCAGTTCCTCGAATGGCGGCAGTATCACCTGCGCACGGGAGCGAAGAAGAACATGGTCGGCGATTTCCTCAAGAACGTCGGGATCGCCGCCCTGAATCGAATCGGCGTCAAGCCGGTAGGTGTGTTCACCCCGGTCTACGGCCCCAGCAATGCCAAGCTGTATGTCCTGCTCGTGCACAATTCGCTGGAGTCCGTGCTGAACGCCTCCGCACGGCTCCTGGAGGACAAGGAAGTGCAGGACAAGGGTGCCGCCTTCCTCGACGCCACCATGTCCGAGCCGGCCTACGTGCGGTTCGAAAGCTCCCTACTGGCGGCCTTCAGCCACATGCCGAAGCTGGAGGCGCCGGCGTTGAAAGAGCGGATCTTCGAGCTGCGCATCTACGAGAGCCATAGCGCCAAGATGGGCAAACGAAAAGTCCAGATGTTCAACGAGGGCGGCGAGATCGCCATCTTCAAGAAGACAGGTCTGACCCCCGTGTTCTTCGGCGAAACGATTATCGGGCCGAATCTGCCCAACCTGAACTACATGCTCGCGTTCAAGGACATGGTGGACCGGGACCAGAAATGGCAGGTCTTCCGTGACGATCCCGATTGGAAGAAGCTGAGCGCCGACCCGACCTACAGAGACACCGTCTCGAACATCACGGATATCATTCTCAGGCCGACGGAGTACTCCCAGATCTGACGGGCAAACTACTACCGCATTTCGCAAGTTCCGCGACCATAGGTGGTAGATTGCCGCGCTCGGCTACGCCTCGCTCGCAATGACATGGGGCGCCCAGGTATGTCATTGCGA
>Ga0315280_10005533_pt1 | contig 17927 bp, 15 predicted proteins | sample YL17G06_40_MG_FD_203697 | JGI IMG/M metagenome (GOLD analysis project Ga0315280, IMG submission 203697) | Sediment microbial communities from Yellowstone Lake, YNP, Wyoming, USA - YL17G06_40 | ecosystem: Environmental > Aquatic > Freshwater > Lake > Sediment | place: USA: Wyoming | collected... | reverse complement strand
ACGGTGCTTCTGGTAGCCTTAGCAGCTAAACGGTCTGGCCACCAAGACAAAATACGCTTCGTTCGGTCGTTTGTCCCGAACTTTTTATCGTAGATCAGAAAATGAATTTCGTGAAGCCCTAATTTACAGAACTCTCCCCTCCCTCGGCGGGAGGGGATTCACCCTGTTAGATAGAAGATTTCTTGAACAACAGGGCTGAATAGACAACCTTATCTAACAGGGTGAAGGGGAGGGGCAGATCTTTTCACCCCCACCCTGACCCTGGTTGGTCCCCCGTCAAAGGAGGAGGGGAAATTATTTTGAATTAAATTCTAACCGATCACAAGGGTATTTCCAATTTGCCTTAAAAACCATTTAGGGGTTATTATGAAATTATGGACAGTATTACTCATACTCTTACAGGCGCAGTGATTGCCAGGGCGATTGATGATGAGAAAATTGGAAATGGGGGAACGATTGCCGGTCTGGCCATAGGATTTTTTCCTGACACTGATTTTGTTCTTGGGCTCTTTAACCGCCAATTCTATCTCGAATATCATCGAGACTTTACCCATTCCCTGTTATTGATCCCCTTTTATGCACTTTTTTTCAGTTGGCTTTTTGTAAAAATATCAAAACGGCCCTCCTTCTGGACTTTTTATAAAATCTGTTTTTTAGTTCTGGTCAGCCATGTCATACTCGATCTCCTCACTTCATATGGAACGATGGTTTTTTCACCTTTCTTCGAGCATCGCTTTTCCTGGGACCTTATCTTCATCGTAGACCTAATCTTCTCTGGAATCATTTTTTTCCCGTTGTTGCTCAGTCTTTTATGGGAAAGGAAATCCCAATGGATCTGCCGTGGGTCCCTGGTAGGCCTTACACTCTATATCCTTTTTTGTTGGACCCAACACAATCAGGCGATGAAGGTGACGAATGCCTTTGCCCAAAACTTAAGGGAAGAGATCATTCAGGTGGCTTCCATGCCTCAACCCCTCTCTCCCTTTCGGTGGGCCAATTATGCGGAAACCAAAGATAGGGTCTATCAGGGTTTTGTCGATCTTCTCAGGAAGGAAGACTCTGTGACTCTTGTTAGACAGAACGAATCCATCCCTGGTGCCTCCTTACTCAAAGAATTAGGAGAATTAGATAACCTCTATCAACCTCCAGAAAAAGTTCAATATCGGTCCTGGCAAAAATTTAATGGTTCATCTTGGGTGGACAAGGCCCTGACGACAGACGGGGTGAAATTTTACTACTGGTTTGCTCGCTTTCCGGTCGTGAAGTCTGTGAATTCCAACAACGGGAGACACCGGGTCGAATTCATGGATGTAAGGTTTCTTATGCCGGGCATCCGAATGCCTTTTGCGTACTACGTGGAACTCGACGATTTAGGAAAAATAAAGTCGGAAGGGTTTGTGGGGGACAGGAAAAAGTGAGTAAACTCTCAAAACAGAATGTCGATAAATCGGATGGAGCCATCAAGACAGATCTATTGAAACCCCTCCTCCTTTTTTTTATTTATTATCTGAGACCAAGGTCACTGTCCTATTCCGCTTAATGGGATATCCAATATCGGTGTATCGGGATCGTTTGAAGTTATCTCCAAGGTGGCTGTCTTTAAGTCTGCCGATTTCGGAGTAAAGAGAACCTTTAAACTGTAACTCTTCTTAGCCTTGATCGTGACACTGCTGCTCCCCTGAATGCCAAAATCTGTCTCCTCTAACCCTGAAAGCGTTATCATCAAATCTCCTGTACCATTGTTCGTAATCTTTAATGTCTTCGTTACTTTCTTTCCTACCTTCGCCTTACCAAATTCAACGGAAGTTTGAGCAACTGATATATCGGGGGCCGTTGCCGGAAGGGTTGCCGTTAATGTGATCCCGAGTGTCGGTGTATCGGGATCATTGGATTGGATCTCCAATGTGGCTGTCTTTGAGCCTGCTAAGGTTGGCATACATAGGACCTTCAAGGTGTAACTCTTTTTGGCCTTGATGGTGATACTACCACTCCCCTGAATGCTAAAATCTGTCCCCTCTAACCCTGAAAGTGTTATTACCAAATCTCCTGTACCATTGTTTGCAATCTTTAATGTCTTCGTTGTTTTCTTCCCTGGCTTCACATTGCCAAAGTCAACAGAATCCGAAGAGACTGAGATATCAGGGGCTTTTGCTGAAAAAGTTGCTGTCACTTCAATATCGGCATTCATAATTAAGACACATGTCCCTATTCCTGAACATCCACCCCCTGACCAACCCGTAAAGGTGGAGTTTGTATCGGGCTTGGCTGTAAGCGTTACGTTTGTCTCTGGGATATAAACCTCAGTACAGTCATTCCCACAGTTGATACCTGCTGGAGAGCTTGTGACCGTGCCACTTCCTGCTCCTGACTTTAATACGATGAGAGTAGGATTGATGGGTTCGGCCTCCTGTTGAATCTTGAACACACCACCACTTTCAGTCCCAGCATAGAGGGTGTCCGGTGTCTGAGGATTGATGGCAATGACAAGGACATTGGAATCGGTCAAGCCAGTATTCATGGCAGTCCAATTCTTTCCACCATTGGTACTCTTAAACACACCACCCATAGGTTTTTCGGAATCTGAGGGTTTTACAGTTCCAGCATAAAGGGTCTCCGGCGTCTGGGGATTGATGGCAAGGGTGGTAACTAAGATATCTTTTTGGTTCAACCCGGTATTCATCCAATTGATTCCACCATTAGTGCTCTTAAACACACCTTTTCCCCAAGTTCCAGCATAGAGGGTGTCCGGTGATTGTGGATTAATGGCAAGGGCTTGGACAGCTTTGTTGGTGAGGCCAGTATTCATGGCAGTCCAGTTCGTTCCACCATCGGTACTCTTGAAGATGCCTCCTTCAAAAGTCCCAGCATAAAGGGTCTCCGGCGTCTGGGGGTTAATGGCAAGAACATAGACATAGGTATCGGTTAAGCCATTATTCATACTAGTCCAATCAGTTCCACCATTGATGCTCTTGAAGACACCACTATCGGTTCCAGCATAGAGAGTATCCGGTGTCTGAGGATTGATGGCAAGGGCATAGACTTGTCTATTCATCAGGCCCATAAACATCCAGTCCGTTCCACCATTCTCGCTCTTCAACACAGCCCCCATTCCAGCATAGAGTATAGTTGGCGTCTGGGGATTGATTACAAGGGCCGTGACAATGGGAAAGCCGATCGCGTTCCAGCTCGTTCCACCATTGGTACTCCTGAAGATGCCTCCTTCGAAAGTCCCAGCATAGATGGTCTCCGGCGTCTGTGGATTGATGGCAATGGAAATGACACCCTTGTAAGTCATCCCGGTGTTGATGGCACTCCAGTCCGTTCCGCCATTGGTGCTCTCAAATACACCATCACCAGTTCCAGCATAGAGAGTGTCCGGTGTCTGGGGACTGATGGCAAGGGAATAGGTGTTGGTGAGGGCAGAATTGATGGCAGTCCAGTCCGTTCCGCCATTGGTGCTCTTGAAGACACCACTATCAGTTCCAGCGTAGAGGGTGTCCGGTGCCTGAGGATTAATAGCAATGGTATTGACATAGGTGTTGGTCAGACCACTATTCATGGGAGTCCAGTTCGTTCCACCATTGGTGCTCTTGAAGACACCGCTATCAGTTCCGGCGTAGAGGGTGTCGGGTGTCTGGGGATTAATAGCAATGGTATTGACATAGGTGTTGGTCAGACCACTATTCATGGGAGTCCAGTTCGTTCCACCATCAGTGCTTTTGAAGACACCACCAACAAAGACACCTTCCGAGTAAGTGTAAGTTCCGGTATAGAGGGTGTCCGGTGTCTGAGGATTGATGGCAATGACAAGGACATTGGTATCGGTCAAGCCAGTATTCATGGCAGTCCAGTTTTTTCCACCATTGATGCTCTTGAAGACACCGCTATCGGTTCCGGCATAGAGGGTGTCCGGTGTCTGGGGATCGATGGCAAGGGCTTTGAGATAAGTGTTGGTGAGGCCAGTATCCATGGTGATCCAGTTCGTTCCACCATTGATGCTCTTGAAGACACCGCTATCGGTTCCGGCATAGATGGTGTCCGGTGTCTGAGGATTGATGGCAAGGGCAACGGCTTGGCCGCTGGTCAGGCCAGTATTGATGCGGGTCCAGTTCATTCCACCATTGGTGCTCTTAAACACACCTTTTCCCCAAGTTCCAGCATAGAGGGTGTCCGATGTCTGAGGATTGATGGCAAGAGCTCTGATATCCCCTCCTCCTGGACCAATGCTGACCCACTGATTATCACCGAAAGAGTTTGAAGATATTTCAAAACTCAAAAGCGCTATAATCCCAAAAATGAAAAGCGATTTTTTCATAATACCTCCTTTTCATGCCGAACGTATTGTCAAAACTTAGCTCCCCTCTCCCCTTGGAGACTGTGTCGCAATTGCAAGCAAAGGGGGAGAGGCAGTCAGGTTCCAAAGTTTTAGAATGCGAATCTTTTATGTTATAGGGAACCATATAGGGAACCATCGCTTGCATAAAATCAAACGTTTTCATATGCTTGGCACACTTGAATCTGAACGGTTAAAGGTTATCGCTCTAAATCTTTTCCACCTGACCGCCTCTCCCCCTCTCCAAAAATTTGGTATTTTTATATTACGACACAGCCTCTCAAGGGGGAGGGTTCTCCTTGTCCTTCTGCATTTTCCAGAGCTATTTTTCATAACTTTTTTGAAGTTATCCTGTCGAAATAAGGGGAATTAATTGTATCAATATCAAATCAATATGTAAAAATCAACAAAAATAGGGGGAAAATTCTGTTTTGTGAAAAGAAACACAGGGATTAGTTCCAGTAGAAGCAATGTAGGAAAGGAATATGGAAGAGTAATGGAGAAGTAATAGAAGATTCAGGGCAGAGGGGTTCCCAATTAAGATTCAACAATCTTTTTTTCTAATATCCCTTGCAACTTCTCACCAAGGCCGATGATCTCTTCCGCCTGATCTTTGGTAATTTGAATATGGGGCTCATATCGTGCATTATTTCTTTTCTCTAAGGCGAGGCTTATTTCTCTTCCCATTTCTTTAGGCACGTCGCCAGCCTTCACATATAATTCTCCGAACTTATTCACAATTCCCCCATGGGAGCCAGGGATATCGGGTAATCTCAGAAGGAGCAGACCCTTAATTGCCAACTCGCAGGCATTGTAAGCAGCATCCACCGCGATTCGGAAATATCCCCTTTGAGAATTAGCTCTTGCCCCATCCAAATATTCTGAGGAAAGGTCGAGGTAGTTTCGAGCTTCCTTCCTTCTTAATTCTTCACCATCCATACGATATATCTCCTTTCCTCTTTCGATGATGGAGTAAAGAAAATAGGATTGAGGATAACGGACCTCATCGATGCACCTTACCAGAGGCTCCACGCTCTCCCCGGTAGCCATCGCTGTCTCAAAAGAGGCATCAGCACAGGTATTTGAAATCTCCGTAGAAGAGTCTGTTGTGATCACTAATAGGTCAATATCACTCTCTTCTTTAGGTTCACCTTTCAAGAGACTTCCGAAGAGGACAATTTTGGCGATGGACTTTTTGGTTTCCGGTTTTAGTAGTTCCTTCACAAAGAAGTCCAATGCCTTTTGCTTCTTCAAGTGAATGTTTAATTCTGGCGGTGTGATTGGCGACATTCCCATTACCCAATCTTGTCTTTCATCTCTTATTCTCTTTCAATTTATAGATATCAGAACTTGAATACATTGTCAAAACTACCTTTAGAGAGCTCTGAAAAACTACTACACGCTCTCTTGATTGTGCAGATTTTCCTGACTTTTCAATACATTTCATATCTGTGTAATCTGCCCCTAATCAATGGAATCAGAGATTTCTGGACTTTTTAAGAAATCTCCTTTATTTCCAACACCTCATCCCCGCCCAATGCATCATCCCAATGCCTTTTTGACTTCTTTCAAAATGCTGTCCATGACAGGACCGGCCTGTCCATGAATGACGATATCCGCCATATCGTCGTAAGGAGTCGGGTCACGGTTAATGATCACCAATTTCGCTCCGTTTTGTTTTGCCACTAAAGGCATCGAGGCTGCAGGCTGTACAACTAAGGACGAACCGATGACGATGAAGAGATCAGAGAGTGAGGATCGATGATAAGCCTCTTCCGTTTCCCTTTCTGGCATGGATTGACCAAAGGAGATGGTTGCGGGCTTGAGAGGTCCTCCACAGTCATCGCAATTGGGAGCTTTCACTCCCTTTTTTAAGCGTTCTTGGATCTCATCTCGGTCATATCTCTTCTTACAGCTCAGGCAGGTAACGTAGGTTGCCGTCCCGTGAAGCTGGATCACCTTTTCTTCTGAATTTCCAGCTTTAAAATGAAGACCGTCAATGTTTTGAGTGATGACGCAGTCGAGTTTTCCAAGGGTCTCCATCTCCGCAATGGCAAGATGGGCCAAATTGGGCGGGGCCTTCTTCATCGGTTCATACATTTCTGTAGCCATCTGCCAGTATTTTTCCCGAGAGGCTTCACTCGCAAGAAAGTTCTGATAATAGAAGTCTTCCGGATTATACCGGTCCCATACCCCTCCGGGGCTGCGGAAGTCTGAAATTCCCGATTCCGTGCTCAGACCCGCACCCGTAAAGACAATAGTACGTTTGGAAGTTGTGATCCATTGCGCTATTTGCTCAAGCTGCTGTCTCATTTAATCCTCCTGTGGTTATCTTTTCCCGCTTCTTAGTTCATAGCTTTGTATATCACAGCACTGCTGTCCAAATTGGGTAGGATTTCTGCACAATGAGCGCGATTTCATTGGCCTTTTGGACCGATATACATCTCCATCAAAACCAGGTTCACCGCGGAGCCGCAGAGAGCGCCGAGGGTGTTTTTTCTTATGATCCAACCCCGCGCTTCGCGGGGTTGGATCATAAACTCTCACCCTTCGGGAATAGATTCAGGTTGCATTTCATGGCTATGGGACTGCAAGAAATGTATGTTCCGACATGCAAGAGAGCTTTTTATTTGGCGGCCTCTCACCGCCAAATAAAAAAATCACTTCCCTGCGTCCTTAGCGACTCTGCGGTAACATTCTTATTTTGGACAAGAATGATATCACAGGCTTAACTCTGCTTGCAAGGGGGCGAGAATATGTGATAAAATTTGTAAATTGACAAATAGAATTTGATTAAAAAGCTCGAAGCTCAAAGGTCTAAGCGCTGATATGAAATGTAATCTCATTAAGCAGGGATACCCTCAGGGAAGTTGCTTTACGGAGGTCGAGGGAGGGAAGTCGCTTGCCTGCGAAGCCACCCTCAAAAAGACAGATAACGGCCTCCTCAGGCTGATCTCTGCCGTTCACCTCTCACGCCCGGAAAACTATCTCTCTATCTATCAATCGGGTTGTAACTTTTCGTGCCGAAAATGTCACTCTTGGACCTTCACAAAGGTCGCCAAGGGAGATTGGTGGTCGCCTAACGATGTGTTGAAGGCGTGCAAAGAGTATGAGAAGGGAGTGACACTTCGAGAGCCTCGGAGCAAGGCCACTGCGTTTCATGCCCATGATTCCTGTCGTTGTTGTGGGGCCTGTGTGATGAATGGAAAACGATCCCCTCTCTGTCCTAAGGTGATCCAGAAGAAAGATATTCTTTTGAGCCCTCAGGGATGGGGGCCTGCTCGCAATATCGTGGCCTTCACGGGAGGGGATCTCACCTGCTGCCCAGAGTACTATATCGAATGTACACGGCTCATCAAGGCGGAGACAAACCTCTGGGTTTTGATCGAGGCCAATGGTTACGGCCTCACCCCACAGAACCTGGATGCATTGAAAGAGGCAGGAGTTGATTCCTTTTGGCTTGATATCAAGGCCTATGATGGGACAGATCATAAATGGCTGACCGGCTGTTTCAACCGAAACATTCTCAAACTTCCGGAAGAGATCGTCAAAAGGGGTTTTGTTCTGGAAGTCGTTTCCCTCTATATTCCAAATCTGGTGGAGACACCCCAATTGAAGAAGATTGCCCAATTGATTTTTGATGTGGATCCGTTAATCCCCTTCACGATTTTAGCCTTCTTCCCTGAATATCAGATGAAGCGATACAAGAGTCCGAAGGTTTCCGAGATGGTGGGGACCTACCACGAGGTTAAGGCCGTCGGGCTGAGAAATGTCAGACTGGCTAACACCGGCATTTTTGCTTCATCGGAGCAGGATTACCATGTTCTAAGAAAGAAGGTGGGGGTGGGGAATTACTAAAAAAGAAATTTCAAATTTCAAATGCCAAATTTCAAATGTCAAATCAAATCGGAAGCTAAAATGTCAAAAATTGTTTTGGATTTTGAACTTTGAAATTCATTTGACATTTGGATTTAGAAAACTCTGTTTCGTATTCCGAACTTAGCCTTTATTTTGTTGATAATTTAATAGGGTTATGATAATGAAAATCTGCGAATAGGCTATTTTTGATGGGGGGTTTTGTGGAGAAAAAAGTCCTTATCGTGGACGATGAGGAGAGGGTCGTTCAATCAATTGCAGGGGTTCTGGAGGACGAGGGTTTCCGGGTTGCCATAGCAAGGAGCGGAGAGGAAGCGATTGGGATCTTCCAGCAGGAAGAGCCGGATATCACCCTCCTCGATATCTGGATGCCTGGGATGGATGGCATGGAAGTATTGAAACGTCTCAAATGGATTGCCCCGGATTGTCAGGTGATTATGATCTCAGGTCATGCGACGATTTCGACCGCCATGACCGCTGTGAAATTGGGGGCTTTCGATTTTATTGAAAAGCCTCTTTCTCTCGATGTTCTCCTCATGACGATTCGTCGAGCTCTCGAACGGCAGAAAGAGTTTCTCACAGTTCAGCGGTCGGAAGAGATCGTTACCGAAGATTCTCCCTTCATGGAGAACCCGATTCCTTTCAGGGAACTAACCACTCCTCCTTTTTATTCCATCCGGGAAGCCATCCCCCTATCGAAAGGGACTTCAAAGAGGAAAGAGGCCTCTTTATTGCCTCAGCGAACTCTGAAGCGGAGCATGGTACTTTATGGAACAGGACTTCATTCCGGAATGAAGACCGGGCTCCTACTCCAACCCCTTCCCCCGCACAGCGGGATCCTTTTTGGAAATATCTCATCGGATGAAGTGGTCCCTGCCCATCTCGACTATGTCCAAACGACGGGGTTTGCCACTTCTCTGAAGAAGGGGAGAGCTATCGCTAAGACGATCGAGCACCTCATGGCGGTGTTGCACGCCTATCGCATTAGCAACCTGATGGTGAAGATGATCGAAGAAATTCCAATTATGGACGGTTCCGCTTTGGAGTTCTGCAAGATCGTCGAGGAGGCAGGGGTGGAGGAACAGGAGGAGAGGGTGGATGAACTGGTTATCGACCGGCGACTGGAGTTTATCCATCAACATAAGTCTCTGGTCATCGAGCCTGCAGAAGTCTTTTCCGTTCACTTTTTTTTGGATTACCCACCCCCCATCGGGCAGCAGACTCTGTATTTTGTGTTGGAAAGCGAGGAGGCTTTTAAGAATCAGATCGCTCCAGCGAGGACCTTTGGTTTTGTCAAAGATGTGGAGGTGCTCGAAAAGATGGGATTGGGAGAGGGTGCGCGAGTCCACAATTTCATTTTGGTTGACGACGAAAAGGTCGTCAACACCGAGCTCCGGTTCCCTGACGAATTTGTCCGACATAAGATTCTGGATCTGATTGGTGATTTTTATCTCCTCAATCGTCCCGTTCGAGGGAGTGTGACCGCCCACCTGACCGGCCACACCGAAAACATTGCCCTCCTGAAAAAGATTCAGGAAGAAATAAAAGAGAGAGAACGATAAACCCCGTTAGAAAAGTTGAGGGAGCTTGATTGTTCTCGTAGGCGATCATTTAGAAAATCATCTTAATACCTCGTCTCACCGCCGAGACATTCTAACGGGGTAAAGGGTGGCAATCCCTTTTGTGGAGGGAGAAATGGCACAAGAAGAATACCGACCCCCAATCAAAGAATTCTTGGATATGCTGGCAGACCTGCTATCTGAAAAGTACTTCGAACGGATGGATGACCGGATGAAAAAGATTCCTGAACTTCGGAGGTTGATCACCGCCAAAGAGGCGAGCCAGTACTTAAGCCTTTCGACGGATACGGTCTATCGAATGGCCTCGCTGAAAAAACTTCCTTACCTCAGGATCGGGGATAGGGTCCTTTTCGATGTGAAGGCTCTCGACCATTGGATTGAGAAGCATATGATTAAAGAGAAAGAGTGGAAGCGAGAGGAATTGAAGGCCGAGATCGAAAAGGAGAAACCCAATACAAAATCTTCCAAGGAGTCCGACCTCCTCAGTCTCTTGAAAAAAAGAGGGAAGGATTAAGTAAAATTAAGTAAAAGGGGATAGAAAATATTCATCCCTTGATCATCGGACAGGATCTTAAAGGAATTTCAGCATTCTATTAAATTCTCTGCTTTAACAACCCCAGCTCTCTCAGTTTTTCTGGAGTCGGAATACCCTCTTCGGACCAACCGCGATATTCATAATACTCGCTGAGCATCTGGCCGAGGGGAGGGAGATTGGGGGTCAACCCCTTTCCCATTCGCTTGAAAGTAAGAGAGCGAAAAGGCAGGGTGTCGTCCTTTCGACTCATTCCCAACCTCACATTATAGAGCCTCTTGAGATTGAAGATACGTTCTCCGGTCTTTATGAAGTCATCGATCGTCATCTCCCTGCCTGTCACACTGTGATACCACTTCACGATATGGGTAACCGTGATTCCTGCAAAAAGGATGAACTTACAGAGTTTGAGGGAATCCATCATTCCCATCAAGTTTTGGCTCTTGGCTGCAAGAATTCCTTTCCCTTCAACCTGGAATCGATCCAGGGGTTCTGGAATCCCAATTTCCGGAGATTTTAAAACCCTCTCAAAAGTATGGCTGAGGCCAGCCAAATGGCATGCTCCTCTTGAGGAGGTTGCGAATCCTACAGCACCTGCATTATAGCCTCGTGGATCATGGGCGGGAAGTTCCAATCCTTTAATGTGCATGGCAAACTCGACGGAATTCTTTCCGAGCTCTTCGGATGCCCTTTTCACTCCCTTTGCAAGGACTTCTCCGAGCCCTTTCTTCTGAGCGATCATCTTAATCATCTCGATCATTGCCTGTGCACTTCCCCACTGAAGTTCAATACCGCCCGTATCCTCTCTGTCAATCAAGCCTTTTTCATAGGCTTCCATTCCAAAAGCAATGGCTCCGCCGGTTGACATGGTGTCGAGGCCAAAACGATTGCAGAGTTCGTTGGCAAAGCATAAGGCTTCGAGATTATCAATCAGCAAATTACTTCCAAGCAATGCCAGGGTTTCATACTCCGGCCCTGCGCCCTCCACACCGGCATAAGGGCCGCTCTCCACCTTGACCACTCTTCCGCATCCCAGAACACACGAATCACAAAAGTATCGACCGGTCAATAGGGTTTCGGCAAGGGTGAACCCGTTGATCTTTTCTGCGGATTCCTCCCAACGTCCAACAAATTTCCAGTTCTGGAGGGGAAGGGTGCCCATCGATTCAAAAACAGAGAGGGAGCCTGACGTTCCATATTTTCTAAAGTTCTCTGCATTCTTGTTGATCTGAGCCCCAACCTCTTTTGGAAGGCGAGTTACGGTTTCAGGATTATATACAGCAACATTTTCTGTTCCATAAACGGCGATGGCCTTTAGATTTTTTGAACCCATCACCGCTCCCATTCCACACCGGCCGGCAGCTCGGCCATCTTTACCATCTGTCATGACGGCAGCCATTGGAACTAAGTTTTCACCGGCCTGACCAATGGCGCTTACCACCGCCTTTTCGTGGGTTTCGTTTTTCAGAAGGGGATCGATTTCGTAAGTATCCTTACCCCAAAGATGGGAGGCATTACGGATTTCCCATTCTCCGTTATGAACCCAGAGGTAGACTGGGTTTTCAGATTTGCCAGTGATGATCATGCCATCGAATCCGGCCTTCTTAAGGTTTGCTCCCCAGGTGCCTCCGACGTCTGACTCCCCAAAGATACCAGTGAGAGGCGATCGGGAAACCACCGCATGCCTCCCAGATAAAGGCACCGCAGTTCCGGTAAAGGGTCCGGTCATAAAGATCAGAGGATTTTCAGGCCCCAATGGGTCTGTCCTTTCATTGGTTAATTCATATAAGAACTTCGCACCCAGGCCACTTCCGCCGATAAATTGGTGAGCCCATTCCTCATTCATATCTCCGATATGAACTTTCGAACTTGATAGATCGATATATAAAATCTTGCCCATATAGCCGTTTAATCTCATCCAATACTCCTTTCGATAATCATTTGGGGTTTTTATAAATGTGCCATAACTCCATTATCTAATCAACCTTTTTTTAAGATATTTTTGAGATTTCTGAAAAAGTCCAGAAATCTCTGAAATCAAGAGAGCATGTGGTAATTTTTCAGAGCCCTCTTTTTTCTTACTTGACAGGGAGAGGAATATGCATTTACAATGTTCTTAACGGAAGGAGGTGAGGTCGATGAGATGGATGTTCCCCCATGCAACCCATTGTTCGACCTGCGGCTCGATACGCAGGTCCTGAGCAAGACGGTAAACTGCTCATCAAACGGTTGAAGAAAAGTTTTGGAACGAAAGAAGAACTTAAAAGGCCGGTAAGTTTTCCACCGGCCTTTTTCTTTTTCACTCCTTCATTCCAGAAAGATAATTAAATAAACGATTCTATCCCTTGACAGAAAATTTCTCACTTTTATATCATGGTAACAATACCTATAGAAAGGATGGTTCCATGGGATCAATCAAGAGTTCTGAGGTCAAACTGGAAGTCATTGCCCAAGGTCGAACGCGCTATCTTGCTTACACGGACAATCTTATGATGGTCGTGTTAGATTGTCAGGACGGACCCGCTTCCCAACCCGACCCACCCCATTCCCATCCCCATGAGCAAATCTCTTATGTGGTTTCTGGAGAAATATATCTCATCCTGGGCAATGAGGTGACCTGTTTAGGCCCGGGAGACATATTTTGTGTACCGCCCAACGTTCCCCATGCGATCCAGCTTTTGACCGAGCATGTCCGGTTAGTCGATACCTTCACTCCTATCCGCAAGGACTTCTTGAAATAGCGTTCGGACCTCTCCGATGTTCAGCATTGTAGCCTTCACCCTCAACACCTTACATTTCTTGATAAGAGGGGAGGGGTTGGTACAACATGGTGATTGATATTACTAATCAGTCCATAATTGTATGGACGCTGAAGACCAAATCCCTCCTCCCTCCCTTTACGAAAGGGAGGAATTCCCCTCTTAGGAAAAGAGGGGTTAGGGGAGATTTTCATAAGAATATGTCTAATCAATTATGGGCTCCTTAGTAACTATTAGTCTAACGAGAATCAGGCTGGGTATTTTGTGTGACAGAAGGGGTTCGGTGACAAGAAGAAGACACCTGTCCATTTTGAAATGGACCGGTTATCGTTTCGTTGGTTCTTATCGCGTTTCTGTTGCCTCCACTAAGGCGTCGATATTTTGAGCCGGGGTATCAGGCGATACCCCTCCTCCCGCCGAGAGAATGAGGTTCTGACCACCCTTCGTCTTGGTGATACATGCCTTCGCCCAGGACCGGACCTCTTCAGGATTTCCTTTGGCTAATACCTCCAGGGGTGGGACATTCCCCATCAGACAAATTCTATTTCCGATCCTCTGCCAGACCACGCCCATATCGAGGTTGTGACTAAAATTCAACACATGGAACCCAGTATCAGATAGGTTTTCCAAAATATGGTTGATGTTTGAGTCATTATGATAGACCCTTACCATGTCGGGAAAGGACGAGAATATCTCCTTAAGAAAAGGATGGGCGAACTCCAAGTAGTCGCTGGGCGATAAGAATCCCGCAATATCATCAAGAACCATGACCCCCTCGATCTCGGGGAGATTTCGAATCTGCCCCTGGAGCCATTGGATCGTGGTCTGGGTGGTGATTTCCAGCAGCCTTCTTGCTTCGGTTGGGAAGAGCTTGAGATCCATCAGGAACTCTGTCAAGCCTCGCAAATGGGCCGCAATGGCAAGAGGTCCCCTTGCCGCCACCATTTTGATATGTTCCCCGCGTTCTCTTAGCGTTTTTTCAAAGTAACGATAGAGATTCAGAGCAAATGGCATCAGTCCATCTGTAGAAGGGTCAGGAACCTTGAGGCGCGATATTTCGGAAGCATCGTGGATGACAGGGTTCATCGACGGGGGGCTATTTTCCCACCAGGTTATCTTACACCCAAATGCAGAAGGTTCTACAGCCATCCCATATTCTACCCAAAACCCGGGTAGAAAAATGACGCTCGGAAAGCGTTCTTCGATGTAGAGGTTCGCCTTCGCCCACTGATCAGGAAGTGTGAAGTAATCTATGTGGGAGATCCCCATAAACCCGGGCAACCAAGGACTATCCACGATCAGGCCAGTTATGATCTCTTGTCTCTCCTTGGAATTTGCAGATAAGGCAACACGCCTAAACCGCTCCCATGCTTCTGATTTCGTACCGATCAACTCCCTCCTTTTGAAGCTCTTCTGTTTAGCCCTTCAATCCCGAAAGGGCGATTCCCTTAATGACACATTTTTGGGATACGAAATAGGCGATCAGCATCAATGCAGTGGAGATCACCGTGGCGACGATCAACGGACCATACTCTCTCTTTTGATACGCCATGCTTGTTTTGGCAATGGACTTTATTATATAAATCTTATAGAATCCTGTCCAATCCGAATCCTGACCTGTTCTGTCATTCCTGCGGCAGGCAGGGAAGCAGGAATCGCCATCTTTGTAATTGTAGATTCCCCTTTTCACAGGGATGACGGGGTTGGATGACCGAAACGGCAAGGGAATCCGTCTATTTTCTACACAAAGCGAGGTGCTTTGTTCACGGAGTTAGTATGAAAAGGCTAAAGATAGCCTTCTGTTTCGTCTTTTTCTTCACTCTTGCGATATGTTCTGCGTATGGCGGGCAGTCTGAAATCAGGATTCTTTATGTCAACGATTTTCATGGATTTGCTGAGCCTTATAAACCATTAGGATCTGATGAAATGTTAGGAGGGATTGCTTATCTTGCTGCTAAGGCCGATGAGCTTCGCAAAGAAAAACCCTCCTTATTGTTTTCGGCTGGGGACATGATCCAGGGGAACAATTGGGCAAATCTTTCTCAGGGCGAATCCGTGATTGAGCTGATGAATGAGATGGGATTTGATGCGATGGTATTGGGAAACCATGAATTTGATTTTGGGCAGGATGTGCTTAGAAAAAGAATATCAGAGGCGAAGTTCCCTGTTCTCGGAGCGAACGTTGAGGGTTTAGGTAACCTCAAACCCTATATCATCAAGGATCTGAAAGGTGTTAAGGTCGGAATCATCGGGGTAGTGACCGAGGATGTTCCCATATCGACTCATCCGAGGAACGTAGCAGGTCTGAAATTTATGTCTCCCATCGATACGGTTGAAAAATATATTGCGGAGATAGGAAACAAGGCCGATTTGATTGTCATCCTTTCGCATATTGGGTACCCTGTTGACAGGATTCTGGCAGAAAGAGTAAACCCCGTTAGAAAGGAGGGGACTTTAATCCCGCCCTCAATAAGGAATGAACATTTTTTTCTACATCCCCGCTATAAATGGGAGAGGTCTAACGGGGTAAAACGGATCGATGTCATCGTGGGCGGGCATTCCCATACCAAGATGGAAAAACCTGTAAAGGTTGGAAATACGATCATCGTTCAGGCCTGGGAACATGCAAAGGTCCTTGGCGTTTTAGACCTTACTGTTGAGGATGGGAAGATGATCGGGTTCGAAGGCCGTCTGGAGGAAATCAGGCCCAAAACAGGTAAAGAGGACAAGGCCGTTTTTGCGATCGTGGAAAAATATAAACAAAAGGTGAATGCTGTTTTAAACGAGAGGGTAGGAGAGGCCGAGGTGGACCTTGATGGAGAGAACGTGAGAAGAAGAGAGACAAATCTTGGTGATCTCATTGCAGACATCATGAGACATGCATCAGGGGCTGATGTGACGATTATCAATGGAGGGGGGATCAGGACAAGCATCAAAAAAGGTGAGATCAGAGTAAAGGATATCTATTCTGTCTCCCCTTTTGACAATTACATTGTTGCCATCAGACTTACGGGAAAACAGATTAGGGAAGCACTGGAGCACGGTGTATCCGCCGTGGAAGAAGAGGAAGGTCGATTCCCTCAGGTCTCTGGCCTCTCTCTTAAATACTCCCCTTCTGATCAGAAGGGTTCAAGGATAAAAGAGGTGTTGATTGCTGGTCAGCCCATTGATCCCGATCGGGAGTATATCGTTGCCACCAATGATTTTTTGGCTGCAGGAGGAGATGGATATAAAGCCTTCGGGGAAGCGATAAAAGCATCCAGGGATTTTTCGATCATTGGGGGCATAATGAAGGGGGAAAAATTGGCATACAGTGATTCCGGTCGGTGGCTGAGGGATGTGGTGGTCGAATATCTAAGAGAGATGAAAAGGGTGGCTCCAAGGGTGGAGGGGAGGATCATTGAACTTCATTGAAGATGAAGGTTTATGTCAATGACAGGCCGGTTGAAGTTCTGCCCGGTATGAAAGTCAGACACGCCTTGTTGAAGGCAGGGCTTCTCAAAGAAATTGAGGGTTCAAAGAAGGTTTATGATGAATGGGGGAACGAGGTCGGCCTGGACGGGGCACTGTCGGAAGAGGTGAAGATTTATATCAGAACGATGAACGATGAACGATGAACGATGAACAATGAATAGTATATGCTTAACGACTTTTACCCCGTTAGAAAGCTCCGGGATTCATGCCAGGGATGTTATAAATAGAACGATCAGCTCCTTGTAAAGGCGGGGTCAAAGCCCCACCTTTCTAACGGGGTTTACTTTGAAGTATATGGAAATTGAAGGAGGATATTATGGCAGAAGTGGAAGTTCCCAATGTCGAAGAACTTGAGGAGCAAAGAGGGAAGACCTTTACAAAAGGTGTGGCGCTTACCACAGCGATCTTCGCCGTCATCCTGGCCATCACCTCTTTAGGGGGGAATAATGCGATGAAGGAGATGCTCCTTGCCCAGCAACAGGCTTCTGACCAATGGGCGTTCTACCAAGCAAAGGTCATACGGGAACATCTTTATCGAAGCCAGAAGTTACGTTTGGAAGCAGACCTGCTCGAAAGGGGAAATCTGATGAAACCGGACGCGAAAGAGCGAATCGAGTCCCTCGTCAAAAAGATGGCTGAGGAGGAAGCCCGATATGGCGCCGAAAAGAAGGAGATCGAGCAGGAGGCCAAGAAGCTTGAGCACGAGCGAGACGTGAACCGGAACAGAGATCCTTACTTTGATTATGCGGAAGTATTATTACAGATTGCGATTGTGATGGCCTCCATTTCCATCCTCTCTGGTTCCCGTCCGATCTTTTATTTTGCCATCGTCGGCGCTTTCCTGGGAACCCTCTTTTCACTCAATGGCTATCTGCTGATCTTCCGAGTTCCTTTCTTCCACTAAGGGACTCATGATGTGCGAGAAGAATGGCTACAGATAATTACACTTTCTGCGTTCCCTACTAAATTTCGTGCCCAGCAACAAGCGCCTTTTTTTCTTGCGAGAGTAGGAATCCGTGTCTTTTTGTAATACAAAAATTACGGACACGAGTCACGGACACGGACAAGGTTTGAGGTTGAGGACAATTGACAAAATCGAAGCAATTGATAGAATGGGACCATACTTTCTATATAATTGGTATAATGGGTCACGGACGCTTGGCCACTCGCGAATGATAAGAATTGGTAATCATCCCTCTCTCCCCTTTATAGGCTGTGTCGTAATCATGATGGAGAGTGGATTCCGACGGAACAGGCAGTCAAGTTCTTCAGTTTTAGAATGCGGTCGTTTAAAGTTATGGGTAATCGGCCTTCTTGGAAAAGGGTTTCTTTTCATGGGTTTGGCACCCCAACGCTGAGCAATGAAAGGTTTC
>Ga0315280_10005532_pt1 | contig 17927 bp, 12 predicted proteins | sample YL17G06_40_MG_FD_203697 | JGI IMG/M metagenome (GOLD analysis project Ga0315280, IMG submission 203697) | Sediment microbial communities from Yellowstone Lake, YNP, Wyoming, USA - YL17G06_40 | ecosystem: Environmental > Aquatic > Freshwater > Lake > Sediment | place: USA: Wyoming | collected... | reverse complement strand
TGCCGAGGCGTCCTATCGCGCCTTGCCGCAGCGGCAAATGCTTGCCCGCCCGGCTGACGGCTATTGTACCGTCTTCCGGTGCTGAGGACACCCGCGTTCACGACTGCTGAATCTTAACGGCTCGCCATCAAGTGCCGGATAAGCCAGCGAACCGCCCTCCTCAGTAAGGAAAGCGGCTCGCCGGTGGTGACTGCGGACTCGTGTAATACGGCTATCCAGCCTGCGCTTCGAAGACCTCCATCATCCGCACCAGGAGCTTCGCCAAGGTCAACTCCTCCTTGGCCGCCAGCGCTCGGAAACGCTCGGCTTGCTCTCCGCGCAGCGCGACCGTCGCCATCGGCCCCAGATCGCGCCCCTTCTGCGCGCCTGTCCCGAGCGAAGTCGAGGGGACGTTGCGCTCAGGGCGCTTCGTCTGGACCTTGGCCACCTCCGGTTGCTGCTCCTCGGCTGCCTGCGTGGCCAGGGGAGAGCCGGTTCCTGCGCCTTCGCACTCTGGGGCTTGCCCTGCGCCCCCCGCTTGCGCCGCCGGGTCTCCACGCCTCGCTGCGCCGCCTCCTTGCGCGCCGCCAGCCGCTCGTGGGTCCGCCGCTCGACCGCTCGTTTCTGCTCTGCCTTTGTCATTGTGCCGTCCTCCCGTGAGTCAGTGTGCCGGCAGTGCGCCAATACCTGTTCTGCCCGGAGGCGACAGCGGCGGCTATCGCGGCGGCCAGGGAGACGGTGAAGCGCCACGCGCACGACGCAAAGGGCCGAACGGGCAAGCAGCGAGCAAGTGACCGGCTCGCGCAGGTGGAACGGGAGATCCAGAACGTCCTGGCGGCGGTCCGCGCGGGAGACAACAATGGCGCGGCGACGTTGCTGCGCAAGGAACTTGACCGGCTGAGCGCCGAGCGCGACCGGCTGGCGCAGCAGCAGGGCGATCCTGATGGCGGCGCTATGGAGAAGGCTCTGGAGCGCGCGCTGGCGGCGCTCCCGGCGGTGGTCGAACAACACCTTGGCCACGGCGACCTGGCCGAACTGACCGATCCCAGCCGCGTAGCCCACGCCCGCGCCCTGCTGTCCGAACTCGTGAGTAGCATCACCGTGCTGCCAGCCGAGGCCAAGGGCTGCTACACCTGCACGGTGACGGGCGACGTGTCGGGCGTGCTGCGGGCGGCGGGTGACAAGCGGGCAATTGTGAATAACGATGGTAGCCCCGGAGGCCTTAGTGCACGGCTCACACTACCGCGGGTGACATTTCGGCTCTCGTCGGCGCGCGGCGCGCCGCGTGATCGGCTCCCCGAAGCGGTCAAGTCGGCCATCCGGTTTGTGGTCCCTGCCGAGCTTCAGGGGTGCGCCGCTGGAGCGAATTTCGGGCGGTGACACTCAGCGCTGTTACGGCTTGTCACAGCAGCCTGTTACAGCTTATCACAGCAGGAATGTCGCCAGTTTGCGTCGCGAGTCTGTCGCAAGTTCACGAGGCGGCTTCCTTCGGGCGGTATAAGAGGCGGTTTGTAGCCCCTTCGGGGTCGAGCAGTCCGATCTCGACCATTGCCTGCAGGTCCCGCTGTAGGCTGCGTCGGCTGACACCTGCGCACAGACGCTCGAAGTTCGTGGATGGTCAGGCCTCCGTGCTCCAGTGCCAGTTCCAGGGCTGCGCGCCGCCGCTCGGACAGCGCGTGCTTCTGCGCCAGCACCTCCCGCCGGATGACGAGTTCCCCGCGCTCCTGCACCTCACGCAACTGCGTCGCCAGGCCCTCGACGAAGTACTCCAGCCACACTGTCATGTCCATAAGAAGTCGTTCTGGCGAACGGTGCGGATGGCGTCGTAGTAGGCGGGCCGGTCGCGGTCATAGTACTCGCTCAGGGTCAACAGCCCCTTGAAGTCATATCCCTTGCGGTAGAGGCAAAGCGTGGAGAGCGGACGCGATAGGTTCGTCTGGAGTGGGTCATGTCAAGTCTTGTGTGTTGACCGCCGTGCACGGCCGCAGTTTCCGTGCTATAATGAACTGCGCCCGGGGCATGCCGGCCCCGGCGTTTTTGTCGTCTTCACGGCCCGGCTTTCCCGATGCCCGCAGCAGACAAGATCCGCAACCTGGCGATCATCGCACACATCGATCACGGCAAGACCACCCTGATCGATGCGATCTTTCGCGCCACCCGCGTCTTCCGCGACAACCAGCAGATGCAGGAGCGGGTGATGGACAGCTACGACCTCGAGCGCGAGCGCGGCATCACCATCCGCTCCAAGCACTGCACCGTCGAGTGGAACGATTACCTTATCAACATTATCGACACCCCCGGCCACGCCGACTTCTCGGGCGAGGTCGAGCGCGTGCTGTCCATGGTCGACTCGGTGCTGCTGCTGGTGGACGCCAACGAGGGCCCCATGCCGCAGACGCGCTACGTCCTGATGCGTGCCCTGCGCTTGGGGCTGCGCCCCATCGTCGTTATCAATAAGATAGACCGCCCCCACGCCGACGCCGCCGCCGCGCTCGATCAGACCTTCGATCTCTTCATCGAACTGGGCGCGAACGACCGGCAGGCGGAGTTCCCGGTCGTCTACGGCTCTGCCCTCCACGGCTGGATCGTGCGCGACCCGGACGGCGATGAACGCGAGGGCCTGCAGGCGCTGTTCGAGACCATCGTCGAGCAGTGCCCCGCGCCGGCGGTGAAAGGCGACGCGCCCTTCCGCATGCAGGTGAGCAGCCTGGCGTGGAGCGACTACATCGGGCGCATCGGCTGCGGGCGCGTCCAGAGCGGGTCCCTGCGCCGCGGGGAAGAGCTGACCCGTACAAGCACGCGCTGGCGCGACCACCATCGGCGCGAAGGCGAATGGGACATCGTCGGCAGCGAAACCGTTCGCGCCACTCATCTGTGGGTCACCCGCGGCCTGGATCGGGTCGAGGTGGACGAGGTCTGCGCGGGGGACATCGTGTGGGTTTCCGGCCCCGAGGAGATCACCATCGGCGACACCCTGTCGGCGCCGGAGGTGAAATCGCCGGCACTGGCCCCGCTGGAGATCGAAGAGCCAACGGTGTCGATGTTCTTCCTGGTCAACAGCGGCCCGCTCGCCGGCAGCGACGGGCGTGTGCTGACCCTGCGCCAGATCAAAGAACGGCTGCAGCGCGAGGTGCGGGTCCAAGTCGCCCTGCGCGTAGAGGATCTGGGCCGGCGCGACGGGGTCAAGGTCTCAGGCCGCGGCGAGCTGCACCTGGCGGTCCTGATCGAGGAGATGCGCCGCGAGGGTTGGGAGCTATGCGTCTCGCGCCCCCAGGTCATCACCAAGCGCGACGCCGCCGGGCGCGTGCTCGAGCCGCTCGAGCAGTTGATCGTCAACGTTCCCGAAGAGTACCGCGGCGTTGTGATGGAGAAGCTGGCCCGGCGCAAAGGCGAACTCACCGGCATGCCTCATACCGGCACCGGCGTCGTGCGGCTGGAGTATGAGATCCCGACCCGCGGCCTGATCGGCTATCGCAGCGAGTTTCTCACCGACACGCGCGGCCTGGGCGTCATGGCCTCACGCTTCAGCGGCTATGGTCCATGGCGCGGCGAGGTGGTGCATCGAACGCGAGGATCGCTCATCAGCATCGAATCGGGTGACGCCACCGGCTACCAGCTCGAGAACCTAAAGCAGCGCGGCACGCTGTTCGTGTCGCCCATGGATCGCATCTACACCGGCATGGTCGTGGGGGAACACTCGCGGCCGGGCGACCTCATCTGCAACCCGACGAAGAAGAAACAGCTCACCAACCACCGCGCCTCGGTCAAGGAAGTCGATGTCGGCCTGCACGTGCCGCGCAAGCTCAGCCTGGACGAGGCTTTGGCCTGGATCGCCGAGGACGAGCTGGTGGAAGTGACCCCGACCTCCATCCGCCTGCGCAAGGCCCTCCTCACCCAGACGGACCGCCGGCGCGCCGAGAAGCGCGCGCTGGCCTTGGCCACGAGCTAGGTTCGTACGCCGCCAGCAGCTCCCGCGCGCGAAGGGGGCCAAGTCCATCGCCTCGGGTCGTTCCCTCCGACCGGATCAGCCCGCCGTGTTGGCGCGACAGGGACGGATCGCGCACTCGGTATCCACGCGTACCGCCTGCCGCAGCACGGCGCCGAGAGGGGTTCCCTGCGCCCCAAGTTCGGCCTCCGACGCTGCCCAATACCTTCTTCCGCCTCTGCACGCCGCGGTTTGATCACACCCGTTCTGCTGCCGCGCAGCGTCCCTGCGCTCCGAGGCCCCGTTCGGAAACGTGGACATGGCCGTTCGCTTTCCAGCGATACGACCGTTCGAATTGAGGGAAACGGGCAGGGGACGGCGCTCCGCACCGGAATGCGTACACATAGCCCAATTATCAATAAACAATACAGTCGTGAGTCCTCCGGTCCCGCTACCTCTGCTTCCACCGGCAAGGCCCGCGGTACTCGCGCCCGGTCGCGTCCCTGGCCCCCGCACATTTGATCCGCCGGTACGTCTCCCGGTCAGGTTTGCCGAAGAACGCGGCTAGCTCGTTTTCTTCCAGCCGGTTCCCGCCAGGAGTCATACCGCACACGAACTGCATGCTGTTTGATTCGCCCTTGGGTACCTCAAGGATCAGTCCTGCACCAGTGATCGTCACCGGGCGGCGCCCGCAATTCACCACCTCCACAGAAATGCGCAAGCCGTCATCATCCGGTGACGCTTGGGGGACTACCGACTGGGATGCCTCTACTCGCACTTTCGCTCGATCTTGGATCGCAACATAGACTTGCGCCCCCGCAGAGGCCGTCGCGACTGCTGCCGCATAGACCGCAATCCACAGCGCCAGGGGCTCACCCGTAACGTCCGTCATAACCCTTCTCCTTCTCGCCCGCGCAGTTCGCCCCGCACCATCGTCACCCCAGCCAGCAGCTCGTGGCAATCGCCCGGTTCGACAGCCTCGTGCCGTCTCCCCCCGCTTGACCGCTACAAGCGGTCTCATCCTCGCTTGAACGCTACAGGTAGCCCGGCGCGGCCACCCACGCAGATTCGCCCACCGATCTCCACCGCAGCGAGCACGCCGCATTTGCGTCTCACCCGGTGAGCGAAGTGTGGAATACAGATGGCAAGAGCCACAGGAACTGCCGGGCGCCCTGCCATCGATGGTGGTACACGGTTGTTTACGTGCCCGGCAGGCTGCCAAGGACTGCAGTATCATGTGTCGTTGTCGCGTATCCACATCCCGTAGTATATCCGCCTCCCCCGCGAAGAACGTGCGGAGTGCCGGTCGTTTCGCGTCGTTGCTGGTCGCGTTGACGCTCTTGACGGTGGCCGAAATCCCGATGCAGGCGCGTGCAGCATATGCCGCCGAGGTCATCGAGGACACGGCGACTTTCATGTACACCGATAGCGCCGGCCAAGCACAGTCGGTATCATCCAATACGGTCGTGGTCACCATCGCCCAGGTTGCCGCCGTAGCGGTGGCGCCGGCCGACGGTTCCGGGCTGGGCGGGCCGGGCGACATCCTCTACTACGCGGTCAGCATAACCAATCAGGGCGATGGCGCGGATGCGTTTAGCCTGACGGCGGACTCGGCGAGCAGCCCTGCCTGGCCCGTCACGATCTATCTGGATGACGGCGCCGGCGGCGGCATCGCCAACGACGGAATACACCAGCCGGGGGAGACCACCATTGCCTCTGCCGCCGCTAGCCTCCCCGCAGGCGGCGTCTTTCACTGCTTTGTCGCGGTGACCGTACCGATCGATGTCACCGTAGGCACTATCGACGGCACCGTCTTCACGGCGACCTCGCAGTTTGACGCTGCGGTGAGCGCATACGCCGTATTCACTACGACAGCAGAGACGCCGCGACTGTCCGGCAAGGTCCTCGACGCCGCCAGCGGCGCTGGTCTCATCGCGAACGTCTTCGTGTATCAAGGCAACTCACTGGTCTCCAGCACGGTCGCCGCCGCGCCCGACGGTAGCTATCAGTTCGGCGAAGAACTGCCGGCAGGCACGTACGCGGTGAACGCTGCGAGATACGGTTACATGCCTCAGACGGTGAACGATGTCACCGTCACCGAGGGGGCAACCGCCACCCTCGATTTCTCGCTTGTGGTTGCCTCGCCGCACACCCTGACCGTGACTGCTTCAGTCCATCGAGCTACGGTGGCGAGTGGCGGCACGACCAGCCTGACCGCCACCTATTCCGACAATCTGGGGTATGGCGTCGCCTCCTGGTCTTGGAGCGACGGCGGGGCGGGGGGGACGTTTGCCCCCTCGGCGAGCGTACAGAACCCCAGCTACACCGCGGCGGCCAATACCACGACCAGCAACCGCACAGTCACCCTTGCGGTGACCGCCACCAGCGCAGCGGATGCTCTGATCGCCAAGAACTCCGTTGCGATAACCGTTCTGCCGGCACACACCCTGACCGTGACTGCTTCAGCCCATCGAGCTACGGTGGCGAGCGGCGGCACGACCAGCCTGACCGCCACCTATTCCGACAATCTGGGGTATGGCGTCGCCTCCTGGTCTTGGAGCGACGGCGGGGCGGGGGGGACGTTCGCCCCCTCGGCGAGCGTACAGAACCCCAGCTACACCGCGGCGGCCAATACCACGACCAGCAATCGCACGGTCACCCTCACGGTGACCACCACCAGCGCCGCAGCGGATGCTCTGATCGCCAAGAACTCCGTTGCCCTGACCGTTCTGCCGGCACACAAGCACGCAAAGGGCCGGTAGCAGCACGGCCATCGACGGGGCTGCTTTACCTATCTTGATCTTGGAAACTGTCGATCGTCAGCGTCACTGACACAAATCCGGGGGTGAATCAAGGTACACCTCCGGTGTCCCTGCTCTTGCATCCTGTCCCCTCCGCGCGAGCTCTCGATAGTTCTCACGCCTGGCCACCAAGGTGCTAATCCGCAGCGATCTTCAACGCGCCGGGGTCGGCGTCCCTGCGGACGCAAGACATCGTCCAGCGTGACGTCTTGCAGGGCTTCGCGGTGGTGCGTCCGGTTATGGCGAGGCCTGTGGCTGCCAGCCCAGCCCCCAGTGGCTTAACCGTGCAACATCCTCTTTGATGCATCTTCGCTCAGGACGTACACGTGGTCTAGTCACAACCCCGCTCAGAAATGCAGAACGATACCGTCCGGGTCAGGTTGTTTGCGTGCGCGCACCATGGTGACGAAGACGATGGTGGCAATAGTGGGGATGATCGAGGCGGCGATGATGATCGGTTCAAACGAGATGCGGTCCGAAATCCGGCCGATCAGGTAAGTGGAAAGCAGTGCGCCCAAGCCGGCGCCGGTGCCACCGAGTCCCATTACCGACCCTACCGCGCGGGAATGAAATACGTCGGTGGGCAATGTGAGAAACATGGTCGAGCAACAAGCGTAGGCGAAACTGGTATACGCGAAGACCAGCAGCAGCGAGACGTAGCTCTTCGTGAACGCCGTCAATGCCAAGACTACCATGCTCGGTCCGAAGATGAGTAAGACGGTCCTGCGCGAACGCCCGACCGGCCAGCCGCGCTTGATGAGCCAGCTCGACACGCCGCCGCCAAAGAAATTGCCGAGATCCGCGCCGAGGAACGGCGCCCAGAATCCCAGCGCGCTGGCTTCGACGCTGAAGCCCTTGCTTTTCAGATAGAGGGCGAACCATTCGGCCATGAAAAACCAGTAGGGATCGAGCAGAAACCGCCCCAGCACGATACCCCACGTCTGGCGATAGCCCACCAGCTTTCCCCACGTCACCTTGGGCTGATTGGCTTCATCGGCCGGATCGGAGGAGCGGCTGGCCTTGATGTAGGCGAGCTCTTGCGGCGAAATACGCGCGTGGTTCTCCGGCAGCCGGTACAGCCAGCGCCACAATAGCAGCCAGACCAAACCCAACGCGGCAGTGATGACGAAGGCCGGACGCCAACTGCCGAAGTATCTATAAACCCCCACCACGATCAACGGCGCCACGGCGCCGCCGATTGAGGACCCGCTGTCGAATAGCGCCACCGCCCAGGCGCGTTCCCCGGCGGGAAACCATTCGGACACGGCTTTCGAACCGCCCGGGTTGTTCGCCGCTTCGCCGCAACCAAGCAGAAACCGGAAGCCGGCGAAGCTCAGCTTGCCTTGGGCGAGCGCAGTCGCGGCCGCCACAACGGTGTAAAACGACACGCTGATTGTTAGCCCGCGCTGGGTGCCGATGACATCGAGGATGCGGCCAAACACCGACTGCATAATGGTATAGGCGACGCGAAACGAGTTGAGGATGAAGGCGTAGTCCTGGTTGCTCCAGTGGAACTCGTCCTTGAGAAAGGGCGAAAGGGCGCCGAGCGTTTGCCGGTCGATGTAGTTGATGACCGTCACCGCGAACAGCAGCATCCCGATCCACCAACGCAATGGGATCGAGAACCGCCTTCGACTGCCCTGTGAAACAGCCGGCATCGATATGACCCATCCTTCTTGAGACGAGGCTTGCGCTTCGGCGCGCCATCTGCGGCCGGCTTGTCAGTGGCCGCCTTCGCCAATCACTCCCGGCCGCTTGCTTTGCCGAGCGCGGTGGCATTACCCGTCAAGATAACCGACGACTGCGCGACCTCGGGGGCACGTTCGAGCGGTTCGACCGCGCGCATCAGGTCGTTGCCTAGCATGGCTATGTCGCTGCTCTGCGCGCCGGAGACCTTGAGAAATCCGTGCGTTCCGGCCGGAGCCCGGCAACCCTCGATGAGCGCTCCCGCTACCTGGTGGAGCCAGATCACGGGCTGGGCTACCGAGGCGCCGGCCACCTGGAGGGCACGGATCGAGAGGCCCTTGACGTCGTCGAAGATCAGCGCCGGGCGAGCGTCGGTCTCCTCCCAGCGCATCTCGACGTTGTCGAGCGTGAAGCCCTCCACGTGCCTCGCGTACAGCCCGTAGGCGGGGAGCCCGCCGAACATGTCGGCTTCCGGGTAGCGCTTCTCAGCCTCGGGCACGTCCAGCCCCTTGAACGCCTGGCCGCCTTTCATCTGGATGTCGATGTTCGACAGGCTTATGTTCTTCACTGGGAACCCGGCCACACCCGTTACCGACGAAGTGATCACGGCGTCTGTGGCAACGACGTTGGTAATGGAGACATCCCTCAGGGAACCGGGCGTCGGCTCTTCCGCGCCGCGCCCGCGATTTCCCAGCCGGATGAAGATCGGCGCCTGCGCACCGCGGATGGCAAAATCGGACGCAACCAATGCCTCGATATTCGACCCGTCCACGCTCTCGATGGAAAGGCCGGAAGTAGCCGCGGGGCCAGAGGAGCGGTTGAACATGGTGCAGTTGCTAAAGGTCACGTATCGGAAGTCGCCAGCGCTTTCCGTGCCCAGCTTGAAATGGTTCGCATTCGTGCTCAGCACGCAGTTGGTTACGGCAACGTGCTCGGTTGGCGCGCGGCGGCCGAGCGCCTGGCTGGCCTTGAGGCAGATGGCGTCGTCGGCGCTGTCAATCAGGCAATTCGCGATGCGCACGTAGCGCGAGCAGTCCGGGTCAATGCCGTCGGCATAACTGTTGAGCACCGTCACGCCCTCCACCTCGATGTCGTCGCAGCCGAGAAAGCTGATCGAATAGTTAGGCGAGTTCTCAACCGTGATGCCGCGGATGGCGATGTGCCGACAATTCTTCAGCGCAATGGTCTTCGGGCCGCCGCGTGCGGTGCGATTGCCGTCCACCGATCCCTGGCCGAGGATCGCAATATCGCCGACGTCTTCGCCCGCCAGAAGCGCGCGGTGGAAGTAGGTTGTCTCGACGTCATCGACCGGCTCGAACGGCAAGGGCTCATAGGGGTCGAAGTCTGCGTTGTCGGGGCTGGCCATGATGGAGGCTCCTGCGTCCAGATGCAGGGTGACATGGCTCTTCAGGTGAATGGTTCCGCAGAGATACCTGCCGGCGGGCACAACCACCGTGCCGCCGCCTTTCGCCGCCGCGTCGATCGCGGCTTGCAGTGCCGCGGTATCCTTTGCGACGCCGTCGCCCTTCGCGCCGTAATCCCGAATGTCGTATGAGGAGGAAGCATTAGCAAAGCCGTAGGCGAAGACAAGGGCACATGCCGTCCACAAGCTCGACCACCTCACTGGGCTCTCCTTTCCGGAGCGTCTAGGCAGCACCATCAACATCGCGCCGCTTAGATACGCGGCCCCCAGGTCTGGCTGTCCGCCCTACGCGTTAGTGGCACAAATCCGGGGGCGAATCAAGTTGCAGTTCCGGTGTCCCTGCTCTCGCATATTGTTCCCTCCGCGCGAACTTGCGATGGTTCTCACGCCTGTCCACCGGCGTGCGGATCTCAAGCGCCCCCAAGGCCGCGGCGGAAGGTCACTCACAAGCTTTCACCCTTAGGCGGAAGGTCTGCTGCGTGATGGACTGGTCCACGGTCCCGTAAACATCATCGCCACCAACGTGACCAACACACACGATGGTGCCGCTTGGCAGCTGCACGGCGCGCGGGTAATACCCGGTGCCGGGGATTGGCAGTCGCACCCATGTCTTCCCAACGTCCGCGGTCCAGTAGATGCCGTCTGTGGCTAGGTGCAAGATGATGTCTTCTTGCGTTAGCAGCACGCAGGGGAATCCGCTGTGAGGGAATGGCGCGGGGCTGGCAGGGCCTGGCCGCCAGCCATCGCCCTTCGTTCGAACAACGCTCTGCATCCGGTCTGAATAGCCATTCGGGAATGGCTCACCCATGCGGGCTGCAAGCGGCCCGATCTCGACTCGATGCGGCGGAAAGTGCTCGACGCGATGAATCCAGAACAGATCTCCGCTAGGCAGTTCGCAGAAGTCGCTTTCCTCGCACACTCCCTGCGCGGTCGGCATCAAGGCCATGGGCGGCCCCCAGGTCTTGCCTCCGTCCTTCGAGACGAACATCATCTTCGTCATGCGCGGGTTCGGAACTGGGCCGTCACCGCGCTTCCAGGCCCCAGCCATCAGGACCAGGCGACCATCACGCAGCGGCCGAATGATCGCCGGCCAGGCGCGATACTCCGCAGGCGACAGGAAGTGGATGGGTGGGCTCCAGGTCCTGCCCCCATCGTTGGAACGCTGCACGTAGCCAGCATCGTTTGGGTCGCTGGCCCATCGGGGAGCGACGAGAGTCCCGTCCTTGAGCACCGCCATCCCTCTGCCACCGCCGCGCGGGATGTCTCCGTCAACGCGCGTCCACGTTAGGCCGGCGTCCTTTGATTCGAGAACGGGCACACTCTCCCGCGGCGCGTCCTTTGGACCGGTCCTCTGCACGAACGAACACTCCAGCCGGCCATCCGAGGTCAACCAGACCCCGACCCACGAGGTGTACCCGGGGGTCTCCGGCGAGTGGTAGATGGTGCATTGGCGGTAGTCGGCGACTTCCACGCCGATGGCCCGCGAGCGGCCATCGGCCCCCGGGACCCCAGATGCCGCGCAACCGAGCACGAGCAGCGTCAGCCCTACAAGCACTCCATCCACGACGGACCTCCCCTCGAGCCATACCGTGTCGGTCCTCAGATAGCATGAAGCGGGAAAGGCGTCCAGCCCTCTGTGACACAGCGCTACGCGCCATCCGTAGCATGGGCTGCTGGCCCCGCCGTCAGCGGCCCGCGTCAATGCTTGGGTCGTGGGGCCCCGGGGGTATGTTCGGTCCGCAGCGATCGACGGGCTTGTCGTGCCAGTAGCTGGCGGCGAAGCTTCCCGTCAGTGCTATGGTCATTGTGAACCAAGCGCAGCCCAGTGAAGAATCCTGGACGGTACAGTATTCTTCCCTTTCGGCTCAGAATGACATCCTCTCCACGCATCGTTCACGGGATGTCGGTGGGCGTGAGATTCCGTTCCCCGACTTACCGCTCGCCGACGGATTTCACTCGTTGCTTGAGGCCTTCCAGGAAGGCGAGCGCCTTGTCATACCCGCAGGAGTTCCACGTGAGTTGGTCGCACTCGTTCTTGATGAGCTCTGTGTCGACGATCAACGCGTCGAGCCGCCTCGCCCAGCGGTCCCCGCGATCGAGGTCTAGGATTCGCCTGTCCTGTGACGTCTTAGCTGACGGTAGCTTGAGCACCCTTTCCTCTAGGGCGAGCATGAACGTGGCGCGCTTGGCATGGTTTTCGATCTTGCGTGCAGCGAAGATCAGGTAGCCAAGGCTGTAGGTGTTGCGCACCTCGGGGTACAAAGCAGCCAGCTTGGCGCAGTACGAGCGGGCAACCGCCTCTGCACTGGCTGCTCGCTGGCGGATGTCGGCCGGACTGCGTTCTGGCGGCTGGGGCTTGGCCAGGATCTCGCCTATGAGCTTGAGGGAATCGTTGAGATCGTTGTTCACGTAGTGGTCATCGTGGATATCGTACTCGCCAATGATGTCGCGGATCACCTGGTTATTGCGCTCGAGGTTGGACTTGGCGGCGTCGAGGTAGCGGTAGGCCGCGGCGATGGTATCGGCCGCGGTCCGGGTGCGCGCACCGTAGAAAGTCGCGGCGAAGTTGCGGGTGAACCGACCCTTCAGCCTGGCCAGCGCCCGGCCGGGGTCGCCCCACGAGTATTCGGCTTCGAGCGCGTAAGCGTACCACGTGGTGTCCCAGCAGCGGATGTCGTGTTGCGAGAAGGTCGCGCAGCCGCCGCCGAGCAGCTTACCGGGATAACCCGAAGTGCCGTGCACCGCCGCCCACTTGGCCTGGTCAGCGATGTTGTGGATGCCGGAATCGAGCAGCGCAGCCCACTTGCCATCCCTCGGATCGTCGGGCGACAGGTCGTGCAGGTAGGTGTTGAACTCGAAGCTCGCGGACAAGAACACAACGTCGTAGCCGCGCTGCAGCAGGCCGGCGATGCCATCGTAGTCGTGGCGGTCGTACCCCGGCACGCCGATCGCGCTGCTCCAGTACTGCCAATGGCCCATGACGATGCTCTGGTCCACGCGGTCAATGCCGGTCCAGCGCTTGCCGCCGTAGCCCATGTAGAACTCATCGGCCCACATCATGGGGCGCACCGCACGCCCGACCTCACGTGCGGCGGCAGTGACCGCGGCGGCGCAGTTGTTGACGTGCTTGACGTAGAGGTCCTCGTAGGTCTCGCCGGCGTTCAGGCGCTCCCGGCATCGCGGGCAGTAGCGGTCCTGCCAGGCGAACTGCCGCACCTCGCTGCAGCCAATGCCGACATAAGAGCTGTACTTGAAGAGGCGTATCAGATCCGCGTAGAGGCCCTGCAGGAACTTGAGGTTGCCGCTGCGACTGGGGCAGATCATCCCGGGGGCCGTTTCCTCGCGGTAGGGTTTGCCCTGGTCGCAGCTCCAGATCACTTGCCACATCTGGCCGAATGACTGCAGGCTGGGCATGATCGTGACGTGGTAACGGTGCGCAACTTCGACCAAGTACTCCCAATCGGTGGACGACAGGGAGGTGCGGTCAGCGCAATATGGGAACGACGCGAGCGGTGCCAGGTTGTAGATTTCGATGATGAGGTGGTTGAGCTTGTAGCGCGCGAGGAGCTTGATCTCACGCTCGAGATTAGCGCGGGTCATGACCACGGTGCCGGCCTCCTGGGCACCCTCGATGTAGCGCGCTCGAAGATCGAAGGTCGGCCAGTCAATGATGGTCATGCCGGGAATGGGGCGCCGGTCCCGCGCGGATTGTTCAATGAGTTGAATCAGAGTCTGAACGCCGTAGAACAACCCCGCATCGGTCTTGGCGACGACCGCGACTCCGTGGCCGCCGACGCGCAGGCCGTAGCCTTCCTGCTCGTGAAGCGAGGGTGGCGCCGGCGGGTAATCCGCGGCGTCCCGGGACTGCGATATGGACAATGAGTGCGTCGAGCCTACCGGCGGATCACCAAGCTCGATCTCCGGATTCAGACCCTCGACTTCGCGCAGGGCATCGCAAAGCAGCGCCGCGGCGAAGCGATCCTCTCGGGCGCTGGTCACCACAATTGTGCCCACGCCGGAAGGGTTGAAGCCGGAGCCCGTGAAGGTCACCTGACGCGGCTGGGGAATGACTTCGAGATTAGCTGCTGAAGCTATCGGCGCCGCCATCAGCATCATACAGGCGCATACGAGCCAGCGCATGGCTGCCTCCGCGGCCGACTATTCGCCAAATGGCCCGGCCCACCTTTGCGCGCGCCAGCGCTACGATCCCTTGGCGCCTTCCGCCGCAGCCCGACGCCACTCCTTGAGCCGCGCGTCAAGGTCGGGGTCGCCCTCGGCGAGGTGCGTCATATTCTCGCGGCGGGCGACGCGCTCGAACTCCTCGATCAGCGCATGGTAGTCATCCGCGCCGGTGAACTCGGGGCCGCGGCAGAGCTTGATGTACGTTATGGGCAGCCGCGCCAATTGCACGCGGCGCTTGCTCTCATCGCCCTTAGCCATCGCCTCTGCTCGGTCGAACAGAACCGTTGCCTGATCCAGGAACTCGCGCGAGAGGAAAGCGGTATCCATCGGGTACCGAATGCCCTGCTCGTTAACGACATCGCCTCGCTCGCGGCCTGCGCGCTCAAGCAACTCGTAGTACTCAGCGATCGCGGGCGCGGCATCCTCGTAGTAGCCCCAGATGAAATCCCGCTCCAGTTCCTCGACGTTGCGCGATGGGTCCCACAGCAGCTTCGCCATGACCCATGAGCGCATCGGAGCCCTCTCGCCGCCGCGGCTCTGGTATGCGCCCTGGAACATAATGCCCCTGACGTTGTGCTCGACGTAGAAACGCACGCTCGGCTGGAGTACGTGCATGTTAGGCATCGGCGCGAGGTAGTGGCTGAAGTTCACGAAGTAGTCCCAGATGCTCAGGTTGTCGGCGATCTTCGACCACGTGATGATGGCGTCCCGATAGCGCTGGCTCTCAGGGTAGGGGCTGGAGACGAAATCAATGAGCGGATAGCGCCATGAGTGAAGATCATCGCACAGCCTGACGACGACGTTTCGGCGCGGGCGCACTTTCGTCGGCGCGTCAACGGTGTCGAGGTACGCGAGTGTCGAGACCCAGGCCCGTGGATATTCCCTTTCCACCGCCTCTGCGATCTGATTCACGAAGGTTATCAATGAACCGGAGGGGCTGCCGTTCTCGGCGTCAATGGCTGCGCACGCGGGGCACGTGCAGTGGCCCCCACCATCGTTCGGCGAGACCTCGGCGATCTCAGTGTGCGGGTTGTCCTTGAGCATGTGCAGCACCGCGGCAGTCGCGATCTTCAACACCTCCGGGTTGGTGAGGCACAGCTGCCGCGGCGTGCGCTTGCCATCAATGAGCGAGAAGTATTCGGGGTGCTGCGCGGCGTACTGGTCCGGTGGCACGAGTTGATTGAATGTGTGGACAAACATGCCGTCGTAGTCGACGTGCCCGCCCCATTCCTCGGGCACCGGCGCTCCCGGCGCATTGGTGCGGTTGCGCAGCGACCACGTCGCGTTGAAGGCGTCGAAATAGAAGGGGTCGCGGATGAGCAACTGCGGGGCGTAAGCCCGCGGTGCCGGCCGGAAGCGGAGCGTGGGAGAACGCGGAATGCGGCTGCTCTCACCGGCATACCAGCGGCAGCCGAGATCCTCTTCGAGCAGCGCATAAACCGCATAGGTTGGCCCGCGCGTGCGCCCGCCGAGCAGGAACAACCGGCTGCCGTCAACGCCGATGGCATAGCCCTCGTCGCCGAGACCGGCTCGTGCCTGGGGTACGTTGGCCTTCGCGAGCCGGTTGGTGCGGCCGACGCTGATCTCGGTCCCGATCGGAGCCGTCGCGTCGGTGACGACGGGGAAATAGGCGTCGGTCATTGCATTGAGCCAGTGCGCGAGATCCTCGGCAGCATCGCGCTCCTGCGACGTTGGCTTAGCCGGAATAACAATGACGTAGTCCGTCTTGCCCTCGCGAGCAAGGGTCAGCGAAGGCCCTCGCGGGCCGACCGGCCGGAGCGAGTTCTGCCAGGCGGCCGGCGCGCCGTTCGCGCACGCGAACAGCCCTGCCAAGCCGATGGCGGCAGTTAGGCCGTGGGTGTGTGTCATGACAAGAGCTCCTTCGCCTGTGGCCGTGTCCGTCCCTCGCATTGGTGGCACAAAATCAGGTGGTGAATTAAGGTGCGCTCTTGGTGTCCCTGCTCTTGTATCTTGTTCCGTCCGCGCGAGCTTTCGATAGTCCTCACGTCGCGTCACCGGAGCCCGAATCTGCAGCCGTTTTCGCCGCGTCAGGATCGCGTCCCTGCGCCCGGGATAAACCGCGTCGGTCCCGGACGGATTTGCCATCAACGCTCGCCCCCCGCACGAGGTGACCGGGCCCGTAACACCGGTTATGCTTCGGCCGCACCGTTCGCCGCAGGCTCACAGCGCGCGTCATCAGGTCGGCTGCAGATGCTTGCCGGTTCTCATGTGCCCACTCCAGTTGCCCACGATTCTCGTGACCATCGGGATGATCTCATCCATTGACTGGGCGTATACGACCTTGACCTCGGGGTCGTCGTGCGCAATCCCGCGCATCAGAAGAGGCATCACCTCGCGCCTGGTCGCGTAGTAGGCCGACCGCTTCCTCAGCGCAAGAGCATATCCGGCTTCAAGGTAGATGCTGCTGCACACTCTTTCGGTCACTATCGCGACGAAGCAGTCCGCTTGAGCGATCCGGCTAAGGTAGTCGCTCGCGTCGAACGATTCGTCACTGACCTCAGGGGGCTCGGGGTAGTCTTCGTTCCAGAAGTACACCTCATTGTCGCGACGCAGAACGCTCACCAGTTCCATAGCCCTCGCCCACGTGAGGTGGTACTGCTCCCGCGTCAGTTGCGACATTTGCATGGACAGGAACACGCGCATCCGTCTGTCTTGCGAAACCGCTGGCGCCGCGGGTACTGGAGACGGCGGACCCGAACCCGGAGAAGCGAGACGCCGCCGGCGTCGCACCAGCAGTCTGGACAGCACCGGCACGGCTGCGACCATAGCGGCGATAGTTCCCAGAGCTGTCCAGAGTGTCAAGGATGTGAGTAACTTCACTGCTCTGCTCCTACTCCACCAGGGGAGTCACTGGTTCCGGAAGCTTGTATGCCGGGTCGCCAAGGTCACGCGTCCGCGCCTTGGGAGCGATGGCATACATATCACGACGGCAAGGGGTTGGGACTTTGTCCGAGGGCCCCCTGTGTGTCAACAAAGCGATGCAGTCTCAGGAAGTGAGGAGCGATCACTCCAACGCCCTCCTCTGGCAGGCAACCGTGGCACCTAGAAACAAAGGCTGCCGCCGTCTACAAGATAGGTCCGGTCTCCGTCTCCTCAGACTGGTCGTCAGACACAGGCAGGTCTTCGACGGCCCTCTGCGTCTCCCGCGTTGCTTCCTCATCCCCGCGGGACTGACGCATTAGCTTGTCTTGTCGCGCCAACTCCTGTTCGACGGTTCCTGCGACGTCCTCGAGTTCAAACTGCTCCAGGATGCACTTAGGCATGGTCAGGTCCCTTACCCCCAGACGTCGTAGCGTGTCAGCCGCAGTCGTCTTCGATCCCGAATGCGCCAAGACCCAGGATTCGGATAGATGCCATTCCTGAGCCGAGGGATGAAGTCCGGGACCTGAAAGCCCGGCGGGCCAAAGCGATCATCGGGAACAACGAAGTTGAGGCGGTCGCTGCGAACAGAGGCGTGAACGAGCGGACACCGCGCGGCCCAAGCGCGCTCGCGGGTGCCGAACCTACGCGACAGGCATAGGGTCTTCGGCGTAACCCATCCATGGGGGCGCGGAACCACGTCATTAGCCGTCTGCCCCACGGATGAGACTCCGGACAACCATAGGCCGTCTTCGACGAACTCGGCACCTGTGTCTCCGCACGCTCAAAGTGCGAACTGCCGATCGGGACGGTGCTTCGAGATGGGCCGTAGCGGCGCCCTTGGCAACCGCCACTGCGGGCTCTTCTTCGCGGCCCGTCACCGGACTCCTTCCGGCAGGTCCGTCGCCCCTCCAGTGTGGCCTATGCTCAGTTAACATAGTCTTGTAATATAGGCACTTATGGTGTATAGTGCTCTGCATGAGCACACACCTGAAGTTGCACCTCACATCGCAGCAACGTAGGCAGCTTGACAAGCTAATACGCTCCGGCA
>Ga0315280_10005531_pt1 | contig 17928 bp, 26 predicted proteins | sample YL17G06_40_MG_FD_203697 | JGI IMG/M metagenome (GOLD analysis project Ga0315280, IMG submission 203697) | Sediment microbial communities from Yellowstone Lake, YNP, Wyoming, USA - YL17G06_40 | ecosystem: Environmental > Aquatic > Freshwater > Lake > Sediment | place: USA: Wyoming | collected... | reverse complement strand
GACGTGGCCTAGCTCCTGTCTGAAGACAGTGATCAGATCCTCCAATAGGATAACCTGTCTATCCATCAACCCGAAAAAGGACGTGGACCAATAAAAACAATAATTACTCATCAAGCTCTAGCTAGCTAGCTGAAGCTAGTTAGGTAATCTGATTCTAGATACATATTAAGTAAGGGTAAAGGGATAGAACATGGGTAAAGAGCACAAAAACGGAAAGCTCGAATCTGAGTCAAGAAAAGAGGAGTATCTGGAAAACGGACTGGAAACTCAAGAAGCTCAGAAGAGACTTGTGAAATACGGATACAATGAGATCCCTGAGAAGAAAGAAAGCTTCCTCAGAAGACTTGGAAAACGATTCTGGGGAATAATACCCTGGATGCTTGAGGCCACAGCGTTAGTCACTTGGCTACTAGGTAAGTACCCGGACACAATCGTCATCGTAATCCTTCTCCTCTTCAACGCCACAATGGCGCTATGGCGGGAAAAAAGAGCAAGAACAGCAATGGCCGCTCTGAAGCAAAGATTGAGAATCCAGAGTAGAGTGAAAAGAGACGGAAAATGGTCAACCATCCCCGCAAGGGAGCTCGTTCCAGGAGACCTCGTGAGAGTCAGAGCAGGCGACCTACTACCAGCAGACATAAAGCTCATTGACGGCTCTTTCGGCGTTGACCAGTCAGCACTCACAGGCGAATCCATAATCGTAGAAAAGTCAACTGGCGAAGTAGCCTACTCAGGATCATCGATCAAACGCGGCGAAGCCACAGCCTCAGTCGACGCCACAGGAATGAAAACCTACTTCGGGAAAACCGTTTCGCTGCTCGAACTTGCAAAACCGAAGCTGCACATGGAGGAGGTCACAGTTAAAGTCGCTCGCCGACTCGCCACGATAGTGCTCGCATCTCTACTGGTCGTCTTCGTGTACGCTCTATTGACGGGTTTCTCACTTGCCGTGCTGTTGCCGCTCGCAGGCGTCCTACTCGTAGCCTCTGTGCCAGTTGCGATGCCGACCATGTTCACCTTGAACATGACGCTTGCCTCATCAGCACTCGCAAAGCAGGGAGTCCTCGTCACAAGACTCAGCGCAAGCGAGGACGCGGCCACCATGGACGTGCTGTGTGCAGACAAAACGGGCACAATCACCATGAATAAGCTCTTCGTCGAAGAAGAAGTACCGACCGACGGGTTCAGTGAGAGCGATGTTCTGCTCTAAGGGGCGCTCGCGTCGAAGGAAGCTAACCAAGACCCGATAGATTTAGCATTTCTGTCAGCCGTGGCTGAGGCGCGTGTCTCACTGGACGCTTACACGCAGGTGGATTTCGTGCCGTTTGACCCTAAAACTAGGATGACCGAGGCTACTGTTCAGAGGTCTGGTGAAAGATTCTCTGTGGGGAAGGGGTCGTTTGACACTATATGCTCCGCCTGCAACCTGCAGGATGCGGAGATAAAGGACCTGTTTAAACATGCTGAGGCGCTCTCAGCTAAGGGGCTAAGGGTGATTGCTGTTGCTAAGGGAGATGATCGGAGCAGGTTACAGTTTGTTGGCCTAGTGGGGGTGGCTGACAGGGTAAGGGAGGACTCGCGAGAGACGTTAGACAGGATCCGCGGTTTGGGAATATCTGTGAAGATGCTTACGGGTGATTCGCTTCCCATTGCGAGGAACATTGCCCAGCAGATAGGTTTAGGTGACAGGATAACTCGAATGTCAAAGATTGAAGAGGTGAGTCAAAGGAAGACTCTTGACTTAATTGTCGAGGACAGTGATGGAATCGCTGGGATCTACCCTGAGGAGAAGTTCACGATTGTGAAGGCTCTTCAGGACCGCGGGCACGTGGTCGGTATGACCGGGGATGGTGTTAATGACGCTCCTGCTCTGGGGCAGGCAGAGGTGGGGATCGCAGTGAAGAATGCGACGGACATCGCTAAGGACTCGGCGAGTGCCGTGCTCACTATTGAGGGGCTCGGGGGCATAGTCTCTATGGTTAAGACGGCTAGGACAGTTTACGAGAGGATTTACAGCTGGTCGCTGATGATGGTTTCTAGGAAGCTCCACATCGTCGGCTACATCACTGTGATGATGCTTCTCACTCGCTCCTTCATGCTGTCAATAGCCGGTACGGTGATCATGCTTTTCCTGGGTGACTTCGTCTCAATGGCGATATCTTCTGACAACGTGAGGGTTTCCTCTAAGCCCGATGAATTCAACGTCTTGCGGCTGTTCACGGCCGGTGGTGCATTAGGGATACTTATGACGATTGAGGGCGCAGTCTTTACGATGATTAGCCTATCGTACTTCGGCCTGAGCGGCAACATAGATAAAATTTACACCTTCGGTTTCGCTTATTTAAATCTACATGGAATATTGACTCTTATGATTGTTCGTGAGAGAAACCATTTCTGGAAGTCGCGGCCCAGTAATTTCCTAAGCATCACAGTTGCCGCTGAAATCCTGTTGGTGACGGCGATCTCGACTTTGGGCTTCTTGGAGCTTGCTCCGCTCGGCTACTTGCCTGTGCTCGCAATCTTTGGCTATACGCTGATCGTGTCTTTTCTGATCAACGACTCGGTCAAGGTGTACCTAATGGGCAAGCTGCACGCTAGAACTCCAAAAATGAGGGGGACTTGAGTAATGAAAGAGCTGTGGAAAGGTTATGCGCCAATAACGGTTCTCCTACTTGCCATAGTAGGTTTGACAGTGTGGTCTTTTCTATCAGGCAATGCAACAAAAGAGGGCCTGCCCTCTATAAACCTGCTTAGTGGGGCTCTGCTCATAATTGTTGGGCTGGCAGCTGGTTTACTTGGCGGAATTATCGGAACTGGCGGATGTAGTGTAATGTTGCCTATACTTCATTTCTGGTTGGGGTTCCCTGCACCGATAGCAATAGGCACAACTCTTTTTGCCGTTATTTTTACTGCTGTTTCTGGAGGCTATGGTCATTTAGTGCATCGAAACGTAGATAAAAGAGCCCTACTTTGGCTTGGCGGTTTTGGAATGATTGGGGTAATTTTCGGCTCATGGCTTTTCATTCAACTTACTTCTCAGATTTTGTTATTAGGATTGATCCTCGGCTTAGTTTTCCTCTGGCCTGCTATTCGAATGATATGGGAAAGCTCTACACGAAGAAAAGAACTTAAAGAAGGAAACATTATTCCCGGTTCGAAATTCGGCAAGGGAATTTTCGGGTTCATTGTCGGCACTCTTACTGGCGTGGCTGGTCTAGGTGGAGGCTATGCTTTTGTGCCAGGCATGATCTACTTGTTCGGCGCACCGGTTTACATCACGATGGGAACTTCGCTGGCAACCATGATACCATTGGCTATTGTTGGAGGCGGTATTAAACTCGCACAGGGATATGTATTTTTAGGTGCAGGATTAATTCTTGCTACTGGCACAATAATTGGCGCGCAAGTTGCTGCTGCTATCATCAGGCGATTCAAGCCCACCACACTAAAGTTGATTTTTGGTCTATATTTTCTCTATGTCTCTATGAAGTTCATAACGGGTTATTTCGGAATAATGATTTGGTAGGCGCGTGTTAACACAACACAAAAGGTTCGTACCCTACGGCACTCACTTAAGTTTCGACTTTGATTGAGGTTGCCTTGGGAAAGGCGCTCGTTGATCTAGGGATGTCTCCCGGCGCAACGACGCGTGGTTGATGGGGCAGCCCTACGATATACCAAATTCCCTCTCAGCCTACAGGATAGTTGGCTGGAAGATCGTAGTAACCTATGGAGTCCTTGCTTTCCTTTTCGCGATTTCCTCTGGGTTGATGTATGGTTTCCTAGTTGGTGGAATCTGAGCGGATAACACTGTTGGTCTAACAATGCGTGGCCAGCAAGCAGACACGACCCCATCCATACAATAGGTGGGAATCCTTTAACATCACAAAAGCGTTAGAAATACCGAACTCGAATGGGTGAACCGAATGACGGAAGAGTCGCTTAAGAACATCGCGAAACTTCGGATCCGAGTGCGAGACTTGGCCAAGGCCGAAGAGATTATGATGACCAAACTAGAAGCGTGTCTGGTTAAATGGGAGAAACTATGCCTAGAACTGGGAGAGCCTGCCAGCAATGTCAGAAGAGAGGACGTGCTTAGAATTCGCGCAGAGGCCTACGAAGCCCTGAGAGACGCTCTAGAGAGTCAGAGCAAGGTGGAACATGAGCGGAGCCACATACCGGAGAGCCTAGGCTCACTGTTACTAGACGTCGAGAACGATTTCCAAAGACATCTCCATAACATCGCTACCGAGAATGAGCGGACATCAGTTAATTGAGTGAGAGCCGAGGAATAGGATAATTGTATCACTCCTGAATGAAAGTCTACGGAACTCCACAGTCTCTACCACCTCCAAGTGAGAAGACTCTCTAGGACCGGGTCAAGTTCACCCTCTCACACGACCATCCAGTATCCGGGCATTCGAAGCTATGTAAAGACAGAGTTTCGTGGTCCTGAGATGGGAACCGCAACCCCTGAGCCGACTTTCGCCTTCTTTTATGTTGTCGGTGATTCAAACTTTTTGTAAAGCAGTTTCATCGCCGGGAAAATGAAAAGGCCAAAGAACTCCAGCAGCACAAAGGTGTCTGTAAGAACCTTTGACTTTCTCTATGGGGTGACCCTCTTACCCTTCCCGTAGTGCTCGGCAAAGGCTTCAGCCATTTGGCTTCTGCCAGCGTTCTCGACGCAGACGAAGAGAACCTTCTTCAGGACTGATTCCACCTTTCATATTCTTATGGGTTGCACCATGCTTCTAAGGCTAGTCTTCTTCTTGAGGTTAGGAGCGTCAGAAAGGGGCTTACATGATTCGAGGCTCGTGTCGCCGTTCGTGAGTTTGATGGCGAAGGCGTAGCATCCCGACTCGCCGCATTCTTTGCAGTTACTTTGTGGAAGCTTCTCATATATCGCTGCAACATTGAGCTTCTTCTTGGCCTCTACCAGTTTTGGGTCAGGTTCCCCATGGAGGGCGTGGTACACTATTGCTCGGTTTATCAGCTTCCTCAGCTCCTCGACAAGCCTCTCCGCTTCCGGCTTGTCCTTCACGTAGGTCATCCCGATCTTGCCTGTTGAGAAGAGTGTTACGAGGCGCTGGCTCTGCTTGTAGCTGACGATTCCGAGGCCTTCCGAATAGTTGACGTTAGGCATGTAGAGGTACAGAATGGATAGGATGTCTTTTAGAGGTTTATCTGCTTGGGCGATGAACTTGATCCTGTCAGGGTCGGCCACGCAGAGGGATATCTCCTTTATCTCGATCCTCTCGACGAGTCTACCAAGGAAAAGAAGGGACTCTAGCCCTGAGTTCGCTGCATCCTTACTGCTTCGAGACGTTCTTACGCCACCTGACCATACATGAAGGGTGGAAGTGATACTGGCTCGACCCACGGGAAGTTGCTGGACAGGAAGTTGCGAATATCCTGTTCCCTGATCTCCGCATGGATTTTATCAGTATGATTCGTTATCGGGATCCCCGTCTTGGCCAAGGAGGCGCCATCCGCGTAGTCCGTGAGGACATACATGTCCTGACCGTGGTAGAAAGTCAGTCTCAGCCCCAACGGCGGGTTCCTGAAGAGGTGGGGCTGTGCAAGGTAGAACATGGTCTCCGGACGCAACTTCAACGCAAGCGCCTTGAACTCTTCCCAAGTACGGACGTGATGGACAGTCACTTCAGGCAATTCCCCACGGAATTCATCAGCGATTGCTCTGCGCTTCTTTGCTGACCTTTGCCTCACAGTCAAAACAATACTTGGTCTCCCGGTTGACCCAAACCGTCTTACCGCATCCAGCACAGACAATCTTTCTAAGAAGATCGTTCTTAGGCGCTGCGGCCCTCATCATATCGGTGAAGTTCTGCATACACGCGCAGGGTTTCCTCTCAGACATGGTTACCATCACTCCTTACGCTCACTATCTTCCTTCTTTTTCTTTAACTTCAGCCTCTCAGCCTCAACCTTCCTTTTCAGAACCTCGTAATAGCCCTCTGGATCTAGGAGATTCTTCTTATCAGATTCAAAATCCACCACCTTGATCCTTACGAACCAGCCGTCGCCATTAGGGTCCTTGTTCACCAGCTCAGGCTCCGACTCCAACCGGCTGTTGACCTCGAATATAGTACCGCTCACAGGGGCGATCACGTCTAACATAGTCTTGACAGATTCGAAGGTTCCAAGCTCATCGAACTGTTCAACCTTCGAGCCGACCTCGGAGAACTGCACGAAAAGGATGTCGCTCGCCATGTTCTGGATGAAATCAGTTATACCTACCGTGGCCACGTTTCCCTCTACCTTCGCCCACGAATCGTTCTCCGTGTAGAAGCGGTCCCGGTACACCCTGAAAGTATATTTGTCAACCTTCAACTCGTATGGTTCCTCGCTCAATCCCCTTGCCTCCCACAAATCTTATCGACTATTGACGCGACCTCCTCGGCAATCTTATCTGCAAGTTCCCTGCCCTCCGGGCCGACATCAACAGCGGAGCCAGGCGTCAACCCATACTTCTTGACGCAGTCTGTGACGAGGATTCTCCCTCTTATACGTCCCCCACTCTTGGCGATCAGTTTGGTGGTGCATCGCTCGGCGCAGCCGTCGATGACGATGACTGGCAGCTTTGTGACGAGTTCAGGGTAGGGGGCGACTCCAGCGAGCAGAGGAGGAAGAGCGATGAGCTTCGTTTCGTCGGGTCTCAAATCTTCGACCACTCTGAAGACGCTCAGCATCGCCACCGAGCCCAAGGCCTTGTCCATACCAGCACAGGCTATGACTGCTATCTTGCCCTCGTCACTCACTAGGTCTCACCCCGTCTTGGCGGACCGCCTCTTCAGTGTCGCGTCCACCTTGGCCGCAATCTCTTCCGCCACTGCTCTGGCGATCTTCATCTCATCCTCAGTCAAGTTGTCAAGGGACTTGAGCTTTATAGTAGGGTACTTCTTGGCGATGTCCGAGACCACGATGGAGTAGGCTGGTCTGCCACTCAAATTAGACGTCGCGACCTGCGCGCAGCGCTTGTCGCAGCCGTCCACTGTGATCGTCGGAAAGACCTTGGCGAAGTCTCTCTCGTTCCTGTCGCCAGCGAGGAAGAGGGGCAGACATATGGTCACTGTCCTGTCCGGCCTCAGCTTCTCCAGAACCAATCGCGTGGCGACGAGGGCGATCGTTCCCTCAGGGATCTCCTCGCCGCTGCATGAGATTATGCCTACCTCAGTTGTTGGTAGAGCCACCCTTACTTCACCACCCCGTTAATCCTGTCAACCACTTCCTTGGCTACAAGATCAGCAAGTCTTAGGCCATCCTCATTCAACTCAATCACGCCCTGCGGTTTCAAACCCCTATTGTTCCTCAAGACATCGGTCACCATCACTTCTGCCAAGAGCTTCCCCTTGGACGCCAGTATATTCTTCGCCGAGCACTGGTTCGGACAGCCGTCGATGGCGATGCATGGCGTACTTGAGATTAGCTTCCCAGCTTCCTCGTCTCCAACGGTGAGGAGGGCTAGGCATAAGGTTCTGGCGGTCTTCGGTTTCTCCTCTATGACCTTGTAGGCTGCTATCCTGCTGACCTTTCCAAGGGCCTTGCCGATCCCGCTGCATGGAATAACAACCACCTTCTCATCTCCACTCATTTCTCGATGACCTCCGTCTGCCTTTCTTCACGGAGCTTCTGTATTAGGGCTAGGACTTCACTCTTTTGAGAGAAGCTGAGGGCGTCGGTTGGGCATACCTTCCGGCATGACCGGCAGAACACTACGCAGTTGTTCGCTTTCTTGACTACGAGCTTCGGAGGGTTGCCTTCGACGGCGTAGACGCCGTGGGGACAGAATTTGAGGCATTGTGGGTCTCCGTTGCAGAGGTCGCATTTCTCATAGTGTATTATTGGGCACCATGGGATCTTGCTCCGTGGGACTCCCATGTATGTCTCTTCAGTCATGTCACCTTGTCTCCTCCAGCACCTTCTTTACTGCCTCCAACGCCTTGTCCGTCGTCATGTTCCGCACGTCGAGCGGTATCAGGTCCTTGTTGACGTCTAGGCCAGCTTCCTCGAAGGCGTCTCTGAACAGCTTCTTCTGCATTATGGGGGCGCAGCCGGCTATGAGGTACTTTCTGCCCGGCTTAAGATGTTCCTTGAAGAAGCGTTCTCCATCCTCGTCGCAGAGCATGGGGTGAATGAACGCGTACTCGACGGGGTAGGTCGCCCTTATGACGTTTATGAAGTCCCAGTAGTCCATGTCCTTGAAGCCGGGGCATTTGCCGGTGCAGACGCAGAAGATCATCCCGACCTTCTTCTCATCGCTCATGTTCTACGCCTCTGCTCGACAGGATTCTCGCATCCACGTATTTAAATATATGCTTTCCAGATCACGGAGCATCCTCGGCGTTCCCCAGAACCGTTAGCCCCTCAACCGTTGTGCCAGTTTCCCGGCATCGCTTCTAATCTTCTCTAAGTCTTGTCTACTCGGCCTTCCCCGGATGTCACCCATCCTTCCTTTTGTGCTATTGACCTCTGATCCGTGGAACTCACCAACTACATACCACTCATCAACCACGGTGAAGCCGATGTGCTCGAAGAATTGACCCAAATACTTGCCGACCGGTATGGCTTCGTTGATCCCTGTATGAGGCCCAGAGTAGGTACAGAAAATGAGGGCATTCCTTCCAGATACCTTCGGAGTATTCGGCTGAATCCTTTCTTCATCCTGGTAGTGGTTGAACTTCTTCAAGAGAAAGTCGGTCATGGGTTGAGGTGGACGCCACTGGTGTGAAGGAGAACCGACGCAAACGAGGTCGTACTCGAAGAAGTCTATGTCGCCGGCGTTCTCCGCTTTCCTAATGGTGACATGTAACCCTGCGTCCTCCAAGCCTTCCTTCAGCGCATTCGCGACCTTCTCAGTATTACCAGTGATTGAACAATACACGATCGCAGCGTTCTTCATCGGACTCATTCCAACTGACCCCGGGGAGCATAGACGAATCAAAGTATTTAAATATATCGAGAACGTACTTTTGTCGGAGAATGAGCAGGTTCTCATGCAAGCAAGAACCAAACTGGACAAGACCATAGAGAACCTTGCCTGCTCTGGAAGATGCGCGCCGGAGGAAGCGGCCTCGTACAGGGGGAGACTTGAGGAGCTGGCAAGGGAGGTCATAGACGACGCTCTAGTAGATGCTCAGAGCAAGGTCTACAAAGCATTAGGTGATAAGACGCGGCTGCGCATGGTCCAGCTCCTAAAAGTCAGGGAGCTGTGTGTTTGTGAGATGATGGCTGCCCTAAACTTAACGCAGCCGACAGCATCTCATCACCTTGGGATACTAGAAAACGCTGGCATCGTCAAGGAGAGAAAAGACGGCCGGTGGGTCTTCTACAGCATAGCTGATAAGGAATTGACAAAGGGCCTGTGATTCAAGATGTCAGGAGAGAAATCACCCGCTTGGCATGGAATTCCGAGGGAAGAAATTGATTGGCGTCCCGCAGTTGAGCCGGAGCTTTGCATCGGATGTGGAATCTGCGTACTAGGCTGCACGCCTCAGGTCTATAGATTTGACTACAAGAAGAACCTTCCAGTAGTTTCTAACCCAATAAGATGCAAGGTTGGATGCACAACATGCGCGAACACGTGTCCAGTGCACGCAATAGGCTTCCCCTCAATGTCGTATCTGCATAAATTGATAAAGAAGAGAGGAGTAATAAACGCTAGTAAAAAAGAATTGATATCTAAAACTTCAGAATTCGCAGTCGATGCTAGAAGAACTTAGAATTTAGTTCTTGCTTGTATAGGAGGCCACTCTGGGTTATCAATTACACTTGAAAAGGGATTATAAAATGGTCAACCTTGGAGAAGCTACCACAAGAATGAAGGAAATTCTAGAACTGCGGGACTCGCCGATAGCGGTGAAACTGATAAAGCCGGGAGAGGAAGTGCCTCGCATTAAAGTCCCCGATAGACGGCCTAGACACTGCCAACTCCTCATGCTCGGAAGACGGGGTGAAACGCTCCTCTTGACGCCTGATCAACTAGCGTGTGCAGCCGCCTCTGCGGCCTTCGGGTTCAGCCCATTGCCTGAGATGATCTCCAGCGGAAAGATGATGCACACGCTTGGGCTTTACGAATCTCCCGAGGCGGCCGCGGAGACTATGCGCACCATGCCAAGACTAAAGCCGGGATCTATCTCAGCCTTGGTAGTAGGCCCATTAGGCGATTTTCCCCTCAAGCCAGATGTGATCGTCGTGGAGGGTCTCCCGGAACAGGTGATGTGGCTGTGCCTAGCGAGAACGTTCAAGTCGGGGGGTAGACTGAGCTTCAGCACCTCGATCTTCCAGTGCTGCTGCGTGGACTCCACCGTTGTACCCTACATGACGGGGGAGATCAACATGAGCCCCGGCTGCTATGGATGCCGCGACGCCACCGATACGCCTAAAGAAGACATGTTCATCGGCATTCCAGCGGCGTTACTGGGAGAAATCGTGGAAGGGTTGGAGGGTCTGTCAAAAAAGGCGATCCCTGACGCCAGAATGAAACGTGTCTATCATGCCTATATCGGGTCAAAGAATACATCACCACCATAACTATGTTATGGGTGAGGAGCCAAATTTATGCATAAAAGAAAAATATCAAAGAAGAAAAACTGGAAGGAAAGACAGACAAAACCTAGACGACGGCCGAAAGGTAAAATACTTATAGGAGCTTGTCTAGCTGCCTCGATATTTGTAGCTTATGGGGCATGGCAGTACTCTCTTCAACTCCCTCCAACAATCGGCGGTGAAACGAATAATCCACTGCCAAAGGGCTCTACTCCAAGTTTCTCTCTAAGAGACTTGAATGGGACTCTATTCTCTCTCGAACAATTTAGCGAAAAGGTAATTGTCGTTCATTTTATGGCGGTAGGTTGTGGTGGACAAATATATTCTATAAATGACTATCAACTTAAACAACTAAAGAACGTGTGCAATAGTCATTGCAGCAACAAACCAGTCACCATGGTCACTGTTGCTGTAGCAACATGCCCAAAAACCGAACTAACAAGAATCCGCACAAACTATGGTGTCACTTGGGTCTTAGGAAACGACTACGATGATGAAAAACTCGACATAGTCAACGCTTACAAGTCATATTCAATCTACGATGGAACAATCCTGCTCATAGACAAGGCATTCAACGTAGATAAAGTATACACTGAAGCAGTAACAGCCGAAACTTTGTCTTCAAGAATAAATCAACTTTTAGGCGTTTGATGAAAAATGCTTGAGGAATTTCTAGGGCTGTTCTCATTAGGAATCGTAACTTTCCTTTCACCATGTTCCATTGCCCTGATATCAGTGTATCTGACATACGCTGTGGGCACCAGCAAAAGTATACGCAAAGGCTTCATAATTGGCTGTAGCTTCACCTTAGCCATGTGCCTAGTCTTCTTCTTCCTCGGCTACGCTATATCTTCTCTTATTCCCATAGGCCAAGCAAGCTACCGATTCTTCTTCGGTATTGCAGGCCTTCTCCTCATTTTCTTTGGAATCAACAACTTAGGCCTGTTTAAGAGGATCAACATTGCCAGTTGCTCTCTTACTGAACGACTAAATGCTCTGAGGTTAACCGCTTTGACGCGTTTTTCGCAATACAATTATGTAGCGGGTTCATTTCTGTTTGGGGTAGTCATTTCTCTGGCCTTAGGCCCATGCTCGCTATCTCTGGTTTTGCCAGCCATACTGCTAACCATGTTCAGTGCACCAACCCCTTATCACGGCGGCCTTTTGCTTTTCACTTTTGGTCTAGGCCACGCCTTACCAGTCATTTTCCTAAGTGCCCTCCTTGTCACAGCACGCAATACAATAAGCAAGAAAACTGCCATAGCAAGCGAGTGGCTGACAAAGATTTTTGGAGCAGGCTTTGTTGTAATCGGTATGGTCATGGTTGGTTATGTATTGGGAGGTCTGTAAAATGAAGAGAAATAAAGTGAAAGTCGAAGTGTTTGTGCCTCTAGCCTCTTGTATCTGCAACTTCGCACCGCTTATGGAAAAAGTGAAACAGGCAACATCTAAGTATAAAGACTTGATAGAAATTCAAGTGAAGTCAACCAAGTCATCAGAAGCGTTTAAACACGGAGTCAAAGACATGTGTGTAGTAGTAAATGGAAAAATCAAGCTTTCCTCAGATTTTGACGAGAAAGAGCTTGAAGATGCTATTTTAAAGGAGTAGTAAAATGGTTCAAGGCACATAACTGTTCACGGCTGAGGGGTTAGTTCGTAATTGGAGTCAAAATCGATTTAGATAAGTGTTCTGGTTGTGGCATGTGTGTCGATGTTTGTCCGACCGCTGTGTTCGAGCTTCTGGAAAATGAGAATAAGAAAACCTCGAAGGGATGTTCATCGGTATTCCCGGGGCACTACTGGACCAAATCATGGATGGACTGGAGGACTTATCGAAGAAGGCTATACCCGCGGCCAGAGCGAAACAAGTCTACCACGCCTATGTAGGGTCAAAGACAAACTAGCCAACGTTCATCCCTCACTTTCTATAAGGCCATGCGGGAAAGGAGTTGAGCCGCCTGCCTTCCATGCGACTATCAGTGCGGATGGCCATCCGAATCTCGGATACGTGGCCATAGCCTTCTCCAGGACGCCGCCATCCATCACCATCTTCCCAGATTTGAGGCCAGTCTCATACATTGGGTCATTTATGCAAAACTTGTCGTCCTCATACCCTGTCACAACAACCCAATGGGGCAGATGGGGCGGATCTCTTGCTCCCCTAGTCTTAGCGGTATAGTAAGAATCTACCAGCGCAATTACTGGACTGTGATTAGACAGTGCTATTCTAATATCGCGCAGTGTCGGCTCCCTATCAAGAATGGCCGATGCGATATGACTTTTCAGGATCTCGTTGTACGCTTTGAAGAAGTCGAGGAAGAGCCTCCTCTCCGTGGGGTCAACTTGGCAACATTGCAGCGGAGTTTTTCCTTCGCTACCCGCCTCCTGCCCCATCAGCAGCCTTGCCTCAAGGCCTCTCTTGAGGAAGAACGCTGCGATTCGATACGGCGAAGAGAACTTGAAGGGCAGGGCAACTATCTCCGACCATGTCAAGAACTCGTTCTGCTTGGAGAGCTCAACTTTTCTGTCAAAGTACCGCGAGACCATGAGTGTCGCGCACGCACCACATGAAAAATCCGTCGTCTGTTTGCAGAATGGTACCCTCAGTTTCATGCGCTCTTGTCCCTCCTTTCAGCCAAGTTGCTCCTCACCCCGTCTTTATGAGCGCGTGGCGTTTCAACGCAGCGAAGAGGATTCGAAGGGAAGGGCGACTGTTTCGCACGCCTAGGGAGTGAGGGCTACCGTTAATGTTGCGACATTACTGTCGGTACCTATGGTCAAAATGTGTACGCGGATGTGCTCCAAGTAATTCCTCAGCCAGTCGTTCATGAAGACCGATATTCCTTCTACTTCTCCGATCTCTTCAAAGGACAATCCTCGTATTGATAGGTCTGCGGAACTCTTGGAACCGTATTCCGCGAATACACGCAGGCCCCCGCAAGCGCACCCACCTCTATGCACGAATATGATGGGGTCTTTCACAGAGCCCGGTATAAGCTCCTTTGCCTCACTCGTCAATAGTACCCTCATGGTGGATCATCTTCCAGAATTGCTTTCACCAAGAGAGCGCGCGCGATCTGATAGAAAGCGGTCATCGACCACATCTGCAACCACTCGAACAACTACCCGATCCGGCGACTATACGATTTTCCTGATAGAGCCTTGCCCAGCAGTCTTGGCAAACCATGATATAGCCCAGTTCCTTGTGGTTTGCGCCGAGTAGGGTTAGGCCTTCACGGCTTTTGGGGCAAAGAGCACATTTACCCATCTAAACCCTCCTTATGCGTCTTCAATGTTTGAAGTTTTTAAGAGTTGGAAGTGCAAGCCATAACGTTTGTTGTAGTTGACCTTGAGTTCTAAGTCATTCTGTTCCTTATCTCGCTTGAGTAAGTCTATGATAAGGTCACTTGCAGAAATTGGCATACCATTTACGTTGTCGATTATTTCGAATTTGCCGGATGTTTGGTCGACTACGTCGACCTTCGGTGCGAGACTGCAGCAAGTCCTTACAACATCGAGATAGATCGCGGGTTTCTCTATCTTCTGCCTTTCAGCCACCAGTTTTGTTTCTTTTAGAGCTCTATCAGTAATGGTGATCCTCATTTAGCTCTCATCTTCTTTGATTGCTTTCAGCAAGAGCCTCTTCGTCTTTTCCACATCTTCAGATGAAATGTAATCCATAAGCGGCTTTAGGGCTCCTCCGATATCCTCATGAAGCGCCTTCTTCACCATGCCAATATCTCTTACGAGCATAAAGCTCCTCGTAGGCTTAAAGCCAGAAGCTTCGACGGTTTTCCTACCGCACTCGAAGGGACATCCATCAACCACGATGACCTTCTTTGCAGCCTTGGTCTTCGCGATAACGGGGGCTACGCCGAGTGGAAGCGACGCTAGACAACCGACAGCGGCCTTCTCTAGACCAAGCTCCTTCACGGCCTCGATGCTCCCCAGACCCGCCGTGATTCCCGTATTCGATAGGCATCCAAAGCAGGCGTATATGATGTTCTCGTGAGTCCTCATTCCTTCCTGAAAGTGTTTCTCCTCCACCACGCCTCTCGCCTCTTTCAGTCGACCTCTAAGGACGCAGCGACATATTTATATATTTCTATTCGTCAATATGCGATTGACCGCCTATGAGGGAAAGGAAGGCTGGACCGGTAGAGGCGGCAGAGATCTTCCTATACGTGCTGAGGAGCCCTCTAACGCGCGTAGTCTTCAGACTGGCCAATATGCAATGTCCTAAGCATGGGCAGAAGTTCATCGAATATGCGCTTGATGATTACATCGGCAAGAAGAGGGGCACGTGCGTTACCTGTGATTGGTTCGCGAAGATGGTTTCACTAGCCCTCAGAAAAGGGGAAGCGGCCTTCGGCGTTAAGCAAGATTGGCTGGAGAAGATTTGCAGTGACATCCATTACCGAAGAGGCCTGATCGATGTCCTAGGAGGAATAGGCCGATTCGGCGTCGCGAGGCCCTTCACTCCCATCTCTCCCTTCCTAGTGGTTTGGAACTATACGAACGCGTGCAACCTACAATGCATACACTGCTACCAGAGAGCCGATAGGCCCTTGCCGGACGAGCTTTCGACACAGGAAAGAAAAGCCGTGATCGACGAGCTCAGTGAGGCTGGCGTGGTTTCGATAGCCTTCTCAGGCGGAGAACCCTTGATGAGGAGAGACTTCCTCGAGATAGCGAAGTGCGCGGCCGACAGAGACATGTACGTTTCCCTAGCCACAAACGGGACCCTGATAACGGACGAGATGGCGCGCAGGCTGAAGGAGTCACGAGTGCAGTACGTGGAGGTCAGCCTAGACGGCACAGACCCCCAAACCCACGACACATTCAGAGGCACCCCAAACGCCTTCGAGATGACGGTGCGTGGAATCAAGAACCTCGTCCACAACGGAATCTTCACTTGCATCGCCACAACGGCTACAAGGCATACACTTCACGAGATACCCAAGATAATTGAACTCAGCAAGAGGCTCGGGGTAAGGAGGCTTCTAGTCTTCAACTTCATACCGACCGGGAGAGGAGAAGACATCGTGGACATGGACCTCAGCCCAGTCGAGAGGGAAGACCTGTTGAACCTCCTCTACGACGAGTTGGCCATGGGAGAACTTGAAGTCTTATGCACGGCACCCCAATACTCCAGGATCTGTCTTCAGAGGTCCCTACGAGAAGGACGCGACTTAGTTACGCCCACCCACTTCTACGCTGGCGAATTCCATGGAAGAACTAAGAGCCTAGCAGAATTTATCGGTGGATGCGGCGCGGGAAGGCTCTACTGCGCCATACAACCTAATGGGCTCGTCACGCCATGCGTATTCATGCCAATCGTGGTAGGGGACCTCAGGCATGAGAGTTTCAAAGAGATCTGGCTCAACTCAAGAGTCATGCGTGACTTGAGAGATCGGGAGAGGCTGAGGGGCAGATGCAGGCACTGCAACTTTAGGCATGTGTGCGGCGGCTGCCGGGCTAGGGCCTACGCCTACTCCGGCGACTACCTATCCCCAGACCCCGGCTGCATCCGCGAACTGGAAGAGCCCAGCGTATCCTTCGCACAGGGTCTCAAAATGAAGCTTGTACCCCTCCCCACTAGCTCGAAGAGAGAAGTTGTGATTGAGGCGTAAGAATTGGATGAAAATGAGACTGAGCTTATCGTCAATAGCGTGGTTCCACTGCCTGTCAGGAACGTTATGAGCAGTCCAGTCATCACGGTTAAGGAGTCAACATCCGTGGACAGAGTAGCCCAGCTAATGGGGCAGCAGGGCATTGGGTCCGTCATAGTTACTGGTGAAGGAGGAATGCCCCTAGGTATCATAACTGAGAGGGATCTAGCCCTGCGGGTCGTAGCTAAGAATCTTGAGCCTCAGAGAGTACCCGCTAAGTCGGTGATGAGTTCACCACTCGTAACTATCGACCCTGATCAATCCATTACTCTGGCTGCCAGGTGGATGAGCCGCCTCAACATTCGTAGGCTCGGCGTCATGAACAAAGGGGAACTGGTCGGCATAGTAACGAGCAGGGACATCACAGCAGCCATGCCAGAGCTCATTGAGGTCATAGAAGAGGACGCACGGACTAATAGATGCCCTACAGCGCGCAGTTGCGAGGCCGAACCTCGTGTAGGGTACTGTGAAGGCTGTGGAAACTGGTCAAACACCCTCAAGGAGAGCGAGGGAAGATACCTCTGTGAGGAATGTCAGGCAGACCTTTGGGAATGGACATGGATCTGAGGGAAGATGCTTCTGCGAGGAGACTAAGGTAGGCTTGGGGAGAGGTACGGAGGAAGTTAGACGCCTTTCCAGAATTTCAAAAGACTTTCGGCCAATATTAAGCTCTCCTTTCTATTGTCGAAAGACGTTCTCGACTCATGCTCCACCCCAAGACGTACTCTCCCTCCGGGCTGATGCCAAGTTTGCTATAGTGGAAAACAGCAACTGTGGAAAAATCGACGAGGCTAATCATAGCTTAATGGAGTGGGTAAGTTGTTGAGAATATTCATAGCTAGTGAGGAAGGAGGGCCCGGAAATAAGCTAGGCGGAATATGGGACGTGGTACATGCGGAATCAAGGACGATGGCCAAGATCATCTCAACTAAGCAACTCGGGTCAGACCCTCCCCCACGAGTCTATGTCGTAGGACCCTACTACCGTGGCTACGACGACTGGCACGCAAACAAGAGGAAGACCAACGTCGACTCTTTGAAGTCATGTAGTCTAGAAGATGATCTCAAGGCGAGCATCTCAGTTCTCGAGGAGAAGGGAGCGACGGTCAAATCTGGGATGGAGGAGGTCGAAGGAGGGGAGATTCGGTACCTACTCCTCGCCACTGACGGATTCAAGAGAAACATGGTAACTTGGAAGGATCGAGTGATACGCAGGTGCGACATGATTAAGGGTGAAGCATACGACCTTGTGGGGTTGAGGTCAGACCTCTACGAGAAGAGCGGATACGGCGCAGAATACGACCACTACCTATGCTTCTCGTACGCAGTCTCCGAACTCCTGCTCAAACTCGACGATGGAGCGGTCCTCCACTGCCATGAGTACCCCACGTTCTACGCCGCAGCGCGGCTTAACTTGATGAAGCCCCAATCGAGGATTCTCTGTACCTTCCACGCAACTCAGCCGGGAAGGACGGACGGGTTCAATGCCATAAAGAAGATACAAGCGAAGGATGGAACCTGGCCTTCAGGGTTGAGAAGGGGGATGGCCGATCTGGAGCTTCTTGCCAAACACGCTGACGTGGACACTTTTGTGAGTACCATGACGGCTAACGAGGCAAACACCTACTACGGGATTAGAGGAATGGTTGTCAGGAACGGCGTATACGTCAAGAGGGAGAACGTGGACTGGG
>Ga0315280_10005530_pt1 | contig 17933 bp, 12 predicted proteins | sample YL17G06_40_MG_FD_203697 | JGI IMG/M metagenome (GOLD analysis project Ga0315280, IMG submission 203697) | Sediment microbial communities from Yellowstone Lake, YNP, Wyoming, USA - YL17G06_40 | ecosystem: Environmental > Aquatic > Freshwater > Lake > Sediment | place: USA: Wyoming | collected... | reverse complement strand
AAAATTTAGGTTATTTCTACGGGACGCCTTAACGTAGTCCATGATGGCTTCAATCAACTGGCGAACGCTACGGAAGGCGCCGCGGCGGATGCGTTTGTCGGTGATTTCCCGGAACCAACGCTCCACCAGGTTCAGCCACGAGCTGCTGGTCGGAATGAAGTGCATGTGGAAACGCGGGTGCTTGGCCAGCCAACGCTGGACCTTCGGGTGCTTGTGCGTGTGGTAGTTGTCCGCGATCAGATGCAAGTCGACGCCGGGCGGGGTCTGGGCCTCGATCAACTTCAGGAATTTCAGCCACTCTTGATGTCGGTGCCGCTGCATGCACGTCCCGATGAGCCGGCCCTCCGCCAGTTCCAAGGCGGCGAACAACGTCGTGGTGCCGTTGCGTTTGTAGTCGTGGGTCATCGTGCCGCAACGTCCCTTCTTGATCGGCAGGCCCGGCTGGGTGCGGTCCAACGCCTGAATCTGGCTCTTCTCGTCACACGAGAGCACCAGGGCATGTTCCGGCGGGTTGAGATACAGGCCGACCACGTCCACGGCCTTCTCAATGAACTTCGGATCGTTGCTGAGCTTGAAGGTCCGGTACAAGTGCGGCTTGAGGTTGTTGGCCCGCCACACGCGGTTGACCATGCTGCGCGTGGTGCCCAGTTCCTGCGCCAGCGTCCGGGTGCTCCAGTGCGTGGCGCTCTGCGGCTTGCGCCGCGTCGTCCATTCAATGATGCGAGCCGCGATGGCGTTCCGAGCGGTCGCCTTGCGGCCGCGGCCGGGGGCGTCCTTCTCGATGCCGGCCAGCCCGTGGGCGACGTAGCGGCTTCGCCAACGCCCGACCAACTGGCGCGTGACGCCCACGGCCGCGGCGATGGCCTTGTTCTCCTGGCCCTCGGCGGCCAGCAGGAGAATCTTCGCCCGCTGCATCAGCCGGACCGGGGCGCTGCGTCCCCGCGCCCAGCGCTGGAGGGTTTGGCGGTCTTCGTCTGTCACGATGACTTTCGGAGCCCTTCGCATGGTATTCATCCTCTCATCCCCAAGGATGAAACGCAATGCGGTAGGATAAGTTCCGTTAATTCTGAGACACTACACTAGGGTACAGCACGAAACCGATGAGGAAATCCTCTGGAAACGCGTCTTGGTCGTCAAGCCTGACGGCACGATCTCGAACCTGCACCGCCTCGCGCTGTACAAGACGTACGTGGGGAAGTAGTTTGGTGCAACGCAAGTACCCCAACGAAGCAGGGACCAGAGCAAAGGAGCGATCCCATGGCACGCAGGCTGACTCGGCGTGAGTTTCTTGGCACGAGTGCGATCGCCGGCGCGGCGATTCTGGCGGCCGGCTGTGGAGCGGGGGCCGTGCGGCAACCGTCGGCCGCCGCCGTGGCGACGGCCGAAGAGGCCGGCTGGCCGGTGCTGCCGTCCGTGAAGATCCACGTGGTCTACGTGGGCCTCGGCGGCGCGTGGCCCAAGCCCGAGTTCGACGCCAAGGCCGAAGTGGTCAAGTTCCAGGCGTACCTGGCGGCCCTCCAACAACGCATGGGCGACGTCGAGTTTGTCGGCGGCGAACTGATCGCGAACAACGACAAGGCGGCGGCCGAGGCGGCGGCCGGCATCGGCCGGCCCGACGCCTTGCTCCTGGTGCACCTGGCGTTCGGGTCCGGGCGGCCCCTGCTGGCGTTGGTCGATACGGGGCTGCCCACGGCCATCTTCTCGCAGCCGTTCAGCGGCCATGACTGGATGTACGTCCCGCAGTGGCAGAAGGCGGGCAAGCGGGTGATCCTGCTGGCCTCCCGCGATTACGCCGAAATCGACCGGGCCGTGGCCCTGTTGCGGGTGCCGGCGCGGATGCGGCAGTCGAAGTTGCTCCTGGTGGGCGCGGCCCGCGGGACGGCCCCCGCCTGCTCGCCGGCAAAGGTCAAGGAGCAGTGGGGTGTTGAGGTGATCCCCGTCACCGCCCAGCAGATCATCGAGGCCCACAAGGCGGTCGACCTTGCGGCCGCCGAGGCCGAGGCCCAGGAGTACTGGATCAGGCCCGCCCGGAAGATCGTCGAGCCGTCGCGCGACGAAATCATCAACTCGGCCCGCCTGTTCCTGGCCACCAGGAACCTGATGATCCAGCACGGCGCGCGGGCGATCACGAGTTCCCTCTGCATGGGCAAGCCGGCCAAAGGGTGCCTCACGTTCAGCAAGTTGAACGACCTGGGGTTGGTCGGCGCCTGCGAAGGCGACATGGACTCCACCCTGACCATGCTGATGTTCGGCTACGCCTTCGGCAAGCCGGGGTTTGTCACGGACCCGTTGTTCGACGTTTCCAGGAACGCCGTCATTCACGCCCATTGCGTGTCGTCGACCAGGATGGACGGCCCGGTCGGCGAGCGTGCCCCGTTCATGTTGCGAAGCCATCGCGACGACAACCACGGCGCCGCGGTCGAGGTGGACCTGCGCGTGGGCCAGCAGATCACCTGCGCCAAACTCGTGAACCTCGATACCCTCCTCCTGTCGGCCCAGAAGATCGTCGAGATTCCCGATTTCGACGACCGCGGCTGCCGCACGCAGATCACCTGCGAGGTGGCCGATGCCCGCAAGATGCTCCAGAATTGGGGAAGCGGGACTATCGAAAAGGAAGGCATGATGACCTTGCTGCACCGCGTGGTTTTCTACGGCAACCACGTCGACAGCGCGGACTACCTGGCGCAACTTACCGGCATGAAGGTGGTCATGGAGGGATGACCCGCCCGGCCCGCCCGCGTGGGTTCAACTGCCTGAGCGAGTACTTCCGTGGCCTTTATCCGCTTTACTGGCCGATGCGCATATCAAAGCCTCCGGCGACCCACGCCCACGTGTGGACACGGGCGAGCCGCGCCAGGGAGATGACGTGGAGCAGGGCGGACTTGACGTGGCGGCTCCAGTGACGGGGTAGGAACGGGTTCAAACATTCGTGGTTCTCGGGCAAATCAGCCTCCGAAAGAAGTTGTGAGCGGGCGTGTCGGAGGCTACCATAAGTGGCGGATAAACAGTCTATACAGTCAGGCGAAGGGCACGAAAATCGGTGGACCAGTACAGTGGGTGTGGGTGTTCGGCATGATGACAGCCAGTCCTACCACGACGACCGAAACGCTGCGGCATCCGCGCGGGTTGGCGACGTTGTTTTTAACGGAGATGTGGGAGCGGTGCAGTTACTACGGAATGCGGGCGCTGCTGATTCTGTTCATGACGGCGGGCGTACAACAGGGTGGGTTGGGATTTTCGGACAAGTTGGCGGGCGCAATCTATGGGTTGTACACGGCAACGGTCTACATGGCGGCGCTGCCGGGCGGGTGGGTGTCGGACCGGTTGTTGGGCGCGCAGAAAACGGTGTGGATCGGCGGCGCGGTGATCGCGCTGGGACATTTCACGCTGGCGGTTCCGCGGGCCGAGGGGTTTTTTCTCGGGCTGCTGTTGGTGGCGTTAGGGACCGGGTTGTTGAAACCGAACGTCAGCGCAATTGTAGGCAAACTCTATCCCGAAGGCGGCGCGCGCCGGGATGCGGGTTTCACGATTTTTTACATGGGCATCAATCTCGGCTCGTTCATCGGGCCGTTGGTGTGCGGATGGCTCGGCGAAAAAATCAACTGGCACCTCGGGTTCGCGGCGGCGGGCGTTGGCATGGTGGCGGGGTTGGTGCAATTCAGCGCGATGCGCGGCCGGTTGGGCGACGTGGGGCGGCGGCCGGAAGTCAGCACGGTGGCGGCCCGCGATTGGCGGGTGTTGGGGCTGGCGCTGGCGACGTTGGCGGTGGTGGTCCTGTTGATCTGGACCGGCGTGCTGCGGATCAACGCGGTACTGGTCGCGCAGTCGGCGAAATGGATCATCCTGGGACTTGCGACGGTGTTTTTCGTGCGGCTGTTCTTGTCGCACGATCTTGATGCCGGGGAGAAACGGCGCGTGGGTGTGATCGCGGTATTGTTCGTGTCGTCGGCGCTGTTTTTCTCGGGGTTTGAACAGGCAGGGTCGTCGTTGAATCTTTTTGCTGAGCGGCACACGGCGCGAATGATTGGCGGCTGGGAGACGCCGACGACGTGGTTCCAGATGGTGAATCCGTTGTTCGTGATCCTGTTGGCGCCGTTGATGGCGGGTGTGTGGGTGTGGCTGGCGCGGCGCGAACGCGACCCGTCGCTGGTCGTGAAATTCGCCTTGGGATTGCTGATCCTGGCGGCGGGGTTTGTCGTGATCATGCTCGGCGCGCAACTGGCCACGCGCGGCCGGGTCGTGCCGGTGTGGTTGCTGACGACGTATTTTCTGCATACTGTGGCGGAGTTGTGTGTCAGCCCGGTGGGGCTGAGTTCGGTGACGAAACTGGCGCCGCCGCGGTACGTCGGGCAGATGATGGGCGTGTGGTTTTTGGCGACGTCGCTGGGCAACCTGATTGCCGGATTGATTGCCGGTGAGGGCGGCGGTGGGCCGGCGGACATGGCAGCGATTTTCTCACAAGTGGCACTCGCCGCAGCCGTGTTAGGCGTGGTATTACTCGCCGCGGCCAGACCCATGCGTGGCTGGATGGTGGGCATCAAATAGAAGGAGAACGAAATGAACTTCAAACTCGAAAAGGCGGCCATCCAAAAAGCGGTGGCGAAATTGAAATTCCGCACGCAGGCGTTCATCGACGGCAAGTTCACGAACACGCAGAGCGGCAAGACGTTCACGACGGAAAACCCGGCCACCGGCAAGCCGCTGGCGCAAATCGCCGCGGGCGACGCGTCGGACGTTGATCGTGCGGTCAAGGCGGCGCGGCGGGCGTTTGAGAGCGGGGTCTGGTCGCAGGTGAGACCCGGTGACCGCAAGAAGGTGCTCTTGAAATGGGCCGATTTGCTGGAAGCCAATGCCAGCGAGATTGCGCTGCTCGACACGCTCGAAGCCGGTAAGCCGATTGGCGGTTGCACCACGATGGACATCCCGGACGCGATTCATTGCATCCGCTGGCACGCCGAGGCGACCGACAAACTCTACAGCCACGTCTCGCCGACTGGTCCGGAAAATCTCGCGCTGGTGTTGCGCGAGCCGGTAGGCGTGGTCGGGTGCGTGATTCCGTGGAACTTCCCGGCACAGATGGCGGCGTGGAAACTCGGGCCTGCGTTGGCGACGGGCAACAGCGTCGTGCTCAAGCCGGCGGAGTTGACGTCGTTGAGTGCGATTCGCATGGCGGAACTGGCCGCCGAAGCCGGGCTGCCGGCCGGCGTGCTCAACGTCGTACCCGGTCTCGGCGAGACGGCCGGTCAGGCCATCGGGCGGCACAGGGACGTGGACATGGTGGCGTTCACGGCTCGACGGAGGTGGGCCGGTACTTCCTGCAGTATGCGTCGGAGTCGAATCTCAAGCGGATCATTCTTGAATGCGGCGGCAAGAGTCCGCAGGTCGTGTTTGAGGATGCGCCGGACCTCGACGCGGTGGCGTCGAACGCGGTGGGCGCAGCGTTTTGGAACATGGGCGAGAATTGCAGTTGCGGCTCGCGGCTCATCGTTCACAAGAAAATCAAGGACGCGCTGGTGGCGAAAGTGGCGGCGTTGGCGAAGACGTGGAAAGTCGGCGACCCGCTCGACCCGACCAACCGACTTGGTCCGATGATCGAGAAACCGCATCTCGACAAAGTGCTACGCTATATCGAAGCCGGTAAGGCTGAGGGGGCGAAGTTGGTCATGGGCGGCAAGCGGATCCTCGAAAAAACCGGCGGCTATTTTGTGGAGGCGACCATCTTCGACGGCGTGACCAACAAAATGAAGATCGCCCGCGAGGAGATCTTCGGTCCGGTGTTGTCGGTGATTCCGTTCAAGACCGAAGAGGAAGCGGTGGCCATCGCCAACGACACGAATTACGGTCTCGCCGCGCCGCTCTACACGCAGGACGTGAACCGGGCGCATCGCGTCGCCCGCGCGATCCGCGCCGGGACGGTTTCGGTGAATTGTTTCTCCGAGGGCGACATCACGACGCCGTTTGGCGGGTTCAAGGAGTCGGGTTTTGCCGGGCGCGACAAGTCGGTTTGGGCGCACGAACAGTACACGGAGTTGAAAACGATTTGGATGCAGTTGGCCTGAGGACCTGAACATGAAAACGAAACTCCATGGTGTGTTGGCTGCGCTCGTGACGCCGATGAAGGCGAACGAGGAAATTGACTACGCCAGGCTTGCCGAGTTCACCGATCACCTGATTCGCAAAGGTGTCCACGGTCTTGTCCCGCTCGGCAGCACCGGTGAGTTTTACGCGTTGACGGCCGCCGAGCGCGAAGCGGTGTTGCGAACGGTATTGGAAGCGGCGACTGGCCGCGTGCCGGTTGTGGCGGGCGCGAATGCCGGGGCGACGCGCGATGTGGCTGCGCTTTCGCGGCAGGCGGAACAACTCGGTTGCTCGGGTGTGATGTTGGCGGCGCCGTATTATTCGTTGCCGCGGCCGGCGGAACTCTTCGCGCACTTCCGCGCCGTCAACAACGCCATCGGCGTGCCGATCATGCTCTACAATTATCCCGGTCGCACCGGCGTGGACATGACACCCGACTTCATCGCGAAGTTGGCGGAGCTGAAAAACGTCCGCTACGTCAAGGAAAGCACGGGCGAGATGCCGCGCATCACGGAGTTGATGCGACGCTGTGGCGACAGGCTCGGCGTGTTCTGCGGTTGCGACACCATCGCGTTGGAAAGCTTGACGGTCGGCGCTATCGGCTGGGTCGGCGGCGTGGCCAATGTCCTGCCGGCGTCGCACGTGAAGTTGTATGAGCTTGTCGTCGAAACGAGAAATTATCCGGCGGCGCAGAAACTCTTCTTCGAGATGTTGCCGGTGCTGGAACTGATGGAAGGCGGCGGAAAATATACCCAATGGGTCAAGGCCGCGTGTGGGTTAGCCGGACATCCCGTGGGACCACCCCGCGCCCCGTTGCGCGCCGCCACCTCCGCTGAACTGAAAGCACTCAAGGCCGTGTTCGCCGGTCTTCCCGAAATGCGGCGTTGCCGCCGCGGGAACTGACTGATTGCTTGGCACCCTGAAACCACTGGAGATTACAGAACATTAAAGCACTCGTTAAAAGCAAAAGACAACTGGGCCTCTGGCTGGAGGACGTGCCGGAACCGAAAATTGGCATCAACGATGTGTTGATCCGGGTGGACCGGACCGGTATCTGCGGCACGGACTTGCACGTCTACAACTGGTACGAGTGATCTAGGAGGTCGATATGAATCTGAAAGCAATCCAAACTGAACTACGAAAGTCCCGAGTTGATGGTTGGCTATTCTTCGACCACCACCAGCGCGATCCCCTGGCCTATCGGGTATTGGGCTTGCCAGCGATCGGCCACGTTACCCGGCGCTGGTACTACTTCGTCCCCGCCTCGGGCGAACCGCGGGCTCTGGTGCACGGGGTGGAGCCCCATGTGCTCGACAGCCTGCCTGGTCCTAAGACCGTCTACGTCCGCTGGAAGGAGCAGCAGGCCGGGCTGCGCGGCATCTTGGGCAGCGCCAGACGGGTGGCCATGCAATACTCGCCGCAGTGCGCAGTTCCTTGCGTGGCCAATGTGGACGCCGGAACCATCGAGTTGATCCGCAGTCTCGGCGTGGAGGTGGTCAGCGCGGCGGAGTTGATCCAGGTGTTTGAGGCGAAGTGGACGCCCGCCCAGTTGGCAATGCACCTCGAAGCCGGGCGGCGTGTGGACGAGATCCGGCGCGAATCCTTCGATCATATCCGTCAAACCACGCGTGCCGGGGAATCGCTGGATGAATACGGCGTGCAACAGTTTGTGATGCAGCGGTTCGCGGAACGCGGCCTGGTCACGAATTGCCCGCCCATCGTCGGCGTCAACGCCAACGCGGCCGAATCGCACTACTCGCCGCCGGCCGCGGGCAGCGCGCCGATTCGACGCGGCGATTTGGTGTTGCTGGACCTGTGGGCCAAGCTCGCGGAACCGGACGCGGTGTATTACGACATCACGTGGATGGCGTTTTGCGGCGCGGCAGTGCCGGACCGGATGCGCGAGGCGTTCGCGGTTGTTGTTGGCGCGCGGGATGAGGGTATTCGGTTGGTCCGCGAAGCGCTGGCCGGTGGCCGGACGTTGCGCGGCTTTGAGGTGGACGATGCAGTGCGCGGCTACATCGAGTCGCGCGGGATGGGGCAATTCATCCGGCACCGGACCGGCCATTCCATCGGATGCGAAGTGCACGGTGCCGGCGCGAACATCGACAATCTGGAGACGCACGACGACCGGCCCATCATCCCGTGGACCTGCTTCTCCGTTGAGCCGGCGCTCCACCTGCCGGACTTCGGGGTGCGAACGGAGATCAACGTATTCGTCGAAGATCGCGGCGCGCGCGTGACCGGCGAAATACAAACGGAGTTCGTGAGACTATGATCAGAGCCAACCATGGGGGCGAATCCAGGATCACCCGGCCGGCATCTGCACGGATCATCGCACAGCCCGGAAAGGCCAGACAATGAATACCACGTTTCTACCCGTAGTGTTTCTCGCCACAGCCAGTGCCGGGAACGCTGCTACCGCGCTCCATGACATCCAGCTCAACCCAGCCTCGTCCGGCCGAGTGTTCGAAGGGATCGGCGCGGTCAGCGTTGGCGCATCCACGCGATTGTTGGTGGATTATCCCGAGCCCCAGCGCGCCGAGATCCTGGATTGCCTGTTCAAGCCCAAATCCGGGGCGGGCTTCCAGCATCTCAAAGTGGAAATCGGCAGCGGCGAGAACTCCACTTGCGGTAGCGGGCTTTCGCTTGTCATCACTCGTGAGGAACTGGCCGACCCCAAGCCGCGCGGCTACGAGTTGGCCGGCTTCGTCTGGCTCCAAGGCTGGAACGATTATTGCGATCCGTGGTGGTATCCTGCTGAGTTGGGCGACAAGCGGTATGACGAGTACGGGCGACTTATGGCAATGTTCATCCGCGATGTGCGCAAGGATCTGTCGGCGCCGAAGATGCCCTTCGTGATTGGAGTCGCAGGGATGGGGGGCGTGAAGGAAGCGAGTAAGCCGCCCATGTTATACTTCTGCCAGGCCCAGGCCGCGCCGACGTCGCTTCCTGAGTTCCAGGGCAACGTGGTGGCGGTGCAGACGGCGCCCTACTGGGACGACGATTTGGCCGCGCTGCAAACGCGGATGGATAGACTTGGCTCCAAGATGAACGAAGAGGCCAAGAAAAATCCGAGCCTGACCCCTGAGGCGAAAGACGCGGCGCTCAAAAAGGCCATCGCGGAGAACTTTACGCCGGAGGAGTTGAAACGCCTGAAGGGCGTCTCCCACACATGGGGAATCCATTATCTCGGCGCCGCCAAGATTATGGGGCCGATCGGCAAGGCCTTTGCCGAGGCGATGGCGAATCTCCAGAAGACCCAGCGGCAGGAGAAACAATGAACCATCCCAAAACGCCAAGAACTGAACCGCAATCCGCCACGTGCTTCCGAAAGATAGTTCCGGAGGTTACCCTGATGAAATTTAGAGCCTTTCTTTGTGGGATTGTTGTGGGGGTTGGCGTTGTTAGCTCTCTTTCAGCTGATCCCACCGGCAACGTCCTTTCACGGGAGCTTTTCATAGAGCCACCCATCGAGGCGCGGCCAGGAGCTTATTGGGCCTGGCTCAACGGCAACGTGGATCTGCCGCAGATTACCCACGAACTGGAGGAGATGAAGGACAAGGGGATGAGCGGGGCTGAAATTTGGGACGTGCTCTGCCTGAATAACAAATTGGGCGCTGTCCCGGCCGGGCCGGCCTTCCTGGGGCCGGAGTCGGTCAAGGCCATCTCGTTTGCCATCGACGAAGCCAACCGTCTCGGCCTTCGCCTGGGACTGGTCGCTTCGAGTAGTTGGAACGCCGGCGGCAGTTGGGTCACGCCGGACTGGGGGCTCAAAGGGCTTGTGTTCACCGAGACGACTGTTAAAGGGCCGGCTGCCGTGGCGCAAGTGCTCCCGCAGGCGGTGGCCGCCTATTACAAGGACACGGCCGTTCTGGCCTTTCCCTCGACCACCAACAAGACGATTGACAGCACGACATCGGTTGTCAACCTGACCGACCGGATGGACGCCAAGGGGCTTCTGAAATGGAACGCGCCCGCCGGTGAGTGGGTCATCCTGCGATTGGGTTGCGGCAGCACCGGCGAGAAGCTAATGATTCCCAGCCCCAACTCCGTCGGCTTGGTGATCGACCACATGGACCCCGAGGCCATCCAGCGCCACTTCGAATACATCATCCGGAAGATCCTTGAAGTCCGAAAAGGCCTGGGTGCGTTGAAGTATATGGAAGTGGACAGCATCGAGGTCTCCCAGAACTCCGACTGGACCGATGGTTTCATGCGGGAATTCCGCAGCCGCCGGGGCTACGACCCGACACCCTACTTGCCTTTGCTGAAGGGCTGGAAGTTGGCGGAGACCGACCTGGCTGAGCGGTTCCGACGTGATTTTCTGCTGACCCGCAGCGATTTGTGGATTGATTATCACTATCGCAAAGGCGCCGATCTGCTCAACCGGCACGGCCTGCAACTCGTGGGCGAGCCGGGACACGGCGGAAGCCCCATGGTGGAGCCGCTGAAAGCGCTGGGCGCGGTGGATGTGCCGCGCGGAGAATTCTGGAACAAGAGGCCATTCTGGGTGATCAAGGAAGCCGCTTCCGCCGGCCATATCTATGGACGGCGCGTCATCGACGCCGAATCGTTCACCAGTTTCCGCCACTGGCAGGAGGGACCCGCTGAATACAAACAACTCGCCGACATTGCCTTTTGCGCGGGCATGAACCGGCTGACCTACCATAACTTTGCCCACAATCCGCCCCAGGCCGGCCTGCCGGGCTGGGTCTATCATGCGGGCGAGCACATCAACGTGAACACAACCTGGTGGCCTGTCTCGAAGCCGTTTCACTATTACCTGGGGCGTTGCTGCTACCTGCTCCAGCAAGGCCTGCCGGTGGCCGACGCCTGCTATTATTATGGCGATGATGCGCCGAACCTGGTCGCGCCGCCGCGCGTTGACCCGGCGCTGGGCAAGGTGGATCCGAATTTCTGCAAGCACTGCGGATTTGGCGGACGTGGCGCGGCTGCCCCGCTTACTGGTCGGAATCCCGCGCCCACCGATGCGCTGGGCGCGGGGTACGATTACGACGTGGTGAATACCGACGTGATCCTAAACCGGATGAAGGTGAAGGATGGTCGCATCGTGCTGCCAGACGGGATGAGCTACGGCGTGCTGGTGTTGCCCGAGCGGCAGGATATGCCACTGGCGGTGTTACAAAAACTGGATAAGTTAGTCAGTGACGGAGCCACCGTCCTTGGACCTAAACCCACCCGGACTAACACGCTTAGCGGCTATCCGCAATGCGATCTGCAAGTCAAGGACCTTGCCGACAAACTCTGGGGCGAGTGTGATGGCAAGACGGTCCACGAGCGCCGCCACGGCCGGGGACGGATCGTATGGGATCGCAACCGGGTGCGCCAGGTGCTGGCCGATTTGGGCATCGGCTCCGACTGTACGATCTCAGCCAAAACCGGGACGGAGGGCCTCGACTACGTCCACCGTCGCACGGAGAAGGAGGATATCTACTTTGTCAGCAACTCCAGCAACGAGTGGGTGGACGTGGAGTGCGTTTTTCGTGTCAGCGGCAAGCGTCCGGAATTGTGGATGCCCGAGACTGGCGCGGTTGCGCGCTATCCGGTTTACGATAGCGTGGCGGCTGGAACGAAGGTCCCGTTTCGCCTGCCGCCCGGCGGCTCGGTGTTCGTGGTCTTTCGCGATCCGGCCGATGCCGAGCACCTGGTGGCCGTGCCCGAAATCGCCGGGGGCGCGCCATCCATAGCGGAGTTCCGTTCCCCCGTTGTAGAGATGATTGCCGGACGACAGGGCAACCTCGAATTGCTGGCGTGGAGAGGCGGCGCCTGTGTGCTTCGTGGCTCGGGCGGAATGCGCCGTGAAGTGCGGGTTGAAACAGTTTCGGCGCCACGAGAACTCACAGGCCCCTGGGAGGTCCGTTTCGCTAAAGACCGCGGCGCTCCGGAGTCAAAGGTGTTCGAGGATCTCCATTCCTGGACCAACGATCCGGAGGATGGTGTGAAGTACTTCTCCGGCGCCGCCGCCTACCACCAGCAATTCGATTTGCCTGCCGATTGGCTCAAGGGCGGCGACCGCGTGTTCCTGGAGTTGGGGCGCGTGCGAAACGTCGCCGAGGTAACCCTGAACGGCAGGCGGTTGGGCATCTGCTGGACGTCTCCGTGGCGTCTTGAAGCGACGGGCCTTCTTCGGCCTGGCGCCAACACGCTGGTCGTCGAGGTCGCGAACCTCTGGGCCAACCGAATGATTGGCGATGGGAAGCTGCCGCCGGAAAAGCGAATCTGTCGAAGCTCCCTGCCGCCCATGAACGGACAACTGCTTGAATCAGGCCTGCTTGGCCCCGTGCGACTGCTGAATGCTCGACAAATTAGCGGAGGTTTGAATAAATAGAAATTGGCGCACGAACGTATCGACGTTCGATTTCCAGGCCGAAGGATCGCGATTGCATCGCCCCGCCCACGGCAGGAACGCTATGCGATCTTGACCCAGCGCTTCTGGTCACCTCGCCCGCGGGAAAGGAAGCCGGCTACGTGCCCATCGCGACCCGTCAGGAATGGGACGGCGCGGCGAGTCGTCCGCGCGGCCATTGAAAGAAGATGAACAACAAACGGTTTTCACTATGAATCACAACAAGTGTGGTTGGAGGGCGAGGATGTCTGCCAAGGCGACGATGACTAACAGGTCAACCAGGCCAGGGGGTGCCATTTCGCGGCGTCACTTCTTGCTCTCCGCCTCCTTGGCGACGACCGCGCTGTGCTTTGAACCACTGACGGGCATGGGTGCGTTGGCGCAGGAAAGCCCTGCCCGGGCGAACGCCCCGGAAAAATTGTGCCTGTGGTATGATCGGCCGGCGCAGGTGTGGATGACGGAAGCCCTGCCGATCGGCAATGGCCCCATGGGGGCGATGCTCTTTGGCGGCACCGGGATCGAGCGGGTCCAGTTCAATGAGATCAGTCTTTGGACCGGAGATCGCATGGCCGTCGAGGGCCTTGATGATGATGGCCAAAACCTGGGGGCCTATCAGGCGTTTGGCGACATCCTCATCCATCTAGGCCATGACTTTACCAAGGTCACCGGTTTCCGGCAGGAACTCGACATTGATCGCGCCGTTCATCAGGTGACCTACGAATACAACGGCGTGCGCTATCAACGAACAGCCTTCGCCAGCCACCCCGACGGAGTCATTGTGATCCACCTGACGGCGAACAAGCCCGCCGCCTACACCGGCCGCGTTCAGCTTGCGGACATGCACCAGGCCCGGATTTCCGCCGATGGCAACAAGCTCAGCTCGGTGGGCAAACTTCAGAACGGTTTTGAATATGAAGCCCAGTTGCTCGTGCTGAACAAAAACGGCGCCATCGCGGTGAACAATGACGCGGCATTCGCCAAAAACCCATGGAACATTGCTGTGCCCGCCACCAGTCTGGCCTTCGAGCAATGCGACAGTGTGATCCTGATTCTCGGGGCTGGAACGAACTTCCTCCAGGATCACACCAAACAGTGGCTGGGCACGCATCCCCACGCCGCCGTCACGAAGCGGGTCGATGCCGCCGCCAGGCAGAGCGTGGCGAAGCTGCTGGCGCGGCATGAGGAAGACTATCAGTCCCTCTTCCGCCGGTTTTCCCTCGAGGTGGGAACCAGCGTGCCGGACCTACTGGCCAAGACCACGTTGGCGCGGCTGGAGGACTATTCCAAGAGCCGTACGGCCGATCCGGATCTCGAGGCCTTGTTCTGCCAGTTTGGCCGCTACCTGCTGATCAGTTGCTCGCGCCCCGGTTCCTTGCCCGCCAATCTCCAAGGGGTCTGGAACGACAGCAACGAGCCCGCTTGGGCCGGCGACTACCATTCGAACATCAATGTCGAGATGAACTACTGGCCTGCCGAGCCGGCCAACCTCGCCGAATGCCATCAGTCGTTCGTTGATTACGTCACAAGCATCCGCGAGGTCAGCGCGAAGAATACGCGGCGAAAATACGGCAAGGTCCGGGGCTGGACCGTCCAGACGATGAACAATGCCTGCGGCGTTTCGTATTGGAAATGGAACCCGCCCGGCAGCGCGTGGTATGCGCAGCATCTGTGGGAGCATTTCGCCTTTGGCCGCGACAAGGCCTATCTCCGCCAGACCGCCTATCCCGTGCTCAAGGAAATCTGCCAGTTCTGGGACGACCACCTGAAACGGCGGCCGGACGGCACGCTCGTCACACCCGACGGCTGGTCACCCGAGCACGGCCCCGCCGAAGAAGGCGTGACTTACGATCAGGAAATCATTTACGACTTGTTCACCAACGCGATTGAGGCTGCTGATGTGCTGGGCGATGACAAGGAATTCCGCGATCGCATCGCCGGTCTGAGGGACAGGCTGCTCAAGCCGAAGATCGGGCGCTGGGGACAATTGCAGGAATGGGAAGCCGACAAGGATAATCCCAAGGATGATCATCGCCACGTCTCCCATCTGTTCGCCCTGTATCCCGGACGCCAGATCACCCGGGCAACCACACCCGAACTAGCCGAGGCTGCCCGGGTTTCCCTGCAAGCCCGCGGCGATAAGAGCACCGGCTGGAGTCGCGCCTGGAAGATCAATTTTTGGGCCAGGCTTTGGGACGGCGATCACGCCTACACCATGCTGCGAAGCCTGCTCAACGTGGTCCGCGAGACGAAAACCATCTACGGCGAGAGCGGCGGCGGCGTCTATCCGAACCTGTTCGATTCCCATCCGCCGTTCCAGATTGATGGCAATTTCGGCGCGACTGCCGGCTTTTGCGAAATGCTGATGCAAAGCCACGCCGGCAGGATCCATCTGCTGCCTGCGCTGCCCAAGGCGTGGCCGGCCGGAAGGGTCACCGGTTTGTGCGCGCGGGGCGGGTTCGAGGTGGACATGATCTGGACCGGCGGCCGCCTGACCAAAGCCGTGATCCATTCCAAGTGCGGCCTTCTCTGTCGGGTCGTTTGCGGTGACAAGACCTGGGAATTCAACACCACGGCCGGGAAGTCCTATCCTCTTGAGCTCGCCTCGGAGGTTGACCCGCGCGGCGCCAAGTAAAGGGACCCATGGGAAAAGAACTGTTGAACCAATACCGCCTTGTCATGAAACACTACCTGGCAGGACTTGTTTTCGCTCCGGCCCGGGGCCTTTCTCGTGACTGGCTAGGCAATCGCCGGGGATCCACAACACGGTCCCGACAGAATCGACTGACCGGCATTCATGCGCCACCATGGGGTGACCTTCGACAAGTCGCCGCGGCCCGTTTGGGCCATGGCGGAGCTCTTAATTGGAAAGAGATAACGAAATGAAGACCAGCGTTTCCTGTTCACGTTTCTTTTTGGCCGGCATCGTCGCTACCGTTGCCATCTCGGATGTTCGCAGTCAGACTGCCCATGAGGATCTTCTCAACCGGGCGGAGGTGCGATTGCATGCCATTTACGATCGGGACGAATTCCGTCCCAGGAGGTTTCAGGCCGAGTGGCTTCCCGACAGTTCGGGCTACACGGTTCTGGAGTCGGCGCCCGATGCCAAGGAAAAGGTGCGGGTACGTTATGATGTGGCCAGCGGCCAACGCACGGTGCTGGATGCCTCTCAGCAAAAGAAATCTCCCGGATCAGGCAACCTTTCTCCAAATGGCACGCGCGTGGTGTTCTCCGAGCAGGGGAATTTATACGTGCGTGATCTGACCGGCGACCGGAAGATTCTGCTGACCAAGAATGCCGCTGACGGCCCGGTATCAAACAGTCAGGCGGCCTGGAGTCCCGACGGAAAGTGGATCGCCTTCGTGCAGTCGGACGAATCCGACGTGAAACTCAGGTCGGTGCTGGTTCCGGGTGACCCATCGTATCCGGAAGTGAAGGAAGTCCGGTTTGCCAGGGTGGGTGGGACCATCCCGACGCTGCGGGTGGGGGTGGTGGATGCCCAGGGAAAGGAGACGCGCTGGCTTCCCATTCCCATACCGGCGGAGGGTTTCTATTTGGGGAAGATCGGCTGGGCTGGAGACTCGCACGAACTCTTGATCGAGAAGTTGAGCCGCTTCCGAAATGAACGTGAGTTTCTCCTCGCCGACACCCGCACGGGAACCCTCCGGCGGATCTTTCACGAGACCGATCGGGCCTGGGTTGATGCCAGCTACGCCAGCAACGCCGGGTGGATTTGGATTCGCGGCGGCCAGGCGTTCATCGTCCTGTCCGAAAAGGACGGTTGGCGGCATGCCTATGTCTATTCGCGCGACGGCCAGGAACTGGCCCTCCTGACGCCAGGTCAGTTCGACATCATTGAGCGCGGTGTGGTGGATGAGAAAGGAGGCTGGTTCTATTTTTACGCGTCACCTGACAACGCGACCCGGAAGTATCTCTATCGTGCGAGATTGGATGGAACCGGCGCGCCTGAACGGGTCACGCCTGCGAACCAGCCTGGCACGCATGACTACGACGTCTCCCCGGATGCCAAGTGGGCCTTCCACACCTACTCGACGTTCGACAATCCCCCCGTCACTGAACTTGTGAAACTGTCCGACCATAAGGTCGTGCGTCCACTCGAGGACAACGAGGCGCTGCGGAAGAAGATGAAGCCTTTGATCTCTCAGCCGACAGAGTTCTTTCAGCTTGATATCGGCGGCGGCGTGGTCCTGGACGCATGGATGATCAAACCGTCCGGCTTCGATCCGTCAAAGAAATACCCCGTGCTTGTCTATGTATACGGCGAGCCGCACGCCCAGACCGTGCTGGACGCTTGGGGAAAAGTCCATGCCGACTACCATCGCGTGATCGCCGACCTTGGCTTTCTGGTCGTGTCCATTGACAACCGGGGCACACCGGCACCCAAGGGGGCCGCGTGGCGGCGGGCCGTCTTTGGCAGCCTGGGTCCGCTCTCCACCGAAGAACAGGCGGCGGCGCTGAAGGAATTGGCCCGCACCCGACCCTGCGTGGATGCGTCGCGGGTCGCGATCTGGGGCTGGAGCGGCGGCGGCTCGAACACGCTGAACGCGATGTTCCGCAAGCCGGATGTTTATCATGTGGGAATCGCCGTCGCGCCCAAGCCGCAGCCCCACCTCTACAATGCGGAGTTTCAGGAGATCTACATGCAGACACCCGAGACGAATCCTGATGGCTACCGACGTGCGGCGCCCATTAATTACGCCGAGGGCTTGAAGGGCAACCTGCTGATCATTCACGGCACGGGTGAGAGCAACACCCATCTTCAGATTACTGAAGGACTGGTGGACCGCCTCATCGAGCTGGGCAAGCGGTTCGACTACATGGCCTATCCCAATCGTGACCATGGGCTCCGCGAGGGACGCGGCACGGCGGTACACCTGCGCCTGCTCATGGCGCGATACCTCCTTGAGCACCTGCCACCTGGTCCGCGGTGAGCCTGCGTATATTACAACTTTATAACTGATGAACTAGGCACATCAAAGAACATAAAAAGTACGGCAAAAATGAAAACTCGATATGCTACTGGTTTTTCCCTGGTTCGCAAATGCGGTGGTCGCGGCCATGCCATTCTGCCCTGTGGGTGCCTGGGTGTTGGCGGAAACGGTCTCCCAGGCCCAGGTCGTCGCCAGGAATCAGGGCCGCTGCCAGAGGTGCTTCCTCCATGTCCCCGTCGGCCACAGCAAAGTCGAGCAGCACGTAACAGTAGTAGTCGTGCATCTTTGCGTCGCCGGCACGAAGGTCTGCGGCGAGCGCCCCATCTGCGGCCGGATCGACAGTGAAGTCGTCGAAGAACAGGCGGGCGTGGGCCAACATCGGATCGGTACGGAGCCAGTTCGGACGCAGGAACGCCTCGATATGTCACGGGGCGCTTCAAAACGAGTTAAGAGTTTTTGCGTCGCAACGCCGACGCAAAAACTTCGTTGGACTGAACCGCGAGCGGGGCCTTGGGGGATTGTGTTCGAGCGGGGGT
>Ga0315280_10005528_pt1 | contig 17934 bp, 19 predicted proteins | sample YL17G06_40_MG_FD_203697 | JGI IMG/M metagenome (GOLD analysis project Ga0315280, IMG submission 203697) | Sediment microbial communities from Yellowstone Lake, YNP, Wyoming, USA - YL17G06_40 | ecosystem: Environmental > Aquatic > Freshwater > Lake > Sediment | place: USA: Wyoming | collected... | reverse complement strand
CGTTTTAACTGGGGTGTCTAAGAGGGGCGACAGCCCCTCTTTTAAAAATCTTCCCCCTCTCCAAGATTGGAGAGGGGGTAAGGGGGTGAGGTTGATAAAATCGCTTCGAAATGGGACTTGCTTGTGATAATATATAAAGGGTAAAATATTAATGGTGATGGATTATGAGGCAGGAGAGATTTACTGAACAGGCACAGGAAGCACTGGCTTTATCTCAGGAGCTATTGCGCCAGTATCGACATAGCCAGTGGGATGTGGAGCATATCCTGCTGGCACTACTCCAGCAGGAGCGAGGGCTAGTCAGTGACATCCTGCGAGAGCTTGGTGTTGATATAGAATCGGTTAAGCGGCAGGTAGAGGCTGTTCTGGAGAAATTCCCTAAAGCCGCCTATGAGATGGGACAGATTTATGCCACGCCGCGCATTGCCAGCATGCTAAAAAAGGCAGGTGATGAGGCAGATAGGCTAAAGGATGAGTTTATCGGCACGGAACACCTGCTTATTGCCATCGCCGCGGAGGAAAAGGGGGAGGCGGCTAGTATCCTTCATCGTTTGGGCGTTGACCAGGAAAAGGTATATCGCGCCCTTCAGGAAATCCGCGGTGGGCATCGGGTTACTGATGCCAGGGCGGAGAGCAAATACCGCTCGCTGGGGAAGTACGGTCGTGACCTGACCGAGCTGGCGAGGCAGGGCAAGCTTGACCCCGTTATCGGGCGGGAGGATGAGATTAAGCGGGTAATGCAGATACTGGTCAGGCGCACCAAGAATAACCCGGTGATTGTCGGCGATGCCGGCGTTGGTAAAACGGCTATTGCCGAGGGACTGGCACAGAAGATTGTGGCTGATGACGTTCCTGATTCACTCAAGGGGAGAAAAGTAATAGCCCTGGATATGGGGGCGCTGGTCGCCGGGAGCAAGTTCCGTGGCGAGTTTGAGGAACGGCTGAAAGCGGTGATGGATGAGGTGCGCCAGGCAAAGGGCGAAGTAATACTGTTCATTGATGAAATCCATACTGTGGTTGGGGCGGGGGCAGCGGAGGGGGCAATTGATGCTGGCAACATGCTCAAGCCAGCCCTGGCTCACGGGGAACTCCAGTGTATTGGAGCTACCACCCTTGACGAATACCGAAAGTTCCTTGAGAAGGACAAGGCGCTGGAGAGGCGTCTTCAGCCGGTCTATCTTAATGAACCCAGCGTTGAACAGACTATTGAGATGCTCAAGGGGCTGCGCCCCAGGTATGAGGCGCACCATAAGGTTAAGATAAGTGACGAAGCCCTGGAGGCAGCGGCTAGACTCAGTCACCGCTATATCTCAGATAGGTATCTTCCCGATAAGGCTATTGACCTTATTGATGAGGCAGCCTCAAAGATTAGAATTGATACCGAGAGTGCTCCGCCTGAGGTTAAGTCCTTAGAACAGAAGGTCAAGCAACTGGCTAATGAGGAGGAGGCAGCCGCTCAGCGCCAGGACTACGAGCGCGTCGCCCAGCTTAAGAGTGAGCGCCTGCGTCTTGAAGAGGATTATAGCCGGGCTAAGAGTGAATGGCTGAAGGGGGAGAAGATTGGTGAGGTGGTTGATGAGGAGGATATTGCCCAGCTAATCTCCAAGTGGACTGGGATTCCGGTATCCCAGATGTTGGAGGGCGAGGCGGAGAAGCTAATTCATATGGAGGAGCGGCTTCACGAGAGGCTGGTAAACCAGGATGAAGCAGTCTCGGCTGTTTCTGAGGCAATAAGACGGAGCCGAGCCGGGCTCAAGGACCCACGCCGACCGATTGGCAGCTTTATCTTCTTAGGTCCAACCGGGGTGGGTAAAACCGAGCTGGCTAAGACTCTAGCCAGGTTCCTGTTTGATGATGAGAATGCTATGGTCAGGCTGGATATGTCGGAGTATCAGGAGAGGCACACCGTATCGAGGCTTGTTGGTGCCCCACCGGGGTATGTTGGTTATGAGGAGGGGGGACAGCTTACCGAGGCGGTGAGAAGGCGCCCCTATCGGGTGATTCTGCTGGATGAGGTTGAGAAGGCGCACCCCGAGGTATTTAATAGCCTCTTACAGATACTTGATGACGGGCGTTTAACCGACGGTCATGGGCGCACCGTAGACTTTAAGAATACGGTGGTTATTATGACCTCTAACGTTGGTGTTGAGCTTATCCGGCGGGAGATGGGCATTGGTTTTGCCGCCAAGAAGGAGGAGGCAAAGAGTCAAAAGCAGGATTATGAGGCGATGAAGGAGAAGGTGCTGGCGGAGATGAAGAAGACCTTCCGCCCCGAGTTCATTAATCGTATAGACGAGATAATAGTTTTCCATCAGCTAACTGAGGAGCAGCTCAGGAACATTGTTGAACTGCTGGTTAAAGACTTACAGGGGCGTCTGGCGGAGCGCAAGTTGAACCTTGAGCTGACTGAAGCGACGAAATCGTGGCTGGTGAAGCAGGGTTATGACCCGGTATATGGAGCCCGACCCTTAAGACGAGCCGTTGAGCGCTATGTTGAGAATCCGCTGTCAGCCAAGATACTTAGGGGCGAATTTGCTGATGGTGACAGCGTCTTGGTTGACGTGGGGGGGGAGGGCTTGACCTTCAGCCTGAAGAAGGGAGCCAAGGCTGTTGCCTGAGGGTCCAAGAAGGATGAGCCAGGAAGTTAAGCCATCTCGGCCAAAGAAGGATATTTTTCTCGGTGTCCTAACCATAGTTGTTACTGTTGCTGTTTGTGTTTTGGCTGTAATCTATCAAGACGATTTGATGAATATAGCTCACATGACCGGTTATAGTTTGGCCGGTGTTTTTCTTATTTCCTTTATCTCCGGAAGCGTTTTCAGTTTCGTAGCGATACCCATCCCTTATTGGCTTCTGGTATTCACCCTGTCCAGCGTGTTAGCCCCCCAATGGGGACTACTGGCGCCAGTATTTGTCGGCATGACCTCAGCTGTAGCCACCAGTTTAGGTCACTTACCCACCTTCATGATTGGCTATGGAGGCGGGAAGACCTACCAGGGATTAGCCAGGTTTATTGGTGCTAGGATTGGCACTAGGAATGAGGATAATAAGCGCGGCTTCTATACCCGAAGTATGGACTGGGCACGGCGCCATGGTTCGTGGGCATCCTTTGTCATGTCAGCGGCATTCAACCCCCTCCATTTGCCGATGACGATTGCTATCGGGACGCTCCGTTATTCGCCACCGAAATTTCTTCTTTTCTCCTTCCTTGGTAACGCGGTTAAACACTTATTCCTAGCCTTTTGTGGCTATTTTGGATTAGGTTCCCTAGTCCATTTTCTGGAGGTATTAGGAGGAGGGTAATATGCCCTTTCTCTTCTAGACTTGCGCTCCCCGCCAATTTTTGCTAGATTAGATAGTGTCCTTATGGGGCCGTAGTTCAATTGGGAGAACGTTTGACTGGCAGTCAAAAGGTAGGGGGTTCGAATCCCCCCGGCTCCACCACCTTTCACGGTTTCGGCTCAGCATACCTTGAGATAAATGCCTCCAAGCCTTGCTCATAAAGTTTGCCTGAGGTAATAAATCCCTCATTATGAGTGCCATGAATTTCGAGCAATTCTTTCGGCTCTCCAGCTATCTCAAACAGTCGGCGTCCGTGGCTAAAGGGCATTATTTCATCATCACGGCTGTGGACAATCAGAACTGGACAATCTATTCTACCCAGATACTCTGCGGTATTGTATTGAAAACGTAACAAGAATCTAACGGGGAGGTAGGGGTAGTGGGTGGCAGCAACCTCGGGAAGAGAGGTGAATGTTGACTCAAGAATAAGTGCCCCCGGTTGGTGGCTCTGGGCAAGCCAGGAGGCAACGGCACCGCCGAGCGACCGCCCGAAGATAATTATCTGGCTTGGGTCCGTCTGACGTGTCTCAATTAAGTACTGCCACGCTGCCTCGGCATCCTGGTATGTGCCCTCCTCGGTAGGGCTTCCCTCGCTTTGACCATAACCCCGGTAGTCAAAGATGAAAACGTCCAGTCCCAGCCGGTGAAATATCTGAATGGAATCCAGCCGGTGTGATATGTTACCTGCGTTACCATGACAGAATAGAATCACGCCCCGGGCGTTGTCAGCGGGGATGAACCAGCCGAAGAGTTTCACTCCGTCCGCAGTTTCAAAATGGACGCTCTCAAATTCAAGCCCGATGTTAGCCGGGTCGGCTATAAGCTCACCCTCAGGATAGTAAACATAGTGGGACTGAAAAACGAAGATGAAGCCGGCAAAGACGAGGTAGGCAGCGGCGATAGTAATAACAATCAGGACGGCTGACATGAGGGGACCCTTCCATTTTGCTAGACCTTGCCCAAGCAATTTCATTTTTGTCTCCCCCCAATTTTAGCATATCTTTTCCTTCGCATATTACTAACCCCATCCCCTTTATCCCCTTCCCCTTGTCAAGGGGAAGGGGGTGAGGTGTCTAAAGAATGGGAGGAGATTGCACCGCAGGTATAATCTTGTTACAATTACCCTCAGTAGAATGACGGCTAAGTATAACCCCCAAGAGATAGAAAAGAAGTGGCAGCAGCGCTGGGCGGAGGACAGGCTTTATGAGGTAGACGAGAAGACTGCCAAGCCCAAGTGGTATGCCCTGACCATGTTCCCCTATACCTCGGGTGACCTCCACATCGGGCACTGGTATGCCATGGCGCCATCAGATGTTCACGCCCGCTTCAAGCGGATGCAGGGCTATAATGTGCTTCACCCCATGGGCTTTGACGCCTTTGGACTCCCTGCTGAGAATGCCGCTATCAGCCGGGGCATTCACCCCTTTGTCTGGACGATGCAGAATATAGAGAATATGCGTCGTCAACTCAAGAGCATCGGTGCCATCTATGACTGGAGCCGGGAGGTAATTACCTGTCTTCCCCAGTACTATAAATGGACGCAATGGTTCTTCCTGAAGCTGTATGAGAACGGTCTGGCTTACCGGGGGAAGGCGCCGGTCAACTGGTGCCCCCAATGTCAGACAGTGCTGGCTAATGAACAGGTGGTGGATGGTTCCTGTGAGCGCTGCGGGACAGCCGTCACCCGCCGAGACCTGGAGCAGTGGTTCTTCGCTATCACCAAGTATGCTGATGAGCTTAAAGAGCATAATGGCATTGACTGGCCGGAGCGGATAAAAATAATGCAACAGAACTGGGTGGGCAGGAGCGAGGGTACTGAGATTTCCTTTGCCCTTGACCATCCCGGCGCTACTGAAAAAGAGATTCGGGTATTTACCACCCGCCCCGATACTATATTTGGCGTTAGCTTTCTGGTTCTGGCTCCAGAGCACCCTCTGGTGGCGAAGCTGACCTCGCCGGAGAAAAAAGCCGAGGTTGAGGCTTATATTGAGAAGTCACGGCGACAGAGCGAAAGAGAACGGCTGTCAACGGAGAAGGAGAAGGACGGGGTATTTATCGGCGCTTATGTAGTAAACCGGCTCAATGGTGAGCGGGTGCCGGTCTGGATTGCCGATTACGTCCTCTTGAGCTACGGCACGGGGGCGGTCATGGCGGTGCCCGCCCATGACGAGCGTGACTTTGCCTTTGCCCAAAAGTATAACCTGCCCATCAGGGTGGTGATTTCCCCGCCGGACTGGCAGGGTGGAGAGCTGGAGCAGGCATATATTGAACCGGGGACTATGGTGAATTCAGGGCAGTTTGATGGACTCCCCAGCGAGAAGGGCATAGAGGCGGTCTCTGATTTTCTGGAGAAGAAGAGGTGGGGCGGGAGAACCGTAAGCTACAAACTCCGCGACTGGCTTATCTCCCGCCAGCGCTACTGGGGGGCGCCGATTCCTATGATTTACTGCCCGAAGTGTGGCATTGTCCCCGTCCCGGAGAAAGACCTACCGGTGCTCTTGCCCGAGGACGCTGAGTTTAAGCCAACTGGTGAGTCCCCGCTGAAGTACCATGAGCAGTTTGTCAATACCACCTGTCCGCGGTGTAAAGCCCCAGCCCAGCGCGAGACTGACACTATGGATACATTTATGTGCTCCTCGTGGTATTTTTTGCGTTATTGCAGTCCCCATTACAGTAAAGCGGCTTTCGACCCTAAGAAAGTGAAGTTCTGGATGCCGGTGGATATTTATACCGGTGGCGCCGAGCATGCCGTTATGCACCTGTTTTATGCCCGCTTCTTCATCAAGGCACTGCGGGATATGGGGCTGGTTAGTTTTGGCGAGCCGTTCACCCGCCTCTTCAATCAGGGGGTTATTATTGCTGAGAAGCAGAAGATGAGCAAGTCCCGGGGTAATGTGGTCACCCCTGACGGCTATGTCTCTGAGCTTGGTGCCGATGCCGTGCGCGCCTATCTTATGTTCATCGGACCTTGGGAGCAGGGTGGCGAGTGGAATGACTCCGGCATTAGCGGCATCAGCCGCTGGCTTAACCGGGTGTGGAACATAGTGACGGAAGAATATGAACAGGGTGGTGAGGTTAGTCAGGAAGCAGAGCGGGATTTATCCCGCCTGACTCACCAGACCATCAGGAAGGTTACCGAGGATATGGAGCGGCTTCACTTTAATACCATGATTGCGGCGCTTATGGAGTTCACCAATTACCTGACCAGGGTTAGAGAGGAGGGTATAGTCAGTGTTTCCGCCTGGCAAGAGGCTATAGATATATTGCTCTTACTGTTAGCTCCCGCCACCCCCCACCTGGCTGAGGAATTGTGGCAGCAGAGGGGGCATGATTACAGCATCCATAACCAGAAATGGCCCAGGTGGGATGAGACGCTGGCTAAGGAGGAAGAGATTACCCTTGTGGTTCAGGTCAATGGCAAATTGCGCGACCGGATTACGGTGCCAGCGTCTATCACCGAGGCTGAGGCTAAAGAAAAAGCGCTGGGAAGCCAGAAAATAAAAGCCCACCTTGGGGGCAAGGAGATTGTTAAGACGATATATGTGCCGGGGAGACTAGTCAACATAGTGATAAGATAAGAAAGGCGGAGCCTCTAGCTCTATAATATATTGTAGGGAGTCTGAGAGGGACGAAGTCCCTCTTACATAAATCTCTTCCCCTTCCCCTTGACAAGGGGAAGGGGATAAAGGGGATAGGGTTATACAAAATGAAAATAGCGTTTATCGGCGGGGGAAATATGGGGGAGGCAATGGTCTCAGCAGTTTTAGCCAAAAGGCTGGCTAAGCCAGAGGCTATTATTGTTAGTGATATTGCTGACCCCCGACGTAAGCTTCTTAAGCGGAAGTACCGCGTAGCCGTGACTGGCAGTAACCGGCAGGCGTTGGAGATAGGCGATATACTGGTTCTGGCAATTAAACCCCAGAATCTGGTTGAGGTAATGAAAGAGCTAAAAGGTCATCTTAAGCCCTCTCAGCTTGTTTTATCCATTATCGCCGGGGCAAGGATTAAGACCCTGGCTCGCGGGCTGAGACATGACTCTATAGTTCGGGCAATGCCCAATACCCCCGCCCAGATTGGGGAGGGGATAAGCGTCTGGATGGCTACCGCTGAGGTGAGCGGGCAGCAGAAGGAATTCGCCAGGTCTATTCTTCGGGCTATGGGCGGGGAGGTCTATGTTGATGATGAGAAATATATTGATATGGCAACGGCGGTGAGCGGTAGCGGACCGGCCTATTTCTTCCTCATGGTTGAGGCGCTGGTTGATGCCGCGGTAGGTATTGGTCTTCCCCGCGATAAGGCTTTAGCGCTGGTGCTTGAGACCATGCTCGGTTCGGGTCACCTTATTCAGAGGTCAGGTAAAGAGCCCGCTGAGCTACGCCGGATGGTTACCTCACCCGGTGGCACCACTGCCCAGGCTCTCGAGCAGTTGGAAAAGGGGAAATTCACCGAGCTGGTTAAGCGGGCGGTAAAGGCGGCCTACAAAAGAGCCAAGGAATTGGGCAGGTAGGTTGTTTTTCCCCTTACTTTTTTCCTCTTGACAATTTTTCATATAAATACTACAATTCATACAAATCAGATATTTATTACTATGAGGAGGGGAGGCATATGAATGGTAAAGATACTTGGCGTGAATTTAAGTGTTTCGGCTCAGCGACGGTTGGTGCTAGGGGGCAGGTGGTTATACCCGCCAATGCCCGCAAGAAGCTGGGCATAGAGGCAGGGACCACGCTACTTGTTTTCTTTGGGCCTGCGGCAAGGGGGTTATTTCTACTCAAAGCTGACGCCGTGGAACAAATAGTAAGAACGGTCAGTGAACAGCTAGCCGCTGTCGAGGGGTTATTGAAAGGCTACCCGCCATCCAAAGTGGCTAGTAGAGGCTCTGAGGAGAAGGGAAAATGAGAAAGAAGATTAAAGTCGGTTTAATGCTAGTTCTGGCTTGCTTACTTCTGGTCAGCCTTAGCGCCTGTGGTAAGCCAGCTGAAAGCGAGCGCCAGCTAGTTGGGGTAAACCGCGGCGATTTAGTGGTAACGGTCAGCGCTGACGGCAGCCTTTCTTTCATTAAAGATAGGAAGTTAACCTTCGGCATTAGTGGCACTATCGCTGAGGTGAATGTTGAGGAGGGTGACCGGGTAAGCGAGGGGGCGGTACTGGCAAGACTGGATACCACTTCCTTGGAACTAGCTGTCAAATTAGCCAAGGCTGACTTGGACATAGCTACAAATAGCTATACCAGGCTAACCTATCCTTATACCTATTCCACCTTTGCCCTTGATATTCCCGATGCATTGGCAGCCATTTTTGATGCCCAACGGCGGTTAGACGATGCGATGGCATCGCTGGAGATAGGATTAAGCTTTGACCAATACTGGGTAGTGCGGCAGGGACTGAAGCAAGCCCAGGACAAATTGACCGAAGCCCAACAGAGGCTAGCCCGGGGACAGGGGGCGGATGTATTTGCATCAGGAATTCTTAGTGTGACCGATTTTTGGACGCTAAGGTCTGCCCAACTGGGGATGGAAAAAGCCCAGGTGGCTCTGGATATGGCTAACGATGACTTGAAGAAGGCGGTGATGGTTGCTCCCTTTGAAGGTGTCATCGCTGCGGTGAATGTTAAAGAGGGGGATAGTCTATCCGCATGGGACTATGCCACCAAAACCATCATCGAGTTAGTTGACCCGGGGAGTATGGAACTTAATGCTGAGGTTGATGAGATAGATATACCAAGTGTGAAGCTAGGGCAAAGGGCTATTATTAGTGTTGATGCCCTGCCTGATGTTAAGCTCGAGGGCAAGGTTACCTCTATTTCCCCCCTGGCGACTGAGGAATCAGGGACGATATTATACAAGATTAAGGTTGGCTTTGAGGTGCCGGAAGGTTCTGGGCTCAAGGCAGGAATGAGTGCTACCGCCGACGTTATCATTAATGAACGGAGTGGCGTTTTGCTGGTGCCCAGCCGGGCTATTGGGCAGGATAGCCAGGGTAATCCAGTAGTTAAGGTAATGGTCAATGGTCAGGTTGAGGAGAGGGCGGTGGTTATCGGTATTAGTGATGGCTCTCAGACTGAGATTGTATCTGGGCTTAGTGAAGGTGATACAGTGGTGATAGAGAAAAAGGCGCAACCACAGCCATCTAGTCTTTTTGGTGGATAAATCCGGACGGGTTAGGGACATGATTAAACTGGAAAACATCACCAAGGTTTATCGGATGGGGAAGGTTGAGGTCTATGCTCTTAATGGGGTGTCTCTCACCATCAAGCCCGGGGAAATGGTGTCTATTGTTGGCGCCTCAGGCTCGGGCAAGTCCACGCTGCTCCATATCCTTGGCTGTCTGGATAGACCCTCGTCAGGCAAGTACCTCCTCGATGGGGTTGATGTCAGCCGGCTTAGCGATAACAAACTGGCTGAGATGAGGAATAAAAAGTTTGGCTTTGTCTTTCAGGAGTTTAATCTACTGTCCCGTGCCACTGCCCTATCAAATATTGAGCTTCCCCTTATCTATGGGGGTGGTCGTCAGAGGCGCCAGAAGGCTATGGAAGCCCTGGAGCGGGTGGGGCTGGGAGGAAGGGCTAAGCATAAACCAAGTGAGCTATCTGGTGGTGAACAGCAGCGGGTGGCTATAGCTCGGGCTTTGGTGAACAATCCAGCCCTCATTCTAGCTGATGAGCCTACCGGCAACCTTGATAGCGTTGCCACCGCTGAGATTGTCTCTATTTTCCGCTCACTAAACCGGGATGGTATTACCGTGGTCGTTGTTACCCATGAGGCGGATATCGCTGCTCAAACTCAGCGTACCATTCGCCTGCGTGATGGGGAGATTGTAAGCCAGTGAAGCTTTTTGAAGCGTTAGTTATCGCCATAAGGTCGCTGCTTGCCAACAAGTTACGCTCCTCGCTAACCATGCTTGGCATTATAATCGGGGTTGGGGCGGTAATCACCCTGATGTCGGTGGGGAGGGGAGCCCAGGCAGCGATTACCTCCACCTTTGAGAAGATGGGCACCAACGTACTCTATGTAATGTCCACCTCGTCTGAGGAGGGGGGGATGATGGCGGTACAATACGGGCAGATGACGCCCAATCTTACCCTGGAGGATGCCAAGGCTCTGGAGCGTATCGACTCGGTGACGGCGGTAGCCTCGGTGAATGAGAACTATGTTGAGGTAACCGCTGGCGGCGAGAGTAAGGTGGCTATCATCCATGGGGCTACCCCTGAATATCTGCAGGTATACAAGCACTCCGTAGCCTCGGGGCAGTTTTTTTCTAACCGGGATATAGCCTCCAGGAATACGGTAGTAGTAGTGGGGAGTGGGGTGGCTGAAGACTTATTCGGTTCCGATGACCCGGTGGGGCAGACGGTTAAAATCAAGGGGAAACGCTTTACCGTCATTGGTGTTCTGGAGCCCAAGGGTGGGGCGATTATGGGGGTCAGCCTGGATGATGTGGTGGTGACGCCAATAACCACCTTCCAGACCAGGCTCTTTACTCAGCAGACCAGCCGCGGCGAAGATGCCGTCCAGCAAATTGCTCTCCAGGTAGCTAATGCTGATGCCATAGATAATGTAAGGGGGGAGGTTGAAGATATCCTGAGGAGGCGCCACCGCATAGCCGCCGATGAGAAGGACGATTTTACCGTTGTCAGCATGGAGCAGATGCTGGGCCAGTTACAGCAGGTACTGGGGGTATTTACCATAGTTCTGGGGGCTATTGCCGGCGTCTCACTGCTGGTCGGCGGCATCGGCATTATGAACATCATGCTGGTTTCAGTAACCGAGCGAACCAGGGAGATCGGCATTCGCAAGGCGGTGGGAGCAAAGCGGAGGGATATCCTGATTCAATTCCTTTTAGAGGCAGCTATGCTGAGTCTGCTCGGCGGTGGCATCGGCATAATTGGCGGCTGGATGTTATCATTCTTGATTTCCCTCATTGATATTGGCGGCATAACCCTTCATTCCGTGGTCTCGCCAGACATTGTGATTCTGGCGGTCTCAGTCTCAATCTTCATTGGTGTGGTATCTGGTATGTACCCGGCGATGAGGGCAGCCAGGCTAAATCCTATTGATGCCCTGCGCTATGGATAAAGGAGGTTTATTATGAATTGGCTTGATATCGTTATCCTGGTGGCTATAGCTCTGGCTACTGTGGGTGGGCTAGGAATTGGGATTATTAGGGCCGTCTTATACCTGGTTGGGGTAATACTCGGCGTAGTCCTGGCCGGACACTACTATCTCCCCTTCTCCCGGCTGTTAGACGCTTTTTTGCAGTCTGGTGTGGCTAAGGTTGTTGCCTTTGCCATCATACTAATAGCGGTAATGGTGGCGGCGGCTTTTCTGGCTATATTCTTGAAGCGGGCTGCCTCAGCCATAAAATTGGGCTGGGCTGACCGGCTGGGTGGGGCGGTCTTTGGCTTTATATTGGGGGCGATATTTTGTGGTGCACTGATAGCTCTCTGGGTCAAGTTTGTCGGCGGCGGCGAAACTATCACCGAATCAACCCTGGCGCCGTTGTTATCAGGCCGCTTCTCTATGGCGCTGGCACTACTTCCTGACGAGTTTGACGTGGTGCGCTCTTTCTTTCAGTGAGGGGCTTTGCTGCGAAACTTCTCTCTCAGGGCGGCAGCAACGTGTTTGGGGACAAGTTCATCAATAGCACCGCCGAGACTGGCTGCCTCCTTCATCAAGCTGGAGCTAAGAAACTGGTATTCCGCACTTGACATTAAGCAAACGAACTCCAGTTCAGGCATTAACCTTTTGGTCATCATTGCCATGTCGAATTCCCGTTCAAAGTCGGCACTCATTCTTAGCCCTCGCACCATAGCCTTTGCCTTTACCTTCTTGGCAAAATCGACGGTCAGCCCGCTGAAGGGCTGCACCTCAACATTGGGCATGTCAGCTATCGCTTTTCTTACCAGTTCCACCCTCTCTTTGGCGGTGAATAAAATGGGCTTATTTGGGGTCTCGTAGACACCAATGATTACCTTGTCAAAAAGCTGAGCTGCTCTGGCGGCAATATCAAGGTGTCCGTTAGTGATGGGGTCAAAGCTGCCCGGATAGATAGCAATGTTCAAGTGCTTGCCTCCTTTTGAAAAATTTTAATGCAGCTATCACCGTGGCGGCGCTCTTTTATCGCCTGTAGTGGGGTATAATTTGATTCCAGGGGGAGGTGAGGGGAGTGCGTCACCACTACGATTGTCTCGGTTCCGACCAGTTTAGATGTTGCCAGTTGCTGCACCAAACTGCCTATAGACGAATCAGAATAGGGCGGGTCTATCAGTATAATGCTATACTCATCCTCAAGAAAAGAAAGCGCTTTTGCCACACGGCAACAGTAAACGTGAGCCTGCTCAGAAAGTTTTGTCTTCTCCAGGTTTTCCCTGATTATACGGCAGCATTGTGGCTCATGTTCAACAAAGTCAACCCAACCGGCGCCACGAGACAGTGCCTCAATGCCGAGAGCACCGCTACCGGCGAACAGGTCAAGCACTCGTGACCAATTGCTGGTGGTAGTTTCCAGGATGGAGAAGATTGCCCCCCGGACCAGGTCTGTCGCTGGGCGGGTAGCTGTCCTCTTTGGTGCTTTAAGTTGGTGCCCTTTTGCCTTGCCCGCAATCACTCGCATCGTTCTCTTCCCCTGCCCTGTGATGATAGCCAGTTTTAACCATTATTGTCAATCCTTCTTTCTCTGCAGCATTTCCCCATCCCCCTGACCCCCTTCCCCTGAGGGGAAGGGGGAGTGTAAGTAAGAGAGGGGCAAAGCCCCTCTCTAAAATCTCTTCCCCCCTCTCCTTTCAAGGAGAGGGGGATAAAGGGGGTGAGGTGCAGAAATATGGACGAGTACAGGCTCTTGCCCTGAGAAAGTCTATTGTGATATACTGGTAGCCGCTACTCGTGAAGGTGGGAGGAAGATAATTGCTGGCAGACTACGGCTATATCGGCTTACTTCTTGTAGTTGCCATCTTCTTTGCTGTTACCACCATTCTTCTCCCCTTTTCTCTTAGTCTCCCGGCGCGCCTTGGGCTATATTTTCACCGCTTTAGCCAGTATCTGCGGACTCGTTATCCCTTCTTGGTTAAATTCATCCCTCCCCTTCCCAAATTTCCCAAGTTCATGCAGGTTGTCCCCTACAACCCGAGTCTGGTCAAAAGCTCTACCTTTGAGTGCGGGATGGAGACCATAGGCAAGGCGTGGGTTCAGTTTAATTTCCGCTATTATTTTTATGCCCTGCTGTTTATTGCCCTTGACGTGTTGGTTGTTTTCCTCTACCCCTGGGCGGTTGAGTTGAGAGGACTGGGGCTCTTCGGCTTTATTGGGGTGGGCATTTTCATTTTCATCATTGTTATTGGCTATATCTACGCCTGGAGGAAGAAGGTCTTGGAATGGAAGTAGGCGAGGTTTATTCCAGCGAGCGGCTTGATAAGACCGAGGGTGAGCAGATTGAGTCGCTTAAGGCACGCTCTCAGCAGCCAATCCCCGACCCCGATGAGTGGCTTGAGAAGGAGCTTGAGCGCAATATCCTCTTAACCTCGGTTGACAGCTTGCTTGACTGGGCACGGCGCTCTTCACTGTGGCCGGTGGTATGCTTTCCCGCCTGCTGTGCCTTTGAGCTGATTGCCACCGCCGCCTCACGCTTTGATATTTCCCGCTTTGGTATGGAAATCATCCGCGCCTCACCCCGGCAGGCTGACCTGATGATTACCGCCGGGACGCTGACCTGGAAGATGGCACCTCAAGTCAGGCGAATCTATGACCAGATGGCGGAGCCAAAGTGGGTAATCGCCATGGGTGCCTGCGCCATCAGTGGCGGCATTTTCCGTTCGTCCTATAGCGTGGTTCCGGGTTATAACCGCATAATCCCGGTTGATGTCTATATCCCGGGATGTCCCCCCCGCCCCGAAGCTCTGCTCTACGGGATAAGGATGTTGCAACAGAAGATAGCTAAAAAGAGTCTTGCCGCAGAGGGTAGATAGAGGATGACGCTAGCCCTTTCTGGTGAAGAGATAGCCAAGCAAATAGAAAAGAAGTTTCCCAAGAGTATTGTAAAGTCCAGCCCGGAAGGTCTGGTGGTGGACAGGGAGTTCCTGTTAGAGGTAGCCAGTTATCTGAAGACCGCACGCGGGCTTGATTTTGATTACCTCACCGCTATTACTGCGGTTGATTACTTAGACTATTTTGAGGTGGTCTATCAGTTAACATCAATTAAGCATAATCACAGTCTGGTGGTTAAAGCTCGATGTTACGGGCGAGAGAATCCCAGCCTGCCCTCGGTGGTGAGTTTATGGCGGGGGGCTGATTTTCAGGAGAGAGAAATCTACGACCTTTTCGGGATTAATTTTGAGGGGCACCCCAATCTGAAGCGCATTGTCCTCTGGGCGGGGTTTGAGGGACATCCACTGCGTAAGGATTATCTGCGATGGTGATTAAAACTGAACCCTTTGTCGTTAATTTCGGTCCGGCACACCCCAGCACCCACGGGGTATTCCGCATGAGGATGACCCTTGACGGGGAGGTCATTGTTGACATGGAACCCGTCTTTGGCTACCTGCATCGCGGCATTGAGAAGCTGGCTGAGGAGCGGACCTATACCGGGTGCATCCCGCTTACCGACCGCCTGGACTACACGGCTTCGATGACTAATAATTTTGCCTATGTTTTAGCTGTGGAGAGGCTGGCCGGGATTACGGTCCCGGAACGTGCCGAGTACATCCGGGTGATTATGGCGGAGCTGCAGCGCATCGCCAGCCACCTGATAGCGGTGGGCACTTTCTTAAACGATTGCGGTGCCTTTATGACCCCTGTCCTTTATATGCTCCGGGAAAGGGAGAAGATTCTGGACCTTTTTGATATGGTCAGCGGTCAGCGGTTGACCTATAACTATATGAGAGTCGGCGGGGTCAGCCAGGATATTCCCGAGGAGTTTATACCGGCACTGAAGAAGTTCGTCAAGGAAATGCCGGGCTGGATTGATGAGTATGACCGGCTACTTAAAGAAAACGAGATACTGCTGGCTCGAACCAAGGGGGTTGGTATTCTACCTAAAGAATTGGCTATCAATATCTCCGCCAGCGGTCCGGTGCTCCGTGCCAGCGGCGTCAAGCGGGACATCCGCCGGGCAGATCCCTATTCTATCTATGACCGCTTTGAGTTTGACATACCAACCGGCACTGCCGGCGATTGCTATGACCGCTACCGGGTGAGGATTGAGGAGATGCGCCAGAGTGTGCGCATCTTAAAGCAGGCTATGGAGCAGTTGCCCAAAGGTAAGGTGAGGAGCGATGTCCCCCATCTCACTCACCCCCCGGTGGGTGAGGCCTACGGGCATATTGAAGCCCCCCGGGGCGAGCTTGGCTTCTATCTGGTTTCGGATAACTCTATTGCCCCCTACCGCTTCCATGTTCGGGCGCCGACCCTTATAAATTTGACCGCTCTACGCGATATGATGGTGGGGTGGAAGGTGGCTGACGCCATAATTATCTTTGGCAGCATTGATATCTGTGTTGCCGAGGTGGATAGATAATGGCAGTATTACCGGCGGATTGGCCCGGCGGCTTCTGGGTGCACTGGGGGGTATTTGTCGTCATCATCTTTGTTTTTGTGCTGGCGATGGTTATGGGGTTTATCTGGTTTGAGCGGAGGGCGTTGGGGATTATGCAGGCGCGGCTTGGTCCCAACCGCGCCGGACCCTTCGGTCTTCTCCAGCCGGTAGCTGATGTCATTAAGTTATTGACTAAGGAAGATATTGTTCCGGCTAAGGGTGATAAGTGGGTCCACTGGCTGGCGCCGGTGGTCGCTGTTGCCCCGATGCTTATGATTTTTGCCGTGGTGCCCTTCCAGGGTGGAGCGTCAATGGCTGACCTTAATATCGGCATTCTTTATATCGTGGCGGTGAGCTCAATCAGTGTCCTTGGCGTATTTATGGCGGGGTGGGCTTCCAACAATAAGTATTCCCTCCTTGGCGCCATGCGCATGGTGGCTTCGGTGGTGAGCTATGAGATACCGGTGGTGCTCTCTATTATTGGGGTGGTGCTGCTTGCTGGCTCGCTATCCATGCAGCAGATAGTAATGGCTCAGGATATCCCCTTTATTCTGCTGCAGCCGCTGGGCTTTTTGCTCTTCTTTATTGGTGCCTGTGCCGAGATTAACCGCGCCCCCTTTGACCTCCTGGAGGCTGACTCCGAGATTGTCGCCGGCTTTAACACCGAATACTCAGGGATGAAATGGGGCCTGCTCTTTCTGGCGGAGTACGGCGAGGCGCTGGCTATCTCCGCTATTGTCACCACCCTCTTTCTTAGCGGCTGGCGGGGACCGGTATTGCCTCCCTGGCTCTGGTTTCTAATTAAGGTTGGTGCGGTATTCTTTGTTATTGTCTGGATAAGGGCAACCGTGCCCCGGGTCAGGATTGACCAGCTGATGGCGCTGGCGTGGAAGTTTCTCTTCCCCCTAGCACTGTTAAATCTGCTCATCACTGCTGTAGAGATACTGGTCTTTCCCGCAGTTTCACTCTGGGTACTGGTCCCGATTAACATCGCTATCATGATAGTGCTGGTGATTTTGTGGTCAAGATTATTTAAGTTAGGCTGGGGTAGAGTTGAAGTTTGAACGTTTTGGAATAGGCATCGCCAAGGGTTTATCAGTAACCTTACGGCACCTGCTTCGGATTCCGGTAACCACTCAGTACCCGGAGCAGAGGCTTACTACTTCACGGCGGATTCGAGGTAACGAGCTTATCTGGGACAAAGAGAAGTGCACTGGTTGTGCTACCTGTGCCAAGAGCTGTCCCCAGGGTACGATTCAGATTGTGACCTCAGTTAGTGCTGAGGAGAATAAATATAAGGTCGAGAAGTTTGAGGTTGATACCGGCTACTGCATCTTTTGTGGCTTGTGTGTTGAGGCTTGCCCCTACGAGGCTTTGTTTATGGGCTATGCCTACGAGAGAGCCAAATATCGGCGCAGTGAGCTAGTACTGGCTAAGGAGGGCTTGCTGGCGTCAGCAGAGAGAAAACCCAGCGGCTACTTCAGGCCCAAGATTGAGGCTAGCTTGCCCCCGCAGACCCTACTTCTTGATGGGGATAGGGGGAAAAGGTGATGGGAATTAGTATCGCCTTCTGGATATTAGCCATAGTCGGGGTGATAGCTGCTTTAGCTGTGGTCTTGCTTCGTGACGTCTTCCGAGCCGCCCTGTCCCTGGTTTTATGCTTCCTGACGGTGGCGGGAATCTATATCACCCTCAGCGCCGACTTTCTGGCGGCGGTGCAAATTTTAATCTATGTTGGCGCTATATCGGTATTAATTATCTTGGCTATCATGCTGACGAGGGAGGTTCAGCGGGGTAGCCCGTCAAATAGACTGCAAATCCCGGCGTTCATTGTTGCCGTACTATTCTTGGGGGGAGTAGCCTTCGCCCTGCTTAATACTCCGTGGCCGGTATCTTCCGCCCCACCCCTGGCGCCGACTACTTCAGCGCTTGCTGGGCGGCTCTTCGGTGAGGGCGGTTTTATCCTGCCGGTGGAGATTGGTGCCATTTTGCTCTTGGCGGCTATCATAGGAGCTATTGTTTTGGTTAGGGAGAAGTAAAAATGACTGTAGGTTTAGAGCATTATTT
>Ga0315280_10005527_pt1 | contig 17936 bp, 17 predicted proteins | sample YL17G06_40_MG_FD_203697 | JGI IMG/M metagenome (GOLD analysis project Ga0315280, IMG submission 203697) | Sediment microbial communities from Yellowstone Lake, YNP, Wyoming, USA - YL17G06_40 | ecosystem: Environmental > Aquatic > Freshwater > Lake > Sediment | place: USA: Wyoming | collected... | reverse complement strand
AAACCTCCTTACTACAATATAATTGTAGAAAATTTCTTAGTATGTCCTTCCCTGCTTCAGTCATAAAAGATTCAGGATGAAACTGCACCCCTTCCACCGCGTACTGGCGATGGCTTATTCCCATAATGGTGTTGTCCTCGGTCCAGGCGGTTATCTCCAAACAGTCAGGTAGTCCTTCACGCACCACGGCTAGCGAGTGATAGCGTATGGCGGGGAAGGGGTTAGAGAGACCACAAAAAATACCGGAATTGTTGTGATAGACCAGAGACGACTTCCCATGCATAATTTCCTTGGCTGAGCTGACAGTGCCTCCATAGCTATAACCAATACACTGATGCCCCAGGCAAACACCGAGGATGGGCACTTTAGCTCCAAAGTAGCGGATGGCATCGTTGGAGATACCGGCGTTCTGCGGGGTGGAGGGACCGGGGGAGATTACGATGCGCTCCGGCTTCATCCTTTCTATCTCCTCCAACGTTATCTTGTCATTACGAAATACCCGCACCTCTTCCCCCAGCTCGCTCAGGTACTGGAAGAGGTTATAGGTAAAGCTGTCATAGTTATCGATTAGTAACAGCATGGGTCATCTCCATAGTCTCCGCTTGCTCAATGGCGTCAAGTAGTGCCCGGGCTTTGTTTAAGGTTTCCTCATACTCGCGCGCTGGCACGCTGTCATATATGATGCCGGCTCCAGCCTGGACGTGGGCTACGCCGTTGGTCAGGACAATGGTTCTTATGGTTATGGCGGTGTCCATATTACCGGAGAAGCTAAAGTAGCCCACGCACCCGGCGTATGGTCCTCTCTTGTCCGGCTCAAGCTCAGCGATAATCTCCATGGCTCGAATTTTAGGAGCCCCGGAGACGGTACCGGCAGGAAAACAGGCGCCGAGGACATCAAAGGGGGTCAGCTCAGGGCGTAGCTTGCCCTCGACATTGGTGACCAGGTGCATGACATGAGAGTAGTGTTCCACCTCCATAAGCTCGCTGACCCTGACCGTCCCCGGCAGGCTCGCCCGCCCAATATCGTTGCGCCCGAGGTCAACCAGCATTATGTGCTCGGCTCTTTCCTTTTCGTCATTGCGGAGCTCTTTCTCCAGTCGCTCATCCTCATCTGCGTTCTTACCTCGTGGGCGTGTCCCCGCTAAGGGACGGGTGGTCACCGTACCATTCACCGCCTTCACCAGAATCTCAGGAGACGAGCCAATAAGCTTAAAATCTTTCAGGTCTAAAAAGAACATATAGGGCGAGGGATTGATACGCCGCAGTGCTTGATAAATATTTAAGGGGTGGGCGTTAGTGCGCCGGCTCAGGCGCTGGGAAAGCACAATCTGGATGGCTTCGCCAGCGATGATATATTGCCTTGCCTTCTCTACACTAGCTTCAAACTCTTCCCTGGTGAAATTTGAAGAGATTTGGGCAGGCTCTATTGGTGCTTCTAGCGTTGTGGGCTGGGGGTCAAGAGGTTGCCCCAGTCTGTTCGCCAGGTCATCTATCTTCCTAACTGCCGCCTGATAAGCACTATCTACGTCACCATCAAGACGAGCGTGGCTAACGACTTTAATCTTTTGGGTAACATGGTCGAAGATGAGGAGACTGTCAACGAACATGAACACCGACTCGGGCAAAACCAGCGGGTCAGAGGCTGGCGAAGGGAGTTTCTCAAAGCGTCGTACCGTTTCATAGCCAAGGTAGCCGACAGCTCCACCGCAAAAATCAGGTAGTCCCCTTACCGGTACCAGCCTGTGCTTGTCCAGCTCCTCGGCGACAAGTTTGAGGGGGTCAGCCTTGTCCCCCTCTCTGGTGCTCAGCACCCGATAGGGCTCAGTGCCGATGAAGCTGTAGCGGGCTATATGTTCGCTACCCTCAACGCTCTCCAAGAGGAATGAATAACCGCCGCGTTTCACCTTCAAGAAGGCGGAAACGGGTGTGTCCATATCAGCCGCAATCTCGCGGTAGATGGGCACCAGATTCCCCTGGTTTCCTAGCTTTCTAAATTCTTCTATTGTTGGATGGTACATGTTTTCCCCTAAAAAAATAACCCCTCGCCATAGGGGCGAGAGGTTAATCCTTCGCGGTGCCACCCTAATTAATCCTTCAACTGAAGGACTATCTCAATCAGGTACAGCCCTTTATTATTTAGGGGCGATACCCTGGGCTCTGATAACGGTACCCTTCTCCGACGAAACCTACTTAGGAATCCCTTTCGGTTTGTAGCTCCCGAGTCCATTCCGCCCTAGCGCTAGCACCGGCTTTCACCTTCCCCGGCTCTCTGAGCCTCGCTTGGGGCATACTAGTCTCGTTCTCAGCCTTTACTTTATATTCAATTAACATAAGTATAGGGAGTTATTTAATTTTTGTCAAGCCTCGCCTCCAGAGCGCAGTTCCAGATTGATTATATCGCTACGTTGGAAGCCCAGCCGCTCAAAGTAAGTCATTAATTTGTGGTCATTCTCAGAAACGAAGGCGCGCATCGTTGGAATCCCTTTACTCTTACAGGTATTCTTTAACTCGTTAACTAACAGAGTGCCAATACCCTTCCTCTGATAGTTGGGTTCAACAGCTAGGGCATGGATGACGCATACCTCTTTAATCGGTATGCCCAGATATTCAATCCGGGCTAGGATAAACCCAATTAAATGTCCCTCAAAGTTAGCAATAAAACTCAAGTCGCGGCGCCCTCCTATTTGAGAGGCAACCATCTCCTTGTTGGTGATAAAAGAGCTCCACCAGAAACCTAGAATAGGATTTATATCGCTGTTTACCAGGGGCCTTATGGTTACCCCACTTTTCTTGGTGGTCATTTTGAACCTCCCTAGGTATTTATTTCAGTTCTATCTGATTGCCTTCTGCCCCACATAGGGCTGGAGGACTTCGGGGATTAATATTGAGCCGTCAGCCTGCTGGTAGTTCTCCATGATAGCGATGAGGACCCGGGGCAGGGCTAGCCCTGAGCCATTCAGGGTATGGACAAACTGGGGTTTTGCTTCAGGGGAGGGGCGGTAGCGGATGTTTGCCCGGCGGGCTTGAAAATCGCCGCAGTTGGAGCAGGAGCTTACCTCCAGCCACTCGCCACAGCCCGGAGCCCACATTTCAATATCGTAGGCTTTTTGGGCGGCGAAGCCAAGTTCTCCGGTGCAGAGCTGCTTCAGCCGGTAGGGAAGCCCGAATTTCTGGCAGACCCCTTCGGCATCATTCACCAGTTTCTCTAGCTCCTCATCTGAGGCGGATGGCTCGGTGAATTTATATAGCTCCACCTTGTCAAACTGGTGCCCTCGTTTTATGCCTCGGGTATCCTTTCCTGCTGACATCTTCTCGCGGCGGAAGCAGGCAGTGTAGGCGGCATAGTAAATTGGCAAGATTCCTGGTGGTATAATCTCATCGCGGTAGAGATTAGTTAGTGGCACCTCAGCCGTGGGTACAAACCATAAGTCATCCTCCTCATCATGGTAGAGGTTATCGGCAAATTTGGGCAGATTGCCCGAGCCGACCATACACTCCCGCTTGACCATAAAGGGGGGATATACCTCCTGATAGCCATGCTCGCTGGCATGGAGGTCAAGCATAAAGGCGATGATAGCCCTTTGTAGTCGGGCACCTAACCCCTTAAGTATATAGAAGCGGGTGCCGGAAAGCTTTACCCCCCGCTCAAAGTCAATGATGCCCAGAGATTCACCAAGCTTCCAGTGGGGGGCGGGGGCAAAGTCAAATTTTTTGGGCTCCCCCCAGGAACGAACTATCGGGCTGTCATTTTCGTCCTTGCCCACAGGAACCGATGACTCCGGAATATTGGGCACCTGTAATAAAAGCTCCTCAAGTTGTTCGTCCAGGCGTCTGACCTCTTCTTCCAGGTCTCTTATCGTGACGCGCAGGTCACGCCCTTTTTTCTTTTCTCTTTCCCGTGCCGTCTCTTTCCTAGTGTGCCTCAGGTTTTCTAGCTCAAGTAGCTTTTGCCGCCGCTCCTGGTCAAGCTTTAGGATTTCATCCAGTGGGGCAGTAGTCTGGCGGTTAGCTGTTGCCTGTCTTACCTGGTCTATATTCTCTCGGATAAACTTTAGGTCAAGCATGGGATTTCCTCATAATATTACCAGTTTCTCTTGCCCTTAAGAAAGCTAGCTGTACCCACCCTCTTGAGTGTTCTTAGATTCTTAATATGGGCATCCTCGTGGAACGGCTTTAGGAAGTTCAGTTTTTTACATGTCTCAAAACTGTCGCACTGCCAGCAGCCGGCGATACCCTTCTTCTGGCAGCAATCTCTTATCTTGCAGAGAGGTGGGCCGCCGCCACCGCGGCAGGTTCTCTTGCAGCGGAATTTAACCATTTCGCCCAGTAAGTCATAGCACTGGGGATAGTTCTCGAAGGAGGCGAAGAAAGAATTCTGTGACATGGTATCGGCGGTCAGCTCAAACTTTTCCTGCCTTAGCTCTTTTCTAAGGTCTCTGGCTAAGTCAGCAATCTTTCCCTTATACCGATAGCAGTCTCCGCAGTAAAGACCGCAGTAGGCGATTAAGTCTTTTCCTTCAGGCATATATTTTGTCTACCTCTCCCCCTTAATCCCCCTCTCCTTTGAAGGAGAGGGGGAATTGGGTTTAGAAGAGGGGCTTCGCCCCTCTTAAACTCCCCTAATAATTTTATCCCCTTTAACTCCCCTTTATGGTTTCTCCTTTAGCTGGGGGAACAATATTACTTCTCTTATTGACTGCTGGCCGGTGAGCACCATTACCAGTCGGTCAATGCCAATGCCCAGCCCACCGGCGGGGGGCATGCCATACTCCAGCGCCAGCAGAAAGTCCTGGTCAATCACTTCTTCTACCTCAGCCTTCGCCTTGCGTCCCTTTTGCTGTTTTATAAAACGCTCCCGCTGCTCCAGGGGGTCGTTAAGCTCGGTGAAGGCGTTGGCAATCTCCATTCCCCCGGCAAAGGCTTCAAAACGCTCCACCAAGCGGTTGTTGTCGGGTTTGGTCTTAGCCAGCGGTGACATATCCACCGGGTAGTCAACAAGAAGGGTGGGTTGCATCAACTTCGGCTCAACAAATGTTGAGATAAGCTCGTCTATCAGCTTGCCCCTGTCCTTTTGTGGGTCAACCTCCATTTTTAGCTTTTGCATCGCTGCCCGCAGCGACCTGGCATCAGGGTAGTCCTCAAAATCAATGCCGCTGTATTTTTTAATTGCCTGGCGCAGTTCCAGGCGTTGCCACGGCGGCTTGAAGTTGACGATGTTTTCGCCAAACCTAACCTTGTTACTGCCCAGAACCCGCTGGCTTATCTCAGACACCATCGTCTCAACCATCTTCATGATATCATTATAGTCAGCGTAGGCTTCATAGCTTTCCAGCATGGTGAACTCAGGGTTGTGCTTGGTGGAGACGCCCTCATTGCGGAAGATTCGCCCTAATTCATATACCTTATCAAAGCCGCCGATAATCAGTCGCTTGAGGTGAAGCTCAGGGGCAATCCTGAGGTAGAAGTCCTGGTCAAGGGCGTGGTGGTGAGTGGTGAAGGGGCGGGCGAGGGCACCACCGGCTGAGGGCTGAAGCACCGGCGTCTCTACTTCTAGAAATCCTCGCTGGTTGAGGAACTCCCGAATGGCAGAAATAATCTGACTGCGCACCCGGAAGATTTCTCTGGCTTCGGCGTTGGCGATTAGGTCCAGATAGCGCTGGCGGTATCGTATTTCTACATCACTAAGACCGTGCCACTTTTCCGGCAGTGGCTGGAGCGATTTTGCTAGCAGGGTAAAGTCTTCCACCTCAATGGTTGGCTCTCCACTCTTGGTGCGGAAGAGCTTGCCGCTAACGCCGATAATATCGCCGATGTCTAGCTCCTTGAACAGTTCCAGTCTCTCCTCACTAAGGCGGTCTTTATAGAAGCATAATTGAATCTTCCCCGAGCCGTCACGAAGGTCAAGAAATGAGATTTTGCCCATAGGGCGGTTCGCCATGATACGCCCGGCGATATTAACCACCGCCTCGGTTTGGCTTGTCTCCTGTTGCTTGAGCAGTTCTAGGGCTTGCTGCGTGGTGTGGCTACGGTGGTAGCCATAAGGGTAGGGATTAATGCCACGACCACGAAGCCGTTCAAGCTTTTGTCGGCGCTGTTCTGCTATACGGTCTAATCTGGATGTCATCAGTTTGTTCTCTTAAGGTATCAAGCCAGACGGCTGACCTTATCTCCCTTTCCAATAAGTATCTGAGGTAATTCCTCATCACCATCTCTAGCTGGCGGGATAATGCCGGGTCTATTTTAAGTCCGCTGATAGCGGTATAGTCATTATTCTGCAGTAATAGTAGCACTTTTTGGGCATCTGCGGGAAGGGGGTAAGAGAGAGGGTGTTTCTGGCAGCAGTCGGGGCAGAGCATGCCACCGGCGCCGGGAGAGAATGAATTAGTAACGGCTTCTAATTTAGCGTGGCAGGAGACACACTGCTTAAGCTGGGGGCGGTAGCCGACCTCATTTAAGAGGTGCAGTTCAAAGTAGCGCAGGACCAGTTCACTATCACCACCGTGGCACAAGCGGTGCATGGTCTCAAGCAGTAGCTGGAAGAGGGGCTCGTTTTCCAGGTTCTCGGCGGCAAACTGGTTAACCAGCTCGGTGGCGTAAAGGGCGTAAGAAGTAAGCCGAAGGTCGCTTTTAAGTGGCAAAAAGCTATTAATAGTTTGAGTCCCGGTTACGGTATCAATATTTTTTCCGCGTGCCAGTGAGACGAGGCTATGAGTTAGCAGTTCAAGGTGCCCCGACATCTTACTTCTGGGGCGTCTCACCCCCTTAGCCACCGCCTGAATCTTGCCCAGGTGTGGGGTATAGAGGGTGAGGATTCTATCCGCCTCCCCAAGCTTGACCTTTTTGATTATTATGGCTTCAGTCTGATAGTTTCTTGGCTTGGACATTTTATTAAGTCAACCTCACCCCCTTTATCCCCCTCTCCAAGAATGGAGAGGGGGAAGAGATTTTAGGGAGGGGGCGAAGCCACCTCCCTCACCTGTTCCCCTTCCCTTCATAAATACCCAAGGGAAGGGGGTAAGGGGGATGGGTTTCTACATAACTGTTACTCACTTCCTGAAAATCATGTATATCGCTGTTAAGAGTAGTGCCATCCCGAACACCTTTTGCAGTATACTGGTGGGCAGTGCAGTTGCCAGCTTGGCGCCGAAGAAACCGCCAATAAGGAACCCCAGACAGACAAAGGCGGCTATCTTTAAGTCCACATAACCCTGCTTGTAGTATACCCAAGCGGCAAGTATGCCAATCGGCGGGACCATTAAAGCCAGTGTTGTCCCTTGTGCTTGCTGCTGGCTCAGGCCGAACAAGAGAATCAGGGCTGGTATGATAATTACTCCTCCCCCGATACCAAGTAAGCCACTGAGAACCCCCGCGGCTAAGCCGAGCACTATATAAAGACTGATATTAACCATATTTCCTCTCCCCCTTTAAGCCTAAAACTCCTGCCTTCCCTCAATGGCTCTAGTTAAAGTAACATCATCGGCGTATTCAAGTTCGGTGCCGAAGGGAAGCCCCCGGGCAAGGCGGGTAACCTTTATGCCGAGGGGGGAAATCTGCTTGCTTAGATACAGGGCGGTGGTCTCCCCCTCAAGGGTGGGGTTGGTGGCTAGAATGACCTCATTTATTTTGCCACCCTGTAGCCGATTCATAAGCTCCTTGATTCTTATATCCTCAGTCCCTACGCCCTCAGTGGGAGATATAGCCCCGTGGAGCACGTGATACAGCCCGTTATAGGTCTTGGTATGCTCCAGAGCCAGGATGTCCTGGGGCTGTTCCACAATGCAGATTTTGCTTCGGTCTCGGTGGTCGCTGCGGCAGATGGGGCAGGGGTCAGAGTCGGTAATATTAAAGCAGGTGGAACAGAGCATAGTCTTTTGCTTTACCGAAAGTATGGCACTAGCCAGTAGCTTGGCTTGCTCTTCAGGGGCTCGGAGCAGGTAATAGGCAAGGCGCTGGGCGCTCTTTGGTCCGATACCGGGCAGTTTATTTAGTTCCTGGATGAGCTTAGATACCGCTCCAGCGGTGGGTATGAGATTCGAGTCCAACCTTCCCCCTTAATTCTTAGAACCCTATCCCCTGTATCCCCTTCCCCTTGTCAAGGGGAAGGGGAATTAATTTTATGAGAGAGGCTTCACCCCTCTTAAACTCCCTTAATATATCAGGTCAGCCCTGGGATTTTAAAACCGCCGGTCAATTTGCCCAGATGCTTGGCGGCAAGTTTTTGAGATTTGGCAGTGGCTTCGCTTATTGCCTGTAAAACCAATTTTTCTAGCTCTTCTGCCTTGTTGGGGTCTATCACCTTGGGTGATATTTTTACCGACAGTATTTTTTGCTGACCATTGATGGTAACCTTAACCGCACCCTTGCCTGAATCGGCTTCTAGGGTAGTGTTAGCCAGCTCTTTTTGAGCCTTGTCCAGCTTTGATTTAAGTTCTTGAGCCTGTTTTAACATAGATAAATTCATTTTTCCTCCATGCTGGTAACCTGGGCACCCATCTTTAGTGCTGCCTTAAGCAGGTGGTTATCCTCTGGCTCATAGATGCAGCGCACATGGCAGGGACGCCCCAGAAAGTTACTTATAATCTTCTCGGCGACCTGTTTATTCTCTGCTGTCTCCATCTTATCCTTGTGGATGGGGTATCTAAAGGCTAAGACCACGGTGTCGCCGTCAATGGTCACTGGTTTAACCCCGGCGCTTCTCAGGATAGCAATAGCTGGCGTTCTTTTGACCTCGTCGGGCGCTTGTTCAATAACCTGCCTCCAGCTTTGTTTTAAGCGCTCAATTTCATTATTTAGTTCTGCGGTGGTGGGAATAGCCTCCGGCTTTGGTGGTGTCTTGGGCTTAGCCGCGGGCGCAGGTTTGACCATTTGCGGTTTAGTTGGAACAGCCTCTTTTACTGGCGGGGGAGGTTCATGTTGCACTTGGGGAAGGGGCTTCTCCTTTTCTTCTATTGGTGGCTGGGCGCAGTCAACCAGGGCTAGCTCCAGGGGGAGGGTTGAATAGTTATCAAAACCAAGCTCAAGCTGACTGAAGAGCTTTATTGCCTTTGCTATCTGAGCCAGGGAGGTCCGAGTCGCCAGCCCCTTCAGCTCAGCGATATCCTCGGTGGTAAGGTCTACTGCTTCCTCGGAGCCAGTCTTTATCAGCAGTAGCTGTCTGAGGTATTCTACTACCTCCCGATTAAACTGGCGCAAGTCCAGCCCATCGCTATTGACGCTATTTATCATTGATACCCCGGCAGAAGTGTCATTATTTACAATATGCTTAACCAGCTCCTTAACCCTCTGGTCTCCGGTAATACCAAGGATTGCCTGAATCTGGCGGAGCTCAATTTCAGTACCATAGTAGGTAGTTAATTGTTCCAGCAGGTTTTCGGCATCCCTCAGGCTACCGGTAGCGCTTCGGGCAATAAGCCGTAGTCCTTCAGACTCAAGGTGAATGCCTTCGGCATGGCAAATATGGGCTAGTTTTGCTACTACATCTGCCTGGGAAATACGCCTGAAGTCAAAGCGCTGGCACCGGGATAAAACTGTCGCTGGGACTTTATGAATCTCGGTGGTAGCCAGGATAAAGATAACATAGGGCGGTGGTTCCTCGAGGGTTTTGAGGAGGGCATTTGCCGCTTCCTTGGTGAGCATGTGGACCTCATCGACAATGTAGACCTTGTAGCGGGCCTGGTTGGGGGCGTAGTTAACCTTCTCCCGAAGGTCTCTGATTTCATCAATGCCGCGGTTAGAGGCAGCATCAATTTCTATTACATCCAGAGCCCTGCCCTCGGTTATTGCCCGGCACATGTCACAACGGTTACACGGTTCGCCCTTGCCCTGTTCAAGGCAGTTCACCGCCTTAGCCAGGATACGCCCGGTGCTGGTCTTGCCTGTTCCTCGTGGACCGTAGAAGAGATAGGCGTGAGAGACACGCCCGGTAGCGAGGGCATTACTCAGTGTCTGGGTTACTTGCTCCTGACCGACTATCTCGGCCAGGGTTTGGGGACGCCACTTGCGATAAAAAACTTGGGCTGCCATCTTTGCCCTTATTATACCCTATATGAGCTTATTTTCTAAAGGGGTTTTTGAGCAAAAAGGGCTGAGTTTTTGTTTATTAAATAAAAAAGCCAGCTTTACTAGTTGGCTAGTAAAGCTGGCAAAATAGGCTTGCATACCTAAGCTATAGTAATGAGGGGATATCCTTGGACAGGTCGTCTATTTCCTTAAGTTTGTCCTCAAACTCGCCGCGTCTTCCTTTAAGACCGTGGATAACATCGGTTGCTCTCTCAAAGTATCCCCTTATCTTGTCCAAAGCGTTGAACTCAGACAGAACTATGGTTACATCAATCGCGCCCTTTTCCCTGGGATAATCGCCATTCCTTATTACTGCCTGCGGGCTCATCCCCCTGAGGTAGTCTGCCAGTTCCTTAACCAGGTCCATATTCATTTCCTTGGGTGGTCCTGTGACAAGGTATAGGGCTCGGCCTGAATCAGCGGGGTTGCATTTAAGCGAGAGCTCGCTTATGGCTTCATCCATGGCTTGGATGCCACGATGAGTTTCGGTGCTCTTCTTTCTGAAGTCTGCTCTTGAGAAGAAGTTGAACAACCTGAAGGTGGGTGCTTGTGCTTTGCCAAAGCCTATCGCTGTCCAGCCGGCTAGGCTCTGAATAATGTCTCCGGCATCGAGCATCTTTGCCCCAATATGCTTGGGTTTTTTCTCCTCGCCGGCGCAAAGCATGTTATAGAATTGTTCAACTATTAATGAATTGATCTTGGTCAGGTTATTTTGAAGGGAGAAGTCCTTCCTTACATACCTTTGGTTGTCAATGAGAAAGACGGCATCAGCTACTTTATAGAGGGACTTAAGGGAGGTGGCGGCATTATAAATGGTTCTTTCCTCCGTTTGCTCTTCATGACCGAAGGGGAGGATGGCTGCGGCATAAGTTGGCTTGTCTCCGTAGCGGTCTCTTATCATCTGGGTGACTATCGGTATTGCCCCCGAACCAGTGCCGCCGGCAACACCGGCGATTACGAAGAAGGCATCGGTTTCAAAGAAGCGCCGGGCGGTTCTTATTGCGTCTATAATCTTGTCAGCATCCTCTTTGGCTACCTCAGCTCCCAGCTCATTTATTTTACCAACGCCATGCCCACCAGTCCGGCGACCTCCAATGAGGATTCTATGCTGGTAGTCAGGGGCTATGTAATGAAGCCCACTTAAATCAGCGGCATCAGTGTTTACGGCAAAGGCGCCGGTAACTATCTCAATCCCTCGCTGACTGCGTGCCCTCCTGTTTAGTCGGACAAACTCATCGGCGATTCTACCGCCACATTGTCCTAGGCCGACAACTACTAGTTTCATTTCTTCACCTCATATTTGACCATATTATTGTTATTTTTAGCATAGTTCCCTAGTAATGTCAAATCGTATGGGCTATTTTAAGTACACCCAGATATGAATGTCAATCAGTACGATTGTACTATTTGGTAATATAGGCAGCAAGGTCAGCCAGGCGACAGCTATAGCCCCACTCATTATCATACCAGGCTAGCACCTTGACCATATTACCGGCAATAACCATGGTGCTTGGGGCATCAAGGATGGAGCTGGCAGGGTTGCCCTTAAAATCCATACTGACCAGCTCCTCTTGGCAGTACTCCAGGATTCCGGCTAACGGTCCCGCCGCTGCCTCCTGGAAGGCTTTATTGATTTGTTCCACGCTGACCTCTTTTTCCAGGTCGGCGACGAAGTCAACAACGGAGACGGTGGCTACGGGAACCCTCATGGCTATTCCGTGGAGCCTGCCTTTGAGCTCAGGGATAACCTGGGCTACCGCTCTGGCGGCACCGGTGGTGGTGGGGATAATATTCAGCCCTGCCGTTCGTGCCCGTCTTAAGTCTTTATGAAACATATCCAGTAGCCTCTGGTCATTGGTGTAGGCATGAATAGTGGTCATTAGCCCTTTATTTACGCCGAAGCTCTGGTGCAGTACCTTGACCACGGGGGCAATGCAGTTGGTGGTACACGAGGCGTTGGAGATAATATGGTGCTTATCTGGCTGGTACTGGTCTTCGTTGACGCCGAGGACGATAGTTATATCCTCATTGCGCGCCGGTGCCGAGATAATAACCTTCTTGGCGCCACCCTTGAGGTGGGCTGACGCCTTGGTGGCATCGGTAAATAGGCCGGTTGATTCTATCACTATGTCTACGCCCAACTCACGCCATGGTATTTTTGCCGGGTCACGCTCGGCGAGAACCTTCACCTCTTTACCGTCAACAATAATTGCATTCTCAGAGGCTTTTACCTCACCGCTGTATCGCCCGTAGGTGCTGTCCCATTTCAGCAGGTGGGCGTTAGTCTTGGCATCAGTCAGGTCATTGATTACTGCCACCTCAAGTTTGCCCTTGTGGTATTGGTTAACTGCCCTGAGGGCTAGTCTGCCCACCCGCCCGAAGCCATTAATGCCAATCCTGGTTGTCATTTTATACCTCCTAGAGCAATTTTCACCCTTCGCCTGCTGCGCTGGAGCATGTCAAGGAAGGCTTCAACCCTTGTCTTTATATGGTTAGTCAGGAAGAAGTCGTCGTTCCCCTCCAGGGTTAGAATAGGCAATTTTAAGGCGTGTCTGAAGATGATGTCGCCAATTCCCCGGTGGCAGAAGGCTTGAACATAGTGGATGACCCCGTCAATCTGGCGCTTTTTTATCTCGGTGGTGATGTCCTTTATTCGCTCATAGATGGAGTAGGGGTAGGTATAGTTTGAATACTGCTCCGCCAGGGAATTTCCCGGCTGGGGCATGGCGAACTGGCGCTGGATTTCATTGAATACTACCCTTGCTCCATTAGTCTCAAGGTAGGAGTAGAGGTCTTGTCCATAGACGGAGGGCACGCCGATATAGCCCACTCTGAGCCAGTCCGGGGGGTAGGGCTGGCGCTTCCGGCACTGGTCTAGTAATCTTTGTAGCTCCTGCTGATATTTATGGTGGTCTTGATTAAAGTCAGAGGTGGATACCAGCCAGAGGTGGTTCTCCCCGCCGCTGACCAGTCCCTCCTTCCAGGTGAGCTCATCAAGCCTTAGCGCTAGTTTGCGGCAGGGCTCAAGCTTAATTCTGAGCTTCTCGGCGGCATCCAGGCTTGTGCCCAGGGTTTCCGCCAGTGCCTCTAAGGTCTGCTGCATTCTCTGGGTATCCGGCTTATCCGGGTAGGCGAAGGGGATGATGTTAATTCCTTTAAGCCTGAGCACTTCCATTAGCATAATAGTATTGGAGCAATCGCCGGTGGTAACGCAGAGGACGCTGTCAATTCCGGAGTCCATACATACGCCGTAGATTCCCTTAATCCAGCTACAGCAGTTTAAGGGGAAGCCAGCCCCCTCGGCGATATTTACCAGCCGTTCCGGGTTGGGGTCGGTGATAAAGACATTGTTCAGGTCAACCGGCTGATAGCCGGCGGCAAGCAGGACTTCTATGGGAACAGTAGTAGTGATGCCAATCTTTTTCATTGCTGTCTATCTTTCCTGGGATAGAGTAGCTCACAGGGGAGGTATCTCTCCTTGCCCCACGCCTCGCTGAGCATCTTAGCTCTGCCCTCGCTATCGCTGGCTGAGATTATATAGTAGAGGGGAGTCTTGGAGAGGTAGCGGGGCTTAAAATCGGCAATGTGTCTATAGCCCAGGGCTTTGAGACCATCTTTATATAATTCCACCAGCCTCTGTCTGGCTTTGCCCGGGCCTATTTTGTCCTCCAGCCTTTGTTGTTTTATCTCCTGCCACTGGCTGTTCCCATAGAGCCTGGTTATTGATGCCTGGCACTCGGGGCGGCTTAGATTTCGCAAGAGAGCCATCTCTAAGGGGAAGATTATTAATAGTTCTATTTTATGGCCTCTCCAGTCCTCGCCGTGGGTAGCTAGTTTTTTGATTGTTGACCAGCGTAGCTTTCTGTATCCCGGCGGGTCAATAAAGGCAAGGCTGGATGCCGAGCGGGGGATAAGGTCAAATACCTGCTGGAGGACTTTATCATTAACCGGATTACCGATTATTATGTTAGCCGTGCCATAGGAGGCGGTTAGTTGCTTTAAGCTATCAGCATCACGGCTATCGCTTACGATAAATATATACTTGGCAAATTTTGTTTTTAGTGCCCGAAGTGCTGAGTCTTCAATAATGCAATTGGTTCCTTTACAAATGCACTGACCACATCCAGCATATAGCTCAAGGTAGTAACACTGGTTGTTGCCCATCGCCTGGCTGTAGGCTTCAATATAATCGGCGAAGCACTCAAGCTTGTGGCATGTCCACTTCCTGATTGGTTTTGGTTGGTTCATTTGCTCCTTAAATTGCGAAACGCACTAGTCCCGGCAAATGAGGCATTCTTCCCCAGTTCCGCTTCTATCCTGAGCAGGCGGTTGTACTTGGCAGTGCGCTCTGAACGGCAGGGGGCACCAGCTTTGATTAAGCCGGTATTCAAGCCTACTGCCAGCTCGGCGATAGTAGTATCCTCAGTCTCGCCGGAGCGGTGACTTACTATTGCTGTCCAGCCTGCCTGCTGCGCCATCTTAATGGCGGCAATGGTCTCGGTAAGGGTGCCAATCTGGTTGGGCTTGATAAGAATAGAGTTGGACGCCTTTAGCTTGATACCCTGGCTAAGCCGATTGACATTAGTAACATAGAGGTCATCGCCAACGACGTTGACGCTCTTTCCCAGCTTCTCGGTCAGCAGCTGCCAGCCTTCCCAGTCGTCCTCAGCCATGCCATCCTCAATGCTGATAATCGGGTAGCTCGATACCCACTTGACATAATAATCAACCATCTCCTTGGTATTAAGAGAGACGCCTTCTTTAGCTAAGACATATTGCTTATCCTTATAAAATTCGCTGGCGGCGGGGTCCAGGGCAATGAAGCAGTCCTTACCCGGCTTATAGCCGGCTTTTTCAATAGCGGCGAGGACTAGTTCTATTGCCGGCTTATTTGAGGGGAGGGAGGGGGCAAATCCCCCCTCATCGCCGATATTGGTATTTAACCCTTTGTCGTTGAGCACCTGTTTTAGTGAGTGATAGACCTCGGTGCCGATTTGTAGGGCATGACTAAAGCTACTAGCTCCCGCCGGCACCACCATAAACTCCTGGAAGTCGGTTGAGTTGGCGGTATGCCTGCCGCCGTTCAGGATGTTGAACATGGGGATGGGGAGGGTATAATTAGTGACCCCGCCCAAGTAGCGGTATAAGGGCACACGGAGGTAATTAGCCGCAGCGTGGGCTACCGCCAGCGATGCCCCAAGGATGGCGTTAGCCCCAAGGTGTGATTTATTGGCGGTGCCATCAAGCTGGATGAGCTTTTGGTCAATGGCTGCCTGCTTTTCGGCTGACATGCCGATTATTGCCGGGGCAATAATCTTGTTAACATTGGCTACTGCCTTGAGCACCCCCCGTCCGTTAAAGCGGGAGCCGCCGTCCCTGAGTTCTACCGCTTCATACTTGCCGGTGCTGGCTCCAGAAGGCACTCCTGCCCAGCCCACACTCCCATTAAGCAGCTGGACCTCAACCTGAAGGGTGGGATTGCCTCTGGAGTCCAGGATTTCTCTGGCTGTGATGCTTTCAATAGTTGCCATTTTACTCCTTAGACTTTGGTGAGGTAATTAAATCAAGGGCTTGAGCTACCGCCTCAGTCGGGCTTTTAGTCGGGATGATGGACTTGTCCTTTAGGTTGTTTCGGGATAGTGACCAGGTATTTAAGCCAATAACCGGGATGCCGTTTTTCAGGGCGTGGCTTATCTCGGAGAGGGTGCCGTATTTGCCACCAATGGCAATAACCGCCTGGGCTGATTTGACCACAATGACGTTTCTCGCCTCCCCCAGCCCAGTGACGATGGGGATTTGGACATATGGGTTGGCTGCCTGACTATTGTCCCCGGGGAGAATGCCGATAGTTGTTCCCCCCGCCGAGCTTGCCCCTTTACAGGCTGCCTTCATAATACCACCCAGCCCCCCGCAGACCAGGGTAGCGCCTCTTCTGGCAAGCTGACGCCCCACCTCTTCTGCCAGTCGGGCTTCCTCTTTTGAGCACTGCCCCCCGCCAATAACGGCGATAAATTTCTTTTTAGCCATAGGTGTATGGGAATTATATCACCGTATCTAAGCTATGGCAATTTAGAAACCTATCCCCCTTTCACCCTAAAAAATCTGCGATTTTTCAGGGAACCCGCTTTGATTTATATTGTAATCCTATCCCCCTTACCCCCTTCCCTTGGGTATTTATGAAGGGAAGGGGGAATTAGTAAGGGAGGGGGCGAAGCCCCCTCCCTAAAATCTCTCCTGCCCCAAAACAGCCTTGACCAGCCATTTTGGAGTTAATTGTTCAAAGAGTGGATTACTGTCGGTAACATTCTATTGGAGTACCACTTTCAGTATATATAACCACGCAATCGTATTCCTTTATATATTTAAAACGTGCTGTTGAAGTAGCACCAGTGGCAATATCCGTAGTTGTTATTGTGGAACCATCCTGTGATATGGTGTACTTCCCAACCCGTTTACCATTAAATTGGTCATAGTATTCCAAAACGTCTCCTTTAAAGGTGAGAGTTATTTGGAACCCTTCTAAAGTGCCCACATAAGTGCCTGATGGTTTGGCACTTGTTGTTGAAGAGGATGGAGTAGTAGCTGGTAACGCACACCCCACCATAAGCACTAAAGCTAGGCATGCTATGGCAAGAAAGCGAACCTTCATTTCTCACACCGTTATAAATATTATAGCACAACTCAATATCTAGGCACTTTCAAATTTTCCCTACCTATTTTCGTGAGGCGTTGACAAACTCAGTAAACAGCGCTAAAATAGAACAAATGTTTTAGATTGAAGGAGGGCTGCGCAATGGTGAATTTATTGTCCATTGGTTTCTCTCTACTATTACTAGCGTTAATGTTGATTTCAGCGTGGTCTGTGGAGAAGAGGAAAGGGAAAAATCTGTGGTCTATCGGAATAGGGCTCATGGTGCTCGGTTTCGTGGTGTGGGTGGTTGTATTGGGAATCGCAAAATGGACACAAGGGCTGTCGAGCCAAGAGTGGGGCGTGATCGCAAGTACGGTAATCAATATGGTTCTTCCTGGGGGTATTTTAGCAATACAAGGGAGAGTTAGACAAAAACCAAGAGAGCTGCCTATTGTTAGGTGTGGGGCATTTGCGGTAGCGATAATTAGCGTTGCCATTATTGCTTTGGCTCTTATAGTGCGCTAGCCCCTCTTCATAAAAAATCTTCCCCCTCCTTTATTAAAGGAGGGGGAACGAGGGGGTGGATTTTAAAATCCCTCTCAATCTCCCTTTACTAAAGGGAGAGATACTGTGCAGGGGGTGAGGTTAAGAGTCCCTATTGTACTTGTTCATAGCTGGGGTCAGACCTTTGTTGAGGAGGCAGAGGATGGCTTCGCTGACTCTGGGTATAACCGGGGCGATGGCTTTTCTCTGGTCGGCGGTAAAGTCGCTGAGGACGTAGGCGATAATTTCTTCCTCGCTGACTTCAGCCTTATCCGGTCTGCCAATGCCTATCCGAATGCGATTAAAATCTTGACTGCCTAGCTCGGTGATAATTGATTCAATGCCCTTGTGCCCGCCGGAGCTACTGCCGTAACTTAAGCGGATTTTAGCCAGAGGCAGGTCAAGGTCATCATGAATGACAACCAGGTCGTCAAGGCTAATATTGAACCTTTTAACCAGCCGGCTTACCGATTCGCCGCTGGAATTCACGTAGGTCTGGGGCTTGGCTAAAACTACTTCATTTCCCGCGATTTTGCCCATGCCGATTCGGGCGCGACTCTTTTTTTGGTCAAATTTTATGCCTTGGCTTCGGGCAAGGTGATTAAGGCAGATAAAGCCAATGTTATGGCGATTACTGGCATAAGTCCGTCCCGGATTACCTAAGCCGATAATTAGTTTTGCAGGAATATTTATTGACCCTCCC
>Ga0315280_10005526_pt1 | contig 17937 bp, 14 predicted proteins | sample YL17G06_40_MG_FD_203697 | JGI IMG/M metagenome (GOLD analysis project Ga0315280, IMG submission 203697) | Sediment microbial communities from Yellowstone Lake, YNP, Wyoming, USA - YL17G06_40 | ecosystem: Environmental > Aquatic > Freshwater > Lake > Sediment | place: USA: Wyoming | collected... | reverse complement strand
GAAGGGCGGCAAGAAGGCAAAGTGCCCGCGATGCGGGTCAGTGCTGACCATACCGCTGTCCATTGCCGCGCCGCGGGAGACGGGCATCTACGATCTGGCCGACGATGATGACCTCCCGCCTGCGGGGCAGTCCTCGGTCGCCGGACTGGCGCAGTCGGCGTCGCGGCCGGCGCGGCAGCCGGCTGAGGCGCCGCCTCAACCCACGCCGGCCGGGCCCTCGGTCCGCTGCCCAAGCTGCACTAATCTCCTTCCTGGCGGCTCGAAAATATGCGTGGAATGCGGCGTGAAGCTCCCCAGCGGCAGGCCGCTGCTTACCTCGCGCGGGATGGAACAGGAAGTGCTGGAGGAAAAGGCCGAGAACGTCATCCGCCCGGTGAGCTGGCTGATCGGCTGGGGCATCTACCCCATATACTCCGAGGCCGACGGGCGCTACAAGCCCTATGCCACCTGGGTCATCGCCGCCGTCACCATCATGGCCAGCCTGGTGTTCCTGGCAGTGGAATGGAGGAGGCCCGACACGATGCGGTCGGCCAAGGGCCTCATGCTCTGGTGCGGTGATGCCCCGCCCACCGCCGATCACCTGAGAAGCCTCTACATGTCCACGTCCTACGGCGATACAAAGGCCTTCGTGGCGAAGGTGAGAGAACTACAAGCCAAGGACGAGGAAGAGCAAATCAAGAAGGGCAAGGAAAAGCCGCCCCCTCTCGGCACGGCCAGGAAGCGCCGGCCTCAGCAGGGCAAGGACGAAGAGGCGCCGGAGGACCCGGGGATCTTCGGGAAGATGTTCGGCATGCTGGAGGTGATGGGCGCGGAGGACAAGAACATCCTCGCGGCCCATGAGTCCCTGCCCCCCGAGCAGCAATGCTTCGGGAAATATAGCGCCACCCAGTTGCTCACCAACGCTTTTCTGCATGGTGGGCTGGTGCATCTGGCGGGGAACATGCTGTTCTTGTTCGTGCTGGGATCGCGGGTGAACACCGCCATTGGCAACATCGCCACGGCGGCGGTGTACCCTGCTCTGGCGATTATTGCTTCCCTGGCGCACAAGGCCTCGGCTGCGGCGGGCATGCCCATGCCGGCGCTGGGGGCCTCCGGGGCGGTGATGGGCCTGGCGGGGATGTACATCGTGCTGTTCCCCATTCAGAAGGTCCACATGGTCGCCTGGTGGCGGTGGGGGCTCTGGCGCGGCTTTAAGCTGTCCAGGAAGGTGTTCGCGGTGTCTGGAATCTTCGTGGTGCTGTTCTACATCTCCTTTGACGTGCTGTTCACGATCCTGGCGGTGGAGACCGGCACCGCCCACTGGGCCCACCTGGGGGGGCTGATCGCAGGTATCTTCCTGGGGATCATCCTGCTGGTGACCCGGCTGGTGCATACCGGGGGCGACATCCTCTCCGTGACCCTCGGCAAGTCTGCCTGGGCGCTGATCGGCACGCCGCATTCTCACGCTCGCCGCCGTAGCGGCTGAGGCGCCTTTGCCAGTCGCTCACCGCCATCCGCGGCCTAGAAACTCATCTGGAGCCGCAGCCCCACGACTAGCGCGTCGCCAGCGCCGGCCTGCCCGGCGGGGTTGCAGACGTACTGGACATCCGGCGTGAGGGACACCCAGCCGGCGAGACGGGCGTTGTAGTACAGCTCAAAGACGGTTTCCCGATCGACGCGCGGGTCGGCGGCGTCGCTCAGCCAGCCGCGGGCGACAGCCAAGCCCAGCACGTCCTCGTCGCGGGCGGGGATCAGGCCCTGGTACTGCGTGCCCAACGCCAGGAAGTGCTTGACCGTGTTCACGTCGTCGTCGGCGATCCCCCAGCGGGCAAAGACGCCCAGCCCCTGCTCATCGTCGCCGGCGCCTGCCTCCCGCAGGAGCATCTGGTCGAAGCTCAGGTACATCCCCACGTCGTTGCGCTCGTAGCCGGGCCCGTCCAGCCTCTCCTTGGGCTGCGGGTCGTACCACATGCCGACGCGGTAAGCGCCGCGCAGGGGGCCGGGGGCGGATGGGACCTCCGCCACTATCCCAGTTTCGCAGATAGCGAAGACATCGTCACGCCCGTGGAAGGCGGTGTCGAAGCCCGTCTCGCGGCCGTCGGCCTGGGCGTCGGCGACGCCGGCGGCGATGTACCACCACTCCACCGGAGTGACGTAGACAGCCGCCCCCAGGCCGCCGTCCGGAAACGGGATGGTGGGGTTGTTCACCAGTGAGCCATTGAGGAACTGCGTCGTCTCGTCGTTGGCGTAGCGGTTGCCGTCGAACGCCACCGGGCAGCCGCGGCAGTCAAACCCACCCGTCAGGTCCACCTTGCCGAGGCGGCAGATCAAGGCCCCCTCGAGCAATGCCTGCTCGTACCACAACTGCGTCAGGTCGATGCTGCGATATCCCACCGCGTCGCCGTTTACCCCGAACAGGCTGCCGATGGATGCAGGGTCCACGCCCTCCGACCAGCTCCCCTCGGCCAGGGCGTAGACGCTCGCGCCGGCCAGGTGCATGAGCTTCTCCAGGTCGAAGGTTATCTCCAGGTCGTAGCTGCCTGCGTGTCGGCCGCTGCGGCGGTGCGTGCTGAGCCCGCCACGGGCGTTGATCTGGTAGACCTCGGTGACGGCCAGGCGCACGGCGATCCCCCGCTCCTCCAAGCTTCGGCCAAAACCGAACCAGTTGTCCGTCAGACTGCTGCGCCCCTGGCCGCCCTGCTCACAACAGGTTGTATCCCCACCTGGCTCGGCAGGTGTGTCATTCGCCACAGCTACCACACAGCCCATGCCCAACACTGCCGCACACGCCGCAACACGCCGGATCGCACGCATCGACTGTGCCTCCTGTCCCATGCTCGCCAAGGGGCCATCGTATTACGTTTTGACAGATTCGTAATACAGGCACTATTGGCCTCTCGCGCCGCGGAGGCAAGCGGTATTGTTGGACAATCCGGACTTTTTCTCGCCGGCGGGCCCGCCGCCCTGCCGCCTTGCCTGACGGCGGCCTTGTGGGTATGCTTCACCAGGAGGCGGGGGATAGAGGAAGCGATGAACCGCATCAAGCTACAAGTGGCGCTGGACTTCGTGGAATTGCCGCGGGCGCTGGCCGTGGCGAAGACAGCCGTCGCCGGCGGGGCGGACTACCTGGAGGCCGGGACGCCGCTGATCAAGAGCGAGGGTCTGGAGTCCGTCCGGCGCCTGCGAGCGGAGTTCCCCGCCGCCACCATCGTGGCCGACATGAAGACGATGGACGCCGGGCGGATCGAGGCTGAGGCCGCCGCCAAGGCCGGTGCCAACGTGATGACCGTCAGCGGCACCGCCTCAGCCGGCACGATCCGTGAGGCGGTGGAGGCGGGCCGGCACTACGGGCTGGAGGTGGCCGTCGACCTGCTGGGCGTCGCCGACCCACTCGCCCTTGCCCGCGCCGCTAAGGAGCTGGGCGCCGCCTGGCTCGATGTGCACTGCGCGATCGACGCCCAGATGGCCGGCGCCGATCCGCTGGCCTTGCTCAAGCAGCTTCGCCCGGTCACCGACCTGACGCTGGCTGTCGCCGGTGGCATCAATAGCGAATCGGCCGCCGCCGCCGCCGCCGCCGGCGCCGACGTGGTCATCGTCGGCGGGGCGATCACCAAGGCCGTCGACCCCCAGGCCGCCACAGCCGGCATCCGCAAGGCCCTGGACACGAGCAAGGCGGTGGCCAGCGAGCTGTTCAGGCGGGCAAGGGGCGGCGACCTGCGGGCGATCCTCCTAACCGTCCGCACCAGTAACATCTCCGACGGCAGCCACCGGCTGAACTGCCTAGAGGGTATCAGGCCGATCTTCCCGGGCTCCTTTGCCGTCGGGCCAGCGGTCACCGTGCGGACGATTCCGGGCGACTGGTCCAAGCCCGTCCAGGCCATCGACGTCGCCGGGGAGGGCGAGATCATCGTGGTTGACGCCGCCGGCCAGGGCCCAGCCATCTGGGGCGAGTTGGCCACCGAGAGCGCCAAGAACAAGAAGCTCGCCGGCGTCGTCGTCAACGGCGCCGTCCGCGACACGGCCGTGATACGAGAGCTGGCCTTTCCCGTCTGGGCGGCGCTGGTGACCAGCCACGCTGGCGACCCCAAGGGCCTGGGCGAGATAAACGTCCCTATCACGATCACCGGGCAGCGGATCTGCCCCGGCGACTGGATCGTAGCCGACGACGACGGCGTGATCGTGCTGCCGAAGGAGCGGGCCGTTGAGATGGCCAATCGGGCGGCCCACGTGCTGGAGGAGGAGAACCGCATCCGCACGGAGATTCGCGACGGCAGCACGCTGGCGAAGGTGCTTAACCTTACCCGCTGGGACAAGAAAGGCGGCGGGCCAGACATAGGGTGATTGCCAAATGCCGATTGCCGATTGAAGCGGGCCTGGTAGGGCCCCTGCTGGGGCAATTCGCAATCGGCAATTGCCAATGGTGTTTCATGTCTGACAGAGACACAGTACGGACAGCCGGGCAGGACCTGCTCACCCGCATCGCGGCGGTGATGAACAAGGCCGACTGGAAGGGCTTGCTCGAGCTGGCTGACATGCTGCCGCGGGCGCGGCGGACGTTCGTCACCGGCGCCGGGCGCAGCGGATTGGTTGCCCGCAGCTTCGGCATGCGCCTGATGCACGCGGGGCTGCCCGCCTTCGTGCCCGGCGAGACGATCACCCCGGCCGCCGGCAGCGGCGACCTGCTGGTCGCGATAAGCTGCACAGGCGTCACGGGCATCACGGACTACATCGCCCAGCGCGCCCGCCAGCTCGGGGCGACGGTCATTGCGCTCACGGCCGAGGCGGACAGCCCGCTGGCCCGCGGGGCCGACAAGGTCGTCGTCATCCCCGCCAAAGAGGACGACATCGTCCTGCGTGCGGCTGTGTTCGAGCACGCCGCCAGCCTGTGCCTGGACGCGGTGTTCAACGTGCTGTCGGAGCGGCTGAGACTGGACACGGACGCCTTCCGCCAGCGCCACGCCAATCTCGAATAGTGCCGCGCTGCTCGCCTACCAGCCGTCGGGTCGCGCGCAGTCCCTACTCGGCTGGGTGCCCGACCGGGATCAGATACAGCGGGACGACGCCCTGCGGCAGCTTGAGGGCCGCTGCGATCTTGGCATCCTCAAATGCCCCCACCGGCACCGCGCCTAGGTCCAGTGCGACCGCCTCCAGCAGGATGTTCTGCCCGGCGTGGCCGACCTCCATGTGCACGTATCTCTCCGCCCGCTGGCCGTATTTCCGCGCGGTGCGCTGGATCTCGGCGGCTATGACGAACACGGCCGGCGCCTGGCCCACGCAGCCTTGGTTCCATGACGCCTCCTGAAGCTGTCGTCTGATGTCGCCGGGCAGATGCACCTCCAGCGCATGGCCGGCGGGCACGTAGTGACTGACGCCCTCAGCGGTCACCACGTACAGTTCCAGCGGATACAGCGCCCCGGCGGAGGGGCACGTGCGGAAGCCGCGGCCCTGGTCTGTAATCCCCTGGGCCGCCCAGCAGAGCTGCGAGATCTGCTGGATGGTCAGCGGCGCATCCTGGAACCGCCGAATGGACCGCCGGGCGGCCAAGACCTCCTCCAGCGACTTGGCCCGCCGGGTGAGCGGCTTAGGCAGCGGCCCCGGCGAGCCGCCCGGCACGACGGCGGCAAGGCAGGCAGCCGCGATCAGACCCATTGGTACTAGGGAACGAATCATCATGGTCATAGTCCACCTCCCTGAAATGCACGCATTGGCCCTGCGATCTGGCACGGCCTGCCCCCGATTGTTCCATTGTCGCGCTGCCGGGGCAATGAATGACTGCCGCCTCGGCACGGCCGGTGCCGGCCTATCAGCCGGGGTGGCCCACGGGGATCAGGTAGCAGACCTCCTGGCCTTCGGGCAGCTCCAGCGCCTTGGCCACGGCCGCGTCGTCAAAGCCTCCCACCGGGACGGCGCCCAGGTCCAGCGCGACGGCCTCAAGCAGCAGGTTCTGCGCGGCGTGGCCCACCTGCATGTCCACCCAGCGCCGCGCGCGTTCGGGGAAGCGGCCTCCCATTCGGGCGGGCACGGCGGCGATGATGAAGACCGCCGGTGCCTGGGCGACCGAGGGCTGGCGCCCGACAACGGCGCGGAGCGCCGCCAGGGCGTCGCCTTCGAGCTGCGTTTCGAGGGCGTGGGTGGCGGGCAGATAGTGGCTGGCGCCCTCGGCCGTCACGACGTACAGCTCCAGCGGGTACCTGGCCATGGCCGAGGGGGCAGTGCGCAGGCCACGCTTGGGCTCGGTGACGCCCTGGGCGGCCCAGCACAACCGGCCGATCTGCTCGGTCGTCAGCGGCGCGGGGGCGAACTGCCGCACGGACCGCCGGGCGGCGAGAACCTCCTCAAGCGACTTGGTGCCCTTGGTCACCGGCGGCGGCAGGGGGGTGGTGGAGGTCGCGGCGGCCAGGCAGGCTGCTCCCGCACCGGCGAGCACGAGGGCGAGGATCAGGCGAATTCGCTTCGGCATGGTGATTCTCCTTTGGGCCGGTCCTGTAAGCCGGTTGCCGCCTTCAGGCAGACGCGCGGCTGGCCACAGGCGCGGGCCGTGTTACATCATAGTCATCCCCGGCTGCGTTCCGACAGGGGCTTCCTATTCGCCTGCGGGGGCATTACTCTAGCCTGGTTCAAAGGTAGGCTATCATGGGCAGGTGGGAGCTGGGCATCATCGGTGCGGGCAACATGGCCGAGGCGATCGTGCGGGGCGTCGTGCGCGCGGGCGTGCTGAAGGGGCGGGCGATTGTCGCCTCCGACCCTTCCGCAGAGCGCAGGGGGGCGATGGAGGCGCTCGGCGTGGCCTGCGCAGCGGACAACGCTACCCCTGCCGGCTGCCCGCACATCCTGCTGGCCGTCAAGCCGCAGGTGCTGCCAGCGGTGCTGGCTGAGATCGCCCCGGCTGTGCGGGCCGGCGCGACGATCATCTCCATCGCCGCCGGCGTGAAGACGGCCGCCATCGACGAGCGCCTCGACGGCCGCGCGCGAATCGTCCGCGTCATGCCCAACACGCCCATGCTCGTGGGCAGCGGCATCTCAGCCATCGCCGCCGGGCCGCGAGCGAGCGAAAGCGACCTGGCCTGGACCGAGAAGCTGTTCACCGCCGGCGGGCTGACCTGCCGGGTGGATGAGTCGATGATGGACGCCGTGACGGCCGTGTCGGGCTCCGGGCCGGCGTACTTCTTCTACCTCGTGGAGGCGATGATCGCCGCTGGCATCGCCGAGGGCCTGCCCGCCCAGACGGCCGCAAAGCTCGCCGCGGCCACCTGCGCCGGGGCGGGCAAGATGCTCGTCGAGGCGGGCGATCCGCCGCAGGCGCTGCGGGGGCGGGTCACAAGCCCCGGCGGCACGACACAGCGGGCCATCGAGACGCTGGAGGCCGCCGGCGTGAAGGACGCGCTTATCGCCGCGGTCCGCGCCGCCGCAGCCCGCAGCCGCGAACTGGGCAAGTGACGACCGACGACTTGGGACCACAAAGGTCACAAAGGACACAAACTAGACTGTCGAGTTGCCCTCCAGCGGCGCTTTCACTTTGTCTTCTCTGTGGTCTTTGTGCCCTTTGTGGTTCAGCCTTTGTTTTCTTTGGCTGATTGAGGCGGACGCATGCTGACTGACAACATCCTGAATCTCATCGGCAACACGCCGCTGGTGCAGTTGAAGGGCGAGCGGATATTCGCCAAGGCTGAGTTCCTCAACCCCGGCGGGAGCATCAAGGACCGGGTTGCCCTGGCCATGATCGAGGCGGCCGAGCGCGACGGCAAGCTCGCCCCGGATTCGGTCATCGTCGAGCCGACATCCGGCAACACGGGCATCGGCGTGGCCCTCGTGGGGAGGCTCAAGGGCTACCGCGTGCGGATCGTCATGCCGCAGGGCATGAGCGAGGAGCGCAAGAAGCTCATCCGCGCCCTGGGGGCTGAGCTGATCCTGACGCCGGACAAGGAGGGCATCGCAGGCGCCGTCGAGCGCGTCCGGAAGATGGCCGCCGAGGACCGCCGCGTCTTTGTGCCGCAGCAGTTCGAGAACCCCGCCAACCCGGCCGTGCACTACCAGGCCACCGCGCCGGAGCTGTGGCGGCAGATCGGCGGCAAGCTGGACTGCTTCGTCGCCGGGGTCGGCAGCGGCGGCACGCTCCAGGGCGTCGGTGAGTTCCTGAAGGAGCGCAACCCCGCCGTCCGCATCGTAGCCGTCGAGCCCAAGAACGCCTCAGCCCTGCTGGGCCACGAGCCAGGTCTGCACCAGATCCAGGGCATCGGCGACGGGTTCATCCCGGCCGTGCTGGATGTGAAACTGGTTGACGAGGTCGTGGAGGTCAGCGACGAGGACGCCATCGGCGAGACCCGCCGGCTTGGCCGGGATTACGGGCTGCTTGTCGGCATCTCATCTGGCGCAAACGTCTGGGCTGCCCGCCAGCTCGCCAAGCGGATCTCCGGAAACATCGCCACGGTCCTACCCGATAGGGCGGAGCGATACTTCTCCACGGCGCTGCTGTAGGGGCGGGCTGCGCCAATCCGAAAGCAGTCCGCCGGCGGCTACTTCTTACAAAACTCCTCGAAGCTGCCGCCCAGAATGGCCCGGACGTCGCGGCGGATTTCATCCTCGGTGGGTCGCCAGCCGGCGGCGAACAGGTCGCGGTACTTGTCGGCCAGCACGTCGGCGATGACGGCCCGGCCGTGGGACCACTTGTAGATGAGCTGGTCGAGCACACGGGCGTCGCTGTGCTGGGCGGTGAAGGCCACCCCCAGCAGCTCCAGCCGCATCCGCGTCATCTCGTCGATGATGCTGGGATTGTTGCAGAACCACCAGCAGCCTTCCACGTGCAGGTGGCCGAACTTGCGGGCCAGCACGCACAGCTCCTGCTGGTTTACACGCGAAAGCAGCGTGGCGATGAACTTGGCGTCACCGTGGCGGGCGAGCAGGTTCTGGAGTGCCGACATGTCGCTCTCGCCCACGCCGTCGCCGCCGTCGAGCAGGGCGGGGTTGACCTTCTTGCGGACGCCCATCATCATCGCCAGCGGCAGGCCGAACTCCTTCGCCGTCGGGAGCACGACCTGGTCCATCACCCGGCAGCTCATTGCCCGCGACGGATACGCGAAGTCCGGCGGCAGCGAGGCGGCCAGGTAGACCGGGTTGAGTATGGCGACCCACTCGGCCAGGAATTTGCGGGCCTGGGCGAACGCGGGTGAGCCGCCGGCGGCCGTCGTCTTGTATCCGCCGGCCCGCATGGCCTTGGCGGCGGTGGGCCAGTCCAGGATCAGCGTGTCGATTCGCAACGCGGCCTTGAGGCAATCCGGCCTGGCCAGCCCAGCCTTCCAGCACTCGGCCTCGGCGGCGATGAACGGATTGTTGGTCATCACCGCGTAGTCCAGGTTGGCGATCTGGAACACCTTGGCCAGGTACTGCTCGACCTTCTGTGCCGCGAACCACCGGCGGGCGGGGCCTAGGTCGCGCGAGCCGCCGTCCAACCCCAGGGCCGACAGCGTGGTGATGATGCCGCGGGCGGCCTCGCTGAGCCCGCCGTGACGTAGGAAGACATGGTCCCACACCAGGTCGGCCTGGGCGGTCTTCGGCAGCGACCAGAACTTCTCGTATGTCAGCTCGCGCGGTGCGAACGTGAATAGCTCGGCCACGAGGTAGTGATACGTCAGCAGCTCATCCACCCCCCACAGCAGCAGCTTGCCGTGGGACGGCGGGAATAGGTGCGTGTGGATGTCGGAGATCGTGGTCCTGGCGACGGCCTGTCGCACTGCCATCTCGACGGTGGCTGGATCGGTCAAGCGGGTCATGTCATCTCTCCTTCAAAATCAGGCGGGCAAAGATACCAGCTTCGCCGGCTGGGGAAAAGGCCGCGAGGCGGCGCGGCACTCAGCCGCCGCAGCGGCGCGGGGCGGACTGGCGCGGCGGATCCGCTTGGCGGTACAGGCCGTGGTCGGCGACGTAGCGGGCCACGCCCTCCGGGACGAGGTAGCGGACCGACTGCCCGGCTGCGACGCGCCGGCGGATGTCACTGGAAGAGATGTCGATCAGCGGCATGTGCAGTATGCCTTCGCGCAGGCGGCGGATGTGCTGCTCTCCCAGCCTGCCGGACAGGCCGGCCAGGACGTCGTCCACGGTGCCGCGCTCCGCAGGCCGGGCGGCTACGACGATCCGCACCAGGCTCAGCACCTCATCGGCGCGGTGCCAGTCGGGCAGGTCAGCCAGCATGTCAGCACCGATGAGCCAGTGCAGGCTGACCTCCCCGAGCTGCCGCCGCAGGGCCTTGAGCGTGTCCAGCGTGTAGCTGGGCCCGCTGCGCCGCAGCTCCAGGTCGCAGACGTCAAACAGGCCGTCGCCCTGCACGGCGAGGCCGAGCATGGCCAGGCGATCGGCGGCAGGGGCGCAGGCGGGCGGCTTGTGCGGCGGATTGTTGGCTGGGATGAGGGTGACGCGGGCGAAGCCCAACTCCTCGGCCGCGGCCCGCGCGACGATCAGATGCCCGTTGTGCACCGGGTCGAACGTCCCGCCGAATAGGAGCATGCCTTCAGCCATCAGCCTTCCCAGCCACGGTCAAAAAGACTGAACCACAAAGGACAGAGAGGATACAAAGAGATACCAGGAAAGGCCGACGAATGCGAGGCTCAACGTCGCACAGTGGAGGTGCCTGCGGTGTCAAGATGGCCTGGGAAAAGGGCCCGCCGATGCGCAGTTCGCCGCGACCGTTGAGGCAGACAGATGCCCGGCTTCGTCCCGACTAGTCGGGGCTACGCCGGGGCGGTCTTCGTTCGCCGACGGGCGGCGAGCGAAGACTGGGAGCGGGTGGATTCGAACCACCGTAGGCTGAGCCGGCAGATTTACAGTCTGCTCCCTTTGTCCACTCGGGCACACTCCCAGGGTCTATCCAGCCTAAGACATTACCCCTCATCCGTCAAGTGCGCGGCCGAGCGGCCGGAGGGGGACTGATGAACCACAAAGGACACAGAGAACATGAACAAGCCAAAGAGACATTGCCAGGGGCGGCCGGCCAAGGGGCGGGTTCTGTGCTTAGTGTCCTTTGTGCCCTTTGCGGTTCCGTCTGTTCTGCTCTTTCCGTTCACTCCGCCGAGCGCCTTCGGCTAACAGCCTTGTAGGCCTCGAAGGCGGCGAAGGGGATCAGCGAGCAGGCGATTGCGACCAGCCACTGCGTGCCGGTGAGCCGCTCGGTGCCGAATACCTCGCGCAGCGGGGCGAATGCGACGGTCGAGACGGCGATCAGGGCGGAGATCAGCAGGGCGCCCAGCAGCTTGGGGTTGGCCAGCGGGTCGAGCTGCCAGAAGTTCCGCCTCTCGCTGCGGAAGCTGTATGCCCGCGACAGCTCGGCGATCGTCAGCGTGATGAAGGCCATCGTCTCGGCGGTCCTGTCCTCCTTGCCAGCCGGCAGGTCCCACTGCTTGTAGGCGAAGAAACTCAGTATCACTGCGGCCGCGATGAAGACGGCGTTGAAGAAGATCACCCGCAGGTGCGGGCCGGCGATGATGCCCTCTCGGGCCTTTCTCGGCCGGCGCATCATCACGCCGGGCTCGGGGGGCTCCACGCCCAGTGCCAGTGCGGGCAGGCCGTCGGTGATGAGGTTGATCAGCAGTATCTGGACCGGGCTGAGCGGGGAGGCGAAGCCCAGCAGGATGGGAATGAACACGACCAGCACCTCGCCGACATTGCAGGCCAGCAGGTAGAGCACGAACCTGCGGATGTTGTCGAAGATGGCCCGGCCCTGCTCGATGGCGTGGACGATTGTGGCGAAGTTGTCGTCGGCCAGGACCATGTCGGCGGTTTCCTTGGCCACGTCGGTGCCGGTGATTCCCATGGCCAGGCCGATGTCGGCCCGCTTGATGGCCGGGGCGTCGTTCACCCCGTCGCCGGTGACGGCCACCACCTCACCGTTGTCCTGAAGTGCCTGGACGATCCGCAGCTTCTGCTCCGGGTGGACGCGGGCAAAGACCCGCATCCCGTAGATGCCCTTGCGCAGGTCCTCGTCGGAAATGTGCTCCAACTGCGTGCCGCTGACCACCTGCTCGCCCTCCGCGAGCATGCCGAGCTGGTCGGCGATGGCCCGGGCAGTGACGGCGTTGTCGCCGGTCACCATGACGGTGGATATGCCGGCCGATCGGGCCTCCTCCAGCGCCGGCCTGGCCTCGGCGCGCGGCGGGTCGATCATGCCCATCAGCCCGACGAACACCAGACCGCTTTCGTCGTCCGGCTTCACCTTGCCGGACTTGGCGAAGTCCTTTTGCGCAAAGCCCAGCACGCGCAGGGCCTCGGCGGCCATGGAGGCTAGGATGTCGTGGATCCGCTGCCTCTGGCCCTCCGACAGCGGCAGCACCTGCCCGCCGCAAAGGTAGTGCGTGCACCGCTCCACCAGCACGTCAGGGGCGCCCTTGACCATCAGCCGCTGGCGGCCGTCGGTCCGGTTGACTGTGGACATCAGTTTCCTGGCGGAGCTGAACGGCAGTTCATCCACGCGGGGGTGCTGCCGGCGCAACTGCTCAACCGACGCGCCCTGGCGTTGGACGTATTCCACCAGGGCCAGTTCCGTCGCCTCGCCGAATCGCGAGCCGTCGGCCTGGACGCCGGCGTCGTTGCACAGGGCAGCGATGGCCAGCATCTCATCCGCGGCGGGCGACGCTCCAGCGGCCTTGCCGGCCAGGATGTCATCGGCCGTCACCGCCTTGGTGACCGTCATGTGGTTTTCGGTCAGCGTGCCTGTCTTGTCCGTGCAGATGTAGGTCGCGCAGCCCAGGGTCTCCACGGCCGGCAGCTTGCGCACGATGGCGTTGCGCCGGCTCATCTGGTAGACGCCCAGGGCAAGGACGATGGTGGTGATAGCCGGCAGGCCCTCGGGTATGGCGGCGACAGCCAGGCTGACCGCCGTCATGAACATCCGCTGGACGACCTCGATGATCGGCAGGGCCTGCGGGCGGGCGAAGTTCCAGGCCAGCCCGGTGGCAAACACGGCGGCGCAGGTGGCCAGCGTGATGATCCCCAGCAGCTTGCCCAGCCCGGCGAGGTTGCGCTGGAGTGGCGTGACGATGGCCTTTTCCTGCTGGAGTATCTGTGCGATCCGGCCTATCTCGCGCTGCATCCCCGTGGCCACGACCAGCCCCCTGCCCCGGCCATAGGTCACGTGCGTGCCGGCGTAGGCCATGTTCGCCCGCTCGGCCAGGGTGGTGACCTCCGCCAGCGGCTGGGCAGACTTGTCGACGGCCCCCGACTCGCCGGTGAGGCTGGCTTCGTCAAGCTGGAGGTTGACCGCCTCGATCAGCCGCATGTCGGCGGGTATCGCGTCGCCCTCGCGCAGGACCACGACGTCGCCCGGCACAACATCCTGCGAGCCGACTTGGAGTTGCCTGGCCGACCGGAGGACCTCGCAGGCGGGGACGGACATCTTCTTGAGGGCCTCCAGCGCCTTGTCGGCCTTGTGCTCCTGGAAGACCCCCAGCACGCTGTTGAGCACCAGGATGGCGAGGATAGCCACCGCGTCGGTGATCTCCCCCAGCAGGAAGGACACTGCGCAGGCGCCCACCAGGACGAGCACCAGGATGTCCTTGAACTGGTCCAGGAACATCGCCAGGAGCGTCCTCTTGTGCGCTTCGGGCAGGACGTTAGGCCCGTACTGGGCCAGGCGGCGCGATGCCTCCTGATCGTCCAGGCCGGCGGACGGGTCGCTACCCAGGGCCTGGGCGGCCTGGTCGACCGATAGGACGTGCCAGTGCCTCTGTTGAGCCTGTTCCAGGAGCACCTGAAGCCTCGTAAACGGCGGAGCGCCGCTGCCGGGAACGGCGTACGTTACGCCCCATCGCAGACAGCGTCAATGAAAATCGAAGGGCGGTGGCCACCGGGTGCATCGTCGCGGCGGGACGGGCCTGCGACGTGAGGGCGACGACGCGGGATACCCGACGGCAAGGCCTACGAGGGAAGGGATTCCGTCGCGTGATATGGCGCGCCCTGAGAGTAGGCGGGCTTGTCCCCCCGAGCGGGCAAGGCCGCGGCACCGCTAGCGGGTAGAGGGACGCGGTCTAGCCGGTGGCTGCCTCCTGGGGACTGCCGTAGACGACCACGCGGTCGCGCCCGCTGCGCTTCGCCTGGTACATGGCCGCGTCGGCGTGGCGCAGGACATCGGTGGCGCTGTCATTGGGCGAGCCGCTCCACTGCGCGATTCCGTAGCTTATCGTGACGGCGGGCTGGTTGCCGGCCTGACGGGATTCGATGCTCTTCCTCAGCCTGTCCACCGCCGCCAGGGCCCACTCAGCGGTGGTCTCGGGCATCAGCCAGACGAACTCGTCCCCGCCGTACCTGGCCAGGGTATCGCTGCTTCGGACTTGCCCGCGCATTACGTCAGCCAGGCCCGACAGCACGCGGTCTCCCATGTCATGGCCGTGGTTGTCGTTGACGCTCTTGAAGCCATCGACGTCAGCGACCACGACGCAGAACGGATGCCCGTAGCGGGTTGACCTGTCGCACTCGGCCTGAAGTTTCTCCTCCAGCACGCGCCTGGTCGCCGCACCGGTGAGGGAATCTTTCCGGCTTTGAGTGCGTGCGATGCTGTAGAGCAGTGCGTTGGTGAGATTGGCGCTGAGGATGTCCCTGACCAGCCCTCCCTTATAGGAAAGAAGGTCGCTGGAGACTTCCTCCGCGGCTTTGACGCTGCACAGACACATGTAGGCCCAGCGGGTCGGCGACTCCTCGCCGCCCATGCCCCCAAGCCCGAGCGGTATGATCATGCTCGGTGAACGGCCCCCGAGCTCTTCGCAGGAGACGGGCACGTCGCCCATGATCATTTCCCCCTGCTGGTTGAGATTGGCCTGGTCTCCGCGCTGGAGCAGGAACTGCTCCACAGCCGGGCACTTGTGCCTGGAGACCACCAGGGGATTGGCGCTGTCCTGCGGCAGGGCGTTGCGGAGGCACAGGACGCCCCAGTCCGCGTGGAACAGCTTGGGGACCTCGTCGGTCACCAGCCTGACCACCTCGTCGAAGTCCACGCACTTCAGCCCCTTGCTGAGCATGGCGATCTGTTCGGCTGCCGCGTGCATGGAGCGGATCCGCTCGTTGGACACTCGCAACTGCTCGACCGTCTCGGCTAGCTGCGCGGTGCGCTCCCGTTCCTCCAGCTCCAGGTGATGCCGTTTCAGCAGGTTTGACACCGTAGAGGAGAACTCGTGCATGTCCTCGATCGGCTTGGCGACGTACTGGTCCAGTAGACGGCGGTTGATAGCCTGCTTGGCAGAGTCGAGTCCGGCGTGCCCGGTGAGCAGAATGCAGACCGTGTCGGGGTAGTCGTCCTTCAGCTTCTCGACGAGGTCCAGTCCGCTCATGCCCGGCATCAACTGGTCGGAGATGACCATAGCCAGTTCCAGACCGTCTTGCGCGGACTCCTCGACGACCCCGTATAGCTCCTCGCAGGAGCTGACGAACTCGAAATGACACTCGAAGTCCTCGCACAGCGGTTCGACCCTGCTTGGCAGCGACTGCCTTAGGGAGTTCAGGAACTCCTCATCGTCGTCTATGCAGATGGCCAGGTATTGTCTCATGACCCTTGCGCCTCCACTGACTTGTCGTGCTCGTCCTGCGGCCCTGGGCTCTCCTTGGCCGCCCTTTCCTGCATCATCTCAACAAACAGTGCCGCCAGCTTTGGGTCGAACTGCGTACCGGCCCCGGCCCGTATCTCAGCTAGCGCCTGACGTGGTTTCATCGCTCGACGGTAGGGCCTGGTGGAGGTCATCGCGTCGTAGGAGTCCACGATGGCCAGGATGCGCGCCCCAACCGGAATCTCCTCTCCCGCTAGGCCGTGCGGATAGCCCTGCCCGTCATATCTCTCATGGTGCGAACCTATGATCATCCTGGCGGCGTCCAGGAACCGCAGATGCCGCAGGATCGCCTCCGCCCTGGCGGGATGCTCTCGTATTACAGCCTCCTCGCTGGGCAGCAGCTTGCCCGGCTTGAGCAGGATGCTCTCGGGAACCGCCAGTTTCCCGATGTCATGCAGAGCGGCGGCGTACCTTATGTCCTTCAGGAGGTTGGGCCCGATCCTGGCGGCTTCCGCCAGCGCCAGGCTTAGCTGCACGACCCTGTCGGTGTGGCCTCTGGTGTACTTGTCCTTGGCCTCCACGATGTCCATCAGGCTGGCCATCGTGCTGACGTAGTAGTTCTCCAGGGCATCGTGGTCTTTGAAGCGTCCGATGGTCAGGGCCGCTATGTCGGCGACGAACGCCAGCAGCAGCCTGTCATCGCGGGCCAGCGGCTGGCCGGACCCGTTCAGCCCCACCAGTATCGCCCCCAGCAGCTCCTCGCGCGCCAGCAGTGGCGAGGCCATGATCCTTCCAGCCTGGCAGCCGGCCTGGGCGACCTGCCCAGCCAGCGCCGTCTCCTCGAGCACGTCCGGCAGCCGTGGCCTCCGTCCGCCTGCTGCCAGGACCTTGCCCAGTGCCCGGCAGGTCGCCGCGGGCAGTTCTGGCAGGAAGCCGGCCTTGGCGCGAACGGCCGTCTTGCCATCCTCAATCAGGCACAACGCCGTCCAAGGCAGGTGAAGCTGCCGGAAGAGGAAGTTAACCGTGTTCTGTAGGACGGCCTGGCGGCTTTCCGCGCCGGCGATAGAGTGGATGAACTCGAACTGCGCCATCATCCTGTGCCGCTGCGACGTGGCGCGGGTGTGCAGGTGGTACTCGTTCACCAGTCCCCACACCACGGACACGAAGTCCGCCGGCCTCTCGACAGGCTTGGTGAGGTACTTGTCCAGCAGACGCTCGTTGACCGCTCGCACCGCCAGGTCGAGTCCGGCGTAGCCGGTGAGCAGCACGCGGCGGGTCGATGGGCTGGCACGCTTGATCTCGCTGAGCAGGTCCATGCCCTGCATCTGCGGCATGACCTGGTCGCAGATGGCCACTGCCAGGGGCCTGTCGGGGGACTTGGCCGCAACCAGGGCCTCCGCTGCGTCGGTGTAGAACTCGAAGTCCACCGCGAACAACCTCTTGCCCTGTTGTGTCGCGGGGGTCAGCAGCCAACCAAGCGAGGCAAGGAACTCCCGGTCGTCGTCCACGCAGAGGACAGCGTACTCCGGGCGGTTGAGGGCTGCACTGGCGGCTTCCTGGCGTATGGCGTCCACCAGATCAGCCGGCGGGGTGTCCAGCGGCCAGACCTGGTCGGACGTGACGCCGAGCATCGCCGGGCAGTCGACGGTGTCGCAGTCGCGTGGCACGAGGAAGACCACGACGAGGTCCAGGACCAGTCCCAGCAGTTGCTGGACGGCATCGGCGGGCAGGTCCTGAGGTGCGCTGGAGGCGACTATGGCGGCGTCGTATTGGCCGGACTCTGCCAGGGCCGGCAAGGCAGCGACGTTGTCCGCGACGAAGAGGTCCCAGCCTTCGGCCTTCATCGCGTCCAGCAGGCCGTCGAGCGCGACCTCGCCCGTCACTGCAACAGCCACACGAATTCTGCTTGGCGGTTCCATCAGTTATCTGTTTCGGCGATATCCCACGACCGGAGACGCGCCGAGGCGCGAGACAGCGGTGTGGCCCTCACCGCCGGCGTCATGCGAAGGGGATCGAGCCCCGGGCGTCTTGCCGCTCTCCCGGCTGTGGAGCGGCCCAGGCCAATGACGCGAAGGCCACGGGGGAGTTGGCTCCACGCTGAATGAAACATATCAGGCCCTCTTTTGCAGCCGCCCAGCGGCCTGCCAGCGGACCGGCGATCCCCGACCAGGGGTTCCACGCCTTCTTCACCCACATCGGCCTGAGATATGAGGAGCTTAAACAGTGCCAGGGCTTTACTTATCCTCCTGGCTGGGGGATCGGGCGGGGCCGCAGGACGTGGGGTCATCTGGGGCGGCCCCTGGCAGATCGGCCGCGCCACCCCCCTTTGGCGGGGTAGCGCGGCCGATCCATTCTCAGAGGCTTGCCACGCTATTCAGGAAGACAGGCCTGCCGCCTGCCGCAAGGGCTAGAAGGCCTCCTGGCCTTGCGGTTGTGAGCT
>Ga0315280_10005525_pt1 | contig 17938 bp, 17 predicted proteins | sample YL17G06_40_MG_FD_203697 | JGI IMG/M metagenome (GOLD analysis project Ga0315280, IMG submission 203697) | Sediment microbial communities from Yellowstone Lake, YNP, Wyoming, USA - YL17G06_40 | ecosystem: Environmental > Aquatic > Freshwater > Lake > Sediment | place: USA: Wyoming | collected... | reverse complement strand
GAAGGCCGCTGCGAACCTCGTGTCGGTGATCCAGGGATTGAAAGGCCTCGCGTCGCTGCAGACCCGGTCGACCAACGTGCCCACCCAGATGCAGCAGGTGCTGGACTCGTTCCAGGTGACGCAGGGCGGGGAGGGGAACAAGACGCTGACGCTCCACTTCTCGCTGCCCGCCGAGATGCTCGATGCGCTCTCCACGCTGGGTAAGGGCACGCAACGCAAGAAGTAGCGCGCGGGGCGCCGGAAACAGGAGCCGGGAGCGTTTGCACTCGCGACGCTCCCGGCTTTTTTTGCGTGCGGATGCGGCCGCTCGAGGCGGCCGGCGAGGCGGCCGGCGAGGCGGACAGCGAGGCGGCAAGCGAGGCGGCCGGCGCTTGACTATCGCTGCTTACTTCCCTAGACTTCGCTCATACAAGAGAGCATCGGCGCATCGCGATCGCGTTCGAGTGTGCCAGTGCGGGCCCCCTTGTCCGACCGATGAGGCGAGCTTGTGCGCACGCGCGGCGTCCCCTGTCTCGGAGCCCCGCTGTTTCCAGCCTGCAACCATTCGGCACGTCGGCTCCTCGTCGCGGCCTCGTGGATATCGGCCCTGCCGGAAGGTGATTGGTGGCGATGACTGACCGCGTGTTCTTCTACGGCACGTTGATGACAGGGTTCGACCGTCGCGAACGCGCCGGGATCGACGAACGGAAACTCGCCTACCTCGGCCGGGGCTACATCAAGGCCGCACTGTTCGATCTGGGTATCTACCCGGCCGCCGTCCCCGACCCGGACGGGCGGGTGTGGGGCGAGGTGTACCGCATGCTGGCGCCGGGCGAGGTGCTGGCCGCGCTGGACAACATCGAAGGCTACTGTCCCGAGGAACCGGACGCGAGCCTGTATACCAGGGTCGAGACTCCGATCGTCCTCGACAACGGGACCGTCGAAAGCGGTTGGACGTACTTCTACAATGCCCCGCTGGGTCGCGCCGAGCGGATCGCATCGGGCGACTATCTCGAGCACCTCAAGCTGAAATAGGTGCTGCGTGCAGCGTGCTACGTGCTGCGTGCGGTGCCGAGTGCTACGTGCTGAGTGCCGTGCTCGGTGCGCGCCGCCAGCCGCACGGCAGCGCGCCAAGCACTCAGCACCATTTACGAAATCTGGCGTGCGCTTCGGATGGCGTTCACGAACTGGCCGATTACGATGGAGACCGGCTCGGACATCTCGATGAATTCGATGCCGGATCGGTAGGTGGTGCCCTGGTCGTCAACGTCGGACACCCGGCAGTGGGCAACCCGCCCCTTGACGACCACCGAGCGGTCGCCGAGCATCAGGCGGAACTGGTGCAGGGAATTCAATTGCAGGGGAACCGAGGTCTCGATCTGGGCGCCGCCACGACTGATCTCGCGGATGACGATCGGCTGGAAAACGGTGACCTCCCCATGGAGCTCGCCAAGGATCGGGAACCGTTCGCCGCCGCGCTTGTCGTCGACCGGCCCAGCCATGCGGGCGAACTATAGCACACCGTTTCCTGCAGGCAGCCGATTTTCCGAAAGAATTTGAGGGATCGGGCGGGCCGCAGCGGCCAGGGGCAACCCGGTTGGGGGTGCCCCTCAGTTCATGCGGAGCGCGCGGACGGGAACGAGCGGGCTGTCGAAGGAGTCGTTCAGACGGCCATCGATATCCTGGCCCTCGTACTCGGTGGTGTAGGTCAAAACCGGGATCCGAGAAGTCTCGTCGTCAAGCTTCAGCATCGACAGCACCTGGAAACCTTCCAGATCCTCGATGCGCATGCACAGGATCACCATCTGCGGGCGCACCCTCTTGATCTGGGAATAGGCATGCGCGCCCGATTCGACGAAGATGATGTCGTAGTGGCCTGGATCCATGACGGACTCCAGCATCTCGAGGACATCCGGGCTGCCGTTGACGATGACGACCTTCTGGCTTCTGCGAGCCCTCGGAAGGAAGCTTCTCGCGTCCGTCTGGTTCACCATGGCCAGTTCCTTTCTGCTCCAGCAGGGATTCAAGAATCGCGCCACGCCCCGACTCAGACTTCTTCCCAGTTTTGGGGCCGTTGGAGGGATGGGCTAGACGGTCGGACAGGGTGGACCGAGGCGATCTGCCCTGTTTCGCGCACACCTTCGCCTTCCGTCTAAGCTGTTCCTGCTGGAAGGGTTGGCGACACGCTGCGCGACGACTTTTGTCGCCCGGCTCCGTCCGGCGCTCGCGCGGGCACCGCCAGGTCGTTCGTGCCCGATTGCAAGGATTGACACGCAGGCTGCGATGCCAGTTGGCAACTTGTGCATCAACTGTCGTCACTTGCGAGGGTTATGTCGACGGACGGACGATCGGCCGGCCGCGGCGCGCAGCGATAGCTGCCGGATGGCGGTTTTCAACAAACGGGCGCCGTCGACGACAATCTGTCGCACGTTCGCAGACTTTCCACCTGCCGGCCGCGCGGTTGCGCAATCCCATGAGCGAGCTATCATGGGGATGGGTGCCACGGCCAGGTGCAGCACGTGCAGAGCGCAAACCGCCGGGTGCAGCGCGCAGGGGCGCCGCCTGCGCTCGCGAGACCTTTCGAGCGAGCCACGGCGAGGCCTCGTCGCAGCTGCACGTCCGATGAGGCGCGCAGCGGAGGTCTGGATCTGCACGCCGGCAGCCGCTGACTGCAAACCGCTCACTGTCCTATGCGCATCGCGGTGATTCCCGGCGACGGCATCGGCAGGGAAGTGACGGCGGAAGCCATCAAGGTCCTGCGGGCGGTCCAGCAGGCGCATGGCCTCGTCGTGGACCTCGAGACCTTTCCCTACGGCGCCGACTACTACCTGGAAACCCGGACGGCGATGCCGGCCGGCGCCTATCGCATGCTGCGCGACGAGTTCGACGCCATCCTGCTTGGCGCGCTCGGCGATCCGCGCGTGCCCGACATGCAGTACGCGCGCGACATCCTGCTCGGCATCCGCTTCGAACTCGACTTGTTCGTGAACTACCGGCCGGTCAGGCTCCTCGATGCCGCCCTGTGCCCGCTGAAGGATCCCGCTGCGGCCCGGATGGACTTCGTCGTCGTTCGCGAGAACACCGAGGGGGTGTACGTGAACGTGGGCGGCCGGTTCAAGGCGGGCACGGAGGACGAGATCGCGATCCAGGAAGAAGTGAACACCTACAAGGGGGTTCACCGGATCATCCGCTACGCGTTCGAGCACGCGCGTGCGACCGGGCGCACGCGCGTCTGCATGTCGGACAAGAGCAACGCCATGAACCTCGGCCACGCGCTGTGGCAACGGGTGTTCAAGGAGGTGTCGGCGACGTTTCCCGATCTTCAGGCTTCGCACCTCTACATCGACGCGCTCGCGATGCAGATGGTGCAGGCCCCGGCGAACTTCGACGTCATCGTCACGAACAACCTGTTCGGCGACATCATCACCGACCTCGCGGCCGGCCTGCAGGGTGGCCTCGGCGTCGCCGCCTCGGGCAATCTGCATCCGGGGCGCACCTCCATGTTCGAGCCGGTGCACGGCTCCGCGCCCCCGCTGGCGGGCCGCAACGTGGCCAACCCCCTCGGCGCGATCCTGTCGGCCGGGCTGATGCTCGACTTTCTCGGGCACCGCGCCGCCGCGGCCGCGATCGAGGGGGCTGTCACGCAAGCAGTCCGCGAGCGCCAGGTGACGCCCGACATCGGCGGGCGGCTCGGGACGCGGGAGACGGGCGACTACGTGGCGCGCGCGGTTGCGCAACACGCGGCCGCGCGGTCGTAGGGGCGGCCCGGCGGGTCGCCATTGCAGTACTGGAGAAGCTTCATGACCAGGCGGGATGTGTTCATCGTCGGCGGGGTGCGGACGCCGATGGCCGACTACGTCGGGGCGCTGAAGGACGTGTCCGCCATTGAGCTCGGTGCGCTCGCCTCGCGCGCCGCCTTCGAGAGGACCGGCGTCAGGCCGGAATGGGTCGATCACGTCGTTTTTGGAAACGTGCTGCAGACGAGTGCGGACGCCATCTACGCCGCGCGCCACGTGGCTCTGCACGCCGGCGTTCCCGTCGACGTGCCGGCTCTTGTCGTCAACAGGCTGTGCGGCTCGGGTGTGCAGGCGGCGGTATCGGGCGCGCAGATGATCCGGCTGGAAGAGGCGAATCTCGTGCTGACGGGCGGTATCGAGAGCATGAGCCAGGCGCCGCACGTCATCCGCGGGCTCCGATCGGGCCTGCGCCTCGCGCAGGGCAGGCTGGAAGACTCGCTCTGGGAGGCGCTCACCGACACCTATTGCGGCTGCGCGATGGCGGCGACCGCGGAGAACTGCGCGGCGAAGTACGGCATCACTCGCGAAGAGCAGGACTGCTGCGCGCTGCGCAGTCAGCAGCTGGCGGCCCGTGCGTGGGATGAAGGGCGGATGGCCGACGAAGTGGTGGCGGTCGAGGTGAAGACCCGCAAGGGCACGGTGCTCTTCGACCGCGACGACCACATGCGGCCGGATACGACGCTCGAGGGGCTCGCGAAGCTTCCGCCCGCGTTCAGCAGGACCGGGACGGTCACCGCGGGCAACGCAAGCGGCATCGTCGATGGCGGTGCGGCCCTGATCCTCGCCTCCCGCGAGGCGCTGGAGCGCCATGGCCTGACGGCTGTCGGCCGGTTGGTCGATTGGGCGTCGACCGGCGTCGAACCGCGGCTGATGGGGATGGGCCCGGTGCCGGCGACGCGAACGGTGATGGCCAGAACGGGGTTGTCGCTCGACGACGTCGATCTGATCGAGGTGAACGAGGCGTTCGCGGCGCAGTACCTGTCGGTCGAGAAGGAACTGCAGCTGGATCGGGAGAAGGTGAACGTGAACGGCGGCGCGATTGCGCTCGGCCACCCGCTGGGGATGACGGGGACGCGGCTGCTGCTGACGCTTCTTCTCGAGTTGCATCGTCGCGGCCGGGCGCGCGGCCTCGCGACGGCCTGCATCGGCGGGGGACAGGGAATCGCCGCGATCGTGGAAACGGTGTGACAGTGGCGTCGTCCGGAGTCCGGAGTCCGACGTCGCCGCCGGACGACGAGATTGACACCGGACATCGGACATCGGACATCGGACACCGGACGACGAGGAGCGCAATCATGGCAATCAAGACGGTCGGCGTGCTTGGATGTGGCCTGATGGGTGCCGGCGTCGCGCAGGTGTGCGCGCAGGCCGGCTATCGGACGATCGTCCGCGAAGTGGACGAGCCGACGCTGCAAAAGGGGCTGGGTCGCATTCGCAGGTTTCTCGAGGCCGGCATCGAGAAAGGGAAGGTGACGCCCGAAGAGCGGGACAGGACGCTCGCCCATCTGACGGGCAGCACGACGTTCGGCGGATTGCGCGAGTGCGACCTGGTCATCGAAGCCATCGTCGAGAACCTGGAGGCGAAGCGGGAGGCGTACGCGGAGCTGGAAACGTGCATGGCCGAGCACGCGATTCTCGCTTCGAACACCTCCTCGCTCTGCATCACGGAACTGGCCGCCGCCACGAAGCGCCCGGACCGGTTCCTCGGCCTGCACTTCTTCAATCCCGTGCCGCTCATGAAGCTCGTCGAAGTGATCCGGGCGCTGCCGACCAGCGACGAGACGTACCGGACGGCGTACGCGTTTGTGCAGTCACTCGGCAAGGAACCGATTACCGCGCCGGATCGTCCCGGCTTCATCGTCAACCGCCTGCTGGTGCCGTACCTGCTGGCTGCCGTGCGCGCGTATGAAAACGGCCTGGGCACGCTCGAAGACATCGACAAGGGCATGCAACTGGGGTGCGGCCATCCGATGGGGCCGTTCACGCTGCTCGACTTCGTGGGACTCGACACGACCTACTACATCGGCAACATCATGTTCGAGGAGTTCCGGGATCCGTCCTATGCACCGCCGCCGCTGCTGAAGCGCATGGTGCTGGCCGGGCGGCTGGGCAGGAAGAGCGGGAGAGGATTCTACGATTACGGCGAGAAGACGTAGAGAAGAAGTCGTGAGCAGGGAGGAGTGAGTAGTGCGTAGAGTAGCGAGTAGGAGAGTCGTCAGGAGACAGTAGTCAGGAGACAGCGGCCCTAGGCCGCGGCGTGGCACGAGCTCGCGACGCGCACCTGCCGCCTGGCCGCTGTCCACTGGCTGCTGGCTGCTGATTTGCTAGGTCCCGGTCTTCACCCTCGTCCAGTTGTCCGTGCGGCCGATGAAGGAGAAGCCGATGAAGCCCCGCACGTCGAGGGCATCGGGCGACTTCAGCGTCAGCTTGCACTTGTAGTCCTTGCCGTTCTTCGGATCGTAGATCCGCCCGTTCTCCCACAGGCTGTCGTTCGAGTAGACGAAACCGCGGAGGATGACGAGGCCGAGCAGCGGCTGGGTGCGCCTGGCGGGATCCGGGTTCTCGCGGTCCACCTTCTGTTTGCCCGCCATGCCTTTCGCGTCGTTGGCCGGATACGTCGGCTCCCTGAGCCACACGATCTTGCCGAAGTACTTGCCCTCGGCCTTGTAGACCTCGATCTGGGCCTTCTGCTCGCCGTCGAGCCACTTCCCGATGATGGCGTTGGGATTCTGAGCCTGGCCGGCGGCGGCGACCGCCCACAGCACCGCCAGCCCGAGGACGCATGCGACTTTCTTCATGGCTCTCTCCCCGATGCCGTGCCAGGCCGGTCCGCGGTCCTGAGCCGGGCATCGTGATGATAGACTGACAGAATGCAGGACCTGATCCGACAACTCCTCGCCGAACTCGGGGAAAACCCCGACCGCGAAGGTCTCCTCGACACGCCGAAACGGGTCGACAAGTCGCTCCGCTTCCTGACCAGCGGGTACAAGGCCGACGTGGACAAAGTGTTGAATGGCGCCCTGTTCACCGTTGATTATAGCGAGATGGTCATCGTGAAGGACATCGACTTTTTCAGCCTTTGCGAGCACCACCTGCTGCCGTTCTTCGGCAAGTGCCACATCGCCTACATCCCGCGGCACAAGGTGATCGGGCTGAGCAAGATACCGCGCCTCGTCGACGTCTTCAGCCGGCGGCTGCAGATCCAGGAGCGGCTGACGAACGAGATCGCCCAGACCATCGAGCAGAAGATCGACCCTCTCGGCGTCGCGGTGGTCATGGAAGCGACGCACCTGTGCATGTCGATGCGGGGCGTCGAGAAGCAGAACTCTTTTGCCGTCACGAGCGCGATGCTGGGCGCCTTTCGCAACAGCAGCCGCACGCGCAACGAGTTCCTCGAACTGATCAAGCATCGGGTCACGATGCCCGCCTCCGGAAGCCTGCCGCGCGTGCCGCAAGAGGATTTCGCGGAGCCGTGATCGTCCGCCTCATCTTTGCCGTCACTTACCTGGTGCTCGCGTTCGGCCGACTGCCATTCCTTCGCGTCGACCGGACCGCGGCTGCCGTCATCGGCGCCATCGCGATGATCGCTGCCGGCGGCCTGACGCTCGATCAGGCGTACCGCGCGATCGACTACCGCACGCTGATCCTGCTGTTCGGCATGATGGTGCTCGTCGCGACGCTGCGCCTGGGCGCCTTCTTCCGCACCCTCGGGCACGCCATCGTCGCGCGCATCGACCATCCCGCCCTGCTGCTCGTCGCCGTGATCGCCGCCAGCGGGGTGCTGTCGGCGCTGTTCGTCAACGACACCATCTGCCTCGTGTTCACGCCGATTCTCATCGAGATCTGCGCCATGCGGCGGCAGAACCCGCTGCCGTTTCTGCTGGCGCTCGCCATGGCGAGCACGCTCGCCGGCAACCTGACGCTCCTCGGCTCGATTGCGAACCTGATCGTCGCGGAAGGCGCGCGGCGGGAAGGCATTCGCGTCGGGTTCGTCGACTACCTGAAGGTCGGCGTCCCGGTGACGCTGGTCACGCTGGCCTTCGGCGTCTGGTGGCTGGGATAGCTCGACGGTGGTCGCCGGGCCCCTTCGTGCGTATACTGCCTTTATGCGACGGTTGTCCTGGTTCCTCGTCATCGCCTCCGTCTTCGCCGCGGCCGTCTTCGCCGGTGCGCAGGTGCGCAAGCCTTCCTCGCGTCGGCCGGCCACGAAGAAGTCGGCGCCGGCGGCGAAAACGATCACCGCCCGTCCGGAGATGACATGCCCGGCCGTGCTCGGAACAGGGGTGACGACCAGGCGCGAGTTCTACGACGTGATGGTCGGCCGCGACCCGCAAACCGGCATCATCATCCGCATCCCGCCCCATCGCGGCAACGCGGTGCTGAGCTTCGATCTGCACAACCGAGAGATGTACTCCGAGCAGCTCGTTCGCGAGGGACGCGCCTACACCCATCACACGGCGACCATCGGCGTGCTTGCACTCGACGGCACGCTCCTCGCCCGCGCCGTCGTCGATACGGAGTTCCGAAGCGCGAAGGATCTGCTCGACCGTGTGGGCGGCGGCGCCGGCCCCGGCGGCGTGAAGGCGGTGGCGCCGATCGGCGACGAGTCGATTCGCGTCGACATACCCGAAGACGTCGATGCCGTGAGCCTGCTCGGAGAGAAGCTGCTGACGATGACCGTGGATGGACCGGAAACGTTCACGGCGCCCGGCCGGCCGATTGCGATCATCAGCAACGTGACGATCGAGTACCGCGCGGCGCCGCCGGCAAAGAAAAAGGCACCCGCGAAGAAAAAGAAGCTGTAGGGCGGGGCTTCAGCCCCGCCGTAGCGCGGGCCTTCAGGCCCGCGACGTCAGATCTTGTAGACATCGTCCTTCCCGACCTTCCCCGTCCACACCCTGTAGATCCGCGTCAGATAGATCACGACGATTCCCATGCCAACCAGGTAGACGCCGAGCGCGATGCGCAGGCTGTGCGCAGGTGCGGCCGCGTTGTAGATGTCGAGCGAGGCGACCGGGCTGCCCGCGGGCGTCGCGAGCAGGCGTGGAAACAGGCCGACGGCGGCGGATCCGAGGATGCCGGCGATCGCGCCGGCGCTGGCAAGGAAGGCGCGGCGATCGGCGCCTGCAGACCAGAACAGGCGAAGCGCAATCAGGCACGCGATGCCGAACGCCGGGACGACGAACCAGATGGGCGCGCGCAGGAAGTTGCCGCCGAAGTCGGGCCGCACAGGGAAGCTGCCCGCGACCATGGCCGTAACGAGCGCAACGACGATCCACCAGAGGCGGCCGACGGCGCGGCGGGCCCGCGCCTGCAGTGCGCCGTCGGTCTTCATCGCCAGGTACGTGCCGCCGTGAAGGCTCAGGACGGCAAGACCCAGGAGCCCCCCGAGAATCGAGAACGGGTTGAGCAGCAGTGTGAAGGAGCCCACGAACTGTCCCGACGGGTCGAGAGGAACGCCGCGCAGCACGTTGCCGAGCGCCACGCCGAAGAGAATCGCGAGCAGGATGCTGGCCAGCGAGAAGGTGACGTCCCATGCCTGGCGCCACAAGGGGTCGTCCACCTGGTGCCGGAATTCGATTGACAGCCCGCGCGCCACCAGCAGCCAGAGCACCAGCATCAGCGCGAGGTAGAACCCGCTGAACGCCGAGGCGTAGACGTCCGGAAACGCGACGACGAGCGAGCCGCCCGCGGCGATCAGCCACACCTCGTTGCCGTTCCACACCGGCCCGATCGCGCTGATGGCCGCCTCGCGCTCCTCCTCGTCGCGCGCCGCGAACAGGTGCAGCACGCCGACACCGAGGTCGAAGCCGTCCAGCACCGCGTAGGTCGTCAGCATGCCCGCGAGCACCAGGAACCAGATTTGGTTAATCATGGCTGCCGCTCCGCGTTCAAATCGGTGGCGAGTGGCGAGGGGCGAGTGGCGAGGAGCGAGGAACGCCGGGCGGCGGCGAGCCGGGTCCGTGCGCCACGATGCGGATGAAGAGAAACAGGTAAAAGAGCCCGACGAGCGCGTAGAGGCCCATGAACCCGAGCAGCGTGAACGTCGTCATCCCTTCACTCACGTTCGTCGACGTCGCCGCCGCGGTTCGTTGCAGACCATAGGCAATCCAGGGCTGGCGCCCGACCTCCGCCACGAGCCAGCCGGCGTGGTTCGCAATGTAAGGGAAGGGCATCGCCAGCATCAGCACCCACAGGAAGGCGCGCGTCGAATACAGTTGATGACGCGCGAGGAGAAAGACGGCCACTGCCATGACGGCGATGAAGATCGTTCCAAGCCCCACCATGATGTGATACGCGTAGTAGACGAGTTCGACGGGGGGGTGCTCGTCGGGCGGATAGTCGTTCAGCCCGACCACTTTGGCGCGGAAGTCCCCGTAGGCCAGGTAGCTGAGCATGCGCGGGACGTAGATCGGATCGAGCAGCAGGCGCTTCTCGGTGTCGGGCATGCCGATGATCGCAAGCGGCGCGCCCTCCTTCGTCTCGAACAATCCCTCCATCGCCGCCATCTTGATCGGCTGGAACCGCGCGACGTCCTCGCCGTGCTTCGCCCCCGTCGGGAACAGAGACGCGAGCGAGAAGATCAAACCGGCGGTGACGCCAACGCGCACCGAGATGCGGCCGAGACCCTCGAACCGGCGGGCGAGCAGGTAGTAGGCGCCGAGGCCCGCCATCACCATCGAGGCGGTGACGAGCGAGCCGCTGATGACGTGGGGGTACTGCCACCGCGCGTACGGGTTCGTGAGCAGCGCCGCGAGGCTGGTCAGCTCCGCCCGGCCCCCCGCGACCTGGTACCCAACAGGATGCTGCATCCAGGCGTTGGTGGCCACGATGAAAAACCCGGACACCACTGCGCCCGCGGCGACCATGACCGAAGAGAACCAGTGAACGCCCGGACGCACGCGGTGCTCGGCGAACAGGAAGACCCCCAGAAACGAGGACTCGGCGAAGAAGGCGAACACGCCTTCCATGAAGAGCGTCTGGCCGATGACGCCGCCCGAGTAATGCGCAAAGCGCGCCCAGTTCGTACCGAACTGGAACTCCATCGGTATGCCGGTGACGACGCCGGTGGCGAAGGTGATGGCGAAGATTCTCGCCCAGAACCTGGCCGCAATCCCGTACTGATCGTCGTGCTTCACCATCTGCGCCGTCTTGAGGACGGCGATGAGCACGCCGAGCCCCATGGTGAGGACCGGGAACAGGTAGTGGAACATGATGGTGAAGCCGAATTGCACGCGCCCGGCGTTGAGCACGTCGTTCATGAACCACCTCCACGGAGCCCGCAGCACGCAGCACCCGTCACCGAGCACTCAGCACGCAGCACCCGTCACTGAGCACGCAGCACGCAGCACTGAGCACGCAGCACCCGTCACTGAGCACGCAGCACGCAGCACGCAGCACCCAGCACTCAGCACCCGTGATCTCCGTTATGCTACATGGTAGAGGACTTGCAAGGGAACAAGCTGTCATGTCTTTTCACGATGTGATCATCGTCGGGGCGGGCCCGGCGGGACTGGCGGCCGCAATAGCCGCCAGGCGGCGCCGGCTTGACTACGTGGTGCTCGAGAAGGGCGTGCTCGTCAACTCGATCTACCACTTTCCCACCCACATGGTGTTCTTCACGACGCCGGAACTCCTGGAGATCGGTGGCCTGCCCTTCGTCAGCCCGTTCGAAAAGCCCACGCGGCTGGAAGCGTTGCGCTACTACCGGCGCGTCGCCGACGTCGAGCAACTACGCATCGAGATGAACGTCACGGTCTGCGGCATCCGCCCCGACGAAGCGGGCGGGTTTGTCGTCGAGACGGAAACCGAGAGCGGGCGCAGCGCACGGTGCGCCCGCACGGTCGTCCTCGCCATCGGCTACTACGATCGTCCGAATCTGCTCGGCATCCCCGGCGAGGATCTGCCGCACGTCTCGCACTACTACAGGGACGCGCATCCGCTCTACCGCAAGCGCGTGGTGGTGGTCGGCGGCGCGAACTCGGCCGCCGAGGCGGCGCTCGAGCTCTACCGGTCGGGGGCGCACGTGACGCTCGTCCACCGGGGCGCGACGTTCAACCGCGCCGTGAAGTACTGGGTGCTCCCGGACATCCAGAACCGCATCACCGAGGGGTCCATCGCCGGCCGCATGGACACGCGCATCGTCGAGATCAGGCCGGGCGAGGTCGTGCTCGAACACGACGGCGAGCTGGCGACGGTGCCCGCCGACCACGTGTTCCTGCTCACCGGTTACCGCACTGACGCCGGCCTGCTGCGGCGCAGCGGCATCGATCTGGATGCCTGCACCTGGATGCCCGCGCACAACCCGGAGACGTTCGAGACCAACGTGCCGAACCTGTTCCTCGCCGGCGGGGTGATCTCGGGGACGAACGAGGTGCCGGTGTTCATCGAGAACGGACGGTTCCACGGCGCGCGGGTGATTGAAGTGATCGCGGGCAGGCTGAGAGGCGGGACCCGCGCGCCTTAGAAAAGCCCGAGGTTCATTTGCGCCTCGAGCTTTTCTAGTGGATGGTCTTGGTCTTCTTTGACATGTAATCCATCAGCACGTACTGGCCGAGCGTATACGGCGTCGTGAAGTACGCCTTCCCGTGGCAGATTTCGGCCACCTTGCGCACGAAGCTCACCAGATCGTAGTCCTTCGCCAGCATGAACGTGTTGACCATGATGCCGCTGCGCCGGCACGCCGCCACCTCCGCCAGCGTCTCACTCACGATGAGCGGGTCGAGGCCGAACGCGTTCTTGTAGATGCGCCCGTCGGGGCGCGTCAGGGCCGAAGGCTTCCCGTCGGTGATCATGACGATCTGCCGCATGTCCTTGCGCTGCCGGTCGAGGATCCGGCGCGCGACGCGCAGGCCCTCGCGCGTGTTGGTGTAGTACGGGCCGACACGCACGCGCGCCAGTTCCTTGATGTGAATCTCCTCGGCCGAATCGTGGAACAGCACCACGTGCAGCCCGTCTCCCGGATACCGGGTGCGAATCAGGTTGGCGAGCGCCAGCGCCACCCGCTTGGCCGGCGTGAACCGGTCCTCGCCGTAGAGGATCATGCTGTGGCTGCAGTCGAGCATCAGCACGGTCGCGCACGAACTCTGGTACTCGCCCTGCGCGACCATGAGATCCGGGTAGTCGACGTCGATTGAGAAGTCCGGAGTCCGCCCCTCGACAAGCTCGGGGCGTGGTGAGCGTGTCGAACCACGGGGTCCGGAGTCCGGGGTCGGGTGTCCGGAGTCCGCCGCCTCGACGTCGGACTTCGGACTTCGGACCTCGGACGGGTGCGGTCGTGCGAGGCCTTCTCGCACGACCGCATTCAGGATCGTGCTGCTCGGATCGATGTTGAACGTGTCGCCAAACTCATAGGGCTTCGGCGCTCCCATGGCTTCGATGCCCGTCGCCAGGTCGCGCGTGTCGTGGCGGCCGAAGCTGCTCTTGCCCAGCGAGCCAAGCAGATCGCGCAGCGCCCGATAGCCGAGGAAGTCGAGGGCCTTGTCGGTGACCTCGAAGCGCACGGGCGGCGCGTCAGGGCCGACGCCGCCGCCGGCGGCGGAGGTGCGTTCCTGGCGCTGGACACGCTCCGTCTCCAGATCCGGGCTCGTCGTGACGTACCCTTCCTGCTGCAGCCGTTCGATCAGTTTCTGAATGAGCTGTTCGAGCCGATCCTGCTGATCCTCGTCGCCCGGCTCGCCGTCCGCTTCAGTGAGCAGCTGCTCGAGCGTCTCCTGTGAGAGCAGATCGCCCTTGAGCAGGGCGTCCATGATGGCGTCGTGCAGCGCCTGCACCGTCGTGTCGGGATCGTTCATCTGCGAGCGGTCGCCGAAGCCGCTGAACAGCAGCAGGTCGGAGAGCTGGGAGACGAGGTTTTCCAGGCTCATCTCGTCGGCGACGTCCCCGGTGAACTTCGAGTACTTGTAGCGCATAGTAATTCTTCGGCGGACCAGCCCGCCGAGGTGCTTCGGCGGGCGCGTCCCCGCCGAAGAATTACTAGTTGTAATACTTCTTCTTGGTCGGCACGGAGACGCCCTGGTCGAACAGCGGCTCGGAGGAACGCGGCGTCCGGCGCGGCGTCTCGGCCGCCTGGTAGCCGCGCTCCTCGCTCCGGCTGATCTTCTTCAGCGAGTACAGCCCCTCGAGCAGGAAGTCGATTGCCGAGGCGGCAACCGGCGCGGGCGCATCGCGCCTGACACCCACCTGCTCGACGAGGCGGATGAGCCCCGGCACCGACCGGCTCATCGAGATGACGTCGCCCGCGGGCGTGCTGTCGCTCAGCATCAGCGTCCCGCCGTTGTCGAACCAGTCCACCACCTCGTGTCCGTCCAGCCGATCGAAGACGTTCCCGAAGACGTTCGACACCGCCGACCGGATGATCTCGCGCGCGACGGTTTCGGCACCGCGCAGCTCGCCTTCGTACTCGAGCTCGAACTTGCCGGTGATCGAAGGCAACGCGCCGTAGATGTCGGTGACACGCGGAACCGCCAGTCCCTCGCCGTTGATGAGCGCGCGCCGTTCGGCGTTGGACACGACGTTCTCGAGGCAGCTGATGGGCAGCCGCTGGCTGACGCCCGAACGCCTGTCCACCTTCTTGTCGTCGCGCGCCTGGAACGCCACCTCTTCGATGATCTCCCGCACGTACTCGGGCACCTCGACGCCGCATTCGGTGTCCGCGCGCTTGACCCACGCTTCCTGCTCCGTGATCGCCATGCCGAGGCGTCGGGTCTGCGGGTAGTGGGTGCGAATCTCCGACCCGATGCGATCCTTGAGCGGGGTGATGATCTTGCCGCGCGCCGTGTAGTCCTCCGGGTTCGCCGTGAAGACCATCATCACGTCCAGCGGCAACCGCACCGGGTAGCCCTTGATCTGGACGTCGCCCTCCTGGAGGATGTTGAAGAGGCCGACCTGGATCTTGCCGGCGAGGTCGGGCAACTCGTTGATCGCGAAGACGCCCCGGTTCGCCCGCGGCAGCAGACCGTAGTGCATCGTCAGCTCGCTCGACAGGTGCAGACCGCCCTTCGCCGCCTTGATCGGATCGATGTCGCCGACGATGTCGGCAATGGTCACGTCCGGCGTCGCGAGCTTTTCGACGTAGCGCGCCGAGCGGGGGAGCCAGGCGATGCGCAGCAGGTCGCCCTCCTCCGCGATTTGCGCACGGCAGCCGGCGCAAATGGGGGCGAGCGGGTTGTCGTTGACCTCGCAACCGGGCACCACCGGGAGCGCCTCGTCGAGCAGGTCCACGAGGCCGCGCAGGATCCGGCTCTTCGCCTGGCCGCGCAATCCGAGCAGGATGAAGTTATGCCGCGAGAGAATCGCGTTGGTCAGCTGCGGAATGACGGTATCCTCGTAGCCGATGATGCCGGGGAACAACGTGTCGCCCGCCCGCATCTTGCGAATCAGATTGCGACGGATTTCGTCCTTGACGCGAAGGTTCACGCCGGGGTCCCGGGCGACCGCTCGCCGGAGGTCGCCTAACGTGTTGATGGAGTTGGGGCTGAGCATGTTTTGATCTTAGCATGCAAAGGGGACCGAATTGGTCCGGGATATCGGTCCCGCTGAGCTTTTCCGTCACGTGCCTCGGTCGTCTGACCACGGTTCCACTGTTTGGCGCGGGCTGCATATTCATGGCCAGTCTTCATCGCTTCGTGGACGCGTCCCGCCCCCTGGTGTTCGCCCATCGCGGGGGCAGTGGATTGGCCCCCGAGAACACCATGGCGGCCTTCGATCACGGTCTCGCGCTCGGCGCAGACGGCCTGGAGCTCGATGTGCACTTGTCGCGCGACCTTCGCGCCGTGGTGCACCACGATGCGCATCTGGACCGCGCCACGAATGGCAGCGGCCCGATTGCCGCCCGCTCGGTGCAGGAACTGGCACAAATCGACGCGGGCTACAGGTTCTGCCGGGACGGCGACTTTCCATTCCGTGGCCGCGGACTGTGCGTGCCGACGCTCGCCGGGGTGCTCGAACGCTACGCGGCCGCGCGCATCATCATCGAATTGAAGAACGGCACCGAGGCCCTGGCGCGCGCCGCGCTCGAGGAGGTGCGGCGGGCGAACGCGCTCGATCGGGTCTGCTTCGCCGGGGAACACGCGAGCGGCTTGCGCGTGATCCGCCGCCTCGAGCCGGCGGCCGCGACCAGTGCGGCCCGCGAGGAGATCCGGCGGGCGCTCGTTCGAAGTTGGATCGGCCTGCCGGCCGGCGGCGCCGGCGTCGTCGCGTTCCAGGTGCCGGAAACGAAGGGACCGATTCGGATCGTCTCGCCCCGCTTCGTGCGGGCAGCTCATCGGGCGGGCCGGGTCGTGCAGGTGTGGACGGTCGATCGGGCCGAGGACATGCGGCGCCTGCTCGGATGGGGCGCCGACGGGATCATCACCGATCGACCGGACGTCGGCGTGGAAGTGGTTCGAGAGTGGATCAGGAGCAGGCAGTGAACACCTGGCAGGCGCAGTGCCGCGCAGTTTCGCAAGCAAGCCGTGGACAAGGAGCCGCCGGCGGAGCCGGCCGGCTTGCGGCGGAACTGCACGGCGCTGCGCCGTCTGCCAGCTCTATGCCCCGACGCGCAGCGCGGCGATCTCCTTCACGGCGGCGATCGCGTGATCGATGTGCGCCTCGGTGTTGAACGGGCCGATGCCGAACCGCACGGCGCCGTGAATGTTCGCGGTCCCCAGCTGCTCGTGCACGAGCGGCGCGCAGTGCAGCCCCGTGCGGCACGCGATGTTGTGGTCGACGTCGAGCATCGTGCCGGTGTCGGCGGCCTCCAGGCCGTCGATGTTGAACAGGAGCACCGCGATGTGGTTCGTGAGATCGTCCTGGCAGTAGAGCGTCACCCCGTCGATTGCGCGCAGGCCATCCCGCAGGCGGGTCGTCAGCGCCATCTCGTGCTCGTGGATCGCGTGCGTCCCCCTTGCCTGGACCCACTTCAGCCCGGCATTCAGTCCCGCGATTCCCACCATGTTCGGCGTGCCGTACTCCAGCCGGTAGGGATATTCCTCGAGGTGCGTGCGCTGCGCCGACTTCACACCGGTGCCACCCGCGCGCGTGTGCCGGATGGTGACGCCTTCCGCGACGTACGCCCCCCCGATTCCGGTCGGTCCGAACAGCGACTTGTGACCCGTGAAGCAGAGGACGTCGATGTTCATCGCCTGCACGTCCAGGGGGACCTTGCCGGCCGATTGCGACGTATCGACCACGAGCGAGACACCATGCTCACGGCACGACCGCCCGATCGGCGCCAGCGATTGCACGGTCCCGATGACGTTCGACGCGTGGTTGATCGCGACCACCTTCGTGTTCTTGCGGAACCGCTGCCGGATGTCGTCCGGGTCGACCAGTCCCTTCGAGTCGAACTCGACGTAGTCCACCTCGACGCCGTTGAAGTGCTGGAGGTGATAGAGCGGGCGCAGCACCGAGTTGTGTTCGATCGTCGTCGTGATCGCGTGATCGCCGGGGCCGAGCAGGCCGAAGAGAGCCAGGTTCAGCGCGTCGGTCGAGTTGTAGGAGAAGACGAGGCGGGTCCAGTCGGTGCCGTTGAAGAACGCGGTCAGCAGGCGGCGGGTCTGTTCGAGCATCTGACCGGCCTCGAGGCACAGGTCGTAGCCCGATCGCCCGGGGTTCACGCCGAACCGCCGATAGAACTGATCCATGGATACGTAGGTCTCTTCAGGCTTCGGGAACGACGTCGCGGCATTATCGAGGTATATGAGGTTGTCCATGATGAAGCGTCTCGTGAGGAGGGCACGCGATTCTATCGCGCGAGCTGAACAGCGGTCAAAACCGGGTCCGCAGATCCGTTACGCAAAGATCGCCACCTGCCCGCCCGTGTGCCAGAACATGACCGTTCCCGAGTCCCGGAACCGTCCTTCACGCAGCCATTCAATCAGGCCGGCCAGCGCCTTCGCCGTGTAGGTCTGGTCGACCACGAGCGCCTCGGTGCGTGCCAGCAGATCCGCCGCGTTGCGAGAGGCGGCGGTCGGAATCCCGTAGCCCTCGCCGACGAATCGATCATCCACCTCGATGTGCTCCGCCCGCGGAAACGCCGCCGGGTCTGCGTCGAGACGCGGCGCGATGCCCTGGAGAAGATTGGCAACCATCTCCTTCATCTCCGCGGCGGGCGTGTCTGCGCTGATCCCCACGACCCGCGTCTGCAGGCCGTGAAGAATGCAGCCGGCAACCAGACCCGC
>Ga0315280_10005524_pt1 | contig 17939 bp, 19 predicted proteins | sample YL17G06_40_MG_FD_203697 | JGI IMG/M metagenome (GOLD analysis project Ga0315280, IMG submission 203697) | Sediment microbial communities from Yellowstone Lake, YNP, Wyoming, USA - YL17G06_40 | ecosystem: Environmental > Aquatic > Freshwater > Lake > Sediment | place: USA: Wyoming | collected... | reverse complement strand
AGGCTGTGTCACAATTGGTGTTTTGGCCCATTTTGGTCCATCGCACCCTTGATTCTGACCTGAGAATGAGGATCGACTTGCCGATTTTCGAATTGTGACACAGCCTCTGCGCTTGACGCTGCCACCCGCCGCTTCTGCGTCATCGGAGCCGATTCACAACCGGAATAGGACACCCTTCAATAAATGACTCGCGGCACCAGACAGTTTTCATACCTTGCTTTTTTCATCTGGCTGAGCCACAATGGGGGGCGTGAGGTTGAGTCTATACCGATGTCAAACGAATTCGCCATGTATCGTTTAGCACGCTTAGGCGCAGGTGTCTTTCTCCTGTGGCTCACCGCTTCCGTTGCGTTCTCGCTACTATTCGGCGTCGCTCTTGCAGACCCGTTGGCGCCTCTGATCTTCTTTCCGGCCGTTGTCTGCATTGCCGTCCCGTTTGCCGGCGTGCAGATCATCTTGTACTCGCTGCTGATGGAGTTCTGTGTCTGGCGAGTCGTCGGCACAAACGTATTGGCCATCTTCATCAGCTCGTTGCTCGGACTTGCATGCGGGCTATCCGCCTATCTCCTCACTGTAAGAGACTTCTTGTCACCTCTCATGTTCTCCGGCTTTGTCGCGGGTCTGACGACCGGTCTCATCCTGCGCTGTTTGAAAAGAAGAGGCATAGTAGGACAAGCCCCGTCACATCCTGCTGGAGCCATCACGTGACTTCGATAAAGGCAATCTGCATTCTGACAGCAGCGTGGTTCATCGCCGACAGTCCTGCGGCCGTTCGACTTGGGATTGACAACATCGGCGAGCACAAGGAGCTGTTCACAGGCAAGCGGGTCGGCATCATAGCCAACCACACGTCGTTCAACAGCGGGGGCAAGTACATCGTCGATGTCCTTCGCGAGATGGAGAATGTGCGTGTGGTCGCGCTGTTCAGTCCCGAGCACGGGCTACAGGGCACCGAGGATGCAGGCAAGAAGCTCGACAGCCAGAGCGATCCGAAGTATGGCTTGCCCGTGTACAGCCTGTACGGCCGGATCACCAAGCCAACCGCCGAGATGCTCGCCGGTGTGGACATCCTGGTGTTCGACATCCAAGACGTGGGGGCACGCTTCTACACCTATCTGTACACGATGTCGCAGGCGATGGAGGCGGCCGCTGAGAACGGCAAGCGATTCATCGTCTTAGACCGCCCCGACCCGATCAACGGCCTGCAAGTCGAGGGCAAAGTCCTCGATCCCCAGTTCTCCAGTTTCGTGGGCCTCTATCCGATTCCCGTCCGGTACGGCATGACCATCGGGGAGCTGGCACGGATGATCAACAGCAAGGGCTGGCTGGCCAAGGGCGTCAAGGCCGACCTCACCGTCGTACCCATGACCGGCTGGCGGCGCGGCATGTGGCACGACCAGACGGGCCTGACCTTCATCAAGCCGTCGCCGAACATGCCGGACGTTGACACCGCCGCGATCTATCCGGGCCTGTGCCTCTTGGAGGGCACCAATATCTCGGAAGCCCGCGGCACGTCCATGCCGTTTCGCCAGTTCGGCGCCCCGTGGATCGACGCGGCCGGTCTCTGCACCCGGCTCAACGACCTGCATCTGGCCAGCCTGCGATTCGAGGCGACCTCCTTCACACCCACGTCCTCCAAGTTCAAGGACCAGCTCTGCCACGGCGCCCGGATCGTCATTACGGATCGGGCCGCACTAGAGCCCTTCTGGGCCGGCGTGCAGATCGTCAATGTGTTGTTTCGCATGAATCCGGGCCGATTCGAGTGGCACGCCGCACACTTCGATCACCTCTGCGGCACGAACACCATTCGCGAAGCCATCGTCGCCCAGTCGCCTCTGGAGAGCCTCAAAAGCCGCTGGAACAGCGAATGTGAGGCCTTTCGGCGGAACCGCCAGGAGTTTCTTACGTATCCAAAGTAAGGTGGAGAGTTCTGCTAAGATGATTTGAAGGCGACGGCGCGGGGGCTTGCAAACGCCGGACGATCCGTTATGATACCGGCGGTTTCGTGATCATCGCTTATCCCTGGTACTACTCCTTTGGAACCGTTCAATGGCTGAGACGGAAACAGTTACTGGCATCTTGAAACGCATCGACAAGCAGCAGTTCGCCGTACGGATGGGCGACCGCTCATACCAACCCCACCATCCTGAAGTGCTGCTCCTTCCCGAGCTGGTGCACCGCTTTCCCTTGGTCGAAGGGGCGAGCATCACCGGCCAGGTCGAAAACAGGAAGGGCAAACCCAAGCTGGTCTCCGTCGAATCACTCGGCGGGATAGACCCGAAAGCGTTCGCGAACCGCCCCCGGTATTCCGACCTGATCGCCATCGATCCATTCGAGCGGTTCAATCTCGGCATCGACGGCCACGTGACCATGCGGATCGTCGATCTGATTGCCCCCATCGGCAAGGGCTCGCGCCAACTGATCGTCTCGCCGCCCAAGGCGGGCAAGACAGTCATGCTCGAACAGATGGCGCTGGCGATCCACCAGTGCTCGCCGAAGACGCGTGTCATTGTTCTGCTGCTGGACGAGCGGCCGGAGGAGGTCACGCACTTTCGCCGGTCCACCGGGGGCGTGGAGGTCGTCGCCAGCACGAGCGACCGCACGGCCGACGAGCACGTCGAGCTGGCCGAGCTGATCCTCGCCCACGTGCAGATCGAGCTCGAATGCGGACACGAGATCGTCCTGCTGATCGACAGCCTCACGCGGGTCGGGCGGTCTTTCAACAACCGGACCCGCCGCGGCGGCGGATCGCGGCCCACGATGAGCGGCGGACTCGAGGCGGGCGTCCTCGAGATTCCCCGACGGCTATTCGGGCTTGCACGCTGCGTCGAGAACGGGGGCTCCGTCACGATCGTCGCCACGTGCCTGGTCGATACCGGCTCGCGCATGGATCAATTGATCTTTGAGGAGTTCAAGGGGACCGGCAACAGCGAGATCATCCTGGACCGCAACCTCGCCGAGGCGCGGATCTGGCCTGCGATCAACCTGCCGGCCAGTGGGACGCGCAAGGAAGCCAAGCTCTATACGCCGCAGGAGAGCCGCGGCCTGACCACGCTTCGCCGCGTCCTGTCCGGCTACGAGCCCCGCGGCGCCATGGAAGCCTTGCACAAGCTCCTCAAGAAGTACCCCACGAACAAGGAGTTCCTCGAAAGCATGGCCCGCAGCCAATAACCGCCGCCGGCCGCGCGACATTCCCCCACACTCTTGTTCTATGGACATGCTGATAAATCCCAGGGACAGACCCTGCGCGAAGAGAGGGAAAGCAAAAGGCCCCGCGATGGAGTGCGAGGCCTGGATTCACGCTGTTGCAGACTCAATGATGGGGTCGGTCATACGATCAGCTTGCCGGTCCTCCTGCGCTGCCTTGTGCTTTGCCACACGAGGCAACCGGTGGGGACAACGCCCAGGCCAGCCATGCTCAGCTTCATGGGGATGAGATCGGAGAGTGTGAACGGCGTATAGCCCTCGGGCGGGTTCGTGCTGAACAGTCCCGGGTCGAGCTCCACGTTGTACTTCTCCAAAGCGGCCACCTCGTGGCAGTTGACGTCCATGAAAAGGGTCGTGAAGGTCTTGCCCAACAGCATGTCGCCTTCCATCCGGATCGGCAGAAGCTCCTTCTTGTCCACCCAGATAGTCGCAGTGCCCTTCTGAAGATCGAGAAGGAACTTGGGCATTATGCTCTCCAGAGGCTTGAGGTCCTGCACCTCGAAACCCTCGGCCTCGACGCCGTCGACGGTTGCGGTCCCCAGCTTCCTGTACTCGGTTTCCAGAAGCAGGTCTACCACGCCCGTCGGGGTCAGCCTCTCGACGACTTTGATCTGCTCCTCGGTACAGGGGAACTTCACGTACTTCTTCAAGGTCGGCAGCAGGAGCAACGCCTGCTTCTGGGGCCGGTTCAGAGCGATGCGGTAGGTCAGGACGCCCTTGATGTACCCATCCTCGGCGAAGCCGTATTGCCGGGACATGTACTTCACGTTGTCGTACTTGACGGAAATGTTCGGGTCGGAGACGCTGGTGAATGTCGTCTGGCCCCGCAGGATCATTGTGTCGACCTGTGCAATCTTCTCTTGTACGGCTGCGAGCAGCACGCCGTTCTTCGATGCCCCAAAGGGATTCGTCAGAATCAACGCAGCGGCCAGTGCAATCACCGCGGCAGCCGAGTATTTCGTAGCTCTGCTTTCCATGATCTTTCTCCAGATCGTTTCAAAGTACTTCGATTTGACGTGTTCAACTGCTCTGCCGGTCAGGTGCCGCTTTTGTGGTTCTGCGGCCAGCCTGTCCAGCCACGCTTTCCGGTCGAACTCGACCTTGCCGAGATCGACCGCCCGAGAGATCATCGCATCCAGCCAGTGCTCGTCTGCCTTGTGCATCATGGCTCTGTCTCCTTCGACATCCGCCGGCGCAATTGCCGGTGAATCATCTTCCGGGCCCGCCTCAGTTTGCCGTTGACGGCCTCCTCGCTGATGCCGAGCATCTGCGCGATTCGGCTGTAGCTCATCTGGTTGTAGTACCGCAGGAAGACGATGTCTCTCATCTGCGGCTCTAATCGCAGGATGATCTCTCTCACGATGCCAACGGTGTCGTTCTCGTTGCGACCGGTATCCAGAACAGGACTGCAATCCTCGATTCCAGCATGCTTTTGCCGGGCCCGCGCCTTGGCCATGTCGATGGCAATGTTCCGGCAGATCGCCGTCAGCCAACCGACGAGGCGCTCCGGTCTCTTCAGTTTTGCGATATCGCGGTAGGCGGCCAGAAGCGCCTCCTGGGCCGCGTCTTCGGCCAGGTGCCGGTCGGCCAGTTGCGAGTACGCAATCGCCACCAGGGCCGGATAGTACCGCTCACACAGCCGGCCGAAGCTCTCGGCGTCGCCCCGAAGGGCCGCCGCCACCAGGTTGGCATCTATGTCCTCTGTCACATTTCTACAAGTAAGTCTCTCTCGCCGGCCCTCGGCGGGCGCAGAAAATCATGAAAACCACCGTCCCGAGGCAGGCGCAAAGCCATTCTACGAGGGGAACGATTCCTAAGGGAATGGAAAAGGCCCCGCGTGTGTCACGGGGCCTGGATTCACGGTGTTGCGCGCTGAATTGGGGGCGCGGTTAACCTAAACCGGGTATGCTCAGTTTGATGGGGATGATGTCGCTGAACGTGAACTCGGTATACCCTTGCGGCATTTCCGTGTTGAACAGGTTGGGGTCCAGCTCCTTGTCGTAGCTGTCCAGCGTGTTGACCTCGTGCAGACGCCAATCCATGAGCAGGGTCGTGAGGGACTGGCCGATCAGCAGGTCCCCTTCAATTCGGACCGGCAGAAGCTCTTTGGTTCCTATCCATACGGTCCCTCTGCCCTGCTGGATGTCAAACAGGTACTTCGGCAGGATGTCCTGCACGGGCTTGACACCCTCAAATTCGAACCCCTCTACGTCCATGCCGTCGATGGTTGCCGTCCCCAGCTTCTTATAGTCGGTTTGGAGCAGCAGGTCCATGGCGCCGGTGGGGCTCAGCTTCTCCATAATCGCGATCTGTTCGCCCGTGCAGGGAAAGTGCAGGCACTTCTTCCACGGGGACATGAGAATGAGGCACTGTCGTTGCGGTTTGTTCAGAGTGATGCGGTAGATCAGGGCATCGCCGATGCGGCCCTCTTCCGTGTAACCATATTGTCTCGATATGTACTTGACCAGATCGAACCTGTACACGACGTTCGGGTCGGCCACGCAGGTGAAGACCTTTTCGCCTCGCACAATCATGGTGTTCACCTGAGCGACCTTCTCCTGTACGGCCGCCAAGGCCACGCCGCCATTTTTCGATGTCCCGAAGGGATTCGTCAGAACCAACAGGGCCGCCAGAGTAATCACGGCGGCCGCGGAGTATCTCGTCACTCGACTTTTCATAATGCACCTCCAGATGGGGTAAGTTGTGGTTTTAAGATTTCGGCCGGGCTGCTCAATCCCACGCTCCAGCAGCCGGGCCTCCTCGGGATGTCCCTCCTTCCACTGCTGGAAGTCGAACTCGACCGGCTCACGGCGAACCTGCTGCGACAGCAGAGAGTCCAGCCACAGATTGTCGTCGTCGCGACTCATGGGATTCGTCACCTCCCGAAGCCTTTCCTGATCAGATATGCGGCGATGATTTTTTTGGCCCGCCGCAGCCGGCCATCGATGGACTGTTGCGATGCGCTAAGGACCCCGGCCATCTGCTGGTAGCTCATCTCGTTGTAGAACCGCAGATAAACCACTTCCCGCAGGTGCTCCGGCAGGCGCTGGAGCGCCTCGGCGAGCATTTCCGTCCGGCCGTTGTCCGGACAATCGCGATCTTGCCCCTCGCAGTCCTCGGGGGACACTCGCTGTCGCCGGCGCTCACGGAGCATGTCTTTGGCCACGTTCCGGCAGATCGCCGCCACCCAAGGGCCGAAACGCTCCGGCTTCCTCAGTCGGGGAAGCTGCCGACACGCGTGCGCAAGGGCTTCCTGGGCGGCATCTTCCGCCAAGTGATGGTCCAGCAGAATGGAATCCGCCACGGCCACCAGCGAGGTGTAATACCGCCTGCAAAGCTGCCCAAAACTCTCCGGGTCCGCCTGCAGGGCTTGCCGGACAAGGATGTGGTCCTCAGCATTCTTCATGCGCCGGTTGTCAAATATCGCAGAGCTGCTCTGTTTTTCCACCATTATGTCCCTGCCTGCCAGACAAAACCGGCGCAAATTCGCGCGGTACATCAACGAATAGTACAAACGAGTGTTCCGGAGAAGGATTGGGCGCAGATCCCCCGCCGGGCAGGGCCTTCAGTGGTATCGGGATGGCTGCAGGCAGGTCCTCAGGCGTGTCTGGCGGAAGGATGATCGACCAGAATGCCAGGCGTGGAGGCACGCGGGATGCGGCACGGGGACCCCGGAAACAAAGGGGCGCGCCGCAGCGCGCCCCTTCTGTCGCGTGCTTCTATTCTATGACCACGTGCCGGTTCTACCACTCCTCCTCTTCCTCGGTGTCGCTCTCGGACGCCTCCTCAACTTCTTCGCCGCCCTCCTCGCTCTCTGCGCTCTCTCCCGCTGCGGCCCGGAGCTCTTCCAGCGTCGATTCGCTCATGCCGCTGAGATCCCGCAAATCGTCCACCCTGTCGATTCCCCCATGCTCCTCGCGGTACCCGATGATATTGTCGGCGAGGATAAAATCGATGCCCTCGATCTCCATCAGGTCTTCTCTTGAGGCCGTATTCAGATCAATACTCTTCATGGTTCTGCTCCTTCCCTGACGTAAGCGGTTTGCCTGTTTTCAACGATCCCGTCCGTTCATCGCGCCGGCGCAATGGGCGCCGGTCCTGCCGAAACCTCTGACCTGAAACATACGCACAAGCATCAGGGCAGAAACCACGCGTTTTGCTCAATTGTACGGGGGCAAAATGCCGTCATGGATACGCCGGCAGCAGGTGAAGATTCAGCACTTGTCCTGCCAGGCGCGTGGATTGCCGTCCCCGATCCCTGCTTGACGATATCGCCGGCTGCCGCTATAGAATGGCAGGGCGTTTCCGTGAAGCAGAATTACGCATGAACCGTCAACCTGAGGTGAGATCGACCCGTGCCTGCAAACTTGCCGCCAGACTACAAGAAAGCGGAGGAATGGTTCCGCAGCGCCGAGACGAACGAGGAGAAGGTCCTCGCCCTGGAGCAGATGCTGGCGGTAATGCCCAAGCACAAGGGCACCGACGGCCTGAGGGCGGACCTGCGCCGCAAGATCAGCAGCCTCAAAGAAGCCGCGGTGCAGCAGAAAAAGGGCGGCCAGCACGTCGATATCTTCCATGTGCCCCGGACCGGGGCCGGACAGGTCGTCCTGTTGGGCCTGCCCAACACCGGTAAGAGCAGCCTGCTGGCGGCCCTGACCAACGCCAAAGTCGTCGTCGCCGACTTCCCGTTCGCTACGCACGCCCCGGTACCGGGCATGGTCAAGTACGAGGACGTCCAGATTCAGCTTGTGGATATGCCCCCGATCACCGCCGATTACATCGCGCCCGGCCAGGTGGGCACTTACCGCAACTGCGACATCATCGCCGTAGTGATCGACCTGTCGCAGGACATCGAGGAGCAGGTCCTTATCCTGCTGGATTTCCTCGAATCCCGCAACCTGCTACTCGACGAGAAGACCCCCGCCGTGGATAGCGAGGGCAATGCGCTGGGCAAGAAGGCGGTGTGCATCTGCACCAAGGTCGATATCGCTCCGGCCGGCGCGCTCGATCTGGCGAAAAAATCGTTCGATAAGCCGATCGAGTTTCTCCCGGTCTCCACCCAGACGGCCGAGGGTCTCGACAAGCTGGCGGAACTGCTGTTTCGCAAACTCAGCATCCTCCGCATCTATGCCAAGCCGCCCGGCAAGCCGGCGGACATGGAGTCGCCTTTTACGCTGCCCGTCGGCACGACGGTCCAGGACCTGGCCACCGCCATTCACCGCGAGCTGGCCCAGAAGCTCAAGTCCGCCCGCATCTGGGGCACGGACGTCTACCCCGGCCAGAGCGTCCACCTCACTCACCTACTCCACGACAAAGACATCGTCGAGCTGCACTTTGGATAGGCTATGCGATTGCCAGAGAATGGACCGGACAGATGAAATGTGCAGGAACCATCTTATTACGAAAGGGCCACGTCATCCCTGTCGGCACGGTCGAGATCGCCGATATCCACCGCGAATCACTCAATCCGCTGCCTGTTGGAACGGCAATACGCTAACCGAGGGTTGTCTCAATGCCCAGAGCGTTGTTGGCGCAGGCCCCGAGTAGGAAGGCAACCCGTGCTACGCACCATCATTCGGACCGCCAGTCGTTACCATGACAGTCCCGTCTTTTCGCACAACCAGCTGGTAGCACTTTCCGTGGGCTGAGAACTGGATAGTCGCGCTGACCAGCCGAGGCAACAGATCGCCCAAAAGGAGGCCGAGCCGATTCATGGTCTCAGTAGAGACTTCGTCAGCCACTTCTGAAGCTCTTTTTGCCGATATTTCAAGAGTCATCCCTTACTCCCATTTGCTGCATCCATCGTCACCGAGGGACACAAGGCGGTTACTGCACATAGCCACATAGACAAGGTATCCGTGCAGCACTTCATGAACGGCACGTGGTCTTCACAAAACACATTCTCTCGAGGGGAGTTTACGAAGAGTATCATGGCCATTTCCGAAGGCTCCTTCGATTTCAGAAAGACAGGTCCCACGATGATATTCTTGTCTTCGCCTCGTGCGTCATTCTCCATCGGTTTCCAAATTCCGGGGGACCTGCCCACCCCCAATACAACTATACCATGCCCGAGCCTATGCTGCTCCCTCAAAAAACTAGGAAGCCCCTGGTCCTCTGGGATTCCCTCGGAACGTAGGTGTCGGTCAGGGTTGACTGAACCCGTTCGAAGGAGCGTCTCATATATGCCAACCTGACCGTTCTTCTTCGTGAGCAAACGAATCGCCGCCCATGGCTGAGCACCCGGCGGCAACAAAGGTGCAAATACCCTCAGCAGATCGTTCAGAATCAGGTGTAAGGAATTGTCTCGCATCCGCAAGAATTCCTGCACGAACCGAGTCCAGTCCTTATCTCGCTCAAGCTCATCTAGGAGTTGACCCGTCCGTGTGTGAACGAGGGCAACTTGATCCCGCACGTTATGTACAAACAGATGAAGGGCCTCAACCGAATCCAGCAAATTCCGACGAGCAAGCTCAGCCATGCGCTTGGCGTGTTCGACCTCAATTTGAGACCGCTCATAAACCTGTTTCGAATAGAACCGGAGTACCCCTGCACTAACGGTCAAGGCTCCCGTGGCAACGATAGTAGCGGTCGCAACTGCCCAGTTCTGCAAGAACAGAGAGATTATGCTGACCACCAAGCCGATCACACCCACGCCAAGTGACGTTTTGGCTGAAATCAGGAACCTCTCGACCCAGCTCTCTCGCAGCCTGATTTCATTGTCGATATTTGCGTCCTCTTTTGTCATCAGTTTTGCTTGGACTACAGGGCAACGCTCTCCAAATCTCCATGGCCTCAACCGACACGAAACCGTGCTCTGTGCTTCGTCTTGCGCTGAACAGCATTCTGCTCCGCGGCGCTTATTTTGTCAAGAGAAAATGAGGGAGTGGTCGCACTTTCAGCCTAAGAAATACTGTTTCTCAGCCCCATCCTCAAACGGGTAATCGCATGAGCGCGGACCCTGGATGGAAATCGGTCGTCTGGTACGCTATATTGTACTGGTCGGTTCATGTGTCTTGGCCAGTCGAGTTTCCGCGTGAATGGGAGGTTTAGTATGAGGACGAAGGGACTTCTGGGGTGCGCAGCTCTCATGACTCTCGTGGTTGGCCTCGGCTGGTTATTGGCGGTGGGCCGTGTCCAGGCTCACTGCGACACGATGGATGGGCCGGTGGTGAAGACGGCGCAGGCGGCCCTGGGCAAGGGCGACGTGACGCCTGTTCTCAAGTGGGTCAAGCCGGAGCAGGAGGCGGAGATTCGCGAGGCGTTCAAAAAGACACTGGCCGTCCGGACGCTGAGCCCGGAGGCTAAGGATCTGGCGGACAAGTACTTCTTCGAGACGCTCGTGCGGCTGCATCGCGCGGGCGAGGGAGCACCCTACACCGGCCTCCAGCCCGCCGGCACCGTCGAGCCGGTTATCGCCGCCTCGGACAATGCCCTGGAGACCGGGTCCGTGGACGGCCTGACGCAGGAAATTGTGAAGCTCGTCAGCAACGGAATCCACCGCCGCTTCGCCGAGGCGATGGAAAAGAAGAAACATGCGGATGAAAACGTCGCCGCCGGCCGCGAATTCGTAAACGCGTACGTCGAGTTCGTACACTACATCGAGCGACTGCACGACGACGCTGCCGGCCAGACTGAGCAGCATGCCGAGGCACAGAAGCCCTCAGAGCCCGGCGGCCATCAACATTGACGGACGACAGTCGCCATGGTGTTTTGCTCCTGAAGCTTGCGATTGCGGCTGATCGTGCTATCGTATCTGCAGAACGTGTGCACGCAGTCTCAGATAAGAACAGGAGGCACCATGAGGACGGTTTCAAGCAGCGCAGAACGCAGATTCTTCGCAACAGAGATCGATCACATCGTCGGGTTGGCAACGCTCGGGATCGCAGTTGCAGTGCTGGCAATGTCAAGTCAGGGCCGGGGCGCCGCCGGGAATGCCGGTAAGGTTGTCACTTACCCCGCTCCAGCCGGCGAAGTGTTGTCGAGCGATTATCAGGTGCAGACGGCGGGCCAGAAGGTGGATGTGTACACGGCCCGGGTACTCGATCCGCCGTTTGCGGGCAAGGAGTACGATTATGGCGGACCGTACTCGTTCGCCAATTTCGATATGTCGGGACCGGTCGCGGTCCGGATTACGTCGTCCCGGCCGCTTCGCAATACGGTGATCCGGCCTTCATTGCCTCAGGTTCATATGACTGTGGAGGACGATCACACCCTGAGCCTGATGCTGGACCGGCCGTGCAAGATCAGCGTCGAGCCGGACGGCAAGAAAGGCCCCCTGCTGCTGTTTGCCAACCCGCTGGAGACAGATGCGCCCAAACAGGGCGATCCGAACGTCGTGTACTTCGGTCCCGGCGTACACAAGCCGGAGAAGATCTCGCTCAAAAGCGACCAGACCCTGTACCTCGCCGGTGGCGCCGTCGTGAAGGCGGAAGTGCTCGTCGAAGGCTCGAACATCCGCATCCGCGGGCGGGGAATCCTCGATGGCTCCGATTGGGAATGGCGCAAAGGTCCTATCGGCAACCTGATCGGCATTCGCAACAGCAACGATGTGGAGGTGAATGGGATCACGCTTCGCGGCTCATCGCACTGGACCATCGTGCCCAGGAACAGCCGGAACGTGACGATCCGCAACGTCAAAATCTGCAACTCCCGCGTCCAGAATGATGACGGCATCAACCCGTGCAATTCGCAGGACGTGCTGATCACCGACTGCTTCATCCGCAGCGACGATGACTGCGTCGCCCTCAAGGGACTCGACTTGGGCGGCTCGAACAGCAACGTCGAGCGAATCACGGTGGAGAATTCGACTCTCTGGTGCGACCGGGCCCGCATCTTCCTGCTCGGGCACGAGAGCCGAGCCGAGTTCATGCGCGGCGTCACGCTGCGGAACCTGGACATCATCCACTTCAGCATGACGGCGTTCCTGCTGGAGCCGGGCGAGGACATGCACCTGGAAGACGTTACGGCCGAGGACATCCGCATCCACGGCGAGGGCCAGCGGGAGCTCATCCGCCTGCGCCCCGTCGTGAACCAGTACATGCGCAAGAAGGTCCCCGGCTTCATCCGCGGCGTGCAGTTCCGCAACGTGACCCTGGAGGGCAAGCCCGGCGAGTATCTCGTACAGATCGAGGGCGCCGACGCCGAACACAACGTGCAGGATGTGACTTTCGAAAACGCCTCCATCCTTGGTGAAAAGCTGACGAAGGGCTCCAGCCGCGTCAAGATCGGCGAGTATACGAAGAACATCCACATTGGCGAGGACACCGCGCCCGGCCGATGAACGCCGCCCCGGCTTGTTGGAGCACGCTATGCGATACTCAACGGTTCGATCAGTGGCCGCATTGGTCGTCATATTCGGAGGCGGCCCCAGTACAGCGAGAGCGGAGGATGCTCTCAAAGCCACCGTGCAGATTACGGACCAGGTGCTCAACACGGTCAACCCGCTGATCTTCGGCGACAACATCGAGTGGGTCAACAACGGGATGGGATTGTGGCTGGCGGATAAGAAGGAGCTCCACGCGGAGCTTGTGGAGGAGCTTCGCGCCGCCGGGGTGACTCACCTGCGTTACCCGGGCGGGACGCTCTCGGATTTCTTCGACTGGAGCAAGGCGGTCGGCTCGGAGAGGACGCCGATCCCCAATCCCTTCGCCGAGCCCAAGGGCAGGCCGCATTATCCCGATTTCGGCCCGGACGAGTTCATGGCGCTGTGCCGCAGGCTCTCCATCCCCGGGACGATCACGTTGAACGCCGGCAGCAACGGCTCGCCCGAGCAGGCGGCAGGCTGGGTCAAGTACTGCCGAGACAGGGATTTTCCCGTCACCGGGTTCACGGTCGGCAATGAGATTTATATGGCCAAGACCTTCGGCGAGCCGATTCCGAACATGCCGATAGACAAGACGCCGCAGCAGTACGTCGAGATGGTCCTGGAATTCAAGAACGCCATCGAGCAGGTCGCCCCCGGCACGAAACTCGGGGTCATCGGGCTGCACGACACCGGCGCCATTCGGATGAACCATTATCCCGACTGGATGGAGGTCGTCCTGGGCCGCCTTGCCGGCAGGATCGACTTCATCGACGTGCATTGCGGCTACGCCCCCGTGCTGCGTGCAGACCTCAGTCCCGGTGCTCAGGTCGCCGACGACGATACGTTCGCTTTGTGCATGATGGGCGCCTCGCAATACGTCGCGGGGAACATCGAGGCCACAAAGGAGGACATCCAACGATATGCATCGAGTGCCGCCGAGAAGATCGATATCCACATCAGCGAGTATGGGCCGCTGGTGTACCCGTTTCGGCCGAAGTACGCGATGGAAGACGCGGCCTGGAATCGCTCCCTCGCCGCGGCACTTTATCAGGCATGTCTGTTCAATGTCTTTCTGAGGGAACCGAAGGTCGTCTGTGCCAACCATTTGCCGCTATGTCAGGACGTTTTCGGCGCTCTGATCGGCTATCGCGTGGCGTCGCCAAAGCCGCTGTTCTGGCGCAACGTCGTTTTCCATGTCTTTCGGATGTGCAGTGCGATGAAGGGGCGGGATGTCCTGGCGGCCCGGGTCGAGTCGCCCACGTATTCGACGCCTGCTATCGGAATCGTGCCGAGACTGGACGGCGTCCCCTGCCTCGATGCCGGCGTCTATCGCACGAGGGATGGCCGGTCCATGAGCGTCTTCCTCATCAACCGGGATGTCAGACGCCAGGCGCAAGTGGACATCGATACCGGCGCGCCGGATTGGTCGGCCCAGTCGATCACGGTGCTTGCCGCCGATTCATACAAAGCGATGAATTCTCCCGAAGCTCCGACGAACGTCTCTCCCGAGAGCAAGAGCGCCACCTTCGTCAAAACGGATGGGAGACAATTGAGCCTGGTCCTCCCCAGACACTCACTGACCGTTGTTGAGCTGCACAAGGGGGAGTGATTTCAGCCGTGAATCCGTTGCACGGCCGGATAGATCTCATAAGGATTGTGGCAGATGTGGTCGGGTGCGGCGGCGGCGATCTCTTCAGGGGTCCCGAACCCGTAGGTGACGCCGATTGTGCGTGTGCCGTGGGCCCGGCCGGACTCGATGTCCCGCGCCCGGTCGCCGATCATCACGGTGGATTTCGCATCAAGTGAACGCTGTTGGAGGACGAACCCGACCAGCTCCACTTTCTCATCGAACCGGCCGTCCAAATCGGGGCCGTAGACCTCGATGAAGAAATGCTCAAACCCGAAGTGCCGAATGATCCGGTCCGCGTAGACCTTCGGCTTGGACGTGACGACATACAGTGGATATCCATCGTCGCGCAACTGGCGCAGCAGCTCCGGAATCCCGGGATAGACCTCGTTCTCGAAGAGCCCGGTGTTCTCGTACCGCTGCCGGTAATAGTCGATGGCGGTCTCAATCAGGTCTCTGTCCTCGGTTCCGAGCAGCTTGGGAAACGTCCATCGCAACGGCGGACCGATGAACCGCGTCAGCTCCGATTTGGGCGGATAGGGCCGACCCAGACGCTCCAGCGCATATTGAACGGACCTGGTGATCCCCTCGCTCGGGTCGCTGAGCGTGCCATCGAGATCGAAGAACAAGGTGAATCGCCTGCGAGCCGTGTTACTCATCCGACTATTGCCCAATCCGAAGCCGTCCATTGGTTGCCCGGCACAGCCTGCCGTGGCGGAACGAAAGCCGGCTATTATCGGCATTTCGGACGCCAGGTCAACAGGACGCCGACGGGACCGTCACGTTCGTGCGCGTTCCAGCGCATCGAGGAGAGTGTATCCGGTGTCGGGGTGCTTCATGTCCGGCTCCCAGCGTGGCCTGCGGCGCTGTGCGTCATTGATCGCCCTTTTTGCTGAGCTTCAGCGTGTGGTCGATCAGGCCTGGCCCGCCCCAGTCACCGTGGCCTGGAATGACGATTTTGGCGTTCGGGTACGCGGCCTTCACGCTCTTGAGTGTGGCGGGATAGGCCGTCAGGTCGCCGTCGCTCATGTTGCCCAGCGATTGCGCGTCCTGGGACTTGATGAGGCAGCCGCCGAAGAGGATCCGCTGCTTTGGCAGCCAGGCCACGACGTTGTCGGTGGTGTGGCCGCTGCCATGGTAGGTCACGAGGAGAACCAATGTGCCGCAGTGGATTGCCGTGCGGAAACTGAACGGGCACTGCGGGACCGGCAGATGGTCTCGCTGGGCCAACACGACGGTCTTGTCCAAGCCGTAAGAGGTCGCCCCGCGGCGGTGCGCCTCGGCCAAGCCGCCCATGCAATCCTGGTGGAAGTGGGTCGGGACGACCGCTTTGACGGTTGCGCCCAGTTTCTCCTGGATCCAGTCGAACAGCGCGGCGGTCTGCTGGTCGGTCCACGGCACATTGATCAGCACGGCGTCCTGACCACTGACGACCACCAGCCCGTTGGCACCGGTCCGCCCCCCGAGCTCGGGGACATCGAGATAGCTTGTATAAACCCACACGTCGGAAGTGATAGGCTTCAGCGTGACATCGTCGGAGACACGGATATCATTCCCTTTTTGCGCACCCACCTGCGCGGACTGACAGCCTGCCAGAGCCAGCACCAGAACCGGCACGATGAACCTGCATTGCATGGGCGGAATCCTTTCTCAAGCCACATTCCCGGGGCGCCGCCGCACATGTTGCCGAACACACGGCTCCCCGGACAGCGCTCATGCAATACCGTGCACAGAGGATGAAGTCAAGAGCATCGTGGGTCTATCAGCCGCGAGCCTGCCGGCAGTTGGCGCACTCCTTCACGACCAGTGCGCACCCTTCGCAGACAGTGACCATGAAGCTAGGCTCATACCCGTAAGCCCGTTCGATGGCCATGGCGGTATCCTTGTCCAGCGTGGAGATCTGCCCACACTTGGGGCATATGCACGTGGTGTACTTGAGCCCGGTGAGCGGCTGAGTCCGCGTCTCCTGCCCGCAGACGGGACAAACCTCCGTGGGTCCGGCCGCAGCGGCAACCTGGTTCGTCGACTCGCAGCCGGCAGGCAAAAGGATTACGGTTGCGCAGGCGGCCACAAAAACGCCCGCCACAAACATGGTGGTGAGTTTCGCTTGCATCGCTTGTCTCCTCAATTCGATGACTCCGCGTCGGCCGGGCAGGCGGCTTTCCATGTCCACATCAGGGATTTGCTCATCTCTCATCGCGCCCGGCCGCATACGGCTTCATCACAAGGTACGCTCGCCAATGCCTGAGGTTTTCCCACGCTCCCGTTATCTTACGGACCGGCCGGCTCACTCCGGCGCACGGGTTTGCATTCGCCGCAGGCTCCCGCTACACTGTGGCTTTCCACGAGTGATCCATTTGACAATGTGAAGCCCAGCAGGAGATGAGCGCCCTATGGAATGTCAGAAGACCAAGAACCTGAAAGACTGCAACTGCTCGTATCCCGGATGCGAGCGCAAGGGCATGTGCTGCCAGTGCCTGAGCTACCACCTGTCATCCCGGCAACTGCCGGCGTGCTGCTTCCCCGACGATGTGGAGCGCACGTATGACCGCAGCTTCAAGGCCTTCGCACGGGCCTGGAAACTGTAGGACTTCGCTACAGGATTTTCCTGACGACCGCAGGGCCGCGCAGGGCGGCGCTGAGCAGGAACGTAAGCGGCACGCTTACGGCGGTCACCAGGGCGAACTTGGCAAATGGCCACAGCATGATTCCGGCCACCAGGTACTGCACGAAGACGACCACGGGCACGTGGAACAGGTACGCGGCGTACTGATTCTCCGCCAGCATTTTGCCCAGCCGGCCCTGGTAGTTGAGCCTTTCACGGAACAGGATGAGCAGTCCGATGCACATCCCGCAGCACAACAGAGCCTCCCAGACGGGATAGATGACCCCCATAGCGTTTCGACTGATGTGCAGAACCTGCCACAGGCGGCCCAGGGAGAAAGCGTACCACAGAACCGCAGCGACGACGGCGACGAGCAGCCACACCCTCCCCATTTCCTTCGACAGCCCCAGGAACCAGCCCCGGCGGTAGGCAACGGCGCCGAGGACGAAGAAGCTCAGATCGCGAGGAACATCGGCAAACGCCACCTGGATAAAGCCGAGGAATCCAATCCACTTATCGATGGGGTACCAGATGCGGATCGTTCCGGACGCCAGGGCCAGCACGAGCGCGAAGACCACAATAGTCAGATGCCCCGGCGATCCGCCTGGCGCGGAGTTTTCCGCCGGCGGGCGTCGCCACACCAGACGCAAGGCCGCGTAGCACAGGCTGAAGATGAGCAGGTGCTCGACATACCAGAGGTGGCCGAAGTTCGCCTCGGGCCAGGCCGGGCCCCTCCAATCCGCCGGACGCTCACCGGCCCCGAAGTAGTACAGGGTGTAGTACTTCCAGAAGCCCGCGTCTCCAAGCTCGCCGGTACGGCAGTGACACAGGTACTGCTGAAGCGGAATCACCAGCGTAAAAAAGAGCACCAGCGGTACGCCCAGCCTCAGGAGCCGGCCCTTGAGGAATCGCCCCGGCCCGCCCCGGTCATAGGACATCACCATGAGGTAGCCGGAGATCAGGAAGAACAGGCTCATGAAGAAGGATCGGTTCACCGTGAAGAACGGCCCGAGCACGGCGGCCCGCACCGGCTCCTGGATCGGCCACGAGCCCCCCGTCGGCCCGTACGCCTGGCCCACATGATGAGCGATCACCAGGATCGTCAGGCCGATCCGCAGATTGTCGAGAAAGTACAGCCGCCGGGCTTCTCCCATTTGCTGCTCCGTCATATCAGACCACTGCCTGCGCCGCGACAC
>Ga0315280_10005522_pt1 | contig 17946 bp, 9 predicted proteins | sample YL17G06_40_MG_FD_203697 | JGI IMG/M metagenome (GOLD analysis project Ga0315280, IMG submission 203697) | Sediment microbial communities from Yellowstone Lake, YNP, Wyoming, USA - YL17G06_40 | ecosystem: Environmental > Aquatic > Freshwater > Lake > Sediment | place: USA: Wyoming | collected... | reverse complement strand
CTCACCGAACCGGGTGGGGGACTGCGCATCGTCCTGGGCAAGGCCGGCACCGGTAAGACCACCACGCTACGGGCGGCGCGAGAGGCATGGATGAACGAGGGATATCGAGTTATCGGCGCCACGTACACGGGAAAAGCCGCCAAAGTCCTTCAAGCGGCCACGGGCATCGAAACGGAGACCATCCACCGGTGGCTGAGAGACTACAAGAGAAGCCGTATGGACAGCGTAAAGCACCACGTCAAACAGTTCGTCCGCGCCGCGCAAGGAAAGCGCACCTACCGCCTGCGGAAACCCCGGCCCCTCAAGATTGACTCCGACACCATCCTCGTGGTGGATGAAATGTCCATAATCAATACCCGTCACTTCACCATGCTCTCCCGCAAAGTCGAGAAAGGTGGCGGGACGCTCGTGATGCTCGGCGACCTGAAACAGTTGCCGCCGGTGGAAGGCTCCGCGCCGCTCCAATCGCTCTGTCAGCGCGTCAAGTACGCCGAACTGACTGAGATTAAACGTCAGAAGGACGAATGGGCCCGTCAGGCCGTCGAACTGTTTGCCAACGGCAAGGCCGGCGAGGCCCTGCGGATGTACGCGGATCACAGACTGATCACGGTTCGTGACGATCGCGACCAAGCCCTCGAAGCCCTGGTCCTCGATTGGACGGCGGTTGGTCTTACGAGTCCAGAGCAAGCAGCCGTGCTCGTTTCGACCAACCTGGAGAGCGAGACTGCCAACCGGTTGTGCCAGGAGAAACGCCTTCAGGCTGGCTGTCTCAACGGCCGGGACTACCTCGAAGTCCGCTACGAGGATGAGGATCGAGGTTTCTGCTACGTCAACCGGGTCCACGTTGGCGACCGGGTGCTCTTCACGCGCAACAGTCCTCGCTACAACGTCGAGAACGGAGCAGTGGGGACCGTTCTCGCGCTGAACCACCTGCCCTTCCACAAATCAATCGCCGTCAAGCTCGACGACGGCCGCCGCGTCATTGTCCCCGTCACGAAGTTTCCACATATTCGCTTGGGGTATGCCATGACCACCCACAAGGCGCAGGGCGTAACACTGCCGGAGGTCTTTGTTCTCGCCGGCGGTCCCATGCAAAACCAGCCGGTTTCGTATGTGCAGGTTTCCAGAGCCGTTCGAAACACCCGCCTCTATACCCACAAAGCGCTCGTGGACGAGTGCCTTGAGGAGGTCCAAGACTCCCCCCTTGCTCGCCAGATGGCTGGAGCCCTCGATCTCAGCCTGGCCACCGACCTGCTGCCAGACTCCGCGCACTTAGACAGCGAGGCAACCCCCGACGCCGAGCCCTCGCCGAAACCGGCCACGTCCGGAAGCGGAAATGGCCCGGTGCGCAAACGCGGTGCCCAAGCCCGTCCCCGACGTCGCAAGCGCCGCAAGACTACTGACCTCACGTATGGGATGGCGCAGGTCGAAGCGATGCAACGCCGGCGCAGACGCGACGAACTTGACCCTCTCAGCCAGGATTGCCTCGCTTCCCTGGCATTGTGCTTGCCCCTATTCCACTCGCCTGAAGTGCCGCACGACGCCTTCGCCACCCGCTTCATCGGATGCTACGGCGTCGATTCATCGACGGGGCTGGACACTTGCACCAACGTCCCCATTGAGTTGATCGTGGATGCCCACATCGCCGAGTTCGCGTTGCAGGCCGAAGCCCAGCGCACTCAAGAAGAGCTACTACGGCTGCTGGAGGAACAGATTGACCGCCAGCGCAGACAGAGCGAGGCCACCACCGAGGAGCCGCTCAGCGCCCCATCCACTCAGCCGGCACCCTGGCTGCCTCCGCCATCGTACACGATCCCGGCCTCCGGTTCCTCAAGTAGTTCCCTCTTGCCGAAGCCGTTCAATTTGCGGTCATGGCTGCACGAAATCGCAGGCGGAAGCTCGAACCGTTTCGGAAAAAATGGGAAGAATTCTACCGGCGGGGTCCCAATCTCGAACGTAAGCCGTTCGGATATTCCGCAGACCGCACGCCCGCAAGTTCCGGCTTCTGGAGGCAGTTAGGGCACCCCCCCCCCACGCCCGGCGTCTGGCAAAGTGCTGTCCAGAGTATTGGTACCACCGCAAGAACTGTTCCTGGAAGCGGGCGATCACCTTGGCACGACTCACCCTCAAACGCCTTGCCGCGCGACTAAAGACTCCGGACCACCACTTCTACGACCTTGCCGAGAGCACGGAGTACGAAATCGCCAAACGCGACCCTGTCCACTGGTACTTGGAAGGACATGACTGGGACGACGCCTGCCGCAAGGCCATCAAGCAAGCCTTTCGCTTTTTTCCCGAGGGATGCCGGCGAGTGTTCCAGATCCGAGACTTGATCCGCCAAGCAGGCCCGGCATCCGAACTCCTCCTCGACGGGGCGGTTCACGTTAGCGGCCCTTTGCTCGGGTACCAGAGGGATTATGAACGAATCCAAGCAAGACGCGGCAAGAAGATACCGTTGGAGAGCCAGCAGGCTTGCCGGTGGCCTCGTTGGGGACCGCTGGAATTGGACTGCGAAGCAGCGGCAACGGCCCATTGCTGCGCCGTAGGCAACGCGGATGGCGGAACGGAGATCGTGCTGCGGGCACTCATGCAGTCGGTAGCGACCCACCGATGGCTCGTGTTCTACGGGAGAAACGACCTGCTTCCTTCGATCGTCGATATGCGCCCCGACGACCAAATCCACATTCTCAACCCGCTGGACGCGCAGTGCTCTGCCTGGGATGTCGCGGACGACGCACCTTCCGTGAAACAAACGCAGGAAATCGTCGCCGCCTTCCTCCCGGCCGTCAGCCAACAAGAAACATTCCTCGCTGAATCGGCCCGCGCCGTGCTCGCCGCGGTCATCGACGCCTTGAACGAGAAGGCTGCCGGCAAATGGAACCTCCTACACCTCATCGCGGCCACGGAACCACCGAACCTGCGAACGCTGCTCCTGGGCAGCCCCGCAACCGAAATGGTCTGCAAGACGCACTTGGCCGATCCCCACGCCGGACTCGTCGTGTCTTTCCTCCAATCCAGGCTCCAACCTCTTAAGCCCATTGCCGCCGCATGGCAACATGCGCCGCGTAAGATCAGCATTGCCGCATGGCTCCAGTCCTCTTCCACCCTGGTTCTCGCCAGTAGCTTCCGCCACCAACATCTGCTCGCCCCACTGAATCGAATCCTGTTTCAACTCCTCGCCAGCAGTCTGGTCGAGCCCAAGGCCTTTCCTCCGCAAAGGACTTGGGTTTTTCTCTCCGATTTGTGCCAGATTGGACGCTTGGAGTCGCTATCACCCTTACTTTCCCGTGGGCCGGCAGCCGGCGTCACCGTGGCCCTGAGCGTGGAGGACCTGGAAATCCTCCAGCGACACTACGGCCCCGAGGCCACCGGAATCCTGGGTCTTTGCGGGAACTACGCCTTCCTCAGAATCGCCAATCCGGCCACCGCCCGTTGGGCATCGCAAACCCTCGGCGTTGCGAAAGTGCAGATCCTCTACCAGACCGAAAGCACTCTCTCGGGAAGGACCAGTCGCGGCGTCACGATCACGCCCGCGGAACGGCCGCTGGTCCCTCCGACGGCGTTTCAGCAATTGCCGCTGCCCAAGGACGGCCGCGGACCGGCCGGATATTTCCGCAGCCTCGGACGGCGAGCCTACAAGGGGCAGATCGACCTCGACCGCTTCATCGCGAACCACTGGCTGCGCCAACCGAGCAGCGAAACCCCGGCCTTCGTGCCGCGTCCGGACGAACATTTCCAGTTTCCCCAAGACACGGCTGCCATCCTCGCCGATCTCGGTCTTTCTCCGGCCCGCCGGAGGCGAAGGTCGGGCACTCGGCAACCCCTGCCCGCTACGCCTGAGCGTGAGCCGGACCGCGAAACCAGCGACCAGGACGCTGCGGCAGGATACGAATTCGACCCACGCGACTTCCCACGACTGGACGCTCTCTCTGAATGAATCCGCCCCGAAAAGCCCGAAGAACTCCGTCCAATCCGCCCTATGGATTCAACAATCCGAGCAGTGGCAACAATCACGACAGTGTCTTTCTCATTGCGAACAGCGACGGCAGGAATCCCCGGCTTGCCGTTCTGCGAACTGAACCCTCCACACCGGGGTGAAGGGAGACTAATCATGTCTTTCTCGACCAGAATCTCGCGATTCGTGCCGCGTCTAGCGCCACCACCCGTCGGGAACCCGGCGAGGAAATAGTCCGCCGCCAGGCTTTGAGCCGCCCGTGCGTTTCCCTCGCGTCTTCTCCACTTCCGCGAGCCCAGTCCGCCGCGTGATTGAGCGGCGAGCAAGGTCGTGCCAGCCGGCAGGCTCTCACTGACCTTGCCTTCTGCCGCGTCGTTTTCTTCTTTGCGGCGAACAGGGCTCGTACGGTTCCTCCTTTCGGTTCCAGCCCCAGGGCAAAAACCGAAAGGAGGAACCCACATGGAAAAGACACCCAGAACAGAAACACACGCAAAGCTCAAGATCCTTCGCTCCGGCGACCCGAACACGGCCTTCCACCGGATGTCCCCGGCGGAGATCCTTGACAAGTATGGCTTCCCAAAGTCCCTCTTGACTTCCTCCGCGAAGACCGACAAGTGCCTCTCAGTCGGCGTGCTGGAGCGTGTTCTCTTCCTCACTCCCGGCGTGTTCTGCCCCCACGCGACCCCGGGCTGTCTGGCAGCGTGTCTCGGCCACTCCAGCGGCCGGATGCAGATGCCGACGCACGCCCGGGCGCGAGACCGGCGCACCGCCCTCTACCTCGAATCCCCGCAACTGTTTCGTCAGATGCTCAACGTCGAATTGACTCTCCTCGAACAGGATGCCCGCCGACTCCATTTCCGTCCCGCCGCCCGACTGAACGGCTCCAGCGACCTGCCGTGGGAAGTGCTCCATCCTGACATCTTCCGGAGCTTCCGCGAGATCCGCTTCTTCGACTACACCAAGAACCCCACGCGGATGAAGTGGTTCCTGGAACGACGGGAGTGGCCGGGCAACTATCACCTCACCTTCTCGGCTCAACCGGATAACCACCACGAGGCCCGCCGGATCCTGGAGCAGGGCGGCACGGTCGCCGTGGTCTTCTGGCCCGAGATTCCCCGCTCTTTCTGGGGATTCCCCGTCATCAACGGCGACGAGCACGACGCCAGGTTCCTCGATCCCGCCGGCAGCATCGTGGCCCTTAAAGCCAAGGGCCTCGCCCAATCCGACCTCTCCGGATTCACCGTCAGGCTCTGCCCCCACTGCGGACCATCGCTCCCAGAACTCAGGTTGCAGCTAACTCCCACCGGACGAGACCGCGTTGTCGTCCACCGGTGCAGCCGCTGCCACTTCACGCTCCGGCAAACGCGGCGTCTCTCCGGCCTGACCGACCTACCGTCTCTCGCGGTCTAGACAGGTCAACGATCGCGTGTCGCGATGCCGGTCCCGTAACTTGCTGAATCCTGGTACGGCCCGCAGGTATCGCCGCCTGGTTTTCGGGGCACAGCGGTCAAATTCGGGGCTCTCCTGCCACAAGAACCGTGCATTGACGCACCTCGGGGGCCCGCCCCCGAACCCCCGGGGTTTTCTCCAGCCATGACTCGGGTGCTTCGAAGGTGGGAATGGAAAGGAGGGCGATTGTTGTTCGGCACAATCGCAAAAACCGAAAACCATCGGGTGATCCGGATCGGTTCGCCTTGGCGCAAGTGCGCAGAGGAAAAACCGTCCCCGAGGAGAGGAGTCCTCCCCGGGGACAGCGAGAGACGGAAAGTGCTTCGACGCACCCTTCGACCTGGCTATCGCTTGGCCGGTTGCTCCCCAGCATTGCCGGCCTCCTTTTCACCAGGCAGGTCCAGGATACGCCGATCGGCAAACCTAGTCAAATGCCGCGGAGGCTCGGGAATCCGCCTTCTCCGACAGGCAAGAAATCATGCAACGTTTCCTTGCACGGCCGCCATAACACGTCTACCAACCAGCTCTTTGACAATCCCGCCCCGGGCAGAAGCTACTCCCCGGTACTCGACAGGCCGAACGGCAGCCGTCCAGCCGGCCTGCCGAGGACCGGTGGTGCAAAATGGGTACTCGACAAGGTTGTGTGTGTCACTTCTTCAACTTCAGGTAAGAAAGGAACGAACCATGGGAAATCTGACTCGTGCGTCCCACGAACTGTTTCGTCGGACGCCGGACGAGTGCTTTCCGTCGCTCGGCGTGCTCTCGCAGCACTGCCGGTGGCAGAAGGAGCAGTCGTTGGAACTCTGGCAGCCTCCCCGGCTGATCAGCACCGGGCCGGTCTTGACGGACCGGCTGACGCTGAACGCCGGCGACGACGGGGCCTACGAGATGAACGACTGGAGCTTCGGCCAGCTTTGCCGGCTGTCCGGCGTGGCCAAGGAGACGGTCAATCGGTTGAGCCCCGATACGGCGGCCCGCGTGTTCAGCGAAACGCTTCCCCAGGGGCAGAAGCCCTTGCAACTGTTCACCCTCGGCGGCCGACTCCGTTCGATCCACGCCGCCAGCTACACCCGGCTCTTCAACGCCGACCTGCTGGCCGTGATCCAGGAGTTCGCCGTCGGCTTCGAGCCCCCGCCGAGAGGCTTCAACGGGGCGACCGGCTTGTACGGCGGGGAGCAGGACATGTTCTGCTTCCTCATCGACCCGGCCGGCTGGACCGAGATCGGCGGTGAGGCGTTCGCCCCAGGGATGTTCGTCTGGAATTCCGAAGTCGGCTCCCGCTCCGTGGGTATCGAGACCTTCTGGTTCCAGGCGGTCTGTGCGAACCACATCGTCTGGGACGCGACCGAGGTGATCGAGTTCTCGCGGAAGCACACCGCGAACGTGCATGACGCGATCAGCGCGATTCGCGAGGCAATCGAAGCCTTGGTCCAGAAGCGCGACCAGCGCCGCGATGGCTTCGTCAAGGCCATCCAGCGGGCGATGGAGACGACGCTCGGCACCGACGCCGACGAGGTCCAAAAGGCCCTCAGCGAAAATGGCATTTCGCGGTCCTTGGCCAAGGAGGCAATCGAGATTGCCCAGGAGAAAGGGCGTTTCACCGTCTTCGCGATGGTTGATGCCCTGACCCGGATCGCCGGCAAACTGGTCAACGCGGGCGATCGCATTCAGGTGGACCAGAAGGCTGCCGGGCTGCTGGCCCTGGCCGTCTGACTTCTCAAGGCAGGGTGGCTTTCCGGCCGGCCTGCCGTGTTTCCATTCCTCAAGCACGAAAGGAGGGCACTTCCATGCCCAAACAGCAAGAGAAAGCGAAAGTGAAACCGGTTCACGAGATTCGGCTGGGCCGGATCAAGGCTGCTATCTGGCGCAACGAAACGCAGAACGGCAGCATGTTCAACGTGACGATCAGCCGTCTCTGGAAGGATGGCACCCAGTGGAAGGACTCGACCAGCTTCGGCCGCGACGACTTGCCGCTGCTCGCCAAGGTCGCCGACATCGTCCACACGTGGATCTTCACGCAGAACCAGGATCAAAACGGCTCGCAGAATCACGCGCAAGACGGTTCCTCGGCGGAAGACGATTCCCCCGAGAACGAGCCGCGTTTCTGAAGGGTTTTGAGGCCATTCTTCGCACCACCGGCCTCATCCTTCAACAGACTTCGCCAAGCCGCTTCTGGCGGAACGGCCCATGCTGTGGGCCGTCGCCGCGAGATGCCGGTGGTGCAAAGGTTTTGTTGAGGTTCCTTGTACGTTGTCGGCGGCCCGAACGACGGCCCCGCCAACTCTTCCGGCTGCACTTCGCAGCCATCCTGCCCTGAGAAAGGAAGTTGCCCATGAAATCGATTCACTGTTGGGAAGACCTGTCCCGTTTTGGCATCGTGCCATTGACGGGCGAAGCGTGCGGCCTGTCCTATCGCATCCTTTGCGACGTGACGGCCGCCGGCAAGAAGGTCATCGAAAAGGCGTTAGACGTTGCCCAGTTGGGGCTAAGGGAGAACTGGAATCACGGCAGCCCCGACGACCCGCACGTTGGCTGCGTCATGCTGGCGCCCGAGTTGTTGCCCTTCCTCGGCGTTTTCGCGCTGCTGGAGAGCGGCTGTCGTGAGGTATGGCTGACGAAGAGCCGGCAAGTTGTCGGCATCGAGGCCCACGACGAGCCCGATCAAGCGGATTCGTTGAAACGCTACTGCGGCGACGACCTGGCAAGACGCTTTGCGTATGCCGGCACCGCAGGCGACCGTAACCAGCACGTCATGTCGGGACGCGTCCATTGACGGTCTCGGCAACAGGTTGCAGATCCGCGTTTTCGTTGAGGTTCCCACACCACCGGCACCTCACATTCTTGCGTCGGTTCCGGTTCACTTCGCTCATAGACGAGCCCATCGGTACCAGCTCGCGGAAAGCGTTGGCTTTCCGGGTGACTATGAGCGAAGTTCCAGGAATTGGGCAGAGCCCGGATTGCGGACGAAAGCGGCAGCAACGTCGACGGACTTCATCGGCCTATTTCCGGTCGCGATCCCTTCCCTCGCCTTGTTTTTCGACGTGTATGCAGCATGGCACTGTAACCGCGCATAACATCGACGAGGCCATGTTCAGCTACCACAACACATCGTCGCCCGGGCGGGCCGGCGGCAATCGGTCCTCTTCGGGCCGCTCGCGTCGTTCCGCGCCTAACCAAATGCTCCTCGATTTTGACCGGCCAGCGGAGGTAGAACTGGTCGCGGCGTTTCCTGCGGCGGAATGTCCGGTCGCGCAGTTCGCTCGGCGTCTTGCCACACTCTTGGAAGCCGATCCGTCCGTCAAGTTCGAGAACACGGCCATCGGCCGCCTGGCCCAAGAGATTCTCGGCAGTTCGGCCGGGCACGGCCGTGACGCCTACGACGCTGCCGAGGCGGGCTTCAACATCTATCTGCACCGGATGGGTCTTGACCTTGGCAACGTCCCCGCCGCGATCGACAAGCTTCTGGTCGAGCAAGCGCGGCTGCCCCTCCAGACCCGACGTGACCAGACCCAGATCGAGTTTCAGCAGTTCAGCACGCCGCCGGCCGAGGCCCTCGTGGTCGTCAAAGTAGCCGCTCTTTGCCCGGGGATGTCGGTCCTGGAACCGAGTGCCGGAACGGGCAATATCGCGGCTCTCGCCCGGCTCCTCGGACCACACGTAGACACCAATGAAATCGACCCGCGCCGGCGTGAGTTACTTGCCATCCAAGGATTCGAGCCGACGACAGTCGATGCCGAACGCTTGGACAATCTACTCCCCCTGGAGAAGACCTATCATGCCATCGTCATGAATCCCCCCTTCTCGGCCGCCGGAGGCCGAGTCGCCGGACACCGCACCGCCTTCGGAGCCCGCCACATCGAGCAGGCCCTCTTGCGACTCAAGCCGGGCGGGCGCTTGGTCGCCATTGTGGGCCGCGGCATGGCCGCCGACCGGCCCGGGTTTCGTGACTGGTGGGCGGAAATCGGCAGCCGCTATCACGTACGTGCCAACGTCGGCATCGACGGCAAGGAGTATGCCCGCTTCGGCACCACGTTCGGCAACCAGATCATCGTCGTGGACCGTAACGGGCAACCGACCGATGAAGCGGCCATAATCACCGGTGGCGGTTTGTCGGTGCGGGAAGCATTTCAGCTACTTGAGGGTCTTTCCAAGGAGGACGTTTATGGGCGAGTTTGTGAAGCAGGCCAACCAACAGGCAGTGGAAGCCCTGCGAGAGGTCTTCGGCCGAGCACCACTGCCGGAGGAGAATCCGCTCCTGGAGTTGATGGGGCTTCTCCTGGGGGACGGATTCGGGGAGGTTCAGCCGCCGCCGGCCGTACCGATCACCAGCCTGCAATGGCTCGACTGGCATCATCTGGCACTCATGCAACCGGAGGAGCTTATCGCGACGATGAATCTCGTTCTGGAAGCGGAGCGGAGGGAGTTGCCCCGGCAGCGGGAGGCAATGCAGCTCTGGGCGGCTTCCCTCATGCTGAACACGCTCGACCAATTGGAAATGATGTAGGCCAGCTTGAAACGGTCCTCGCGCCGCAGGCGGTCGATATCGAGGAAGGGACGGTCTTTGCTGCCTATCGCGTGCAGAAAGCCGTGGTCCGGGGCTCGCTGCCGCACCCTGCCAACATGGTCGAGAGCACGGCCATGGCATGTGTCGAACCGCCCGATGTCACCTACCGGCATCACCTGCCCCCCGAGGTGATCGTCGAAGGACGTATCTCGAACCTGCAAATCGAAGACGTGATCTACGCCGGCCAGGCGACGAGCGTCATGCTCCCCGATGGCACACGCAAAGGGCACTGGAACGGCGACGGCACGGGCATCGGCAAAGGCCGCGAGATCTACGCCTTCATCTACAACGAATTCGCCCCGGGTTGCACGAAGCACGTGCATATCTCGGCATCGCACCAGCTTGTCGCTGATGCCGAACGCGACCGCAGCGCCGTAGGGCTTCCCTTGCGCATCATCCACCAAGCACGATTCAAGACGGCGGAAACCATCACCGCCGATTCGGGCGTCTTGTTCACCACGTACACCCTGCTCAGCGACGATTTCGACGGCGACCGGCAGCGGTTCAAGCAGTTGACCGATTGGCTGGGCGCTGATTTCGACGGAGTGATCGCCTTCGACGAGGCCCACTTGATGAAGAACGCCGCCGCCACCCCGCACGGCGGCAAGGCCACGGTCGATCACGGCACGCTCCGCGGCAACATGGGAATTACCCTGCAACGGCTCTTTCCCCAGGCCCGGGTTCGCTACTTCAGTGCAACCGGCGCGACGGAGGCCCGGCACATGGCCCCTTACGAGCGTCTTGGGCTCTAGGGGGCCGGCGCGCCGTTTGCGGATTTTCCGGCGTTTCTCGTGGCCATGGAACGGGGCGGCGTCGGGGCCATGGAAATGCTCTGCCGGGATCTCAAGAGCGTGGGCACCTACCTTTCCCGCACCATCAGCTACGGCCCGACCCGCTTGCCGGACGGGAGCATTGTCCCGGACAGCGCCGTCGAATACGGACCCCTGCTCCATCGGCTCACCGAGGATGAACGGGCTCAATACGATCGGATTGCCGACCTCTGGTCGGAACTCCTCGTCGAATTCGAGGCTGCCGAGGGCAATGCCGGTCAAGGCCGAAACGGCAACCGTTACGCCCATTTCTATTCCGCCCAGCAGCGGTTCTTCCTGCAACTCATGATGGCATACACCCTGCCCGATGTCATCGCGGCCATCGAGGCGGATCTTCGCCAAGGCCGCTCCGTTGTGCTGAGTCTCTTCAATACCTCCGAAGCGCAGACGGAGCGCAAGGTCCGTGACGCCCGCGCCGCGGGCATCGAGTTGTCCGAGCTTGACGCCACGCCGCGGGAAATGATCGTGCAGCTCATCGAGAAGCACTTTCCGCTCTTCCAGTACCGCGAAGAGACCGACCCCAAGACCGGCCGGGTGCGCCGAGTCCCGGTCGTCGATGCCGCCGGAAACCCCGAAATCAACCGCGAAAACCAGCGCCGGCAGCAAGAACTCCTCGACCGGGTGGCCGACCTCGATATCCCACGCAATCCGCTCGACGCCATCGTCGCCCGCTTCGGCGTGGACAATGTCGCCGAGATCAGTGGCCGGACACACCGATTTGAAGGCGACAAGTACGTCCGCCGCAAGCTCGACGGCGTGCCGCGGCGAGAACTCAACGAGTACGAGACGCGCCTCTTTCAAAGCGGAAGCAAACGCGTTGGCGTCATCTCCGGTGCCGGCTCCATGGGAATCAGCGTGCATGCCGACGTGACCGCCAAGAATCAGCAGCGGCGCGTCTTCTATGCCTTCCAACTGTCCTGGTCGGCGGACCAACAGATGCAAGCGTTTGGCCGCGTCCATCGCTCGAACCAGAGTTCGGCTCCGGTCATCCGGCTCGTGCTCCTCGACCTGGCTGGCCAGAAACGGCTGGTCAATGCCGTCTCCAAGCGATTGGCGGCGCTTGGCGCTTTGACCAAGGGGGAGCGGCATTCGCTGGCCAGCGATCTCTTGCGGCCCGAAGACGTGACCGACGCCTACGGCAAAGCAGCCCTGGGACGGCTCTATCGCGAGATTCAATCCGGCCGCCTGAGCGACGAAGGACTCGGCCTCAGCACGCTTCAGCGCATGGGAGTGCTCGACAAGGAGAAAGCCGCCGTCCGCGACAGCTACGCCAGCAACGTGGAGCACTTTCTCAATCGGATCATGGTACTGCACGTCGAATCCCAGAACCGCATTTTTGAGTTGTTCCACGAGCGGTATGTCGCAGCGGTGGAAGCGGCCAAACGGCAGAGTGCTTTTGATTTCGGCGTAGAAGAAATCCGCGCCCACAACCTGCGGCGTGTCGCCGAGCCGGAGACCCTTTTCGTAGACCCCGGCTCGGGGGCGCGAACGATGCTGCACGAATTGGAGGGCGAGGTTGATGTCGTGCGGCACGGTTTCGGATCGGTCGCCATGGCCGCCGAGCTGGGTTTCTATCGGAACATCCACAGCCGACGGGTTTATGGCGTTTCCGAGCATCGGGACGCCGAGGACGACACGGTCTATCTCACGGGCGTGAAAGGCCCACGGCGCGGCCTTGAACGCGACGAACTGGAGGCGAAGTACGAACAGGTCGAGCTTGCGGAGGCCCGCGAGTGGTGGGACGCTGAATACGAAAGGACGCCGGCCAGAGAGCCGCAGCGGTTCCATATCTTGAGCGGAGCGATTTTTCCGATCTACGACAAGATCATGGGATCGTCGGGGATTCGCAATACCAAAGTCGCTCGGGCAATGCTCGTCGATGGCCTGGCGCTGGTGGGGCTGAACCTGAGCCCGGCCGACGTTCCCAACGTCAAACAGCGACTCGGCATCGGTACGCCGCTGGCATCAGCCTCACCTGCAGAGATTCTGGAATTGGTCATCGGCGGCTCGTTGATCGAGCTTGACAACGGTTGGCGGTTGACGGCGGCCCAAATCGCCGGCGACGAAGTGTTGGAATTGGTTCTGAACGGCGTGGCCGCCAATCGCGACGAGCTTCTGGGGTACGGTCTGTCGGAGGAGATTGTTCATTACAGGAGGCGATGGTTTGTCGTTCACGAATACGCCGACGACGTACTCAGTCGCCTGCTGACGCAACGGAAGCCCATCAAAGACCTGACCAATTGTGACGAAACACAATCCGAAAGGATTGAACCAAGATAAGGCCGATGCAATGACAGATGGATCGCCATAATGAAGCTAAACCACACACGTAGGGTTCAAACGGAAGGTTTTGAAGCACGATCATGCGTAGCCGGGGTGGCCGCCAAGTCAACTTCACCGTGGCGGTCCGAAACGACGCACGACGCCCCTGGCCGATCCAACTCAAGGCGGTTTGCGGGCCGGGCGATTCCGGCGAGCCCGTGATCACGGTCATGCTCCCCGAGAAAGACTAGCCCCCAGCAGCGGCGGCAAGACAACGGCAACGACACCACAGCCCCACAAATCGCGGGGAGGATTCCCCGTGAATCACGCTCGTCACCGCTCGCGGGCCGACACGGATCGGCCCAGGGAATTGGGGATCAACCTCTCCGCCGGTTCCGGACATGAAGCCCGCGGGATTCCCCTTTGCATCCTGTTTGGGGAAAAAATCAGCCGTCAACTCTTACCCATCCGGCAGAAATCGAACCGTGCAATTGCACTTCCCGCCCCAAGATGCCTACGTTGCTTGTTGCCAGCCTCCGCAAGGGGTAAATGGCGGTTTCTGTGGCCGATACGCCGCTTGCAGGGAACGCCGCCAGAAACCGCGAGCCACCCAGAGGTTTCCGACTACCGCCTGAGAGCCAGGCCATGAATACCTCCGACATCCTGAACCAGCTTACCAAAGGCACCCTCCTGGAGGGACCACACTGGACCGAACCGGTCAAGGTGCGGGGTCGATGCAGGACCAGTGAGGGCCCCAGATTGGTGTCGTGTTGCTGGCAGGGGGATAGTGGCCGATTTTCCGAAACTTATCCCGAATGATTCGGGAATACTTGGCGCATTCTCGGAAATGACAGGGTTCCACCAGCCGCTTGCTTGAAGTGTGACTTGAATGTAAACCATTTTCCACAAATGAGTTCCGTCGCATGGCCACCAATCACACATCAACACCGATGGAAGAGTAATTCCGCTTTCACCGCTCATGGCCATGAAACAGATCGCGTGGTGCTACTTGGCGCCGATTTAGCACTTGATATAATCGCTCATACTTCCTCTCATGCGTATTGCACAGGAGGGGTGGCGTATGCCAACCGACTCTCGATCTTCCGGCGCTATCCCACCTGACTATCCGACACGGATCAAGCAGTTCCGCGGCCGGCTCGGGCTGACGCAGGTCGAGTTGGCGGCACGACTGGGTGTGTCCTTCGTCACCGTCAATCGATGGGAGAATGGGCAGACCAAGCCGTCTCCCCTCGCATGGTCGCAGATACTGAAGTTCGACGAGGATGATTCGACGCGGGGCGAAGACCAGGTCGAGTCCGGCGGGCCGCCGGGCATCGACTTCACCGGTTCGCCTGATGTGGTCCGTGTCCTCGCTGAGGGCGAGCGACTCAGCTTCGGCCACATGTTCAACCCGGCGTTCGCCACCGAGGTCTCGCAGATCGATCCGTTACCGCACCAGCGAATCGCGGTGTACGAGCACATGCTGAAGCAGTTCCCGCTGCGGTTCCTACTCGCCGATGATGCCGGGGCGGGCAAGACCATCATGTCGGGCCTCTTCATCCGTGAAGGGAAGGCTCGTCGCCTCATCAAACGGGTGCTCATCGTCGCGCCGGCGGGCCTGATCGGTAACTGGAAGAGCGAACTCGCGACCCTCTTCAGCCTTCAGTTCCGCATCGTCAGCGGGGCCGATGCCAAGAACTCCAATCCGTTTATGGGCGACGACAGCGATTGCATCATCATCAGCGTTGACACGCTGGCAGGCGCGAAGATGTTCGCGCGTCTGAAAGAGCCAGGCGTCGTGCCCTACGATCTGGTGATCTTCGACGAGGCCCACAAGCTGTCGGCAGACCGTGGCAACGACCTGCGAGTCCGCAAGACTGATCGCTACAGGTTGGCCGAGGCCCTGGCTGGCATCGGCGGCTTGGATGAGGCATGGACGCTGCCGTGGGCCGCTCACCACCTGCTGTTGCTCACGGCCACGCCGCACCAGGGCAAGGACTACCCGTACTATGCCCTCTGGCATCTGCTGGAGCCGGAGGTGCTTTCGACGCCCGAGGCGTTTGACGAGTATCCGCCTGAGCGACGTGTGGCCCACTTCATCCGCCGTACCAAAGAGGAAATGGTTCACCTCAACGGTAAGCCCCTGTATCCGAAGCGAATCTCCGATACTCTGGGCTACGACCTGACGCAGGGGCCCATCAGCGAGCAAACGCTCTATGACGAGACGACCGACTACATGCGGCATGTCTACAACCGGGCCAAGCTGCTCAACCGCTCGGCGGCACGCCTGGCAATGAGCGTTCTGCAGCGCCGGTTGGCCAGTTCCACCTACGCCCTGCTGCGGTCATTCGAGCGCCGTATCGAGAAACTCACCGACTTGATCCGACAAGTGCAGGAGGGCAAGCTCACCGAGGAGCAGATCCTCATCCTCCAGCGTCGTATGGCCGAGGACGACGATGTTCTGGACACCAAGACCGCCGACGAGGAAGGCACGGTAGACGGCCGCGAGGAAGGCGAAGTCTCCGAAGAGCATCTCTTGGCCGGCGTTATCGCCGCCTCGTTGACCGACCTGGTTGTCGAGCGCGAACTGGTTATGAAGCTCCGCGACCTGGCACGGAAGGTCTACACGATGGGGGCGGAGTCGAAATTCGACAAGCTCCGCGAGGTGCTGACCGACCCGAAGTTCGTCGGCGAGAAATTCATTATCTTCACCGAGCACCGCGACACGCTTGACTACCTCATCTATCGCCTCGGCGGCATGGGCTACACAGGCCAGATCGCCCAAATCCACGGCGGAATGGATTACAAGGATCGCCAAGTACAGGTCGAGCGGTTTCGCCTGGCTCACGAGGACGGTGGCGCACGGTTCATGATCTGCACCGACGCCGCAGCCGAGGGCATCAATCTCCAGTTCTGCTGGATCATGATCAACTTCGACGTGCCGTGGAACCCTGCTCGGCTTGAGCAGCGCATGGGCCGCATTCACCGCTACGGCCAGAAGCATGACCCCGTGCAGATCGTCAATCTGGTCGCCCCGAAGACCCGCGAGGGTCTGGTCATCCAGACGCTGCTCAACAAGCTGGAGGCGATCCGCGATAGCCTCGGCACCGAAAAGGTCTTCGACTCCATCGGCCGGCTTTTCGAGGGCGTATCGCTGAAGCAGTATATGGAGCAAGCGGTCCTGGAGGGCGCCGAGACCGTGGCGCACGAATTGGAGGGCCGGCTGACCAAGGAACAGGTCGTGGCCCTGGCCGCCAAAGAGAAAATGCTCTTCGGCGATGGCGGCGACGTTGCCCGCCAGCTCCCCCGCCTGCGAGACGACCTGGAACAGGAGGCCTATTGCCGACTACTGCCCGGTTACGTTCGCCACTTCGTCGAAAACGCCGCACCCCTGGTCGGCATCCAGATTGACGGCAATCTCGATGGGTGCTTTTCTTTCCGGCCTGCAACCAGTGGTGCGGTCGATCCGCTGGTTCATACCCTGGAGATCTACCCGGCCAAACAACGAAACTGCCTTACCTTTGTCCGACCGGAGAAGAAGGAGCAGGCGATCTGGGTCCACCCGGGCGAGCCCGTATTCGAGCGGTTCCGCGCCCTGGTCGACGACCGGCTTGGCGACCAGGCACTCCGTGGGGCGGTGTTCGTCGATCCCACGGCGGACAAACCGTATTTGTTTCACCTGGCGTTGGTCAGCGTGGTGCGGCAGGCCGATGCGGAAATGCCCGAACTGGCGAGCGAAGAGGTGCTGGACTGCCGGCTCGTGGGCGTCAAGCAATTCGAGGGGGCCGAGGTGGTTCTGTGCCCGGTCGAACACTTGCTGCTGCTCAAGGGCGGGCAAGGTCTGCCGCCGGCGGCACAGCGGCTTGCTCTGATCGCAGGACAACTCAAGGGCCAAGCCGAGGCGTTCATAGTCGAACGCGCTGCCCGCAGCATGGCGATGGAGCGTCGCCAGACGCTGATGGCCACGCTTCCCGAGCGCGAGCAGTTCGTCCAGCGCGGGTTCGACTTCCAGGAGGCGGACCTGGCCACGGGGCGTCTGAAACTGTCGGAGAAGGCCCGCGGCGGGAACGCGGCCGCTGCCAAGGCCCTGAAGGACATCAAGGAGCAGCAGCGGTCTCTCACCCAACGCCGGACGATGGCCTTGGCGACGATTCGCCGTGAGCCCGAATTGATTGCCCCCGGCCATCTCACGTTCCTGGCCCACGCCTTGATCCTGCCGTCGGCCAACCCGGACGACCTGGAGCGGCACGACGCCGCGGTCGAGAAAGTGGCGATGGACCTGGTCCGCGTCTACGAGGAAGCAGCCGGGGCGGTGGTCAAGGATGTCCACACGCCCGAGTTGGCCCGCGCGGCGGGTCTGACCGACAACCCCGGTTTCGACCTGCTGTCGATTCGGCCAGCCGGCGAGCGCCGGGCCATCGAGGTCAAGGGACGCGCGGGCACTGGCGACATCGAGGTCAGCTCGAACGAGTGGGCCAGGGCGGCCAATCTGCGCGACGGCTATTGGATTTACGCCGTCTATGACTGCGCCACGCCCGCCCCGCGGCTGGCGCGAGTGCAGGATCCGTTCGGCAGTTTGCTGGCCAAGGCCAAGGGCAGCGTTCTGATCAGTGCATCGCAAGTGATGCAGGCTTCCGAGGATGCACAGGCATGACCGACTTCCCCCGACTCATCGAATTCGCGTTCCCGCTCAAGCAGACGTCGTTGGACTCCGTCCACGAGAAGAACGTCCGCCACGGGCATATTTCGACGCTGCACATCTGGCCGGCGAGGCGGCCGTTGGCGGCATGCCGGGCGGCGCTGATCGCCACCTTGCTGCCCGACCCGGGCGATGCGGAGAAACGCAAAGAATTGTGCGACAAGATCGCCGGCAAGGTCGTCAAGAG